>Ga0207662_10000171_pt1 | contig 30909 bp, 34 predicted proteins | sample KBSS33LmetaG_FD_184338 | JGI IMG/M metagenome (GOLD analysis project Ga0207662, IMG submission 184338) | Switchgrass rhizosphere microbial communities from Kellogg Biological Station, Michigan, USA - KBS S3-3L metaG (SPAdes) (version 2) | ecosystem: Host-associated > Plants > Roots >... | reverse complement strand
GGCCGAGCGCGCCCTCGACGTACGGGATCAGGTTCTCGTCCTGCATCGCGAACTGGACGAACTCCTTGGCGCGCTTCTTGTTCTTCGCGTTGGCGAACACCACGCCGACCTTGACTGCCGAGCGGTACTGCATCGGCTTGCCGTCGGGCTTGGCCGGGAAGGCGCCGGTGGCGATCAGCTCCTCGTAGTTCTTCTTCGCCTGCGCGCGCTCCTCGGGCTTGAGCTTCTCGTTGTTGGCGTCGTCGAGCCACTTGGCGGCGATCGAGATGGTCGCGTTGTGCGTCATCATGATCTGCTTGTTGTGGAAGGCGACGTTGTTGTCCGGATCCTTCCAGGTCACCGCGGTGGGCGGCGTGCAGCCCTTGGCGACCGTGCTCGAGTAGTCGGCGACCGTGGCGACGAGGCCCTTCTTGACCTCGGGCTGGTCGACCGTGAGCTTGCCGTTGTCGTCCACCACCTTGACGTTGTGCGCGTCCATGTAGGTGAGGAACGAGTAGAACGAGTCGCTCGAGTCCACGCCCATCGGCGCGCCGACCGAGAAAATGCGCTGGCCCGAGGCCTTGCGGTAGCCGGCCTGCGCCTTGGTGCACCAGAAGTCCCAGTACGCGTTCCAGGTCTTCGGGATGTCGCCCTCCTTGAAGCCCGCCTGGGCCAACATGTCCTTCCAGTATTGGATGTGCATGGTCTGGCGCTTCATCGGAAAGGCGTAGTAGCCGCGCTTGCCGGTCTTCTCGTTCAGCAGGTACACCGTCTCGAGCGTGACCGGCAGGAAGCTCGCCTTCATCGGCGTGAGGATGTCGGACAGGTCTTCGAGGCGCCCCTCGGCCGCCCACTTGCCGGCAACCTGGAAGTCGAACACGTCGCCGTAGGCGACGTCGGGCGGCGTGCCCGAATCGAGCGCGGCGACCGCCTTGGGCACCGACTCCTGCGGCGAATAGCGCGACAGCTCGATCTTGACGCCGGTCTTCTTCTGGAACTTGGCGACCATGTCGTCGAGCGCCTTGTCCTCCTGCGGGTAGAACCCCTTCGTCCAGTAGACGACCAGGGTTTCCTGCGCCGTCGCACCAAGGGAAAACGCAACCGCGAAAGCCCCGAGCGCGGCGGCGGCGAAAAGCTTCCTCAACATGGAACTGCCTCCTCTGGGTGAACTTGTATGATAACTGACAAATTTGGGTCAGCGCTTCTTCTTCCACGCCTCGAACTCGGCTTTGGTCTCCGCGCTCGGCGGATAGAGGCCGAAGATGCTGCGGCCTTCCTTCACTCTCGCCTCGACCCATTCCTCGAACTCGTTCTGCGCCGCGGCTTCCGCGGCCACTTCCTCGGCCATCTTCGACGGGATGACCACGACGCCTTCCTCGTCGCCGACCACCACGTCGCCCGGGTAGACCGCGACGCCGCCGCAGCCGATCGGCACCTGGCTGTCCACCGCGTGGTGCCGCACGAGGTTGAGCGGCGCGGAGCGCGCGCCGCAGTACGCGGGCCAGGGCAGCTTCTCGATCGTCTGCGAGTCGCGCAGCCCGCCGTCGGTGACCACGCCGGCGACGCCACGCACCATGAGCCGCGTCATGAGGATGTCGCCGCCGGTGGCGGCGGAAGCGTCGCGGCGCGCGTCCATCACCAGGACCTGCCCGGGCGGGCAGGCCTCGATCGCCTCGCGCTGCGGATGGCCGCGCCCTTCGAAGGCGCCGAGCAGGTCGAGGTCCTCGCGCGCCGGTATGTAGCGCAGCGTATAGGCCTCGCCCACCATCCGAGGCGCCGAGCGATTCAACGGGAAAACACCCTGGATGAAGACGTTCCGCAGACCGCGCTTGAACAGCACGGTGGTGAGCGTGGCGGTGGAGACTCTCTTGAGCGCTTCGCGGCTCGCGGCGGATAAACTCGGCATATGGTCGACGTGGAATCCGAAGGCGGGGTGACCCGCATCTTCCTCAACCGTCCCGAGAAGGTCAATGCGCTGCACTCGCCTGCCCTCGATGCGCTCCTGCTGAATCTCCAGAGGGTGAAAACGGATCCGGAACTTCGTGTCGTGGTCCTGGGCGGGCGCGGCAAGGCGTTCTGCGGCGGCGCCGACGTCCAGGAGCTCTCCGCGCTGAACGCTTCCAACGCCGGCGCCTTCGTCCAGAAGATCCACGCCGTGTGCGATGCGATCCGCAAGCTTCCCGTCCCCGTGGTCGCGCGTCTGCACGGCGCGGTGATCGGCGCCGGCCTCGAGATCGCGGCCGCGTGCGACCTGCGCGTCGCCGCCGAGGGGACGCGCTTCGCCATGCCCGAGGTGCGCCTGGGCATTCCGTCCGTGGTCGAGGCGGCGCTGCTGCCGCGCCTCATGGGCTCGGGCCGCGCGGCCTGGCTCGTCCTCACCGGCGAAGCGATCGACGCGCGCCGCGCGCACGAGTGGGGTCTGATCGAGCAGGTCGGCGGCGACGACGCGGTCGATCAGGTCATCCGGATTCTTCTCAGGAACGATGCAAGAGCGCTCCATATGCAAAAGCAGCTGCTGCAGCTCTGGGAAGAGGCGCCGCTCTCGGCGTCGATCGAAAAAAGCGTGGCGCTGTTCGCCCGTTCCAAGGAACGGAAGCCCTGAACTTGCGCCATGACGGATTCCGTTATATAACGGATTCCGTCATAAGATGAAAAAACAGCAGCGCGGCGGTCTCAGCTTCCATCCTGGCAGGGTCCTCTACGAGCGGTTCCTGAAACCCACCGGCCTGTCCCAGAACGCGCTCGCGCGCGAGCTGGGCGTGCCGCCGCGGCGGATCAACGAGATCGTCCTCGGCAAGCGCGGCATCAGCGCCGACACGGCGCTGCGCCTCGCCAAGCGCTTCGGCAACTCGGCGCGCTTCTGGATGGCGCTGCAGGCGGACTTCGATCTCCATCTGGCACAACGCGAGGCAAGGCAGGGCTGAATGGCCAAACAGCAGGTCTACGACGCATCGGCGATCCAGGCGCTGAAGGGGCTCGAGCCCGTGCGCCGCATGCCGGGCATGTACACGCACACGATCCATCCGCTGCACATCGTGCAGGAGGCGATCGACAACGCGGTCGACGAGGCGCTCGCCGGCCACGGCAAGAGGATCACCGTCACGCTGCGCAAGGACCATTCGGTCGAGGTGGAGGACGAGGGCCGCGGCATCCCGGTCGACATGCACCCGGTGGAGAAGAAGCCCGCGGTGGAGGTCGCCTTCACCATGCTGCACGCCGGCGGCAAATTCTCGCGCTCGGGCGACGGCGTGTACCACATCTCAGGCGGCCTGCACGGCGTCGGCGTGTCGGTGTCGAACGCGCTTTCCAAGCGCTGCGAGGTCACGGTCTACAAGGGCAACGAAAAGCACTTCATCGCCTTCGAGGGCGGCGAGCTCAGCCAGAAGCTCAAGTCGGAGAAGATCAAGGAGAAGCGCACCGGAACGGTCGTGCGCCTCTGGCCCGACCCGAAGTACTTCGACTCGCCGAACATCCCGCTCGCCGAGCTCGAGCACCTGGTGCGCTCCAAGGCCTACCTCCTGCCCGGTCTGACCATGATCCTGGAGGTGGAAGGCAAGGAGAAGAAGACCTGGAAGTACGAGAGAGGCATGGAGCAGTACTTCGAGATGATGCTCGATGGCCGGCCCCTCATCGCACCGCTCTTCACGGGGGAAAGATTTTTCAGGGAAAGTAACATTGCCGAGGTCGAGCCCGGCGAAGGCGCATCGTGGGCCATAGGCTGGACCGCCGACGGCGAGGTGTTCGCCGACAGCCACGTCAACCTGATCCCGACGCGCTCGGGCGGCACGCACGAGGCGGGCTTCCGCTCGGGCATCTTCGAGGCGCTCGCCGCGTTCATGGACACCCGTGGCCTTGCGCCCAAGGGCGTGAAGCTCATCCCGGACGACCTCTGGCAGCGCGCCTGCTTCACGCTCTCGGCGCGCATCGTGCGCGTGCAGTTCCACGGCCAGACCAAGGAGAAGCTCACCACGCGCCACGCGGCGAAGCTCCTCGAGATGTGCGTGCGCGACGCCTTCGAGCTGTGGCTGAACGAGCACGCCGAGGAGGGTAAGAAGATCGTCGAGCTCGCGATCGAGCAGGCGATGGCGCGTCTCTCCAAGGGCAAGAAGGTCGAGCGCAAGAAATCGAGCGGCATCGCGACGCTGCCCGGCAAGCTGGTCGACTGCGCCTCGGGGGACATCACGCGAAACGAGCTGTTCCTGGTCGAGGGCGATTCTGCCGGGGGCTCGGCGAAGGAGGCGCGCGACAAGGAGATCCAGGCGGTGCTGCCGCTCCGAGGGAAGGTGCTGAACACCATGTCGAAGGACAGCCGCACCGTGCTCGCCAACAAGGAGCTGCAGGCGATCGCCACCGCGATCGGTGTTGACCCGCATTCTGCGGATGTGGAGATTGATTTGTCGGGTATTCGGTACGGCAAGGTCGTGGTCATGACCGACGCCGACGTCGACGGCGGCCACATCCAGGCGCTGCTGCTCACCTTCTTCTTCATGCACGCGCCCAAGCTCGTCGAGCGCGGCCACCTCTACGTCGCCATGCCGCCGCTCTACAAGGTCGAGGTCCCAAGCCAGGGCAAGGGCAAGCCCGCGCGCCGGCTCTACTGCCTGGACGACGACGAGCTCGAAGAGATATTGAACCAGCTGAAGAAAGAGAAGGTGAAGGACGGCAGCTGGGAGATCTCGCGCTTCAAGGGCCTGGGCGAGATGAGCCCGGAGCAGCTCTGGGAGACGACCATGAACCCCGACACGCGCCGCCTGATCCGCATGCAGCTCGACATGAAGGAAATCAAGAGCATCAAGGAGAAATTCGAACTGCTCATGGATGCGGGCGAAGCCGAGGGCCGGCGCAACTGGATGCGCGAGCACTGGAAGACCGTCGAAGCGGATGTCTGAAAAGCGAGGGACGGACCATGGCCACAAAAAAGAAGAAGGTCAAGCCATTCTGGGAACGGGCGTACAAGGGCCACGCCTACTGGCTGGGCAAGACCAGGCTGGGGAAAGTGACCCTGCTCGCCGAAAGCCGGGGCAAGTACCACTGGGAAGCGGGCGGCCGGGCCGGCTACGCCGACGAGCTCGGCAAAGCCAAGGCCGCGGTCGAGCTGGCCGTGTTCAACGCGGACACGCAGCCGGACCTTTTTCAGACTTGAGGCAGAGCAATGGATGACCGGACGCCAGATCTCTTCACTCCCGACAACGGCGAAGACGCGGCGCCGATCGAGACCCACGCCTCGCAGGCCTACCTCGGCTACGCGGTATCGACGGTCAAGGCGCGCGCGTTGCCCGAGATCGCCGACGGCCTGAAGCCGGTCCAGCGCAGGATCCTCTACGCCATGGGCGATACGCCCGGCGGCGCGCAGTCGTTCTCCAAGTGCGCGCGCTACGTGGGCGAGGTGCTCGGCAAGTACCACCCGCACGGCGACACCTCGACCTACGAGGCGCTGGTGCACCTCGCGCAGCCGTTCTCGATGCGCTACCCGCTGATCGACGGCCAGGGCAACTTCGGCTCGCGCGACGGGGATGCCCCGGCGGCTTATCGCTATACCGAAGCCCGGCTGTCAAGGTTTGCGGAGCTCCTGTTGGCCGAGATCGGGGAGGGCACCGTCGATTTCATCAGGAACTACGATGGAAAGTTCGACGAGCCGGTATTGCTTCCCGCGAGGCTGCCGTTCGGGTTGTTGAACGGAAGCTTTGGAATCCCGGTCGGCTTTTCGACGCGCATCCCGTCGCACAACCTGAAGGAAGTGGCCGCCGCCGCCGCGCACGTCATCAAGCATCCGCGCGCGAAGCTCGAGGACGTGCTCGAGCACCTGCCCGGCCCGGACTTCCCCGGCGGCGGCCAGATCATCTCGCCGCCGGAGGAGATCAAGCAGGCTTACGAAACCGGCCGCGGCTCCCTGCTGATCCGGTGCAAATGGCAGGTCGAGCCGCTCGCGCGCGGGCAATGGCGCATCGTGGTGAGCGAGCTGCCGCACGGCGTATCGGTAAAGCAGGTCACCGAGGAGATCGAGGCCCTTGCCAATCCCAGGCCCGGCCTGGGCAAGAAGGAGGTGACGCAGGAGCAGCGCCGCATGAAGCAGTTCATCCTCGACCAGGTCGAGGGCGTGCGGGACGAGAGCGATCGAAAGTCGAAATTGAGGCTTGTCATCGAGCCCCGGTCCTCACGGCAAAACCCCGAGGAAATGATGGCTGCGCTCCTCGTGAACACGAGCATGGAGTCGCGCTACGCAGTCAATCTGACCTGGATCGGGCGCGACGGCCTGCCCGAGACCAAGGGCATCGTCACCATCCTCTCGGAATGGGGCGAGTTCCGCGTCGACACGGTCCGGCGGCGCACCCAGTTCCGGCTCGACCGGGTCGAGGAGCGGCTGCACATCGTGCAGGGACGCCTCGCCGCCTACGCGAAGATCGATCAGATCATCAAGCTGATCCGTGCAGCCGAAGACCAGGCAGAGGCGAAATCCAAGCTCCAGCAGAAATTCGATTTGAGCGAGAAGCAGGCGGAAGACATCGTGAATCTCCGCCTGGGGCAGCTCACCAAGCTCGACGGCATCAAGCTCGCCGAGGAGGAGAAGGCGCTCAAGGCCGACCGCAAGGAGCTGAAGGGCCTGCTCGGCGACGAGAAGGAGCTGAAGAAGCTGGTGGTGGAAGAGCTTCACGACGACGCCAAGAAATACGGCGACGAGCGGCGCACCGTCATCAAGACGGCCGAGCGCTCGCAGGTCGAGCGCACGGTGGTGGTCGAGCCGATCACGGTGATCCTGTCGCAGAAGGGCTGGATCCGCGCCCGCACCGGCCACGCGCTCGATTTGAGCTCTTTGAGCTTCAAGGACGGCGATGCGCTGCTGCACACGCTCGAGTGCAAGACCACCGACCAGGTAATCCTGCTCTCGGCCTCGGGCAAGAGCTTCACCATCGACGCGGCTGCCATCCCGAGCGGGCGCGGCGACGGCGCTCCGGTCAACACGCTCGTCAACTCCTCCTCCGACGACATCGTGTGGATGCGCTCGGGCGACCCGGCCCAGCGCCTGCTCATGAACAGCTCGGCGGGGCTCGGCTTCGTCTGCAAGCTCGGCGACCTCGTCACCAAGACGCGCCAGGGCAAGGACTTCATGAAGGTGGACGAGGGAGCACGCGCCCAACCGCCTGCTTTGATAAGTGATTCTTTTGTAGCAGCGCTGTCCTCGGACGCGCGGCTGCTCGTCTTCCCGCTCGAGGAAGTGCCCGAGCGGCCGAACGGCGGCGTCGGCGTTCAGCTCCTCTCGGTGCCGGAGGGCGAGAAGCTCGCCGCGGTGCTCACCACCGACGGAAAATCGCTCGTCGTCTCGGGAATCCGGCGCAAGAAGCGCGCGGTCGAGACGATGAACGCGAAGCAGCTCGCGGAGCACGTCGGCAGGCGCGCGCAGCGCGGCAAGCTCGCCGACGTCGGCTTCCGCCCCGACCGGCTGGGCGGCGAAGCCAAAGACGAAGAATAGAAATGTGGGATTCCGCACGGCTCGCCCGGCGGAACAATGGAAAAATGCGGGTCATCCCCGCCCCTTCCTATCCGATCGTTCTACGCGCCCATTCGAGCACGATGCCAAGGCGCGGCGGCAGGAGCTCTTCCGCCTCGTCGTAGCTGGCCCAGCGCCATTCGTGGTGCTCGGGCCGCCCGAGCTCGGGCGAGACCGGCAGCTCGATCTCGGTCGCGCCGGTCTCGGCGATGAAATAGCGCGCGACCTTGCCGCCCGCGTAGGGGAGGGTGTCCTTGTGCGCGTCGCCGAACGGAAAATCGAGGTCGGCGAGGCCGGTTTCCTCGGCGGTCTCGCGCTTGGCGGCGTCGAGCTCGGTCTCGCCGGGCTCGATCAGTCCTTTCGGGAAGTCCCAGTTCTTGTAGGCGCGCAGCACGAGCAGTCGCACGCCGCGTTCCGTGCGGCGAAACACCACGGCACCGGCTGCGCGCCTCGGGTTCGGCCTTGGGATGGAATCCATGCGTTCCATGCGATTCAGAACTGATTCTCGCGCGCTGCGCGAGTTCCTGCACTATTCGCGGCCGTACTGGGCGGTGGGCCTGATCTTCGCGGTGACGCTCGTGGCGGTGACCGTCGGGCCGGTGCTTCCCCAGTCGTTCTCGGGACTTCGCACCGCCGGCCCGTATGCCGTGCTTGTCACCGCGGCCGGGCTCGCCTGGTGGTTCAACCGCGGACGCGGCTTCGTCATCGCCGCATCGCTCCTCCTCGGCTGGATCCTGATGCACCATTTCCCGGACAAGGCGGTGTACACCGCCGCGGTGGTGCTGGTGCCGCTCAACTGCGTCGTCGCCGTAGTGGGACCGGAACGCGGCGTGCGCTACGGCGCTGGATACCGATGGCTCGCGACCCTCGCCGTCGAGGCCCTACTGGTGTTCTGGTTTTCGCACGCATCCATCTCTTTCGAACACTGGTGGCTGCGCTCGCCGCCGACGCCGCTCGTCGGGCGGGTCGCGATCGCCGCGGCTCTGGTCGCGGCCCTGTGGCGCGCCTACGGGGAAAGAAAGCCGATGCAGATCGCCCACGCCGGCGCGCTGATCGCGTTCTTCGTCGCCGCCGAATGGGCCGGCCACCCGACGGTGTTCCGGGCCTTCATGGGCGCGGGCGGCGCGATGCTGCTGGTGGCGCTGCTGCAGGAATCGCATCAGCTCGTGTTCCGCGACGAGCTGACCGGGCTGCTCGGGCGGCGCGCGTTGCACGAGCGCCTGCGGAGCCTCGGACCGCGCTACGCGCTCGCCATGGTCGACATCGACCACTTCAAGCGATTCAACGACGCCCACGGCCACGCGGTCGGCGACCAGGTGCTGAAGCTCGTCGCCGGGCGCCTCGCCAAGGTGGCCGGCGGCGGCATCGCCTACCGCTACGGCGGCGAGGAGTTCAGCGTGCTCTTCCCCGACCGCGACGCGGCGCAGGCGCTGCCGCATCTCGAGGCCGTGCGGGGCGCGATCGAGCATTACAAGATGGCGGTGCGCGGCGGCGACCGTCCGAAGGACCCGGACGACACGGTCAACCTGCGGCTCAACCGGGCCCCGCTCAAGACGCTCAGCGTGACGATTTCCATCGGCGTCGCCGAGCCTGGCGGCGAGGTGCGCACCCCCGCGGAGGTCCTCCGGGCGGCCGACGAGGCGCTCTACCGCGCGAAGGAAGCGGGCCGGAACAGGGTGAGCACGTAAGGCACGCGACTTGCGGCAGAGCCTTCATCAGATCGGAGGCCGCATGCACAAACTTCTTCTCTTCGGTGTTTTCGTGGCGACTCTCGCTGGCTGCGGGATGAACGACCCCTCGAACAATGCCAACGTGGATCCGAAATCGCTCGACGCTGCGGCCCAGGCGCGCCTGCGCCTCGCGGGCGTTCCCGGAGGCACCGGCGCACGCATTCCGCCGGAAGCGAACGGCGGCGCGACGGTGGGGAACGGCACGCAGCACCGCACCTCCGACACGATCCTCTAGCCAAGACCCCTCGGGCGGCGTGGTACGCGCCTTGCAGCTAAGCGGGTTCGTTTTACCAACCCAACCCAGGAGGAAGCACATGCGTAGCTTATTTCCCGTCGTGCTGTCGGGACTGATGGCCGTTTCGTTCAGCCAGCTCGCTGCCGCGCAGAAAGTCGACGTGCAGGGGCCCGCGGGCACCGGCGTAAACGCCGACCTGAACAAGGGCGGCACCACCGTGGCACCGGATGTCCAGAACAGCCAGCAGATCGGCGGCAGCAACCAGTCGAATCAGCAGCAAGGTAGCAAGAAGAAGGAACGCTACGGCAGCGCCTCGGGCGGGGCCTCGAGCAACTCCGGGCCGAACAAGCCCGGCACGAGCGAGCAGCAAACCGGCGACACGCAGTCGCGCCAGGAGACGCCGGCAAAGCCGAAGTACTAAGCACGCCTGACGCAGGAAGCGGGGTGGCCTGATGGCCGCCCTTTTTTTTGCCTACACTACTGCATGCTCGTGGTACCCGAGAGCGAAATGCAGATCACCGCGGTGCGCGCGCAGGGCGCCGGCGGCCAGAACGTCAACAAGGTCTCGAACGCCGTGCACCTGCGCTTCGACGTGCGCGCTTCGTCGCTGCCCGAGGAGGTGAAGGAGCGGCTGCTCAGCTTCGGCGACCAGCGCATCACGCGCACCGGCGTGGTGGTGATCAAGTCGCAGCAGCACCGCAGCCTGGAGATGAACCGCGCCGAGGCGATCGCGCGGCTGAACGCGCTCGTCGCCGCCGCGGCCCACGTGCCCAAGAAACGCAGGCCGACGCGCCCGACGTTCGGTTCGAAGGTGAAGCGTCTGGACCTGAAGCGGCGCCGCGGCCGGGTCAAGGCGCTGCGCGGAAAATCGGGGTCAGAGCCCGATTATTGATGCGGTTCTAGTCCACACCCAGAAGCTCGACCTCAAAGACCAGCGTGGCGTTTGGCGGAATCACGCCGCCGGCGCCGCGCGCGCCGTAGCCGAGCTCGGGCGGGATGGTGAGCTTGCGCTTGCCGCCGACCTTCATCCCGGCGACGCCCTGGTCCCAGCCCTTGATCACCTGGCCGCGGCCGAGCGGAAACGTGAACGGTTCGTTGCGATCGCGCGACGAGTCGAACTTGGCGCCCTTATTTCCGTTATTGTCGAGCCAGCCGGTGTAGTGGACCGTGACGTGCTGTCCGCTGGAGGCGGTGTCGCCCTGACCGACGACGAGATCTTCGATGCTCAGTGAGGCCATGGGAATCCTTATCGGGTTAACCCCGACATGTTAGACAAGGTTGTTGCCGCCGTAGAGGCGGAAGCCGACCGCCTCGTCGAGGAATTCCACCGCCCAACGGGACCGCGCGGCCACGAGGGTCATTGCGAAGTGGACCGCGAGATCGAGGAGCGGCTGCGCAAGCACCTTCAGGCGATCCTGCCCGGGGCGTTCGCCGGCGAGGAAACCGGCATGAGCCCGGGGAGCAAGCCGGGCTTCACCTGGGTCGTCGATCCTCACGACGGCACCTTCGAGTTCATGCAGGGACGCCGCGGCTCCGCGATCTCGGTGGCGCTGCTGCGCGGCACGCAGCCGGTACTCGGCGTGGTCTGCAGCCCGATGTCGCCCGATCGCGGCCGCGACACGATCGCCTGGGCCGAGGGCGCGCGCTCGATCCAGCGCAACGGCCGCCCCGTGACGAACGATCTATCGCGCCAGTCGGTCTACCCCGATGCCTTCGTCTGGGCGACCGCTTCGGCGGCGCTCAAGCCGGTCGCCTGGTCGATCGCGGTTGCCCCGGCGCGCTACATCGCGATGCCGAGCATTGCCTACCGCATGGCGCGCATCGCCGCGGGCGACGGCGTGGCGACCGTATCGCTGCACTCAGTCAACGAGTACGACATCGCGGCCGGCATGGCGCTCATCGCGGCGGCGAACGGCGTGGTGCTCGACGCCGACGCGCGCGAGGTGGTGCTGCAGGGAAACTCGGTGGCGCGGGTGAGCGGCGTCTTTGCCGGCGCGCCTCATGCCGCGCGCCAGCTCGCCAGGTTCGACTGGAGCCGGATCGAGCAGGAGCCGCGCCGCGAGCCGCGCACCGTGCTCGGCTTTCCGAAGAAATCGGCGTGGCTCGAGCGCGCGCAGGGCGTGCTGCTCGGCCAGGTCATCGGCGACAGCCTCGGCTCGCAGGTGGAATTCAAGACGGCGGCGGAGATCGCGCGGCTCTTTCCGCGCGGCGTGCGCGATCTCGCGAGCGGCGGCCCGTATCACACCATCGCCGGACAGCCTACCGACGACAGCGAGATGGCGCTGACCCTCGCGCGCTCGATCCTGCGCCACCGCGGCTTCGAGCGCGACAAGGTCCTCGACGCGTACCGCGAGTGGATGCAAACCCGCCCGATCGACATCGGCGAGACCACCGAGCGGGGGCTCCTCGGCCTGCACACCACCGAGAGCGAGTCGAACGGCTCGCTCATGCGCGTATCGCCGATCGGCGTCTGGGCGGCGGGCGATCCGGCGCGCGCGGCCGCCGCGGCGCGCCAGGACTCGGCCCTCACGCATCCCAACCCGGTGTGCGTCGAAGCCTGCGCCGGCTTTTGCGCCGCGCTCGCCGCCGGGGTGGCGGGCGCTGGCCGCAAGGAGATGGTCAAGGTCGCGGCGGCGAACTGCACCGGAGCGGCGCGGGAGGCGATCCTGAGCAACGCCGCTCCCGACGACTTCTCGCGGGGCCGGGCGCTGGTCTCGCTGCAGAACGCGTTCCATCGGCTCGCGAGCAGCGCGAGCGTGGAGGAATCGCTTGTCGCCACGGTTGGCCGCGGCGGCGACACCGACACCAACACGGCAATCGCCGGCGCGCTGCTCGGCGCGCGGCACGGCCGCGGCGCCTTCCCTTCGCGCTGGATCTACCGCGTGCTCGCCTGCCGTCCGCTCGCCGAGGCCGCCGACCCGCGTCCGCGCCCGATGGTGTACTGGCCCGACGACGTGCTCGAGCTCGCGGAAGCTTTACTCCATTGATCTTTTGAGAAAAGAAAATCGGGGTCAGACCCCGATTCTTCTAATCGTCGATGAAGAATTCGACCACTTCCACCCCGGCCACGGCGCGCGGCTGGCCGAACGAGATCCAGCCGTGCTTGCGCAGGTGGAACTCCGAGCGGCGCACGACGAGCTCGGCCTCGCCCTCGATGGTGACATAGGTGCCGTTGGTGCTGTGATCGCGCAGCACGAAGTGCTCCTGCCGGCGCTCGATGGTGCAGTGCTGCCGCGAGGCCATCTCGTCCTGCACCACGAGGCCGTTGGCGGCGTCGCGTCCGACGCTGACCGAGTCGGAATCGCGCCGGCGCGTCACCTCGCCGCCACGGTAGCGCAGCCGCAGCGCGTTGCGCGATATGCGGCCGCGGTTGCGCACGTTGAAGACCACGGTCGCCTCCACGTCGCGCTTCCAGACCAGCTCGGCGAGGCCGATCTCCTCGGCCTTGCCCTTGACGGTGATCGCGTGCAGCTCGCGCACCATGGTGCGAAAGACCGGCCCGAGCAGGTCGGCGGTGTCGGTCGAAAGGATGATCTCGCCCTTCTTCGCCTGCGCCACGAGGCGCGCCGCGAGGTTCACCGTGTCGCCGAAGACGTCGTCGTCGCGCTGGAGCACCGGGCCGTGGTGGAACCCCACGCGCACCCCGAGCTTCTTGCCTGCGACCTCCGGCAAATCCTCGATCCGCGCCTGGATGTCGGCCGCGGCGTTGGCCGCCGCATCGGGTGCGGGGAAGATCGACATGATCTCGTCGCCCATCGTCTTCACCACGCGCCCGCCCGAAGCCTCGGTCGCGGCGCGCGCCGCGGCGAGGCAGGCGGAGATCGCCTCGAGCGCGGCGGCGTCGCCCGCCGTCTCGTAGAGGCTGGTGCTGCCGCTCACGTCGGCGAAGAGGACGGTGCCGAGCCTGTCGGACATAGCGCGAATTGTGCTCCTTATTGCACGCGCCCGTTCCGGGACTACGCCACGTTTTGCAATCCATGCCGCTCACGCCCGCACTGATCGAGTCTTACGAGCGCGCCCTCTATGCACTGGATTCGGGAACGGTGCTGCGCATCGGCGTGCATAGCCCCGACCTCGACGGGTTGCTCGAAACCCACGGCGCGACGAGTGCGGCGTTCGTCACGGCCGCCAATCCCCGCGGCGAAGCGCGGACGCACGCGGAGAACCAGGCCGCGATGGCGGCGCTGCGGGCGTCGCTCTCGCTGCCCTCGCTCCCGGGCGAAGGACGCGACCCCGAGGGACGCTGGCGCGCGGAGCCGAGCTTCCTCGTGCTCGGCATCGCGCGCGCCGATGCCGAGGCGCTCGGCCGCCGCCTAGAGCAGAACGCCATCGTGTTCATCGAGCGGGGCCGCGCGCCGGAGCTCGTCCTCCTGCGCAGGATGCGCCTCGTTCTGGATACGCAGGTATGGCTCGACTGGCTGGTGTTCGACGAGCCCACGCTCGCCGCGCTGCGCGCTGCGGTCGCCGAGGGGCGCGCCGAGGTGGTGATTGACGCAGCCTGTCTGGCCGAGCTCGAGCGTGTGCTCGCCTATCCGCTGGGACGCAGCGTCGACGTCCCTGCGTGTCTTCAGCAGTGTGAAAAAGTTGTCATCAGGGTGGAACCCGCCGATTCCGTGGAGCGACTACCCGCTTGCCGCGACCCGGACGACCAGAAATTTCTCACACTCGCGGCCGCCGCTCGAGCCGACTGCCTCGTTACCCGTGATCGGGAGCTGCTTCGCCTTGCGCGCCGCTGTGGGCCGCGCCTTGCGATTCTTCCGCCTGGGGCGTTTCCTGTGAATTAGTTAACGCCGAGGCGTGTCCGAGGGCGAGCAGAACGATGATCAGCAACGCGGTGCCCGCGACCGCTTTGGAAAGTTCCATGACCGAAGTGTTGTCCGGCAGGGAAAAGCTGTCAGCGAACTGAGTCACGCCGCGGCTAAACTTGCATCAAGGACAAGCCGTGAAAAAAGGGGTCTTGGTCGTAATCGGGGGGATCGTGTGCCTGTCGTCGACGGCGGCGCACGCGGTGGAGCGCGTCAGCGCCTTCCACAGCGACATCCGCATCGCCGCGAGCGGGGAGCTTGTGGTCACCGAGACGATCGAGCTGCCGGGCGCGACCCGCGAGCAGCAGCGCGGCCTGGTGCGCGAGCTCGCGGAAGACTACCGCGACCGGCGCGACAGCCGCGTCAAGGTGCCGATTGCCGTCGAGGAAGTGCTGCGCAACGGCCGCCCCGAGCCCTACGCGCTGGAGCGCATGGCGAACGGCGCACGCATCCGCACCGGCGAGCCGGGCCGCGCGATCGAGCGCGGCAAGCAGGTCTACCAGATCGTCTACCGTACCTCGCGCGAGATCGCGTTCCTCGATGAGCACGACGAGCTCTACTGGGACGTCGGCCGCGGCCTCGACGCGGCCGTGGAGCGCCTGAGCGCCGAGGTGAGCTTCGAGCGCCCGGTGCCCGCAAGCAGCCTGAAGGTCGAGGCCAACACCGGCGCGCGAGGCGCGCAGGGGCAGGACTACCACGCATTCGTGCGAGACAGCTCGGCGGCATTCCGCGCCACGCGGCCGCTTGCGCCGCGCGAAGGCATGGCGATCCTGGTCTCCTTTCCGAAGGGCGTGGTCGAGCGCCCGTCGCACCTCGCACGCGGCAGCTGGTACCTCGACACCAACCGCGGCGTACCCGTGGGCCTGGCGATCTTCGCCCTGATGCTCGGCGTGCTCGTCGCCTGTCGCATGCGCTTCGCGCGCACGCCTTTGCCGACACCGCACGCCGCGCCGCCCGAGGGCGTGGGCCCGGGCGCAGTGCGCTTCATCGACCGCGGCCGCTACGACGAGCGCTGCCTCAGCGCGGCGATCCTCGGCCTGCAAAGCCGCGGCTACCTGAGCGTGCAGGAGCACGGCGAGCGCCTGAAGCTCGAGCGCGGCGGCAACGATGTGGAGTGGCTGCCCGGCGAGCAGTCGCTCGCGCGGCGGCTGCTGCGCGACCGTGCGGTCGAGATCCGCCGGCACGGGCGCACCCTGGAGGAAGCGGGCCGAAAGCTCGACTTGGAGCTGCGCGAGGCCTTCGGCGCTCGCCGCTGGGCGCGCCACGCCCCGTTCACGCTCGCTGCGGCGGGCATCGGCATCGCCGGCGTTCTGGCAATGCTCGCGCTCGACACGCCGCCGATCGCGGCAGCGGCGGTCGCCGCGGCGATGGCGGCTGCGCTCCTCGCGTTCGCGTTCAAGCTGGCGCCGATCCTCACGCCGCGCGGCGCCGTGCACCGCGAGGCGATCGCCGCCCTTCGGCAATACCTCGCGAGCGTCGACCCTGCGAGCGAGGAAGAGTTCTCCCGTCTGCTCCCCTACGCGGTGGCGCTCGAGCTCGAGGACTTGTGGGGCCGGCGCTTCGCCGAGCGCGTGCCGGCGAACCTGGTCGTGCTCACCCCGCGAGCCGCAGATAGAGCGCCCGAGCGGCCCACGCGTCCATTGCGGCATAAGCGATCTGCTGCCGCGTAAGGCGGGTGGCAGCCCAGTTCGAGGTGCGGCTGCCCTTCGGGATGCGGTAGCCGAGCACGATTCCCGCCAGGTTGCGCAAGCCCGTCTGCTCGATCCCCTGGCGCCTGGCGAGCGCGCCGACGTCGACCACGTTCGCCTCCTCGAACGCGAATACTTTCTTCATCTGGCGAAGGTCGTCGGCCACGCCAATACCCGCTTTTGTCAAAGAAGAATCCTCGAAGATCGCTTTCAGGGTGGTGGAGCAGTCGACCCTTTGAAGCGCAAAGATCCAGACCACGGCTTCGCCGGCGAGCTGCACGAGCGCAGGCGGGTAGCTCTCGCCCTTGCGGAAGGCAGGACGCGTCTCGGTGTCGAATCCGAGCACGCTTTCGCGCCGGATCGCCTCGGCTTCGTGGGCGATCGCCTGCGCGGACTCGAGGAGGCGCACCTCGCCCTCGTAGCGCCGGATCGGCAGGCTCGCCAGCTCTTCGCGCGAAATCGACGTTTGCAATTTAGAAAATAGAATCGGGGTCAGACCAGGTCAGACCCCGATTTTCTTGAGGAGGAGCTCATGATCCATGTTATCGCCATCATTACAGCCAAGCCCGGCAAGCGCGAGGAGATCCTGCGCCACTTCCGGGCCAACGTTCCCGCGGTGCGCGCCGAGAAGGGCTGCATCGAGTACGGCGCCGCCGTCGACGCGGAGAACGCGCTGAAGTTCCAGACGAAATGGGGTCCGGACACGTTTCTCGTCGTCGAGAAATGGGACAGCATGGAGGCTCTGCAGGCACACGTCGCGGCCCCGCACATGGCGGCGTACGGCGCGAAAACGAAGGAGCTGCTCGCCAGCCGCGTGATCCACATTCTCTCGCCGGCCCCTTGACCGCGCGCACCAGAGTGCTAGATTGAACGCGAGCCTGCGCGGGCCGACAGCAGCAACGCAGCTCGGGATTCCCGGCGACCTGTCGGGATACCGGACCCCTTGCGCGGGCTTAACCGCGGTTACGCGGATGTCAGACGCGCCCAGCTAGGCGCAGCCCGATCAGTCGGGCACCAGGGCCCCGCCCCGTGCGGGGCCCTTCCATTTTGGAAATCGGGGTCAGACCCCGATTCTTCTTCTTTCTACAATTATCAAGTGCGCACCCAGGTCGCCATCATCGGCGCGGGACCCGCGGGCCTGCTGCTCGGGCAGCTCCTGCACCGCGCGGGCGTCGACAACGTGATTCTCGAGAGCCGCTCGCAGGACTACGTGCTCGCCCGCGTGCGCGCAGGCGTGCTCGAAAGCGGCACGGTGGCGCTTCTCAAGCGTGCCGGCGTCGGCGAGCGCTGCAAAGCCGAGGGCCTGGTGCACGACGGCTTCGACCTCGCCTTCGGCGGCGCGCGCCACCGGATCGACCTCAAGCGCCTCACCGGCCGCAGCGTCACGGTCTACGGGCAGACCGAAATCACCAAGGATCTCATCCAGGCGCGCGCCGAGGCGGGCGCAGAAACGATTTACGAGGCTCGCGATGTCACGCTCGACGGCTTCGACACGGAAAAACCTAAAATTGTTTTCAACGGAAAAGAACAGGTCGACTGCGACTTCATCGCCGGCTGCGACGGCTTCCACGGCGTGTCGCGCGCCTCGGTGCCGCCCGAGGCGGTCCGCCTCTACGAGCGCGTCTATCCCTTCGGCTGGCTCGGCGTGCTGTCCGACACCGAGCCGGTATCGGAGGAGCTGATCTACGTCTCGCACGAGCGCGGCTTCGCGCTCTGCAGCATGCGCAGCCGCACGCGCAGCCGCTACTACGTGCAGTGCCCGCTCTCCGAGCAGGTCGACGAATGGCCCGACGAGCGCTTCTGGAAGGAGCTCACGCGGCGCCTGCCGCGCGAGGCGGCCGAGCGCCTGCAGACCGGCGCGGCGATCGAGAAGAGCATCGCGCCGCTGCGCAGTTTCGTCGCCGAGCCGCTGCGCTTCGGGCGGCTCTTCCTCGCGGGCGACGCCGGCCACATCGTGCCGCCCACCGGCGCCAAGGGGCTCAACCTCGCGGCGAGCGACGTGCACTACCTCGCCGAGGCCCTGATTTCCCACTATCTCGAGAAAGACAAGACGGGACTCGACGGCTATTCGGCGCGCGCGCTGGCGCGCGTGTGGAAAGCCGAGCGCTTCTCCTGGTGGATGACCAAGCTCCTGCACCGCTTCCCGGAGGAGGGCGATTTCGGGCGCCGCATGCAGGTTGCCGAGCTCGACTACATTGTCGCGTCGCAGGCCGCCCAAACCGCCCTCGCCGAAAACTACGTCGGCCTGCCGCTCTAGATTTATCCACGGCTGAAAAATTGTCGCCGCCCGGAGACGTTTTGAGGAGGCGACATTACGCCGAGGCCGATTCTTTCGCGCAAGTCCGCGTCGCGGCGAAGAAATCACTCGCCCAATTTTTAATCTGGACCGTCTTTCCCTGCTGAGTAAAGTTTTGTTGCCCCTGCGTCCGACCTTTACTCACATAGTTACCCACAGTTTTTGTGGATATCGCTGTTACAACTACGTGTCTGTAGCGACGCGAGATCGCCAGGACGAAGCTTTCAGCTTCCTTACGCGGTTTTACGGCTGCGCTGGAGGGCCTGCCAGACGCGTTGCGGCGACGCCGGCATGTCGAAGTGCGAGATGCCGGCATCGCGCAGCGCATCGACCACCGCGTTCATCACCGAGGTCATCGCGCCGGCGCAGCCCGCCTCGCCGCAGCCCTTGGCGCCGAGCGGATTGGTCTTCGCCGGCACCGGATGGCTCTGCCAGCCGATGCTGGCGGGCGTGTCGCCCGCACGAGGCAGCGCGTAGTCCATGAACGAGCCGGTCAGAAGCTGCGCCTCCGAGTCGTACTGCGCGCTCTCCATCAAGCACTGGCCGATCCCTTGCACCACGCCGCCGTGGATCTGGCCTTCGACCAGGAGCGGGTTCAGCACCGTGCCGAAGTCGTTCACCGAGCTGTAGCGCACCACCTCGACCGCTCCGGTATCCGGGTCGATCTCGACCTCGGCGACGTGGCACCCGTTCGGAAACGCCGACGGGATCACCTCGGTCACGTGCTTCACATCGAGCGCCCCGGGTTTTTTCTTTACGAGGTCGAGAAGTGAAATGCCGCGGTCGGTGCCGCTCACGACGAAGCGGCCGCCGCGAAACTCGATATCGCTCGCAGCGGTTTCCAGGACTTCGCCGGCGAGCTCCTTGCCCTTCCGGATGACGACGTCGCAGGCCTCCGCCAGCGCCCCGCCGCCCATCATGGCCGTGCGCGAGCCGCCGGTGCCGGCGCCGAACACGAGCTCGTCGGAATCGCTCTGCTGCAGGCGGATGCTTTCGAACGGGATGCCGAGCCGCGAGCTCAGCACCTGCGCAAACGGCGCCGCGTGCCCCTGCCCGTAGTCGAGCGTGCCCGAAATCATCGTCACGCTGCCCGCCTCACTTCCTTCCACCTCGAAGCGGATGCCGCCCATCTCCTTGTTCGGCGGCGCGGTCACCTCGAGATAACTGCCGAGCCCCAGGCCGCGCAGCTTCCCTTTTTCCTTGCTTTGCTTCTTTCTTTCAGCGAAACCGGGAATGTCCGCCGCCTGCAATGCCTTCTCGAACAGCGCACCGAAGTCCCCGCTGTCGTAGGTCATGCCGGAAGCGGCCTTGTAGGGAATCTGCGCGGGGCGCACGTGGTTGCGCCGGCGCAGCTCGAAGCGGTCGAGGCCCATCTCGATCGCCGCCTGGTCGATGAGGCGCTCCATGTAGTAGTTCGCCTCCGGGCGGCCCGCGCCGCGGTAGGCGCTCACCGGCGAGGTATTGGTGACCATCGCCTTGGTGGACACCTCGAGGAACGGCGTTCGGTAGACGCTGGTGACGTTCCTCACCACGTTCATGGTCGGCGGCTGCGGCGCCACCGCGCCGACGTAGGCGCCGACGTTGCCATGGCCTTCGATTTTCACTGCTAGAAAGTCTCCCTCCTTGCTCAGGGCCAGGGCTGCGGTCATCTCGTGGTCGCGGCCGTGCTGGTCGGAGACGAAGCTCCCGGAGCGCTCGTCGGTCCATTTCACCGGCCGCCCGAGCGCGCGCGCCGCATGCGCGAGGCACACGTACTCGGGATAGATCGAGCCCTTCATGCCGAAGGAGCCGCCGACGTGCCAGGTGCGCATGCGCACCTTGTCCTGCGGCACGCCCAGGATGTCGGCGAGCTGGTTCTTCATGCCGAACACGCCCTGGCCGGGCGCTATCAGGGTCCATCTTCCGTCTTTGTAGGTACAAAGACCGGCCCGCGGCTCCATTGCCGCAACCACGACCCGCGTGTTCCTCAAGCTCAACCGGGTGATGTGAGCGGCGTCCTTGAATGCCTGCCGAACCTTCTCGGGCTCACCGAACAGAAAATCGACGATCACGTTCCCCGGCACGTCGTCGTAGAGCTGCGGCGCGCCGGGCTTCGCCGCCTCGCTCGCCCGCGACACCGCGGGCAGCGCCTCGATGTCGAGCTCGACCGCCTCGGCCGCGTCCTTCGCCTGCAGCGCGGTTTCCGCGATCACGCAGGCGACCGGGTCGCCCACGAAGCGCACCTTGTCGCTCATCAGCGATTTGCGGACCGGCCTGCGCATCGGCGAGCCGTCGCGGTTCTTGAAGTCGAGCGCGCACTTGTGCGGCCCGTAGGCTTTCAGATCCTCTCCGGTGTACACGGCGAGGACACCGGGCATGGCTTTGGCTCTTTCAGTCTCTATGCTCCTCAGGATGCCGTGAGCATGAGAACTGCGAACCATCCAGGCGTAGGCCTGGCCGGGCTCGTTCAGGTCGTCGGTGTAGCGGCCCTCGCCGCGGAGCAATACCGGGTCTTCGGTGCGCTGCACCGGCTGGCCGACGCCGTAGCGGCCCGGCCCGGGTTCGTTCGGATTTCGCATCGATCGATTATTGCAGACTTAAAATCGGGGCCGCACCCCCATTTCTCTGCCGGAGCCGGCCATGGCCATCCATCTCAAGCGCCGCATCGCGAAGGAGCTCACCGACGAGATCGACCGCAAGGTCAGGCAGACGGTCGAGGACATCCTCGCCGAGGTCAAAAAGCGCGGCGATGCCGCCGTGAGCGAGTACTCCGAGAAGTTCGACAAGTGGGCACCACGAAAGCTTTCTCCGTCGGACATCGACAAGATCCTGGGGAAAGTCAAACCTTCGACCCTGAACGACATCAAGTTCGCCCAGGCGCAGATCCGCAGCTTCGCGGAGCACCAGCGCGCGGCGATCCGCGACATCGAGGTCGAGACGCTGCCCGGGGTGAAGCTCGGGCACAGGAACATTCCCGTCGAGTCGGTGGGCTGCTACGTGCCCGGCGGGCGCTACCCGATGGTCGCCTCGGCGCACATGAGCATCGTAACGGCGCGCACCGCCGGGGTCTCGCGCATCATCGCCTGCACCCCGCCGAACCAGGGCGAGCCGCACGCCGAGACCATCGCCGCGATGGTGCTCGGCGGCGCCGACGAGATCCACGTGGTCGGCGGCGTGCAGGCGATCGCCGCGATGGCGCTCGGCACCCAGACGATCGCGCCGGTCGACATGCTGTGCGGGCCGGGCAACGCGTACGTCGCCGAGGCGAAGCGCCAGCTCTTCGGCCGCGTCGGCATCGACCTCTTCGCCGGGCCGACCGAGATCCTGGTGCTCGCCGACCACACCGCCGACGTCGAGATGATCGCGACCGACCTCCTCGGCCAGGCCGAGCACGGCCCGACCAGCCCCGCGATCTGCATTACCACCTCAAAGGACATCGCCCAGGCTCTCCCCGGGGAAATCGAAAGGCAATTAAAGGTGCTTCCCACCGCCGACGTGGCAGGCGTCGCCTGGCGCGACTACGGCGAGATCATTCTCGTTTCTTCGAGAGAGGAAGCCGTGACCGAAGCCGACCGCATCGCAGCGGAGCACGTCGAAGTGCTTTGCTCCAACCCCAGATTTTTTCTGGACAAGATGCGAAATTACGGGGCGCTCTTCCTCGGCCCGGAGACCAACGTCTCGTACGGCGACAAGGTGATCGGCACCAACCACACCCTGCCGACGCTCGGCGCCGCGCGCTACACCGGCGGCCTCTGGGTCGGCAAGTTCCTGAAGACCTGCACCTACCAGGAGGTGACGCCGGAGGCGAGCGTAAAGGTGGGCGAATACTGCTCGCGCCTCTGCGCCATCGAGCGCTTCTGGGGCCACAAGGAGCAGGCCGACCTGCGCCTGCGGCGCTACGGCGGCCAGAACGTGGGTTTGGGGGCTAAGTAGTTTTTCTTCTACAGCTTGCGATACGCCGCGCGGCAGGCTTCGAGCTGAGCGGGGCTGTTCAGCGGCCGGTTGCACAGCCGCATGACATCTTCCTTGCGCCGATGGTGCTCCTGCAATGCGGCGCGCTGCATCGCCTCGCGCGCGACGAGCCGGTCCTGCACGGTTTCCCTTGCCGCCGGCCCGCTCGGTCCCTCGCCGCGCGCGTAGCCTGTCGCCAGCGCCGCTCCGAGGATGATGGCGAGCGAGGCGACGACTTTCGAGAGTTCCATGGCGGCGGCGTCCTAACCTATTTAAGCGAGATGCCAGTGTGTCGATCGCCGAGTGACACGGCCAGCGTGCACGAAGCGCGCGGAGAGAGTCGGTTGGCGTCGGGGCTTACCCCGACGCGGGCGCTAAGATAGCGAGAGGGAGAATTCATTGGACATCGCCTCGCGCTTTCGCCTCGATGGCCGCACCGCGCTCGTGAGCGGCGCGGGACGCGGCATCGGCCGCGCCTGCGCGCTCGCGCTCGCGCAAGCAGGCGCCGAGGTGCTGCTTCTCTCCCGCACCGCGCAAGAACTGGAGGAGGCCGCCCTGGAAATCACCAGCAAAGGCGGAAGAGCAGCAACAATCTGTTGCGACGTCACCGACTCGCGGGCCGTGAAGAAAGTCTTCGCTGCGCTGCCCTCGCTCGACGTGCTGGTCAACAACGCCGGCAGCAACATCCCGGAACCGTTTGTCGAAGTGAGCGAAGCCCATCTCGACCGGCTGCTGGGCCTCAACGTGCGCGCGGCATTCATCGTTGCCCAGGCGGCAGCAAGGAAAATGCTCGCGTCACCGAATCGCTACGCGCGCGCCATCATAAACATGTCGTCGCAGATGGGACACGTCGGCGCGGTCAACCGGTCCGTCTACTGCCTGAGCAAGCACGCGCTCGAAGGGCTGACCAAGGCGATGGCGCTCGAGCTCGCGCCGCACGGCATCCGCGTGGTGTCGATCGCCCCGACCTTCGTCGAGACCCCGCTCACCAAGCCGATGTTCGAGAAGCCCGAGTTCGCGCAGTGGGTGCGCGACCGGATCCCGGGCGGTCAGGTCGGGCAGGTCGACGACGTTGCGGCGGCAGTGGTGTTCGCCGCCTCGCCGGCGGCGGCGCTTGTTACGGGTTCAAGCCTTCTCGTGGACGGCGGCTGGACCGCGCAGTGACCGGATTCTTACCCCGGCGGCCTCGTAGAAGCTGACGCTGGCGGCATGCGCCGCTTTGGCGACGGCCCCCCGCGCCATGCGCAGAAAGGCTTTCATGACCCTGGCGCGCATGCGCGCGGCCTTGCGCAGCGCCCTGCGCTTTTGGACGTCGTAAGGTGTGGTTCTCATGTCGGTTACCTCGAACAGTAGAGAGCCATTGTCGGCGCCGCGCGTATCGCTCGAATTTCGTGCTGTAGCCGCTTTGTTTCTGAAACAATAAAAGTCGAATCGAGATGAACGCGATGGAGGGCACCGTGCGCAAGCCGGCTCGGCGGAAATCAATTAATTGGGGTCTGTCCCTGATTTTGGGAATCGGGGGATGCGCGACCCCGGCATGGAAATGGGACGGGACGCCGACCAACGACCTGCCGAGCCCGTACCGCAGCGTCGTGCCCTGGGGCAAGCTTCCCGAGGGGCACAAGTGGGGCGCGCTGAACGGGGTCGCGGTCGACAACGACGGCCGCTCGCTCTGGGTGGTGGACCGCTGCGGCGCCAATCCCGACGTTCCGCCCGGTGCCTCGCCGTTCCAGTACGACAGCTGCGCCGGCTCGAGCTGGGCGCCGGTCCACAAGCTCGATCCCGACGGCAACATCTTGAAGAGCTTCGGCGCGGGGCTGTTCGTCTTTCCGCACCGCATCTACCAGGACCGGGAAGGCAATATCTGGGTCGTCGATATGAGAAGCTTCAATTCAAGAGAGAAAACCAAGTTTCCGAATGCCAAACCCGCCGGCCACACGGTGGTCAAGTTCGACCAGGACGGGAAGGTGCTGATGACGATCGGGAAGCCCGGCGTCGCCGGCCACCCGCAGGACGGGGCGCTCACCGAGCCGTGCAGCATCGTGGTGGCGCCGAACGGAGACCTCTTCATCGCCGAGGGCCATTCCGGCCAGCAGCCCGACGCGCCCGCCGACACGGTGGCGCGCATCTCCCGGTTCACGAAGGACGGGAAGTACATCCGATCGTTCGGCAAGCTCGGATCCGGACCGGCGGAGTTCAAGACTCCGCACGACCTCACGATGGATCCGCAGGGGCGGCTCCTCGTCGCCGACCGCGGCAACCACCGGATACAAATTGTCGACCCGGAGGGCAACTTCATCGCCGAGTGGAAGCAATTCGGCCGGCCGAGCGGCATCGCGCTGCGCAACGGGTTCGTCTATGTCGCCGACTCCGAGTCGAACGGTGTCGCGCCCAACCCGGGCTGGAAGCGCGGCGTCCGCGTCGGCGAGGCTGCGAGCGGCAAGGTCCTCTACCGCATCCCCGATCCGCTCGAGATGAAGGGCACGAGCGCCGCGGAGGGCGTGGCGGTCGACGCGATGGGGAACGTCTACGGCGGCGAGGTCGGACCGCGCCAGCTCGCGAAGCATTTCAAGGAATGACCCGCATCGGTTTCCTGGTGCCGCCGGGCAACCCGACGGTCGAGCCCGAGATGACCCGCCTCGCGCCCAAGGGCGTGACGGTGCACTTCACGCGCATGGTGGCGCACGGCGAGGCGGGATCGCACCAGGGCCAGGAGGAGCGCAACCGCAGCCAGATCGCGCACCTCGACGAGAACGTGGCGCTGCTCGCCATGGTGAAGCCTGCGGTGATCGCGATGGCGCACACCGCGATGAGCACCACGCTCGGAAAGGAAGGCGAGAAGAAGCTCGTCGAGCGCCTCGAGCGTGCGAGCGGCATCCGCTTCATCACCGCCTTCGGCAGTGTGCTGCTGGCGCTGCCGCACCTCGGCGTGCGCCGCGTCGCGCTCGCCACGCCCTACAGCGCCGAGGCGACGCTGAAGACGAAGGCGCATCTCGAGGCGCACGGCGTGAGCGTGGTCTCGTTCGGCAATCTGGACGACGTGAAGAACATCTACGAGGAGACGCCGGAGCGCGCCTACGCGCTTGCGCGGCGGGTCGACACGAGCGAAGCGCAGGCCGTGTTCATCAGCGGCGTCGGCATGCCGAGCATCGATGTGCTGGAGCGCCTGGAGGGCGAGCTGCGCAAGCCGGTGATCTCGGCCGCCTCGGCGACGATGTGGAACGCGCTGCACGTAGCGGGAGTCGCGACCCGGGTCGCCGGCTACGGGTCGCTGCTTTCAGGCGCGAACGTCAGGTCCTGAGGTCCCGGGCGGCGCGGATCAGCTCTTCCCAGAGCGCTGCGGCGTCCCGCTCGAGCACCGCATCGGGCGGCACCTCGAGCTTGAGCCAGAGGCCGCGCTCGAGCTCCTCGGCGAGCTCGCCCGGCCACCACAGCACCAGCCCGGCGTGCGAGTCATCGCTCGGCCGCCTGATGATGACGCCCACCTCCTCGGTTTCGCCTCGCTGCAGCACCACCAGCGACTGCGCGTAGGCCGAGTCCTTGCACGCCGGGTTGGCCACCAGCACCGTGACCCGTTCGCCTTGCTCCGCCCGGGCGCCGCGCGAAAGCCACTGCGCGGCGGCGCCAAGGAGGAGGGCAGCCAGGTCTTTCCGGTGCATCCCCGCGATTTCCGCCATGGCCGCCCCTCCGTCGGTTGATGGCCCCGACTGTAGACAGGGGGTACCCGGCGGGAAGCGCCGTGGCGCACTGGATTCCTGGTGCATCCGCACTTGACAAGCCGGTGGGGTTACACCCTGAAACACATTCCCCCAACCCGGTTCACGCGGGTGCGCTAGATTTGCCCGTGGTCAAGAAAACCCTCGGGTGGGGAGCGCTTGCGCTCGCTTCGGCCTGCGCCACCGCGCCGCAGCGCGTCGAGCGCGAGCCGCTTCCGGCCATCGCCTGGCCCGACGACTCGCGCGCCACCCAGCTCCTGGTTTTGAACCGCGTGAGCTTCGGCCCGAGCCGCGCTTCCATGCAGGAGATCGAGACGCTCGGCACCGGCGCGTACCTCGCGCAACAGCTCCGGCCCGCGGCCGAGCCGCACCTGCCGCCGGAGGTTCAGGCCGCCATCGACTCGATGACGATTTCGAAGCGCTCCGTGGTCGACCTCGCCACCGAGCTGGAGCAGCGCCAGCGCGAGTTTCGCAATCTCCCCCCGGGTGAGATGAAGGCCGAACGGCAAGCCTACCAGCAAGAGCTGACGCGCCTCGCGCGCGAAGCCGCAGCGCGCACGCTCCTGCGCGCGCTCTATTCGCCCGACCAGCTCCAGGAGGAGATGACCTGGTTCTGGATGAACCACTTCAGCGTCTTCCAGGGCAAGGCCAACGTGCGCGTGCTGGTCGGCGACTACGAGGAGCGCGCGATCCGGCCGCACGCGCTCGGGCGCTTCGGCGAGCTGCTCGGCGCGGTGGCGCGCCATCCGGCGATGCTGGTCTACCTCGACAACTCGAGGAACGCCGTGGGGCGGATCAACGAGAACTACGCGCGCGAGCTGATGGAGCTGCACACGCTCGGCGTGAAGGGCGGCTATACCCAGGCCGACGTTCAGGAGCTCGCGCGCGTGCTCACCGGCTTCCACGTGCGCGATGGCGAGTTCCACTTCTTTCCCCGGCGCCACGACTACGGCCAGAAGACGCTGCTCGGCCGGCCGGTCCGCTCGAGCGGCGAGCGCGAGCTCGGCGAGGCGCTCGAGCTCCTCGCCTCGCATCCTTCGACCTCGCGCTTCGTCTCGCGCAAGCTCGCGGTGCACTTCGTCGCCGACGATCCGCCCGAGGCGCTGGTCGAGCGCATGGCGCGCGCGTTTCGCGCGAGCGAGGGCGACATCGCGCTCACGCTGGGCGCGATGTTCGAGTCGCCGGAGTTTCGCGCCTCGCTCGGCGGCAAGTTCAAGGACCCGCTGCATTACATGGTGTCGGCGGTGCGCTTCGCCGCCGGAGAGCAGCCGATCCCGCGCGAGGGCGTCGAGCGGATGATCAACGCCCTCGCGGCGATGGGGCAGCCGCTCTACGGCCGGCCGACGCCCGACGGCTACCCGCTCGTGCGCGGCGAGTGGACCAGCCCCGGCCAGCTCGCCGCTCGCTTCGAGGTCGCGCGCGGCGTCGGCTACCGCCGCGTGGGGCGGCTTCCGGACGAGCTCCCCGTGCCGCTTTCCGACACCACGCGCCAGACGCTCTCCAAGGCTTCCGACCCGAGGGAGTGGAACCTGCTGTTGCTTTCGTCGCCCGAGTTCATGAGCCGATGAAACGACGCGCGTTTTTGGTTTTTCCGTTGATCCTCCCTTCGGTCAAGTTGTTTGCTGCTCCTTCCACGTCCACGCGCTTCCTGGTCGTCTTCCTGCGCGGCGGCTACGACGCGGCCAACGTCCTGATCCCGCATTCGAGCGAGTACTACTTCCAAGTGCGGCCGAACATCGCCGTGCCGCGCGACGCGGCGATCAAGCTCGATTCCGACTGGGCGCTGCATCCGGCGCTGCGGGAGAGCATCTATCCGCTCTGGCTGCGCGGCGAGGCGGCGTTCGTGCCGTTTGCGGGCAGCCACGATCTCTCGCGCAGCCATTTCGAGAGCCAGGACACGATCGAGCTCGGCCAGCCGCTCGGCGGCGGGCGCGGCTACGAGTCGGGCTTCATGGGGCGGCTCGCCGGCGTGCTCGGCGCCTCGCGCCCGATCGCGTTCACTAATCACATGCCCCTCGCCTTCCGCGGACCGACGCCCGAGGGCGCGAAGCCGGTCGCCAACATCGCGCTCGGCGGCGCGGGCCTGAAGCCCGCCGCGGTCGACCCGCGCCAGAGCGCGCTCATCGCCGAGATGTACCGCGACAGCAAGCTCGGCTCGCCGGTGAGCGAGGGCTTCGCCATGCGCGAGAGCGTGATGCGCGACCTGAGCGGCGAGATGGAAGCCGCCGGCCGCAACGCGATCAACGCGCGCGGCTTCGAGCTGCAGGCGAAGCGCATCGCCCGCCTGATGAGCGCCGAGTACAACCTCGGCTTCGTCGACGTCGGCGGCTGGGACACGCACGTCGGCGAGGGCGGCGCCAACGGCCAGCTCGCGACGCGCCTCGAGGAGCTCGGCCGCGGCTTGAGCGCGCTCGCGGCCGGCATGGGCAGCGCCTGGCGCGATACGGTGGTGGTGGTGCTGAGCGAATTCGGCCGCACCTTCCGCGAAAACGGCAACCGCGGCACCGACCACGGTCACGGCAGCGTGTATTGGGTCCTCGGCGGGGCGATGAAGGGACAACGCGTCGTGGGCGAGCAGGTCCGCGTTTCGCAGGGCACGCTGTTCCAGGATCGCGACTATCCCGTGCTCAATGAATACCGCGAGCTCCTCGCCGGCCTTCTCGCACGCGCATACGGTTTCGACGCGGCGCAGCTCGCGCGCGTCTTTCCTTCGGTGTCGCCGAAGGACGTCGCGCTTCTCTGAATTCTCGGTAAGTGGGCGGACGCACAGACCGGCCACTCTGCGCCCGCCAAGCTCCCCCATGCCCACCGAAGCCGCACGGCGTGCCCGCATTGATGCGGCGTACCTTCGGACGCTCCGCGAAGCAGTCGAGATTTCCGGCGGCGAACGCGCGCTGGCGAGCGCCTGGGGCGTTGCCCCTGAGCTGCTCGGGAGCTGGCTTGCCGGCGAGCTCGTTCTTCCGGTGAAGTTCTACATAGCGGCGCTGGAGATGATCCGCGCCATGGGAGAGGAATGGAAGACGGCCGGCTCGCATTGACCGCGGTCTATCTCAAGCTCGACGCGGAGTACTTCGGCTTCATCGAGGAGCTCCCCGGGATGAATTCCCGCGGCCGCACGCTGCACGACGCGCGCACGGCCCTGCAGGAGCTCGCCGCCGAGGTGTTCGCCGAGGAGCGCTGCACCGTGGCCGAGGCGCATCCCGCGAGCAGCATGGTTCGGGAGACCTTCTTCCTCCAGGCGGCGCGGCCCGCCGGCGTCTAGGCCCGCGCGTCGTCGTTCGAGCGACCTCCACCATCGGCATCCGGCGGCATCGCGCCACCGCGTGCGCCGGTATAACGAACGCGTTACCTGCAGCACCACCACGGAAGGAAACGCAATGAACTGGGACCGCATCGAAGGCAACTGGAAGCAGGTGAAGGGCAAAGTGAAGGAGCAATGGGGCAAGCTCACCGACGACGACCTGGACCGGGTCGCCGGTAATCGCGACCAGCTGGTTGGCAAGATCCAGAACTCGTACGGCATCGGCAAGGACGAGGCCGAGAAGCAGCTGAAGGAGTGGGAGTCGAGCCAGTCCGACAAGGACTGACCGCAAAGATGCAAGAGGAGGAGTGACCGCCCGCGGGAACCCGGACGCACCTCGGTTCCCGCCCAGGCGCTTTTTTCCGGCATGATGCGCCGGCATGGAGCGCCTCGAACGCTTCTACAAGATCCACCAGCTCCTGACCGACCGCAAGACCGCGGTCGCGTTTTCCATTCTGAAGAAGACCCTCGGGGTTTCCCCAGCGACGTTGAAGCGCGACATCGAGTACATGCGCAGCCGCTTCAACGCGCCGATCGAGTACGACCGCGAGGCGAACGGCTACCGCTTCGGCGAGCCGCGGCCGGGCCCGCGCTACGAGCTGCCGGGGCTGTGGTTCTCGGCCGACGAGGCGTACGCGCTCCTCACCATGCATACGCTCCTCGCCGAGCTGCAGCCGGGGCTTCTCGAGCCGCACATCAAGCCGCTGCAGGACCGCGTGCGCGCGGTGCTCGGCGGCGAGCCGGCGTGGAAGGAGGTCGAGAAGCGCATCCGGGTGTTCCAGCCGGAACGCCGTACTGCCCCTACCGAATATTTCGGAATTATCGCGACCGGGGTTTTGAGGCGTTCAAAGCTCTGGATTCGCCACTTCAACCGCAAGGAAAACCGCGAGACCGAGCGCGAGATCTCGCCTCAGCGCCTGGTGCACTACCGCGACAACTGGTACGTGGACGCGTACTGCCACAAGAGCGAGGGCTTGCGCACCTTCGCGGTCGACGCGATCCGCGCGGCGGAGCTGCGCGACGGGCGCGCGAAGGAGGTGCCCGCGGCCGAGCTCGACGAGCACCTGGGCAGCGGCTACGGCATCTTCGCCGGGAAGGAAGTGGAGTGGGCGACGCTGCGCTTCAGCGCCGAGGCGGCGCGCTGGGTCTCGGCGCAGGCGTGGCATCCGAAGCAGCGAGCGCGTACGGAGAAAGACGGCAGCTACGTGCTGGAAATTCCCTACGCCAACGATCGGGAGCTCCTGATGGAGATCCTGAAGTTCGGCGCCGACGTGGAGGTGCTTGGCCCCGCGAGCCTGCGCGATCGGGTCGCGGCGGCGCTCGGCGAAGCGCTAACCCGCTATGCGGGTTCCTGACTAGACGCTATTTGGGGTCTTGACGTCCTAGCGACTCGCGCAGCGCCTTGTGGAGCTCCTGGGCCGATACGCCCGCGGCGCGGGCCCAGTTCCAGGCCTCGACTTCCTTAGCGAGATCAAAGGACTCGGGGTCCTGGGCGGAAGGCTTTGCGTTCGCTTCTGACATGTCTCTCTTCATACCCGACGAACATGCAGGGGCCATGCCGGTGAGGCTAGTCCGGTTGGAGAGGCAGTGTTTCAGCTGTAGCGGGAAAAATAGGGACAGACCCTATTTTCCTGCGCGATAAGCGAAGCAACGGAAAATAGGGTCTGGGTGAATTCAACCCGTCGAGGCAACAGTAGCTTTTAGTGCCTCCAACGGCGTGCGCCAGTTTAAGGTTTCTCGGGG
>Ga0207662_10000169_pt1 | contig 31168 bp, 27 predicted proteins | sample KBSS33LmetaG_FD_184338 | JGI IMG/M metagenome (GOLD analysis project Ga0207662, IMG submission 184338) | Switchgrass rhizosphere microbial communities from Kellogg Biological Station, Michigan, USA - KBS S3-3L metaG (SPAdes) (version 2) | ecosystem: Host-associated > Plants > Roots >... | reverse complement strand
CTTGGCACCGGTCTGTCCCCGGCCGGTGTACGGCCACGAGACGGCAGCGATCAACAAGGCCAGGAAGATGAGTCGACGGATAAGGGCCATCGGGAGTCTCCTTTGATCCCGGAACTCGGGATTCGGGATTCGCGATTCGTGCTAATGCGCGCTCAAGTGCTTTGAAAAGAATGGCAACACCTTCTGCTCCAGGCGCTCGGGAATGCGGTTGCCGTGATCGCCTTCGTAGGTTTCGAATGTGTGCGGGATGCCGAATGCCGTCATCCGCTCCACGAGCAGCTTGTTGCCGGTGATGAGATTGTCCTGCAAGCCGATGTCGAGCGCGATGGCTTTCATCTTCTTGAGGTTCGGTACGTATTGATCGAGCATCGCGACCGGCGAATTGGCCGCCCACTTCACGGCTACGTCGGGAACGACCTCACCGTTCTTCGTCGGCAGGTCCAGATAGAAGGGTGGATTCTTTGGATTCGGCGCCCATGCCGCGGCACGCGCGAGGGTTCCCTGCGCGCCGCGATTCCCACGCGCTTCCTCCATCGTCTTGACCGTTTCAGCCGGCGACGGCCCTGTGCCACGCGCGCGAACGGTGCCCTCGTTCAGGCAACAGGAACTGAGTGCGTAAATCGCGGAGAACACGTCCGGCCGTTTCATTCCGATCCGCATCGTGCCGTACCCACCCATCGAGTGGCCCGCGAGCCCGCGTCCCTCCCGTGTCGCGATGGTTCGATAGTTTTTGTCCATGTACGCGACGAGGTCGTCTGCGACGTATCCCTCCCAGTCACCGGCGGTAACCGAATTCGAATACATGCTGCCGCCGAATGCATTCATGGCGTTCGGCATGACGAGAATCATCTCGCGCGCCGCCCCGCTGGCGAACACACGCTCGGCGATCACATGGAGCTGGCGGCCCTCCGCGCCAAAGTATCCAAGGTCCGTGTTCGTATAGCCGTGCAGCAGGTAAACGACCGGATAGCGGCGTGTGCGGTCGGTGCTGTAGCTCGGAGGCAGATAGATCGAGACTTCGGGTTCCGCCGACTCGCCCAGCAGGTTGCCTTCGAGCGACTTGCCATGCACCTTGATCCGCTCGAGCTTGCCCTTGACAGCAACGGGCGCCGCTGGCGGCTTGGAGGTCGAACTCTGTGAGCCCAGAGGCTGGATCGAAAAGATGACGAATGCGCACACCAGAGCGATATAAAGGGGACGGGCGGTCATGGTGCACCTCAACGCCTCGGGCGCCTTCAGCGCGCGGGCACGGAGGTTATACATCAGATCAGTAGTTGAGTAGCTGGGTAGCTGGGTAGCTCGAGCGGGCGAAAGGTTTCAGTCGGAACTGGCGCAGTGAAGGTGTATAAGGGTCCTATGAGCGCGCGCATCGTCGCGGTGATGGCATTGCTGCTCGGACTGTTGCCAAATGCATCGTTCGCGCAGTTCAAGGGTGCGCCTCAATCCGGATCTCCGTTTCCGCCGAATGGTCCGGCGACGCGCACCAACCCGTCGCCTCGCCTGAACCAGGTGTTACCGGATCCGTTTGCGAGTCGAGTTCCCAATCCGATCATGCGCCCGGCGGCGCCCATCGTGCGGCCGGGACGACCAGGCATGCCCGCAGGCAACGCCGGACAGGCAACCTCAGGACCGCGCGATGTGTTTCGCGCCGCCCCGTGGACCTACGCTCCCCGATACGGCCGGCTGTCGGCGCTGGGAGGAAGCGGGTATTACGGCGGGTATGTTGACGGCGGGTACGCACCCTATTCCTACGCCGGTACGGTTCCGAACGATCAGGCTCCTCTCAGGCAGGGGCGACTCAGTCTGTACGTTTCGCCGCTCTCGTCGCAGGTGTTCGTCGAGGGTTATTACGTCGGAACGGCCAGCGATTTTCAGGATCGAGGACTCTGGCTCGAGCCTGGCCCGCACCGGATCGAACTTCGCGCTGACGGGTACGAAACTGCGACGTTCGACATCCGCATTCTCGAGGACCAGACAGTCAATTACCGGAAGGACCTCGCGAGAGAGGTAGCGCGCAGCGATGCGCCGCGAGTTGCCGCGATTCCCAAGACGTTCTATGTAGTGCCTGGATGCTATGCCGGTGATAGGCCGCCAGCTGACGGCCGGCTCCCGACTGGGTGCTCGGCGAAGAACGTCAGGACGATCCCGCCCGTTCTGGGCGTGACATCGAAGCCTCAGTAATTCGGAGCGGCCGCGCGGCCGCTCCTGTCGCTGACGTCGCCGCGGATGGATTACCGAGGTTGGGGAACGATGCGGATGTAGGGCAACGGCGTTTTCCAGCCTTCCGGATACGTCTTCTTGGCGTCCTCATCCGAGACGGCCGGCAAGATGATGACGTCGTCGCCTTGCTTCCAGTTGACTGGTGTCGCGACCTTCCGCGTCGCGGTGAGACGGCACGAATCAACGACGCGAAGGATCTCGTCGAAGTTCCGCCCCGTACTCATCGGATAGGTCAACGTCGCCTTGATCTTCTTGTCGGGTCCGATGATGAACACCGATCGCGCGGTGGCATTGTCTGCGGGGGTGCGCCCTTCACTCGTGTCTCCCGCGTCGGCCGGCAGCATCTCGTACTGCTTCACGATCTTGAGTTGTGGGTCGCCAATCATCGGATAGTTCACCGCGTGCCCCTGCGACGCCTCGATGTCCTTGGACCATTTCTGATGGTTGCTGACGCCGTCCACGCTGACCGCGAGGATTTTGCAGTTGCGCTTGTCGAACTCTGGCTTGATGCGTGCCATATAACCGAGTTCTGTCGTGCACACCGGCGTGAAGTCCTTCGGATGGGAAAACAGCACGACCCATCCGTCACCAATCCACTCGTGGAAGTTGATCGGGCCCTCGGTCGTCTCGGCCGAGAAGTTCGGGGCGACATCGTTAATACGCAGCGACATGACGTTCCTCCTTGGTCAAATCAATACTTATCAGTGCGCGGTGCACTCTTCAGCGTCCTGTCGCACCTGCGTCCCCGCGGCGCATGCATGGTCCGGCTAAAGTCCTTCCCTTGGTTCGGACGCGTGAATCTAGCGCGTGGTTGCAACGAACGTCGCAAGTTGCTCCGCGAACCGCTGCGGTTCTTCCCAATGGGGGCTATGGCCGGCGCCACTGTAGATCACGAGCCGCGAGCCAGCGATCGCCTGGGTCAGCGCGTCCTGTTCCGCCCGGCCAGTAAAGCCGTCCCGATCGCCCCAGACGAGAATGGTCGGGACCCGAATCTTCGTCAGCTCCGCCGAAAAGTTCACCGATCGATACGGCTCGAGCGCGGCCTTCCAGACCCGCGCCGGCACTTTCATCCCCTCGCCCACCACCATCTCGAAGAACTCGGGCGGAACGGGCTGGGCCAGCGTGCTCCGCTGAAATTCCCGGACGAAGGCCGGATCGATTGGATCCTTCAGCGACGACACCTGGTTCAGGAAGGCGCTGACTTCGGCGTTCGCTGGACGAGGCATGAACGCGCCTTCGAGCACGAGGGCGAGCGTGCGCTGCGGATACTCCACGGCAAAACGTTGCGCCACCGTCGATCCCATCGAATGCCCGACGATGACGGCGCGATCGATGGCGACGGCGTCGAGGAATCCAGCAATGTCGCGCGCCAACACATCGGACGCGTAACTGCCCTCGGGCTTGCTCGAATCACCGTGTCCGCGCTGCGTCACGGCGAACACGCGGAGCGACGGCGGCAGATACGGCAGGACACGCTCGTACGATCGCATCGAATCCGTGTACCCGTGCAGCAGGACGACCGGCGTCCCATCCGGATCGCCACGCTCCACATACATCAGGCGTGTGCCGTCTGAAAGATCGACGTGCCGCGCAGCTGACGCAACACCCGCGTGACGGGCATGGTGCGCGCGCGCGGACGATGATGGCGGCGCCATGACGGCGCTCTCCGTCAGAATTCGCGACGAGGACAACTGCACATCCGCGCGTGCCCACGCTTTTTCAAACCGCTGCTTCGCGGTGAGCGCCTCGGTCGCCTTCTGCTGCGCCTCCAGGCTTTGCGTCAGTCCAAAGAGCGACCATCCGTTTTCACGGAAGCGCTTCAGATCTTCGAGGTACACCGCTTCGGCCTCGGCGGGTCGCCCGGCTTCAAGCAGGACGGCACCCAGGATCTGACGAGGAGGATGGTGCCATATCGGCGGCTCGCTGTAGGGAATGCCGTCTTCGATCGTCACCGCTTCGCGAAGCGAGGCAATCGCCGCGTCGGCGTTGCCTCGCTTCATGCCGAGCTCACCCTCGAGAATGCGAGAGGCGATCGTCAGATTCGTGAGCAACGGCAACTCCTTCAACGTCGTCGCAAACGCCTCGTGCTTCATCACCGTCTCGAGTGCGGCAAGCTCTGTCGCCGCCGCCTCGAGACGCCCGCGCGAGACGAACCCGAGCCCGCGCGTGTAGTGCCAGATGCCCATTGCATACGGCTCGGTGGCCGGTGGCTGAGGCTCTGTGAGCACCTCCTGCCACATCCCGAACCGTGCATAGGCAAGCATCGGCGTCACCGGAAAGTCAGCGGTCCACGCAAGCTTGCCGGCGTGGTGATGAGGGACTTTCTCGGCAAGCTTTCTCGCCGCATCGACCGCAACGGCGCGCCGTCCTTCGAAGGTCGCAGCCGCCCAGAGGAAGTGCAGGTTGTGCGGGTAGTAGCTGACCGGGTACAGCCCTTGTGCCTGGCACTGGGCGAGGTAGTCTTCGTCGGCAGTGATGGCGCGCACGTTCGCTTCCGCCGCATCCGCATAGCGCCCGACGCGAATGTAGATGTGCGCGGGCATGTGGACCATATGTCCGGCGGCGGGCATCAACGAGCCGAGACGATCGGCGCTCGCTGCTGCCCTGTCTGGATCGGCCGAAGCCTCGAGCAGGTGGATGTGGTAGTGCAGTGCCCCTGCGTGGTCAGGCTGTCTCGCGATAACGCGTTCGAGAGCGTCGAGAACCAGCGCCGTTTCCGGCTTGGCGGCGCCGTCCTTCTGCCAGTAGTCCCATGGCATCGTGTTCATCTGCGCGTCGGCGAAGAGCGTTTGGACATCGGCATCATCCCCAAAACGCTCGGCGGCCGCGCGCATGGCGGTGGCGTACGCTCGATCGAGGGCGGCGCGATCGCCTTTGCCGTCCGCGGCGTACCGGCGCGAGAGCGCTTCGATGAGCGCCCGCTCGCGCGGCGTCACGCGTGCGACTCCGGCGACCGCTTGTTGAATCGCTGCATACGCCTGCCGGCCGTTGTCCTGCGTCATCGGTGCGTTGAGGTTCGGCCCGAAAGCCAGCGCTTGTCCCCAATACGCCATCGCAAGACCGGGATCGAGCCGCGCAGCTTCGCGGAAGGCGCGAATCGATTCGGCATGATTGAACGCATACAGCAGCCGCACCCCCTGATCGAAGAAGCGCTGCGCCTGGGCCTTTGACGTCGTGACCGGCATATGCAGCGTGCCCAGCCCGGTCAGCTCTGGCGCAATCGGAGCTTCCTGCGCGCGGGCGGACATCCGTGCTGCCGGCGCGGTCATGACTGCGACCGCGACGACTGACGCCAGAACCGTTCTCGACACTCTCGGTACCATGGTTGGTTCCTCTTTGGCTCCTCGGCGGGCCGAACGACCCGCCTCTCATATCCAAGTAGAGGCGCGTCTTCAGACGCGCCCCAGTAGAGGCGGGTTTTTGAGACCCGCCTGACCAGTTGATTACCCGCCGGTGTTGACGGTTTTCTTCGCAACCTCGATCTCGTTTTCGATCGAGAACACCCCGGTCACCTCGCGCGCACGCATCTCTGCAATCTGGCGGTCGCCTGGGTTGTCGACGACGCCGAACAGGGTCGTGTGCCCGTTGCGCACGACGATGTGGATGGCATACATGCCGAGCGGCTGATGCATACCAGGGAATCGTCGTGAGTCGTAAAGGTCACGGCGGATCTGATCGGGTCCGCCGGGGGCATACCGCGACAGAAACGCGTCGGTGTAGATCCGGTAGAACGTCGCCCACCGGATGCGGTCATCGTTCTGCGAAGCGGGCAGCAGCTCGACCCGATTGGCGATTTCATCTACACCGGCGACGCGGCGGGTTGCCGATTCGGCAGCACTCCTCAGACTTCCGTGATACGCGTAGCCCGTCAGCGTGACGGTGCCGCGCTCGACATTGAAGGCCATGAAGTCGAACACGCCGTAGTAGGGCAACCGCTCGAGTGCGCGCTGCACCGACTGCGTGGTTTCGCGGGCGCTCAGCGTTTGGGCGCTGGCGCCCACGCTCGCAACCATCAGGGCGGCCGTCACCGCAATCGCGACGTGGCGCACTACCCTTCGTGCTGTGTCGATTCCCATCATCGTCCTCCCGCGCTCTGGCTGAGAGCCCACTCGCGACCGTGCGACTGCGACGCCGCGACAGAGATTTCGACAATCGACCCCACGCACGTTTCTCCGGCAATGATTCGACCGGTGGCATCGAGTGCGACGAAGTCGCACCCGCGTACCCGTGAAAAACCGAAGTCGGCAACGTAAACAATAGTGATCTCGCGTGACTCTGGATCCCACGCGACCTCGTCGAGCTCACCTGGTACGGAATGAAGACCGAACGGTATGGCTGCCCAGTGGCGCTTCATCGCTTCCTTGCGATCGATTCGCGACTCACCGGTACTGGGGCTGCTCCACTCGCCGAAGCGAACCCCGTCTTTATGCATGGCGAGCAATGTGTCGAAATCGCCGTCGTTCCAGCACGACAGCCACAGTTCGGCCCATCGAATCGCTTGCCTGCGCGTAAACATGTGCCTCCCCACTTCCTTTCATGTCGCTACCAAGTCGCGACATGGCACATGGCAGAGCGAGCAATGTGCCACGCGCGAGATGTCACGCGTGCAAGTCAGTAACGTTTGTTGTGTCAGTTACTTACCTGGATTGGACAGGCAAACATGGTGCGCGGCCGATTGGAGATGTGCTGACATTTCGGCAGCCGTACCGATATATCAGCGCCAACTGTTGATCTGACTCAAGGTTGACGTCGTTCCCGACGTGCCCTAATCGCGCGCGCCTTGAATTCCCAGCTTGCGCATTCGCGACCACACCGTGGAGCGACGCATTCCGAGGAGGCGGGCGGCACCTTGGGGCCCGGCCAGCACACCGCCGGTGAGCGCGAGCGCGCGCTTGATGTGCTGACGTTCCATTTCCTCGAGCGTGAGAAACACGTCCGACTCGATCGGACGCGAGCTGCGTCCGAGGATGCCGATGTGCTCGTCCTGGATGACCGGCCCTTCGCACAGGATGACGGCACGTTCCATCACATTGGCGAGTTCCCGGACGTTGCCCGGCCACTGGTACGCGGCGAGCCGTGATGCCGCGAGGGCGCCGATTCGGTCGACGCTCTTCCCCATCCTTCGCGCGAAATCAGTGACGAAGTGCGCCGCCAGCAGCGGCACGTCCTCTTTTCGCTCTCGCAGCGCAGGCATGTGGATCGGAAAGATGTTGAGTCGATAAAAGAGGTCCGCGCGAAAGCCACCGCGCTGGATCTCGTGCTGGAGATCGCGATTGGTTGCGGCAATCACGCGGATGTTCACCTTCGTGGGACGCGTGCTGCCGAGGCGCTCCAGCTCCTGTTCCTGCAGCACGCGCAGCAGCTTGACCTGCACGTCGGTCGACAGCTCGCCCACTTCGTCGAGGAAGATCGTGCCGTTGTTGGCGAGCTCGAAGCGGCCGCGTTTCTGCTGGACGGCGCCGGTGAAGGCGCCGCGCTCGTGTCCGAACAACTCGCTCTCGGCAAGGCTCGAAGGCAACGCACCACAATTCACTTTCACCATGACGGCGTCGCGGCGCCGGCTCAACCTGTGAATGGCGCGAGCGATCAGCTCCTTGCCGGTGCCAGTCTCGCCGAGCAGCAGCACCGTGGAATCGGTATCGGCAACGCGCTCGATGGCTCGAAACACCTGCTGCATGACCGGCGACTGCCCCACGATCTCGCCGAAGCTCCGTTCGACACTCAGCTCCTCCTGGAGGTACACGTTCTGCGACTCGAGCTCCTCGGCCCGCCGACGGTCGGTGATGTCGCGCGCAATGAACGTGACGGCCGGGTGGCCGTCGATCTCGAGGCCCATGGCGCCGGTGCGTCCTTCGAACCATCGTTCTCCGGCGCGAACGTTCAGCGAGTACTCCAGCGTCTGACTCATGCGGGTGTCGAGCGTCTGACGGACGAGTCGCAGGTGTGCGTCGGCGATCGGTTGGGGCAGCAGATCGTGAAACCGTCTGCCGAGCATTTCGGGCGCCGGCCGATAGAGGAGATCCTCCCGCGAGGTCAGAATTTCGACATAGCGTCCATCGCGGTCGGTGACGAAAACGAGGTCGGGCAAGGCATTGAGGATCGCCGACAACCGGTTCTCGCTTCGTTCGAGATCAGCCGTCCGCAAGGCCACGCGATCCTCGAGCTCGTTGGCATGACGTTCGACGCGCTCGCGAAGCTGCGCCTGGCGAAGCACGACTGCCAGCGTGCTGGCCACTTGTTGCGCGATCTCGATGGCTTCATTGCCAAACGCCGCCTCTTCAATCGACGACACATTGAGCACGCCGATCAGTTCGCCGTCGGCCAGAAGCGGCACGTTGATGAACGAACGCAGGCCGGAGCTCTTGAGCGCCTGCAGCGCACCAGAGGCATGCTCGAGTCCCGTCAGGTTGCGCACGAGGCCTGCCCGCAGATCGTCGACCAGACCGAACTCTTCGAGCGGAATGACCGTCCCTTCGAGCGGCTCAGATCGGGCTTCATCGTCGTGCACCGCAATGAGCTGCCCGGTCGAGCGTGCCACGTCGATGACGGCGACGCTCACTCGCCGGCACGAGATCAGGCTCTGCACGTGACGGATGGCAGCCTGCGCGATCTCGTGCGACGAGCGGGAGCCAAGGATGTCGAGGTGGATGTCGTGGAGGGTCTGCAGCCGCCGGTTGTATCGTCGGAGCGCCCCGTCGGCGCGATTCCGCTCCGTCACGTCACGCTGGATGCCGAAGTGGCCCGTGATCCGCCCTTGATTGTCGTAAAAGCAGAGGTAGTCCCCTTCAATCGGGATCGGGGTCCCATCCACCCGTCGTTCGTCGGTCTCGATGTGCAGCCGGCCCCGATCGAAGAACTCCCGCCAGATTTTTCGGCCGTACGCGAGGTCGTGGCGGAAGAGGTCGGTCGGTGTCATGCCGAGGAGCACCTCACGCGGAGCGCCGTACTGCGCCATGAGCGCGTCGTTGACCTTGGTGATGCGCTGATGCTCGAAGACGTAGTCGAGCGTCTTTTCCTTGTCGATCGAGTCGTTCCACACGATGGGCTCGTCGAGCATCATGAAGAAGAAGCCGTCCAGCGACTGGGAGAAGAACAGCTCCAGGCGATCGTTGGGTTCCATGGTGTACTCTCACCCAGGGACTATGGCGGAAACAGTGGTTGAGGTTCGCCCAATTCTTGACGCCGCAGAACAGGCGGCATCGGTGCAGGATTTTGCCTCAGCGGAGCACTTTCTGCGCCAGGCAGCCACGCTCCAGGAGGCGCAGCTCGGTGCCACTCATCCGGATCTGGCCAACACGCTCAACAACCTGGGCATTGTCTGCGAGCGGACGGGGAATACCTCCGAAGCTGAGTCGTGTTACCGGCGGGCGTATGCGATCGCGCGGTCGACCCTTGCGGCCGAGGATCCGCTGGTGCTCACCAGCGGCCAGAATCTCAGAGAATTCTGCGCGGCCACCGGCAGACCGTTCGAGCTCATTGCCGCGCCGCCGAAACCACCTGCTCCCGCACCACCCGCGCCCGTGGCTCCCGCACCACTCGCGCCCGTGGCTCCCGCACCACCCGCGCCAGTAACCGCGGCGTCACGCGCGCCAGTGAAGGCTGCGCCACGTACGCCAGTGAGCGCCGCACCGCCCGCATCAGTGGCGGCGGCCCCATCTGCGTCAGTTCCCCTTGCACCACGAACGCCGCCGGCGTCGCCTTCGCCGCCGCGCATCGATCACGACACGCTTCGTACTCAGATCGTCAATGTCGCCGCTGCCGCCGTTTCGGTCGAAGCGAAAGCACGGTCACGCCACCGGAGTGCGATCTGGGTCGTCCTTGGCAGCGCGATCGTGCTCGCTCTGATAATTCTGTTCGCTGATCGAATGTCACGCTCGAGCGAATCGACCACACCACCCGCCGCACCCGGGCCGTCGCCGGCCGAGACGCCGGCTCCGGCCGAGCAACCTCCTGCGCCGACCGCCAGTGCGCCGCAGCCAACTGGCGTCGCGCCCGCGCCGGGCCGATCCGCAGTTACCGAGGCTGCCAAGCCACCCTCAGTGCCCGCAACGCGCACGGCGTCCGACAAGGGCCCGACGCCAACCGGCTCGGCGACGGTCTCGCTCGCCGAGTCACAGCTGTGTCGGTCGCTGTCGAATTGGCAATGTTCGCCGGCGACGAACCCGGCCGAGCCGGGCCTCTTCATTTTCTACACGCGCGTGAAGTCGGCACGCGATACCACCGTGCAGCACCGCTGGTATCTGAATGGGGACCTGCGACGATCGGTGGACCTTCGCGTCGGGGCGAATTCGAGTGAGGGCTACCGCACCTTTAGCCGCAACACCGTCGCCGCCGAGAGACGGGGCAACTGGACGATCGAAGTGCGGGACGCAGGAGGAGCGCTCCTCCACGAGGAGCGCTTCCTGGTTCAGTAACTACTGGACGTCGAGCCCGGATTCATCAAGTACGAAACTCTCCTCGGCCGCAGCGCTTTCTTCCACGCTCGGACGAGTCGCCGCGACTTTGGCCGCCGCACTCTTGGTCGCCTTGGAGCGCCCTTTTTTCGCGGCCTTCTTCTTTCGTGCCTTCGGTGCGGCGACCGGCTTCGCAGCGACCAGTTTCGCAGCGGCCGTCTTTTCCGTCGCTTCCTTCACCGGGGCAGGTGCCTGCTTCGCCGCCGCTTTCTTCCGCGATTTGCCAAGCTTGGCCTCCGCCTTTGCCGATCGTTTCGCGGCCTTGTTGTACGCCGAGCGAGCCTCGTCGGCAGCGTTGCGCGCCTCACGCGCGGACTTGCTCGCCACCTTGAATTCCTTCTTGGCCTGCTTGAGCGCTGACTTTGCCTGCTTGGACACCTCTTCGGCCGCGTCTGCCTTCCGTGCAGCTTCCTTGTGGGTGCGCTCGGCAACCTGAACGAAATCTTTCGCTTTCTTCGCAGCCGATTCTTTGTCTTTGCTCTTCATCTCTCAACTCCCCACTTCCACGTCAGTTCGTTGCGAAGCAGTACAGATACCCGTTGCCACCGGTGGCTATGAGATTGGGTTGCGAGCACCCACGCGAGGGATGCGCCGAGTTCCACGAGCTTGCGGTCGCGCCGCGACCCATGCGGTCGACATGTCCGAGCTGCGCCGATCCGCTGCCATCGCTGTTGCTCGTCCAGTTATTGCACGTCGTGTCACCGTCGCCAGGCTGAAGGGTTCCATCCGCCTGCGAGCCAGTCAGGATGTCGTGCTGGTTCGGCGTGTCACCGACGCCGTTGACGACAGTCCCTTTCTCTGTCAGCGCCGTGTCCTTCTTGAGGTTGTTCGAATCGGAGTGCAGGTCCGCAACGCTCTTGGCGATCATCACGCCCTTGGCGTTGTACCAGGGACCATTGCCGATGCGATCCTTGGCGTTGACTCCCGGCTTTCCGTCGGCGCCCTTCGTGCTCAGATACGCGTGCCACGTCTTGGCGCCCGCACCTGCTCCTGCCGCGAGCGTCTGGCAGATCTTGTCGCCACCCGCCACTCCGCCCAGGTTTGCACCATTGCCTGAGCCGGCGCTGGTGACAAAAAAGCTCATCTGATTCTGCTGCGCCGATACCTGGAACGACACCGTCGCCGCCATCACCATGACGACGATCGCGACTGATATCCATTTCACCATTGGTCTCTCCTTCGAGGGGGTCGCATTGATAGAGCGCTGGCCCAGGGCGGCGATCATAGCCCAGACGCCCTCTACCGCGACTAATTTGCCACGACTGTGTAGTACAGAAAATCCGACGCTTTGGCTTTCGCCAGCACTTTTCGCATGTCCAGATGGTTGGTCGGCTTGCCGTCGAGCAATTCGCCCATGTGCACAAAGAAGCCGAGCACGTCCTGCAGTGGGTTGCCCAGATCCAGATCGAATTCGGCGTACGTGTGCGGGAGATCCGCCGGTGGAATCGCCACGACTGCCTGCATCGAGGGTCTCCCCTCACCCCGAAAACTGGACAACGTGACGAAACGCGCTTTCACGTCGGGTGGCTCCGGCAACGCGCTCAACATGCGGCCGTGCACGCTCGCACGCGGCGTCCCCTCTGCATAGAACGGCTTTGACGGGTCATCTGCCAGCGCCCGGAGTGTGTCGACGAGTGAGCGATCGACTTTGGTGTAGATACGATCGTTGGCCACGTAATACACGTCGTGGATCAGCTTCACGAGGGGTGAACGGCCGGTCGGGCGCGTGCGCAGACTGGCGAGCAGGTTGAGCAAACACGCTTGTCGCGTCGGCCGCCGGGCGCCATCTTCCAGCCACGTCATTGCCGCGACATCGTCGATCGTCGACCGATCGAGCAGCTGCCGGATATCGTCATCGCAGTCATCGAGGTCGACCTTCACGCTGCGCTCGTCGAGCTGCACGTCGATGTCGATCACGGCGTGGCCGTTGTGTTCGACGTCGGCAAGAGTAAACTTGCGCGGCGTCCTGGCCTCTTCGATCTCCACTTTCAGTCTGTAGAGACCTTCAGGCAGCGCGTGTTCGTTGACGCCGCGAAGCACGAGTGCCCCGTCTTCGACCGCCACATTCAGTTTGAACTGTCCCGGGTCCCAGCCCTGCACCCGGCGAATGCTGTTCATCCTCTCGCGGGTGGCCGGACTCGCAGCATCGAAGGTGATCCCCACCGTACGTTCGATCGGATCCGGCTCGTGGAACTCGATTCCTCCCTCCAGTTGTCGCTTCAACGGAAACGGCTTTCCCTTCCGTCGAAATCTGATCTCGATGAATTCGTTCATGATCAATCCTTGCCGTCTGAGCGCGGAGGAAGCAGAGCGCGCGATCGTCGTAAGAAACTCTGTTACAGTCTCACATCTCATCTCCGCGCTGAAAGGATCATCGATGCCGAGCGACGCAACCCTGGCGATGCAGAGACAAATCGTTGCGAACCAGAAAAAGATTCTCGCCAACCAGCTGCGCATCCAGCGCAATCAGGCCAAGTTGGACAAGATCGTCGCCAATCAAAAGAAACTGGATCAGATCCTGGCGAACCAGAAAACCATTCTCGCCAGGCTTCGATAATCAGCGCGCCGCGCGAAGGTGGGCAGCGCGGCGGCGGCGCACGAGCAAAGTCGTCCACAGAAAGCCGGCCAGGACGAACGGGAGAACATACAGCACGAGCATGACGCGGGACGGACGGAGGTTGTAGGTGGCTTGGACTTCAGCATCGACGCTGACGCGCCCGGCGGCGCCCTCCACGTCGACGCGCACCGCAAAACGTCCTTCGTGATCCATTCTCAACGCCGCAAACTGGCGGGACGCGTTTCCGTTGACTGGAGCGGCGCGCGCCGTTGACGAGGCGCCAGGGCGATCGAGAGGACGAATCGTCACATCGGCGTGCACGTCGGACGACGCCGCCGCGCCCGCCTTCGCCGGGTCGATCATCACCCAGAACTGCCCGCCGGCCGTGTCATCGTCAGTCGTATCGGGATCGGTCCAGACCGAGACGCGGTATGCCCCGAGCAACTGGTTCGACACAATTGGATACGGTGGGCCATCATGCGCGAAGACGGCGCGAGACGCGAGCAGCACGCACGCCGTCGAGGCGATGATGAGGGCGCCTCTCATCCGGGGAATGCCACCGCCCGCATATCCATCGGTTGCGACGTAATCCACAGAGCGGCGACTGTCACCGTGACCGTCACCAGCAGCCATGGGATCGTGGCTGCGATCGGCAACTCGCGATGATCTCGTTCTGAAATCAGATACGCGATCACCAGCGATCCCAGCGCGCCCATCAGGATCACACCAACCTCGAATGGAAACACCAGGCCCGGTCGTATCCCCGTCAACTGCCAGAGAGGTGTGCCGAGCGCCGCCCAACCGAGAAGGTCGATGGCGGCAGACTGCGTGACAGGGATGATCGTGAGTACACCCGTGAGCAGATGAAAGCCGTAGTGCGCGAGCCACACACCACAACCGAGCGGGACGAGGGCATACGAATAGCGGCTCGCAACGTCGAGCGTCGATGACAGGCGTTGACCCGTGAGCGCGGCGGTTACGGCGGCTGCAACCGACATCAGCGCCAACGGAACGAGAACGAGCACGATCGCGAACAACGCGACCAACGCCGGACCCTCCGACTGCGCGCCGAGCAGTCGCGCAAGACTCGCTTCCGCGATCCGTGCCGGGGCGGTCATCCCGAGTGCGTTGATCAACCCGCCAAACACGAACACGACTGCCAGAGCGGCCACGTCGCGCCGCCGCGGCAACCACCCGATACCGGACCGCCGGCGTGGATCGATCAGCTCGAGGCCGGGGACGCGCGTCGCGATCGCGACGTTGTCGTGTGGGCACGCATGAACGCAATCGAGGCAGAAGGTGCAATCGAGATTGCCGGTCTTGGCAGGGAGGAAGAGAGCCAATTCACACCCGCGACGGACGACGCGCGCTGGAAGCGCTCGGTCGCGGCGTCCCTTGATGCAGTCGACGGTGCGGCAGGTTCGGCACGTGTCTGGTTGCTTCACCTGCACTTCGAGCGGCGACATCGTCGAGGCAACAAAGCTGAACTGCCCGATTGGACAAACGTACTTACAAAAACTCGCTCCCGTAAACAGAAGGTCGATGATGAGCGCGACGGCGAAATAGGCGACCACGAGCCACGCCGTTGCGCGCGGGAGTGCCCAGAGATCGTAGAGCTCGTAGACGAACAGCACGGCGACCAGGAGCGCGATGCCGATCCACTTCACACGCAGCCATCGCGGCCATCGCCATGACGGCATTCTGAGACGACGGCCGGTGTCGCGCACAAGGATGAATGGACAGCCGGTGCAGAACACATTACCTGCCGCCAGCAGCGCGACAAGGAGCCATCCGCGATACTGCACCCAGGACAGCACCGTCGCGAGATTCGCGGGCGCGACCTGCGGACCGAAGATGCCGTGAAATACGAGAAGAGAAGCGACGAGCAACAGCACGAGCTGCAGCGCCGTGCGTGCATACCGCCACCGCAGGAAACGCCCGACCAGTCGCCACCGCAGGACGTCCGATGGCACTGACCGTGTCACACCGAGGCGGTCACTCCGTGCTCCCAATTGCACGTGCACTTCTGAGCCCTGGCGTCCGACATCGTTGGGAACATGTGGTAGTACATCGCAACGACCATCGGGATGAAGACGTTGGTGTTGTAGAAGAGATGGAGCTCGACGCGCGGAACCCACATCTGCACGAGGCTCGTCGGCACCGGCCTTCCGCCCAGGTTGTGGCCCGTCGTCGCCTGGATGATGAGGAGCAGGTGCTCGATGTGATGGAAGAACTGGATCGCGAGCGCGATGGTCCACCATCGGCGGTCCAGGACGCCACCGAATCCGGGCCGCAACGTCCACAGCCCGATAAGCATCACGACCGCGTAGCCGTAGTGCAGCGTTTCCGACTGAATCAGCCACGGGAAGAAGTAACCAACCAGTCCGCGTGCTTCAGGTACCGGCCAGCCCAGCCCGTAAATCTGGAACGCCTGCAGCAGGTGCTCGCCCCAATGGGCCAGTACGATCACCATGAACAGCCGCAACGCGATTTCATGTTGGGATCCGTTGAGGCGATCCAGGAAGGACCCGTCGTGGCGATCGCTGGCAGCGTGGGCAACGCTCATGAAGCGTGAGTGCTCCTGATTCAGGGGTCCGGCGGCCGCCCTCGCGATTAGTGCGCTGGCGCCCAGGGAAAAGCCAGATACTTCGAAAGTATAGAGGTGCTGCGTGACAGGTCCCAATCCTACAAAACAATTATGGTCACCGGATCGATAGCCAGCCAGAATCGACGCTCGTGAACGCGATCCGGCTTGCCGCCTCGCTTTTCATCCTCGTGCTGATCGGGGTGTCGGCCATGGGCTGGGTATGGACCGGCACCCACCAGCCACCAGCTCAGGCGCTGGCCGGCCGCAGCGTGCTTGCGCTCGCCGCCCTTGCCGGTGTGATCGGCCTCGTCGCCCTGTGGCGATGGCCGGAGCGTACGTAATGTCCCGTAAACAAAGCGCCGGGCTGCTGTTGTTTCGACGACGGGCGGGTTCTGTCGAAGTGCTGCTGGTTCACCCCGGCGGTCCTCTGTGGGCACGAAAGGATGAGGGCGCGTGGATGATCCCCAAGGGGGAGGTCGAGGAGCATGAAGACACCCTGACCGCTGCCCGCCGGGAAGTGGAAGAAGAAACGGGCGCCCGCCCGTCTGGCCCGTTCATTCCGCTCGCGCCGGTGCATCAGACCGGGGGAAAAATCGTCCACGTCTGGGCCGTGGAGAGCGAGTTCGATGCCACGTCGCTCACGAGCAATCTCTTCGAGATGGAATGGCCGCCCAGATCGGGCAACCGGAGGTCGTTTCCCGAAGTCGATCGCGCGGGTTGGTTCGATCTCGCGACGGCCGCGCGCAAGATTCTCGCGAGTCAGGCGACCATCCTCACACACTTCGAACGGAAGATCACACAAACTGTCGAGCCGTCGGAACTGCCATCTCGCGAAACCTGATCACGGCGAGGTATCCGAGGATCAGAAATGCCACCAGCACGATCAGCTGTGTGACGGCAAAAGGGGGTTCAGACTGTGTCGGGGCCAACGCCGCAAGCGCCGGGACCTTCTGGAACGTTTGTACGATCAAAACAAAGACATTGAAATAAAGCGCTGAGACCGCGGTGATCACGTAGGTCGCGCGCCAGCCGCGGGCCATGTGGTAGGTGTAGCGGGCCAGGACCGCCATCGCGAGCACGACGAGTGAAATCGCCCCGACGATGTGCGACGGCAGGAGGCGCACAAACGGGAATCCGAAGCCGGTCACGCTCGTGGCTATCGTCGTCACCAGAAAGATGGCCGTCCACGCATCGAGCCGCCTGTTCTTCAGCAAGCCAGCCAGAACGACGAAGCCTGCGGCGATCGCGATCAAGCTGATCACCACGTGAATCAAGGTGTAGGTTTCCATGTGATCGACACTCCGGTAGCGTTCGAGAAAATCCGTCGATGGGGACGTCGAGCGTAACACAGCCGTTCGCACGCGACGATGAAGGCACTTTGTTTGCAAGCTGAGATGCCACCATGCCGCGGAACGCTCAGCCGCACGGCGAGGCGCCAGTTGTGACGACGCAGCGAAAGTCTGTACGCATCGCAGCGCTCGGCGATCTTCACTGCACACGCGCGTCGGTGGGTAAGTTCCAGGGTCTGTTCGCGCAGATCTCGGAATCGGCGGATATGGTCCTGCTCGCCGGTGATCTCACGGATACGGGGCAACCGGAGGAAGCGCGAGTGCTCGCGCGCGAGTTGTCGATGCTGCGAGTCCCCGGCGTCGCTGTTCTCGGCAACCACGACTTCGAATCGGGTCGCCAGGAAGAGGTCTCCCACATCCTCAGTGACACCGGGCTCACCATGCTCGATGGCGAAGCGTGCGAGGTGAATGGCATCGGGATCGCGGGCGTCAAAGGTTTCGCAGGCGGATTCGGCACTGCCGCTCTCGGCCCGTGGGGCGAACCGACGATCAAGCAATTCGTGCACGAGGCGGTCAACGAAGCGCTCAAGCTCGAAGCCTCGCTCGCACGCCTGCGCTCGGCCAAACAGATTGTGTTGTTGCACTACTCTCCCATTCGCCAGACGGTCGAGGGCGAACCACTCGAGATCTATCCCTACGTCGGCTCCAGTCGTCTCGAGGAACCGATCAGCCGCTTCCCCGTTTCCCTTGTCGTGCACGGGCACGCGCATCGCGGTCGACACGAAGGTCGTACCAAGAACGATGTCCCGGTCTACAACGTCTCACTGCCGCTTCTGCAGCGCACGTTCCCGGGACGGCAGCCGTTCCTGGTACTGGAGGTCGCCGTCGATGCCTGAGCGCCAATGTCTGACAGAGCCGGTGAACACTGGCCGCGTTCCAATGGCGGGAGATCCGCTGCTCGCGTTCTACCTCGATGCGCTGGGGCTTCTCGAGACGACGAGCGTGCCGTTTCTGATCGGCGGTGCATTCGCTCACTCGCGCTACACCGGGCGCGATCGTGACACGAAAGATCTCGACGTGATGCTCCGTCGTGAGGATGTCGAGCGCACGCTCGCGGCGTTCTCCGACGCGGGTTATCAGGTTGACGTGCCGTTTCCACACTGGCTGGGCAAAGTGCATCGCGAAGATCAGTACATCGACGTGGTGTTCAGCTCGGGCAACGGGGTCGTGCGGGTGGACGATCGCTGGTTTCTTCATGCGATGCCGGCGGAGGTCTTTGGCCTCCCTGTATCGCTCTGCCCGCCGGAGGAGCTGCTGTGGTCGAGTTCCTTCGTCCAGGAGCGCGAACGCTATGACGGCGCCGCCGTCCTCCACTTGCTTCACGCGCAAGGCGCCAATCTGGATTGGAACCGGCTGCTCGAGCGCTTTGGCGACAACTGGCCGGTGCTTCTGAGTTACTTGATTCTGTTTCAGTTCGTGTATCCGGATCGCCGGGCGAACGTCCCTGAGCTGGTCATGAACGACCTGACCGACCGGCTCCAGTGTCAGCAACCCGAGCCCGACAATCGCCTGTGCCGCGGCACGCTGCTCTCTCGAGAACAATACCTGTTCGACGTCGATCAACTTGGGTACACTGACGCGCGCCTCCGACCGCATGGCGCAATGACGCCGCAACAAGCTGAAATCTGGACGAGGGCCATCGGACCGAGGCGCTGAATTCATTTCAATTCCCAACTCCCAAGATCCAACTCCCAAGAAACCCGGGCGCTTTGGGAGTTGGGAGTTGGAATTTGGGCGTTGGCGCCCCTTTCGGCGACCGCCAGGCCCGTCTTTCACAACCGTGAGTGCTGCGATCTCCATTCCGTTACTGCGACTCTACAACCAATGCGTCACGCGAACCCGCCATCGCCGGCCGGCCGACGTCGTGTCGTGGCTCGGCGCCGTGCAGGCGCAGGAGTTTGGCCCTGCGAAGTGGGCGCTCGGCCTCCGGTTGCCCGAGACGGCGACCGAGGCGGCCATCGATCGCGCGTTCGACGCGGGTCGAATCCTGCGCACGCACGTCATGCGGCCGACCTGGCACTTCGTCGCCGCCGCCGACATCCGCTGGATGCTGGAATTGACGAAGCCGCACGTTCTTCGCGTCGTCTCGCACTACTGCGGCAGGCTTGGACTCGATCCGCCCCTTCGCACGCGTGCCGCCGCCATCTTCGAGCGTGCACTTGAAGAACAGACGCTCACGCGAACCGAGCTGAGTGCGCATCTCGAGCGCGGCGGCATCGCCGCCAGGGGCGTGCCGCTCGCCATGCTGACAATTCACGCGGAGCTCGAAGGCGTGATCTGCAGCGGCGCGCGCCGCGGCAAGGAGCTCACCTACGCGCAACTCGCCGCTCGTGCGCCCCACGCCTCCACGCTCACTCGCGACGAAGCGCTCGCCACGCTGACGAAACGTTATTTCCGCAGTCATGGCCCGGCAACCATCCGCGACTTCGTGTGGTGGTCCGGGCTCAAAACCGTAGATGCCAAGCGTGGCCTCGAGATCAACCGCGCGCAGAGCGTCGTCGTCGAAGGTACCACCTACTGGACGGTTGGCGACGAGCCGGGCCAGACTTTCTCTCAGGCGACTGCGCATCTCCTGCCTGTCTATGATGAGTACCTCGTGTCGTATCGGGATCGGCAGGCAGTGCCGCATGGTCCCACCGTCGTACCGTCTCAGTCCGGCGGTGGCGTGAGATTCCAGCACGCGCTCGTCATCGCCGGCCAGGTGGCCGGCACGTGGAGAATGACGCGCAGTCCGGAGCGCGTATCGATCGACGTCACGCCGATGAAGAAGTTGACACGAGTCGAGCGCACGGAACTCGGCCTGACAGCCGAACGGTATGGCCGGTTTCTCGGCATGGCGATTTCACTCGCGGTGACTTCTTGAGATCTGGGAGTCGGTCTCTGAGTAAGACCCCGGGGGTGATTTTCTCTTTGCTGTTCGTGAAAATCACCCCCGGGGTCTTTTCTGCCTGTTTGCGCTAAGATCAGGGCAACGGTCCATGCGAACTCGAAGCTGGCGCTGGTATGCCGTGGCGGTCGCTCTCCTCGCCGTTCAGGTGAGCGTGTCGGCGCTCGGCACCATCGGCATGTGTGTGGATCGGCCACACACGCATGGAGGGGTGCCTGCACCTGACTGCTTGATGCATCACTCGCAGCAGCCGGCCACACCGCCGGACGCGTCGGGTCACAATCATCAGCATCATCCAGACAACAGTTCTTCGACCGACACCGCACGTCTGGCGTGCAGCTGCTCATCCGATCTGCTCACCCTTCTCACGACGGAGATCGCTGTCGTTCCTGGCGGCATCGGCATCGCGCTGCCGCTTCTCGCGACCACTTCGCCACTCGAGCCCTCGACGCCGGCTCCTGACGTGCGTCCCGCTCCTCTGTCGCCGCCTCCCAAACCCTCGCTGTCGTAACACCTGACATCGCGAGGCGGGAATAAAGTCCCGCCTTCATCAGTTGCTGACGTCAAAGGCGGGTCTGAGAGACGCGCCTCTGCGCGCACACGCGGCGGGTCTCGAGACCCACCGACAACGACTGCGATCCAAGGGTCTATGAAAACGAGTTGGTTGTGCTGCCTCGTTGCGATGGCATGCTGTGCTCTCGCGCCTGCACGCGAGGCGCACGCGCAAGAGACGATTCAGTTTGCCAGCCTCAGCGGACGTGTGGCCGATGGACAGGGCGCCGTCATTCCCGGCGCACAGGTCAGCGCACGTCAGACCGAGACCAACATCACCGCGCACACGGTGACGAATGGAGAAGGACGCTTCCGGTTCCCCTACCTCAAGGTCGGGACCTACGAGGTGAACGTCCACGTCGCTGGATTCGCCGACCAGACGCGAATCCTCGCCACGACGGTCGGGTCGGCTTTCGATATTCCCATCGTTCTCACCCTCGCGGGATTGGAATCGCGCGTCACCGTGACTGGTGCCGCCACCATTCTCGAGGCGGCGCGGAGTCAGATCGCGGCGACGGTGCCACAGACGGAGATCCAGAATGTGCCGCTGAACGGGCGCAACTTCCTCGATCTCGCGCTTCTCATCGCGGGCGTCTCGCCGACGAACATCGGCAGCACGCAGTTGTTTCCGGAAACATCGGCGGTGCCCGGCCAGGGTATTTCGATTAGCAGCCAACGCAACCTGTCGAACAACTTCATCGTGGACGGCCTGTCGGCGAACGATGATGCAGCAGGGTTGAGCGGAATCACCTACGGCGTCGACGCCGTGGAGCAGTTCCAGGTCGTCACCTCAGGCGGACAGGCCGAGCTCGGGCGCGCGCTCGGCGGCTACATCAACATCGTCACCAAGAGCGGGACGAACGCGATGCGTGGCACGCTCTACGATTTCATTCGCGACGACAATTTCAACGCGCCGAATGCGCTGTCAGGCACCACGCTCCCGATGAATCAGCAGCAGTACGGCGGGAGCCTCGGCGGCCCAATCGCCCGCGACCGCACGTTCTTCTTCTCCAATTTCGAGCAGCGTCTGCTCGATCAGACCGGGCTGGTCACGATCCTCCCTGACAACGTGGCCGTCATCAACGCGCGGCTCGCAGCCACCGCCTACCCGGGTTCGTCAATCACCACTGGGATTTATCCGAACCCTGTACATAGCGCCAACGTGCTCGGAAAGCTCGATCACCATGCCAGTGGATCGGACCATCTCACCGTCAGGTACGCCCTCTATCACGTCACGTCGGATAACTCGCGCGGCGCCGGCGCATTGAATGCACCGACCGCTTCTGCGGGGCTGGACAACGTGGACCATTCGCTCGGCTTCGGCAACACGTGGACGATGTCGTCGCGAACCGTCAACGAGACACGAGCGCAGTTTGCGTACGGCGACTTGAAGGCCTTCCCGACAGACCTGATCGGACCTGCCGTCAGCATCGCCGGCGTCGCCGCTTTCGGGACATCGTCGGGAAGCCCGACGCGTCGCACGAACACGATGTATCAGGTCGTCGACACCTTGTCGCACCAGGCAGGCGCACATGCGTTGCGCGCCGGCGTGGACTTCGTGTTCAACGACAACACGATCACCTATCCGCGATCGTTCCGCGGCAACTATTCGTTCTCGAATCTCGCCAATTTCATGACCGGCAACTATGCCGGCTTTGCCCAGACGTTCGGTAATCCCGTCGTCTCACAAACCAATCCGAACATCGGCATGTACGCGCAGGACGAGTGGCGGGTCGGATCGAGCCTGACGCTCAACCTCGGTCTGCGTTACGACCTTCAATTCCTGTCGCCGATTGACACCGACACGAACAACGTCTCACCACGACTGGGCTTCGCCTGGTCGCCGGGCTCGTCACAGGACCTCGTGGTCCGCGGCAGCGCCGGTCTCTTCTTCGATCGCGTGCCGCTTCGGGCGGCGGCCAATGCCATCTTGTCCGCGGAGAACACCACAGATGTCACGAAGCTTCACCAACCGAGCGTGTCAGGACTGATTCCCAGCCAGGCCGGAGCCCCGACGTTTCCAGACATCCTGCCGGCGCAGATCCTGACAACGACACTCGTCGACTTCACGACGATGGACAGGCGCCTGCAGAACGCCTACTCGAAGCAGGTCAGCATTGAAGTGGAGCGCGTGCTCGCCGCAGGCCTGACGGCGACCGCCGGATATCAGTACCTGCGCGGCGAAAAACTGCTGATGTCGGTCAATCAGAACGTGCCGACGTGCGTCGCGGCGGGCACCAACAATGGCTGCCGGCCCAACGCGACTTACAGGAACAACAGTCAGTACTCCTCGGTCGCCGATTCGACCTATCACGGGCTGCACGTGTCGCTGGTGCAACGGCCGACGACATGGGCGAACGTCCGCGTCACGTATACGCTGTCGAAGTCGATGAACAACGTCGGTGAGGCGTTCTTCAGCTCACCGGTAGACCCCACCGACATCATGCGAGATTGGGGCCGCTCCGACGACGACCAGCGGCATCGTTTCGTCATCAACGGCACCGTGAATACGCCGATGACGCCCGCCGTGACGGCATGGGAAGCGTTGACGCACGGATTCCAGGTGAGCAGCTTTCTGCAGTATTACTCAGCGCTTCCGTTCAATATCACGTCGGGAGTCGCGAACCTGCAAGGAACAACCAGCCGGCCGCTCGCGGATGGCGCCACGACGACGCCCAATTTCGATGTCCGCGCTGTAAGTCTGATTCCGCGGAACGCCGGAATCGGAAGCGATTTCTTCACCCTGAATCTTCGGGTGAGCCGTTCGTTCCGGATCGCCGGTGCCGTGAGAGTCGAAGGACTCGTGGAGGCCTTCAACATCACCAATCGTGCGAACACGCTGACGAGAAACGCGAACTTCGGACCGGGTGCATATCCAACCAACCCGGTGTCGACGTTCAATCAGATCACCGCGGTTGGTGATCCGAGAACGCTTCAATTCGGCGTGCGCTTGATGTTTTGATGTACTCGGCAATTGTCTGTCGGAAAGGACCAATGGCATGAACCGGCTGGGAACGCGGGCGTCGATCGTCATCGGGATCGGCCTGATCCTCATCGCGTCGGCTGTCGTCGCGGCCGTCGCGCTCTCAGACGGCGCGGCGAAGGTCGTCGTGGACGGCGCGACGACGCCTAATCCATTCGCGGTCAAAGGGCGCACGAATGCGTATGCCTCGCTCGCCGCTGACGGTCAGTTCGCTGTCCTCTCATGGGGTGCGAGCACAACCGACGGTGCCACGGACATCTACGCCGCCGCGAGCACGGACGGAGGACGCACGTTCGCAGCCGCGACTCGGGTCAATCAGGTTGCCGGCGAGGCCAATCTCTCTGGTGAGCAGCCGCCGCGGGTGGCGTTGGTCCCGCGAACCGGGCACCATCCAACCATCATCGTCGTCTGGACCGCGAAAGCGACGGCCGGCACACGCCTGATGTCCGCACGATCAGATGACGCAGCGAAATCGTTCGCGCCGCCGATGCTCGTGCCGGGGAGTGAAGCCGCGGGGAACCGTGGCTGGCAGTCGATTGCGATCGGACGTGACGGGGGGGTGGTCGTCGTCTGGCTGGATCACCGCGAGCTGGCGAAGAACGGAAGCGGCAGCGCATCGATGCAGCATGCCGAGCATCAGCATCTCGCATCGGGTCAGAAGCCGGCAGATGGCGTCGCGCGAGCGCAGCTGTCGAAGCTGATGTTCGCAAGACTCGATCGATTCGACAGCTCGCGCCAGCTCACCGGCGGCGTGTGCTACTGCTGCAAGACGGCCATCGCCACTGATGCGGCGGGCGGCGTCTACACGGCGTGGCGCCACGTCTACGAGGGAAACGTTCGTGACGTCGCCTTCACGAAGTCGTCCGATAGCGGCCGCACATTTGCGCCGCCCACCCGCGTCAGTAATGACAACTGGGTCCTCGATGGTTGTCCCGAGAACGGACCGGCGCTCGCGGTGGACGATGCCAAACGTATCCATGTCGTGTGGCCTACGCTCGTTGCAGGCGCTACGGCGACGAGCGAGCCGACACTCGCACTCTTCTACGCCATGTCGCTGGACGGCCGTCAGTTCACGGCGCGACAACGGATCCCGACGGAAGGCTTCCCTCGGCATCCTCAGATCGCACTCGGTCCCGCCGGCGAGCTTCTCGTCGCGTGGGACGAACAGGCCAAGGGAACACGTCACGTCGCATTCGCTCGCGGCACTGTCGATGGCAAGGGGGCGCCGCGATTTGCGCGGCAACCGATCAGCGACATCGCCCGAGCTGAGTACCCGGTCCTTACGCGAGTAGGTGACGGAACTCTGGTCGCATGGACCAGCGGCTCGATCGGACAGACGGTGATTCGCACTCAGCGAATTCAGCCGTAGCTACGTCGTGATCTTCAGCAGTTTGATCGCGTTTCCGCCCAGGATCGCTTCCTTCTCGGCGTTACTCAGGAACGGCGCGTTGACGACGAAGTCGATCCCGACCGGCCAATCGAACGGATAATCCGTTCCGTACACCATCTGACCGACGCCCGCTTCGGCAACCAGATGGCGGAGTCCCTCTTCGTGGAAGATCATCGTGTCGACGAAGAGCTCTCGCTTGAAGTATTCGCTCGGCTTCTTCTTCAGCGCCTTGCAGTCGGTGCCGGCACCACCGGCGCGGCCGCAGAGCGCGTCAGATCGCCCGCTATATGACGCCAGGTATCCACCGGCGTGGGCCGCACAGATCTTGAGCCCGGGAAAACGGTCGAGCGTGCCTTCGAAGATCAGATGAGAGAGGAACACGGTGGTCTCGAGCGGGTTGCCGATGGTGTTACCTAACCCACCCTTCCCCTGCAATCTCATGTTCTGTGTCGTGCCAGGTGCGGGCTGCGGATGCATGAAGAGCAGCACGCCAAGCTCCTCGGCCTTGGCCCAGAACGGATCGAACTTGCGATCGGACAGCTCCTGACCTTCGACGCTGCCGCCAATCGCGGCGCCACGAAGACCCAACTTCCTGACGGCCTGTTCCAGTTGCTCGGCCGCGAGGTCCGGGTGTTGCAACGCGAGCGACGCCATGCCCACGAAACGATCGGGATGCTTGGCGACCCACTCCGATATCTTCTGGTTCTGGATCGTGACCACGTCCCGGGCGAGCGCGCGATCGGCTGAATACCCCCACGCGTTGATGTTGATCGCCTGGTAGTCGATTCCCTGGGCGTCCATGTCGATCAGGCGCTGCGGATTGCCGAGGGCGATGTTGCCCGTCAGGTTGGCTTTTGCGACTTCAGCCAGAGGCGTATTCTTGACGGCCTCCCACACCTCGGACACGAAACAGTGCGCGTGAACGTCGACGGTTTTGACCCGCCGTCCCGCAATCGACAGTTCGCGACGTTTGCCCGGAGGCGCGCCGACCTGGCGCGATGCGGCATCCACGAAAGGATGTCCGCTCATCAGCAGGGTGGCGGTCGCACCGGCAGCGTTTCTCATGAAATCCCTGCGATTCGGCATGTCCCCTCCTCGGCGCAGCCAGAGTCTACGTGGAAAAGACACCGGGTGTCCCGGAAAATAGTTGACACTTTTTTCCCGGAACGACGTCTAAGGGTCTGATCACCTACCACCAGAGGAACCGCCATGGACCTGCTCCGGGACATCCGCTTCGCGGGACGACTGCTCGTCAAGAATCGCTGGTTCACCCTCATGGCCATCGTTGTCCTGGCGCTCGGCATCGGCGCCAACAACGCCGTATTCACAATCGTCAACGGGGTACTCCTTCGGAACCTGCCCGTGCCGGAGCCCGAAGAGATCATGTTTCTCGGGACGCGCGATACGCAGGGGCGTAACCAGGGTGTATCGCTGCGCGACTTCGAGGACTGGCGGGCGGCCACACGAACGTTCGCCGGGATGTCGTTCCTCTTCAACGGCGCCTTCAACGTCGGGAACGAGGGGCTGACTCCTGACCAGGTTCCTGGTGGGTACATCTCGCCGAACCTTTTCAGAATGCTTGGCGTGTCGCCCGCCCTGGGGCGGGATTTCACGCCGGCTGAAGAGACACCCGGCACGCCCATCGTCGTCCTCATCAGCCACACGCTGTGGCGCCAGCGCTACGGGGGCGACCCGAATATCGTCGGTAAACCCATCCGCATCATCGATCAGAACGGCACCATCATCGGCGTCATGCCCGAAGGGATGCACTTTCCCTTCAACGCGAACATCTGGCTGCCAACCGGTTCGATGCCGCCCGCCATCACCGGGCAACCGCGGCAGGCGCGCGGTTATTTTGCCGTCGGACGCCTCAATGATGGCGTGACCGTGGAACAGGCGCGCGCCGAGCTCAAGACCATCGGTGCCTCGCTCGCCGCGCAGTACCCGGATACCAACAAGGATCTGTGGCCGCACGCCGATCCATTTGTGGAACGCATTCTCGGCCCGCAGATCTCGCTGCTCTTCTGGGCTCTCATGGGAGCGGTCGGATTCGTGCTGCTCATCGCGTGCTCCAACGTCGCCAATCTCCTTCTGGCCAAGGCGGCTGGACGATCGGGGGAAATGAGCATCCGTGTCGCCGTGGGCGCAAGCCGGTGGCAGGTCGTCCGTCAGCTGCTCGTCGAAAGCGTTCTCCTGGCCATGGTTGCCGGCGTCGTTGGTCTGTTGCTCTCGATCGTCTGGATCCGGTGGTTCAGCCTCGAAGCGCAGAACGTCGGCATTCCGTACTGGATGGTGTTCTCGATGGACTGGCGCACGTTCACCTTCTTTCTGGTCGTGTGCCTGGCCACCGGCCTTGTTTTCGGGTTGATTCCGGCGCTGCACACATCGACGACCAACGTGCACGAAATGCTCAAAGAAGGAGGACGGACCGGATCCGGCGGCATTCGCGCGCGCCGCTGGGCGGGCGGACTGATCGTCGTCCAGATTGCGCTCACGCTCGTGCTGCTCGCAGGGGCCGGCCTGATGCTGCGGAGCTTTTTCACGATGTATCGCATGGACATCGGCATCGATCCGTCGCGCCTCGTCGTGACGGGCATGATCATTCCGGCTACCAAGTACGCCGGATGGGAAGATCGCACGCGATTCCTGCAGAGGATCGACGAGCACTTCGCGACGGTATCCGCGATAGAAGCGGCGTCAACCGCCTCGGCAATCCCATTCAGCGGCGGCGCCGTACGACAGCTCGAGGTCGATGGCCGCGCAGCCACTCCAGGCGAACGTCTCCCGGAGGTCACGATGCTCAGCGTGGGATCGCGCTACTTCGACGTCATCGGCGCTCGGCTGCTGCGCGGGCGTGCATTTACCAACGAGGACGGCGGACCTGGACGCCAGATCGCGATCGTGAACCAGCGGCTCGTCGATCAGTATTTCAAGGGACAAGACCCGATCGGCCGGACGATCCGGCTGTCACAAGATGTAACCGGCTCCACTGAGAAGGCCGAGTGGCTGACGGTCGTCGGGCTCGTGCCGAACGTCCGTCAGCGCAACAACAACCAGGAAGCGGAACCCGATGCGATTGCCTACATCACGCATCGGCAGAACACCGGCATGGCACGAGCGGCGAACGTCATCGCGCGGACTCGCGGCGGCACCGATCCCGCGCAGGCGACGAAGATCCTGCGCGAAGCCATGATGGGAGTCGATCCCGATCAGGCACTTGCCACGCCGAGAACGATGGATGAAGCGCTCGCCCAGAACCGATGGCTGCTTCGCGTGTTCACGACGATGTTTTCGATATTTGCCGTGATGGCGCTCGTACTGGCGGCGGTCGGCCTGTATGCGGTAACGGCGTACGCGGTGACCCAGCACACGCGCGACATCGGCGTGCGCATGGTGCTCGGCGCGCAACCGGGTCAGGTGATCTGGCTGTTCTTGAGACGCTCGATGGTGCAACTGGCGATCGGGCTGACGATCGGGGTGGCCGCGGCGTTCGGCCTCGGGCGCGTGCTCGAGTCATTTCTCGTCCAGACAAGTGCGCGTGATCCGGTGACGCTGGTCTCGATTGTCGTGCTGCTCATCGTGGTTGCCTTTGCCGCATCCGTCGGCCCCGCCCGTCGCGCGACACGCCTCGATCCGCTCCACGCGTTGCGCCATGAGTGATCCGCGGGGCTATCGCGTTTTCCATATTGTCGTCGTAGAGCGCCGGCTTCAGCCGGCGCGGTCATTGCGACGCGGGGGCTGAAGCCCCCGCTCTACGCCCGTTACGTTGACGTCGCGTTTGTGCCACAATGCCGACCCTGCGGAAGGGAGAAGGCATATGCGCACCGCGGCTTGTCTATTCGGGCTTTCCGTACTCTTCGCCACCCTCGTCATCGCTTCCCCGTCCGCCGCGCAGTTGTCGAAGGGCGGCGACGTCTCGCTGTCCCGTGAGGCGCTGACGCGAGACGTCAAGGTCATCTCGAGCGCCGGCGCACGAATGCTGTCAGATGCGTGCATGGCGTGGGCCGAACGCAACAAACTCATCGTTGCAATGGCCGTCATCGATTGGGGCGGCAACGTCATCGACTCGCATGCGATGGAAGGTGCCGCGGCCAACGCTATCGACACGGCACTCCTCAAGGCGAAGTCGGCCCTGCGTTGGCGACGCCCGACGTCCGAAACCAACAAACTCGTGCGCAGCGGCGAGAACCTGGCGCCAACCTTCATGGATGACTTTCCTCAACCGGGCGCGCTTCCCATCGTGCTGAACGGTCAGGTCATTGGCGCGATGGGTGTCTCGAGCGGAGACGGCGAGAAGTGTGCGCAGGCCGCGATCGACACGGTCTTCAAGGGACAGGCGACGACAGTCGGACGGTAGGGTCAGATCCCTTCCCACCATTGCGTATGTGAAGGGATGTGAAAGGGTCTGACCCCGGTGTCACAAACTGAAATGAATGCCGACGCCGATGTAGGAGATGTCGTCCTGAAAGAATTGGCCGTACGGTGAGGGCCCTTCGTACATCTCCAGCAGCAACATGATGAGCCGTCCCGGGTGGCCTTCCGGCCCGGGGCGCCCGACTTCGAAGCCGAGTCGCCCGCTCATGGCAGGCGACCATTCATGCAGCTCGGTGGTCTTCACGTCGAAACCAGCCACCACCTGCATTGTCCGCGCGCGACCGGTGCGCAACTCGACTCCCGCGTGGAAGAGCGAACTCGGTAGTGAGTCGGGCTCACGCCTGAAAATGCTCTCGCCACCACCATACGCACGCAGTATGCCGATCTCCTGCGAGACGACGATCTCCACTGATTCGAACGACAGGTTCTCGCGCACGATATCCTCGCCGCGGAGCAAGTACTCGTCGCCGAGATGAGAGCTCTGGTGATACAGCTTCGCTCGCACGCTGAAACCGTTTCGACGGAACGTCAGCGGCAAGCCGATGATGTAATCGGCATTAATCAGATCGTTGGACGGCGCTCCGAGGTCGAACTGAGCGAAGATGCTGCCGACGACATCCAGCTGCACACCTTCACCGGCATCGGGACCGCCCCATCGTACCAGTCCAAAGCTGTCCCCCACGCCAACCGACGCAATCGACGTCCCTTCACCTGTCGGGTCGTCCAGCGAGCGAAACGTGCCGCGAAGAAAGCTCACAAACGATCTGGCTTCCTTCGGGTCCGCGAGAATGGGACAGAAGATTTGATCCTCCGGGAACCCTACCGTGCCCGTGGCCTCAGCCTCGTGCACGCCTGTTCCGCATCGCGGGGCGTCGACCGTTTGCGCGTCGACACGGCCAACTGTCAGCAAGAGTAAAATCCACCCCAGCACAACTGCACCCTCGTGTCGATGCGTACCGCTCATATGAGGAACTCCTCTTCTTCGTCACCGAAGTCCGTCGAGCGTGCATCTATTTTGCTGCCGGTTACAGCTCTGCAGGAGGTCCCCATCGTGAAGGCCGCTTTCATCGTCGTCGCCGCGATCGCGCTGAGCACGCCGGCGTCGGCCCAGTGGTTGAACCAGCCGACGGCAGCACTGCCGCGCACGCCTGACGGCAAACCTGATCTGACCGCCCCAACACCGCGCGCAGCGGACGGTAAACCCGATCTCTCCGGTCTCTGGTTGAAGATCTCCCCGAAGTATTCGCGGAATATTGCTGCCGACCTGAAGCGAGAGGAGGTGCAACCCTGGGCGCGAGCGCTCGTCGAAGAACGCCGCGAAAATCTCGGCAAGGACTACATGAACGTGAAGTGCGTGCCGCTCGGACCGGGTTACGCAACGGCGGCCGACAGCACGGGCGCGGAGATGATGAAGATCGTCCAGACGCCTGGTCTCATCATCATCCTCAATCCGGACCTCACCTACCGTCAAATCTTTCTCGATGGCCGCAAGCTGGAGGCGGCGCCCAACCCGAGCTGGATGGGATACTCGGTCGGACACTGGGAGGGAGAAACGCTCGTCGTCGAGAGCTTCGGGTTCAACGATCAGACCTGGCTCGATCACGATGGCCACCCGCACACCGAAGCGCTGCGTGTCACCGAACGCGACCGCCGTCGCAACGTTGGGAACCTCGATATCGAGGTGACGTTTTCTGATCCAGGGACATACGCGAGGCCCTGGACTGCCTCCGTTCGGGCCGAGCTTGCCGCCGACACCGAGATGATCGAATGGGTCTGCAACGAGGGGCGCAGCGGCCTCGAACACTGGGTCGGCAAG
>Ga0207662_10000168_pt1 | contig 31319 bp, 26 predicted proteins | sample KBSS33LmetaG_FD_184338 | JGI IMG/M metagenome (GOLD analysis project Ga0207662, IMG submission 184338) | Switchgrass rhizosphere microbial communities from Kellogg Biological Station, Michigan, USA - KBS S3-3L metaG (SPAdes) (version 2) | ecosystem: Host-associated > Plants > Roots >... | reverse complement strand
GTCAGGGGCGTCCCCGCCTGGTACGAGGTCAGCGGCACCACGGGATCGCCCTCGTTGACCAGCAGCTCGAGGACGGTGCCGCTCACGGGCGCGCGGATGATCGACTCCACGTCCAGATGCGTCGTCTTCACGCGCCCCTTCTCGACGAGGGCCAGGCGCTCCTGGGAGAGGTTGAGGCGGATCTGCGCGTCCTGGATCTCCTTGTCCGCGGTGTCGGATTCCTGGCTGGAGACGATCCCCTGCTTGCTGAGAGCCGCCGTGCGATCGGAGCGCTTCTTGGCCTGGTCGAAGATGTTGCGCGCGATCTCGACCTCGCGCCGCGCCTCCGTCAGCTCCATGGGGGTGGGATCGGGGAGGATCTCGAAGAGGGGGTCGCCGGTGTTCACGCGATCGCCGACTTCACGGAACGAGCGCTTCACGATGCCGGAGATCTTGCTCTTGACCGCGATCTCGCGCTTGGGACGGATCGCTCCCACGGCCAGCGCCTTCTCGACCACGGGACCACGGGTGACCTCGACCAGCTTGTACGGCTTGTCCTTCTCCGACCTGGACCGGCTGTAGAGGGCGCCCGCGGCTCCCGCCGCCAGCACCAACACGCCGACCCCGATGACTCCCTTGCGCATCCGCGACACTCCCTTCCCTCCAGGACACCTATAAGACGCGGCCAGACCCTCACTTGGTTCAAAGAAATTTGGAGGCGGGACGCGGACATCCACGGAATTGGATGCCTGGGAAGGAGACGTCGGTACGGCGCGGTAGCTACTTCCAGGTCAAGCGGTTGCGGTACACGTCCTGGCTCTTCGACGTCACCACGGCCTCGACCGCCCAGTCGTTCACGCCGCCCTTCCAGATGCCGGGCAGCTCTTCGAGCAGCACGCGCTGCTTGGGGGGGACCTGCTTGACCTTGGCGGGAAGGGGGCGCGTGGCCCACTTGCCGTCCACGATCATCGAGACCTTCATCTCGTCGACTTCGATGGCCTTCTTGCCTTCGTTCTTCAAGAAGACGAGCACGGAATAGGGTTCGCCGGCCTTGAGCTTCTCCGGCTGGATCACGAGGTCCAGCAGGCCCTCGACCTTCGGCGCGCGCTTGACCCCGACGTCGGAGCTGTCGAAGCCCTGGAGATCGCGGCCCACCGAGCGCAGGCTCTCGACCACGGTGGTGCCGAGCACGAAGCTGCGGCCGGCCGCGGCCTGCGCGCCCGTCGGAGGGGCGGGAAGGACGGGGGCGGGCGTGGCCGCCACGGGCGGCCGGGCGGCCCGGCGCGTGGAAGGACCGGCGCCTCCGGGCTTGGTCGCCGGCGGCGCCGGCGGCGGCGCCCCCGCGGCGCCGGCGGCCGCTGCTCCGGCCGCCTCCGTGCCGGGTGCCGTGGCCGGCGGCTGCGATTCCGGCGCGCCGGCCAGCGTGGACGGCGTCAAGGGCCCGAAGTCGGGAGCGGGAGATGGCGAAGGCGAGGGGACGACGGCCGTCAGGACCCCCGGCTGGGTGAGATACCACCAGGAAGTGGCGGCCCCGGCCACGAACATGACGATGGCGAGCAGGAAGACCAGGATCGCGCGTGCGGATCCCGATTGGGAGCGGCGGGAGGACGGCGAGGTCGTGCTCATGGCGCCACCCCTCTGGGCCTCGGGCCCCGGGACGAAATTGGCTTGAATTCTAGCGCACGACGACGAGCGTCGCGCGGTAGTCGCCCTGCGAAATCGTCGCGGTGCTGCGCGGTGCCGGCTCGAGCTTGACCAGGGTGATGTGATAGGCGCCATGAGTGGCCTCGCGGCTGTCGCGGCCGGAGGTGTGGAGCTCGTGTTCGGCGCGCGGGGTGGGCGTGATCACCTCGATCGCCACCTTCGCGTCGCCTTCCCACACGCACGTCACGTCGACCGGGCAGCGCGAATCGTCGGTCACGGCCTTGAGCGTGAGCCGCACGGCGTCGTCCACGACCGCCGACTGCCCCACCGCGAGCGTGAACTCGCGGCCGAGGGGGATCTTCTCGCCGGACGGGGTGGCGACCTTGTTGCCGCAGGCAGCCATGGCCAGGCAGGCCGCCATCGCCCAGGACATCATCGCGGCGACTCCTTTCAGGAGGCGGCGACCTTGAGGTACCGGGGCGAGGTGCCGAGCGCCTTCCACTTCTCGGGCAGCCGGTAGGTGGGGTTCGGCGTCTCGACGCAGACGCCGCAACGGATGCAGCCCTGGATCTCGGGGCAGTGCGGGGAGAGCTTCTCCTGCGCGCTCTTGTCCAGCTCCCGCAGGTAGTACGCCTTGCTCACGCCGTTGTCGACGATGTCCCATGGCAGGGTCTCCTCGCGTCCGCGTCCGCGGAAGAGGTAGAAGCCGGGGTCGAGGCCCACCGCCTTCATTCCGCGCTTGAGGTCTACGTTCTCCACCGCCGCGTATTCCAGGGCGTCCGCCACCCGCCGGTCGGCGAGGGCGAGGATCGACTGCGAGACACCCGTGCGCGCGCTCTTGATCACCGCGTCCACGTTCGCCATGCGGCCGAACGCCTTGCGCAGGAACTGCAGCTTGCGGTCCGTCTCCTTGGGGTCCTCCATCGGCAGCCACTGGTACGGCGTGCCCGGCTTGGGCACGAACGGGTTCACCGAAGGATGGATGCGGCCCACGCGGCCGCGGCTGCGGCCGACCTGGATCATGCGGTCGCGGATCTGCTCGGTGAGGGTGACGATCCCCTCCACGTCCTCGTGCCTCTCCCAGGGCAGGCCGACCATGTAGTAGAGCTTGAGGTTCTGGATCCCGTTCTCGAAGATCCAGGTGGCCCGGTCGAGGATGTCCGTGTTCGTGAACTGCTTGTTCAGGATGTTGCGCATGCGGTCGGTGCCGCACTCCGGGGCCAGGGTGAGCCCGTGCACGCCCGTGTCCGCGAGCTTGAACACGAACTCCGGGGTGAGGTCGTCGAGGCGGAGCGAAGCCACCGAGACTTCGTAATTCATCCCCGCCAGGTCGTCCACGATCGCCTCGATCTCCGGATGGTCGCAGACGGCGGTGGAGACGAGCCCGATCTTGTTCGCGTGGGGACGGACCGCGCGCGCGCGGGCGATGATGTCGGCGCGCGAGAAGCCGCGCACGGGCAGGTAGTTGTACCCGGCCCAGCAGAACCGGCACATGCAGGGGCAGCCGCGCGAGATCTCCACCATGAACTTCATGGACATCTCGGTGTGGGGCGTGAGGATCACGGACTGCGGCAGCGCCATCTTGCCCGGCCAGCCGCGCTGGCGGATCACCCGCCCCGGGCCGTCGTAGGCGGCGACGGTGCCGTCCTCGTGATAGCGCACTTCGTGCCGGCTCGGCACGTAGAAGCCGTCCTTCTCGGCCAGGCTCTCGATTCCCTTGCGCGCGTCCGGAGCGCCGGCCAGCGCTTCGATCATGCGCGGGACCAGGGCCTCGCCCTCTCCCACCGCGATGAGGTCGGCGAAGGGAGCCAGGGGCTCGGGATTCAGGAACACGGCCGCGCCGCCGAGGATCACGATGGGGTCGTTCGGTCCCCGGTCGGCCGCCCGCAGCGGGATGCCCGCCAGCCGCAGCATGCGCAGCACGTGGAGGTAGTCGTTCTCGAAGGAGACGGAGAAGGCGAGGACGTGGAACGCCCGCAGCTCGGACCCGCTCTCCACCGTCGTGAGCGGCTGACCCGTCCGCTCCAGGTCTTCCCGGTCCACGTCGTCGGGCAGGAAGGCCCGCTCGCAGAGCACGTCCGGATGCGTGTTCAGCATCTGGTAGACGCTGTGGAACCCGAGGTTCGACATCCCCACGAAATAGAGGTTCGGGTAGCAGAGCGCGATGCGGAAGCTCCCGGCCTGCTTGATGTCCTGCAGGGGGACCTCGGCCTGGCGGTAACCGCGGTGGCGTTCCTGGAGCAGTCGCGACATGGGCAACAGACGATTGTAGCGCGTTTCGGGCCCGTGTCCGAACCTCAGGCTAGGATGGGGCGTGCCGACGGGGGGCCGGAGAGCGTACGACTGGAAGCCGTGGTCGGGCAGCGTGGGCGCGCCGCCCCCGCTCGACCCGAGCGCGCCCGGCCGCGTCGAGGCGGAAACGCCCAACCGCCGCGTCCCGCGGATCCGCTCCTCGGCCCTCAGCGGACTGTTCATGCTGGCCTGCGTCTACACCCTCGCCCTGGCCCGCCCGTTCCTGGTGCCGCTCGCCATCGGCCTGATGCTCTATTTCCTCCTGCGTCCCCCGGTGAGGACCCTCAAGTCCCTGCGCGTCCCGGAACCGCTCGGGGCGGCCCTCGTGCTGGCCGCCCTCATCGCGTTCGTGGGAGTGGCGTTCTACGGCCTCTCCTACCCGGCCGCGACCTGGGCCGCGCGTGCCCCGGAGTCCGTGCGGAAGGTCGAGTCGAAGCTGCGTCCTCTCGCCGTGCGCATCCAGCGCGTGACGCGGACGGCCGAGGAGATGGGGCGGATCACGGACGCCACCGTGCCCGCCTCGACCACTCCGGAAGTGAAGCTCAAGGAGCCGAGCCTGGGCACGCTTTTCGTGGGCGGGGTCCAGTCCTTCCTGGCGGGGACGGTCGTCGTCCTGACGATGGTCTACTTCCTGCTCGCGGAGGGCGACGGCCTCCTGCGCAAGATCGTGCGCGCCTTCCCCCGCCTGAAGGAAGGCAAGCGCGCGGTGGCCATCGCCCACGAGATGGAGCAGCAGATCTCGGGCTACCTCTTCTTCACCACACTGATGAACGCCCTCTTCGGCGTCCTGATCACAGGCGTGATGTGGCTGCTCGGCATGCCCAACCCGCTGCTGTGGGGTTTCGTGGCCGGGGTCACGAAGTTCATTCCCTACCTGGGCGGCCTCGTCTGCACCGTCGTGTTGGGCATGGCCTCGATCGTCGCCTTCGACGACATCTGGTGGGCGGTGCTCATTCCGACCGTGTTCCTCGCCATCGACACCGTCCACGGCAACGTGCTCCTGCCCCTGCTCCTGGGCAAGCGATTCACCCTCGATCCCGCCGTCCTCTTCGTCGGGCTCTTCTTCTGGTGGTTCGTGTGGGGCACGGCGGGCGCGCTTCTCGCCGTGCCGATGATGTCGGCGCTGCGGATCTTCTGCGATCACATCGAGGGGTTGCAGCGGTTCGGACGCCTCCTCGGCGGCGCGGACGAGCCGGAGCCTGCGGCCGCGGGACCTCCTTCTCCGGCCCCCTGATTTTCCGGCCGCGGCGATTGACCAGCCGCTGCCGGCCTGTGGACTACGCTTCGCGGTGGTGCACTCGCGGGAAGGCCAGCCCGAGGCAAGCCCGGCCCGCGCGCGGTTGCGCATCGCGCTGGCCGCGGTCTTCGGGCTCGCCCCGCTCGTGGTCGTGCCTGGGCTCTACGACTTCGCGAACCTGCCCCAGTCCGCCTTTCTCCAGGTCAGCGCCGCGGCCGTCCTCGTCGCCGCCCTGGCCACGCGCGTGTGGCGGCCCCAGTGGCCACCGCTGGCGGCACCGCTCCTCCTCTGGCTCGCCTGGAGCGCGCTGTCCTGCACGTGGTCGCCCAACCCGGCGCTCGCCTTGCGCGTGTGGTGGCCGTGGCTCGCGGCCGCGACGGGTTACGCGCTCCTCTTCCATCTCGCCGACGGAGGAGACGACCTGCGACCGGTCGCGGCCGCCGCTCTCGCCGCCGGGGCGGTGATAGCGCTGCTGGGAATCGGACAGGCGACGTGGGGCTGGACCTTCGTGCCGCAGGCCTTCCCTCCCGCGGCCACGTTCGCGAACAAGAACATCGCGGCGCAGTTCGCCATGGGCGTGCTCCCGTTCGCTTTCGTGTGGATGGCGGAGTCGTCGCGCGCGCGCGTGTGGGCGGCGTTGGCGGCGACTCTTCTCCTCGCCTTCCTCTGCCTGACGCGGACTCGCTCCGCGGCGGTGGCCATGGTGGTGGAAGCCGTCGTCCTCGTCGCCTGGTGGGGACGCCGCCGGCGATGGCTGTGGGTCCTGACGGGCGTCGCGGCGGCCGTGCTGGCCTTGGCCGTCGCGCTCCAGTGGCGCGGCGCTTCCGCGAGTGGGGCGGCGCGGCTCAGCGTCGAAGGGCGGGCGGCCATCTGGCGCAACACGCTCGTGATGATCCGGGAGCACCCGCTCCTGGGTGTCGGGCTGGGCGCCCACTCGGTGATGTATCCGGCCTATCACCGGCGCGCCGTCGTCGATCCGCTGTTCAGCCCACGCACGCATCTGGACTTCGCTCACAACGACTACCTTCAGCTCACCGCGGAGATGGGCCTCGTCGGGGTCGCGCTGCTGGGCGCGCTCGGCGCCGCCTTCGTACGCGTCATCCGCGAGGCGCGTTCGGGTGGCGGCGAGGCGGCCCTGGCCTCCGCGGCCATCGCGTCCACGGCCGGCCTCCTCGCGGACGCGCTCTTCAGCTTTCCGGCGTACCGCGCCCTTCCGCCGTGGCTGCTCGCCCTGGACGCCGCGGTCCTCGCCGTCCTGGCCCGGGGATCGGCTCCCGCACGGCGTTTCCTGATCGTCCCGCGCGGGCGGCGGCAGTTGCTGGCGGGAGTGGCGGCGGTCGCGTGCGTGGCGCTCGGCGTCGCGCACTCACGATGGCTACGCGCGGACGGCCATTTCGAGGCGGCGCGGCGCGCCGAGGCGAAAGGTCTTGCGGGAGCCATGGGGGCGGAAGCAGCGGAGGCGGTGGCGCTCGACCGCGCACGCGCCGACGGGTGGTTCTCCCTGGGGACGGCCGCTCTTCTCGCGGGAGAGCCGGCGCCGGCCGTACGCGCGCTGCAGGAGGCGGCGGCGCGCGAGCCCCTCAATCCCAACACCCTGGCCAATCTCGGCCTCGCGCGCGCGCAGTCAGGCGACCGCGCGGGCGCCGCGGATGCGTTCCGTCGCGCGCTCGCCATCAGCCCGGGCGAGAAGGAAGTCTCCGCTCAGCTCGCGCGGCTGCTCCCGGAAGGAGGCGATCCCGGGGCGCAGTATCGCCGGGGCCTGGCCGCGCTGCGCGCCGACCGGCTCGTCGAGGCGGAAGAGGCGCTGCGGTCCGCCATCACCCTCGACCCCGGCGGCGCGGGCGCCCACAAGGCGCTGGGCGTCGTCCTCTTGCAGGGCGGACGCCGTGACGAGGCCGCGCGCCATTTCCAGGACGCCCTGCGTCTCGACGCCTCCATCACCGACCGCGCGATGATGGAACGCGTCATCGCGGAGGCGCAGGGCCGATGAAGACGAGGGCGGCCCTGGCCGCGCTGGTTGCGGCGTCGATCGCGATCGACCTCGTGTTCTTCACCGGATTCCTCGCCAGCGACGACGTCCTCTACACGACGGCGGCGCGACGGCTCGTGGAATCGGGGCGGCTCTGGCCGGACGCCGCCGCCCACGAAGCGCGCCTCCTCATGATCGGCTGGTGCGCGCTCGCGGCGTCGTTCTTCCGCGAGGATGTCCAGGCGGTGGCGGCTTCGTTCGTCGTGTTCCACCAGGTCCTCATCGTCCTCACCTTCCTGCTCGCGCGGCCGCTGGCCGGGGCCGCCGGGGGGCTCCTGGCCGCCGCCTTCGGCGCCACGTTCCCGCTGCTCGTCGTCTTCAGCACGACGATCCTGCCCGACATCCCGGCAACCGTCTGCCTCGTCGCGGCCTTCCTGACGATGCAGGCCGGGCTGCGCTCACCTCCCGCCGCGCGGCGACTCCCGCTTCTCGCGCTGAGCGGCGCGGCCGTGGGCCTGGCCTACCTGGCCAAGGAGTCGGGCCTCGTGCCCGTTCCGCTCTTCGTGGCCATGGCGCTCGTCTCCGGGCGATCGAGCGCCGGGCCGGGTCGCCGCGGGCAGGGCGCCTTCGCGTGCGCCGCCGCTTTCCTGACGGGTCTCCTCCTCGTCGTGGGCCTGGAGACGCTGGTCCTGCGTGTCCTCACGGGGTCCTGGTCCTTCCGCCTCGCGGTGTTCTTCACGGGCAGCGGCGGGAACGCCTTGTCGTTGGCCTCAATCGCGCAGCGAACGGCCCACCTCGTGAGCACGGTCCGGCCACACGTGTGGGTGGCGGCAGCGCTCGCGGCCGGCACGCTCGCCGCCGCGATCCAGGCGCGCCGCCAGCCCGGCCTTGTTCCCGTCCTGCTCTTCCCCGCCTGGTACGCCGCCTACTACGCGTGGGGCAGCGCGCAGCTCCTTGCCTACGAGGCGCCGAGCCTGCAGGCCCGATATTTCATCCCCTGTGTCCCCTTCCTGCTCGTCGCGGCGTCCACGGTGCTGGCCACCGTCTACGCGTGGGGGGCGGAACGGGCGCGTCGGGTCCAGCCACTTCGCGAGCGCGCGCTGGGGGCCGCCGCCGCCCTCGTCCTGGGCATCGCGGTGGTGGGACAGCTCGCCGTCTGCGATGGGAGCGCGGGGAACCTGTACGGAGCGCCGCTGGTGAGCCAGACGCTCCGCGCGCTAAGGTCGGAGGGCCCGGCCGAAGACGCGCCCATCGTGATCTCGGAGACGCTCGGGTCCGCGCTCTTCCCGCTCTGGCGGACACGGCCTCCGGGCCTCTTCTTCTCGCACGAGGTGGGGAGCCGCCAGATCGAGCGGTGGCGTGACCGAGGCGGGTTCCGTTTCATGGACCTCCACCCCACGAGCCCGCTCCGTCGCGCCGGCCTCAATCCCCTGATCGGCTGGCCGCATGGCCTGCCCGCTTCCTCGGGCTGCGTCGAAGGCCTCGTCGAGTCGCTGCTGTCGGGACGGGCGATCGATTCCGGCTGGGTCATGCGGCCGGCCGGCCGTTTCGACCGCGTCGGCCCGCGCAGCGCTGAGATCCGCGCTCTCCTCGGCGACCCCGCCGCGCTGTCCAGCCTGCGCCACCGCCCGGATCGTGGAGTGATCGTCTATCACTTGACGGGGACGGCCGACGACGTCCGGTACCCTCTGGCCGCAGTGGCCGCCAGCGCGGCCCCCGCGGTCGAGAACGCGGCGTTCGAACGCTGGTCCGACGCCGGTCCGGTCGGCTGGCGCACGAGGGACACGCGGGCGGACCGGGTGCCCGGCCCCGGGAACACGGAGGCCGTCCGCATCGGACCCGGCCGCTTCGCCTACCTCTGGCAGTCCCTGCGGGCGGAAGCGGCGCTGCGCGGACGCTCTCTCACCCTGCGGGCGGACGTGCGGTCCGATCAGCGGGACGCGGCGCGCCTCTGGGTCAAGGTGGCGGTCGGAGACTCCTGGGAGGAGGCCTTCGGCGATCCTCATCCCGGCGACGGCGCCTGGCATCCGATGGTGGCCGTCCTTCCCGTTCCGCCTGGGTTCGCCGGCGGCGAGGCCCGGATCGCCTTGCTCCACGCACGGGGACAAGGCCGATCCGAATTCGCGAACGTCGGCGTCGACGTGCGCTGACCTCAGGAGGCCGCGGCCGCCGGCATCGTCCGGGCCGCGAGCACCCGCTCGATCTGGAGGACACGCTGCCGCCACGAGTTCGCGGCGGCGACCGCGCGCAGGCGCACGCGCGCCTCCGGATCCTGGCCCTCGCGGCGCGCGACGTCGAGCGCGTCCGCGAACTCGTCGGCCGTCCACGCCACGTGCACTTCGGGGTGCACCAGGCATTCCGGCAAGGGGGTCGTGACGACGGGACGGCCGCCGGCGAAATATTCGTACAGCTTGAGCGGCGAGGTCGCCATCGTGATGGGACCGAGACGGAAGGGGATGGTCGCCACGTCGAAAAAGCGCAGATAGGCGGGCAGGCTGGCGTAGGGCCGCGGCCCGATCCAGGCCACGTTCGGACAGGTCAGGGCCGGGGCGCGGCGAAGGCTGCCGTCGTAGTCGGGTCCGATGAGCAGGAAGTTCCAGTCCGGGCGGCGGCGGGCGACCGTCTCGAGCAGCTCGTAGTCGAACCACCTCGCCAGCGCGCCGTAGTAGCCCGCGACGGGCTTGCCCTCACGGCGGAGGCGGACGATGGCGGGATCGTCCGGATCCGCCGTGTCCGTCGTGTCGAAGTGCTCCTCCTCCACGCCGTTGGGCAGGTAGACGGCGTCGCTCCGGCGCGCGCGGGCCTGCGCGTGCAGCGTCCGCGCGACGCTCGCCACCACGTCCGCTTCGGCCAGGGCCCGCTCGTGGTTGCCGCGCACGAGCCGCGGGTCGAAATCGGTGAAGATCTCGAGGTCGTCGATCCAGTCGTAGACGACGGTGGCGGGGCGGGGGAAGGCCAGCCCTTCATGATGGTTGTACGGCATCGTCCAGACGGTCGGGTTCGGGATGCGGTGGAGGATGCGCGCGGGCCCGCGGAAGAGGAAGAGGTTGGGCTCGATCTCCTGGAACCCGAAGACGTCGTCGTCGAGCGCGATGGACGCGAAGATCGCGACGTAGCCGCGGCGGGCGAATGTCCGCGCGAGGTGGTGCGGGCGCTGGAAGAGCTTCACGCTCCAGGCGACCGAGGGAGGAAAGATCACGGCCCCCCGGCTGCGCCCCACCTGAGAGAGGACCTCGTCGAAGGGACGGCCGCTCCGCGCGCACGCGGCTTCCATGAGCTGGCGCAGGACCGCCCGCGCGAAGAGGTGGCGGCGGCTGCCGGACGGCAGGACGAGGGCGCGCCAGGCCGAGCCATGCGTCTTCCGGGCGAAGGCGGCGGCGGCGCTCCAGGACCGCACGAGGACGCTCACCGCACGGCCCGCCGGGCCTGGTGGCCCGCGCCTTCCGCCTCCGCGCCCTGCAGTGCGGCCAGGATGGCGTCGAGGCGATCGTCCCAGGTGTTCTCGCGCGCGCGGCGGCGGCGGGCCTCCGCCGCCCGGTCGTCATGCCGGCTCGCCACCGCTTCGTCGGCCGCTTCCAGGAAGCGGCGGTCGGCGCCGACGAAGACCTCCCGCGCGAACGGGAGCACGCTGGGGAGCGGCGTGCTCACGACGGGCCGCCCCGCGGCGAGGTACTCGTAGAGCTTGACCGGGCTCACCGCCGCCGTGAGCGGCGTGGCCCGGAACGGGATGAGACAACAGTCGAATCCAGCCAGATAGAGGGGCAGCTCCGAATAGGGACGGCGCCCGAGGAAATGGATGTTCGGATCGGGGAGGGCGCCGCGCGCTTCCGACGACGCGGGCCCCACGAGGACGATCGACCAATCGGGATGGCGGAGGGCCAGGCGCCGCACCAGGCCCGTGTCGAACCAGGCGCCCACTTCGCCGACATAGCCGGCGATCGGCCGCGGCAACGCGCGGATCTCCGCGGGAATCTGGTCCGCCGAGACGGGCCGGGAGAAGTGATCATAGTCGGCGGCGTTGGGCACGAGGACCGGCCTCGCGTTCCCGCGGCGCAGGCGCGCCTCGAGCTCGGGCGACGTGGCCAGGACGAGGTCGGCGCGGCGGGCCAGCGCCGCCTCCGCGGCCTCGACGTCGAGCTGGCCGGGTCGAAACGCCGTCACGGCGTCCAGGCAGTCGTAGACGAGGAGCCGGTGCGGCAGGAGATCGAGCGCCGCTACCACCGCGGGTGACGGCGTGCCCGCCCAGATCACGGGGCTTTCGATCCGCGCTTCCACGAGCGCCCGGCGCACCGCGGCCACCATCAGCCGTGCCGTCCACTCCGAGGGCGCGCGCAGACCGGAGGCCAGCGTGGCCGCGTGGCCGGAGATCACGGAGAGTCCGGCCGGAGGCGCGGCCATGCCGACATCGCGCGCCCGGAGGCGGCGCACCAGGCGGGACGCATCGGACAGGCGGGCGCGGCGCAGCCCGACCGGGTCCACGTAGACCACGCGCCCGTGGGCGGCCAGGCGCGAGGCGATCTGCTGAGGCCGCTGCCAGGTGTAGCTCCAATCGACGGCGCCGAAATACAACACGTCGAGCCGGTCAGACTGCACGGGCCTGCTCGATGGAAGCCCCTTCGCAGGCGTAGCGCGCGACGACCTTCGCCGGCTGCCCCTCGGCGGCGACGCGTCCGTCCACGAGCAGATAGGCGCGGTCGCAATAGTGCTGCACCAGAGCCAGGTCGTGGGAGACGACCACGATCGAACAGCCTCGCGAGCGGAGCTCGGACATGCGCGCGAGGCACTTCTCCTGGAAGGCACGGTCTCCGACCGCGAGCACCTCGTCCACGAGCAGGATGTCGGTCTGGAGGTGGGTCGCCACCGCGAAGCCCAGGCGCATGGCCATGCCGGTGGAGAAGGTCTTCACGGGCGCGTCCATGAAGCCGTCGAGCTCCGCGAACTCGACGATGCGGCCGTAGAGAGCCTCCGTCTGCCGGCGCCCGAGCCCGAAGATCGAGGTGCTGAGGAAGACGTTCTCGCGGCCCGTGAGCTCGGGATGGAAGCCGACGCCCAGCTCGAGCATCGGCGCGACCGTGCCCGCGACCTCCACGCGGCCCTGGGTGGGCCGCAGGATGCCGGCCATGATCCGGAGGAGCGTGCTCTTGCCCGAGCCGTTCGGCCCCACGAGGCCGAGCGACTCACCGCGGTCGAGGTGGACGTCGACGTCGCGCAGGGCCCACACCTCCTGCCTCCGCTCGCGGTGCCGGGAGTGGAAGAGCGCGAGGACGCGCACTTTGAAGTCGAAGGTCGGGTTGTGCCGGAGGACGAAGCGCTTCGAGATCCCGGCCAGCTCCAGGACGCCCAATCAGACGCGCTCCACGAAGGTCGGGCTCATGGCCTTGAAGACGACGAGCCCGAGCCCGAGGGTGGCCACCGTCGAGACGACGGTCGAGGCGGCCGTGGTCCACGCGGGCACGCGGCCCCAGAAGAGCACGTCCTGGTACGCGGAGGCGAAGGCAGCGGGCGGGCTCAGGGTGAGCGCGCTGCGCCAGAAGCCCGGGACCATCTCCACCGGGTACACGATCGGCGTGAGCCAGAAGACGAGGACGAGGCCCACCTCCGTGAAGTGCGCGACGTCGCGCCAGGCGGTGGTGAGCGCGGCCAGCAGGAGGGCCACGCCGGTCGTGAACAGGACGTGGAGGATCAGGAGCGGCACGAGCAGCACCGCCGTCCATTGGAGGCCGGGTCCGCTCGCCAGGGCCATGGCGGGGAGGAAGACGGCCAGGGCGAGGAGGAGCTGGGCGAAGACGAAGAGCACGCTCGCGATGGGAAGCGCCTCGCGCGGGAAGGCGGCTTTGCGGAGGAGCGAGCCGTTGAAGACGATCGCGCCGGTGGCGGCGGTGGCGGCCGTCGCGAAGAAGTTCCAGGGCAGGAGGGCCACGAGCAGGAAGAACGGGTAGTGCGGCACGGGGACCTTCAGCACGTTGCGGAAGGCGAGCGTGTACACGGCGAGGAGCAGGGCGGGATGGGCGAGGGACCAGGCGACGCCGAGGATCGAGCCCCGGTACTTGAGAGTCAGATCCTTGAGGACCAGGTTGCGGATGAGCTCGCGATACCGGACCAGGTCGCGGATCATTGCCCGCTCAGCCGGGCGGGAGGCGTGCGGTCAGGGGGACGACGGGCGCGGGCTGTCCCGTGCGGCTCTCCGGCGCCTCGTCCGGGCTCTCGGCCGGACGCCGGCGGACCGTCTCCGGCGCCTGCGCGCGGCGTCCGCCACGGACGAGGTCTTCGCCGACGGCGAGGGCGCCGCGGAGGGCCAGGCCGAAGGCGGCCATCGCCACGAGCGGCCGGGGCCACCCGAAGTGCTTGCGGATGTACCGCAGCATGCTCCGGTGCCGCTCCCAGGTGACCCAGGCCGGCACGGGACCGCGGCTGGCGCCGATGCGATGCGTGACCTCGGCCTGCGGCACGTACACCACCTCGTGGCCGGCGTCGCGGATGCGGCGGCACCAGTCCATGTCCTCCACGAAGAGGAAGTACCCCTCGTCGAGGCCCCCCACCCGCTCGAAGACGTCGCGGCGCACCATCAGGCACGCCCCCGAGACCCAGTCCACCGGCCGCACCTGGGCATGGTCCCAGTCGAGGTACAGGTAATCGCTCGACACGGAGTTGCCGGGGAAGAGCCGCGTCAGGAGGGAATAGCGGCCGAAGAAGATCGAAAGGGGCCGTGGGAACCGGCGGCAGGAATACTGGAGGGTGCCCTCGGGATTGAGCAGGCGCGCCGCGACCGCTCCCGCCGCCGGAGACGCGTCGAGATGGCGCGACAGCGTCGCAATCGCGCCCGGATGGGCGACGGTGTCGGGATTGAGCAGCAGGAGCTGGCGCCCGCGCGCCGTTCCCATGCCCAGGTTGCAGGCGCGCGCGAAGCCGACGTTGCCGCCGGCCTCGATCAGGCGCACCTCCGGCCAGCCCTCGAGCACGCCGGAGGCGCGGGCCGTCGCCGAGTTGTCCACGACGATGACCTCGAGGGACAGCGGCCCGGCGGAGGAGGGAAGGCTCTCCAGGCAGGCGCGGAGCAGCGCTTCGCTGTGGTAGTTGACGATGACGATCGAGCAATCGGGGTCTGGCGCGGGACCGTGGCCCAGCCGCGGCGCCGCCACCGGGGAGGCGAGGGTCATTCGACTCCGCTGCCTCCGCCTCCCTGCTTGCGCAGGAACGCCGGGACGTCGAGGTCCAGCCGGCCGCCGCCGGACGCCGCCTTCGCGTTCGGCGTCTTGCGATAGAAGCCACCCGCTTCCGCCTGGGGATGGGCCGCCGACTGGGCCGAGGGTCCGACGTAGTTCGCGAGATCCACCGGGGTGGGCGCGACCTTCCGTGCGCCCTTGTTGAAGCCGGTGGCGATGACCGTCACCTTGACCGCGTCGCCCATCGACTCGTCGGTCACGATGCCGTAGATGACGTTGGCCTCCGCGTCCGCCACCTTCGTGATGAGGCTGGTGGCCTCCGAGGCTTCGGCCAGGCTCAGGTCGTTCCCACCCGTGATGTTCACGATGATCCCGCGCGCGCCCTCGATCGAGCTGTCCTCGAGCAGCGGGTTCGAGATCGCGCGCTGCGCCGCTTCCACCGCGCGGTTCTCGCCTTCGCCGATGCCGGTGCCCATCACGGCCTGGCCCATGCCCTTCATGACCGCGCGCACGTCCGCGAAGTCCAGGTTGATCTGGCCGGGCACGGTGATGATGTCGGAGATGCCCTGCACGGCCTGGCGCAGGACGTCGTCCGCCACCCGGAAGGCCTCGGAGACGGGCGTGTGGCGCGCCACGGTCTGGAGAAGGCGATCGTTGGGGATCGCGATCACGCTGTCCACGCATTCGCGGAGCTGGGCCAGGCCTTCCATGGCCTGGGCCATGCGCCGCTTGCCCTCCATGCTGAAGGGCAGGGTGACCACGGCGACGGTGAGCACGCTGCCGCTGTCGCCGCCGAGCTGGCTCGCGATGGACGCGACCACGGGCGCGGCCCCCGTGCCCGTGCCGCCCCCGAGCCCGGTGGTGATGAACACCATGTCCGCGCCTTCGAGGGCGTCGCACACCTTCTCGGTGTCCTCGACGGCGGCCTGGCGCCCGACGTCCGGGTTGGCGCCCGCGCCCAGCCCCTTGGTGAGCTTCCCGCCGATCTGGATCTTCACCGGCGCGCGGTTCGACCGCAGGGCCTGAAGGTCCGTGTTGATGGCGATGAACTCCACCCCCTGCAGGCCGGAGGCGATCATGCGGCTGATCGCGTTGCCGCCCCCGCCGCCGACGCCCACCACCTTGATGTGGGCGCCGCGCGTCTCGTCGTCGGCGAAGGTGATGCGGCCCGGCCCTTCGTTGGTCTCGTTAGGCATGGAAGCTCCTTAAATCCCCTCCGAACAGCCGGTCATGAACCCGCAGCGCAGGCAGATGCGCTTGCAATGGGACGCGATGACGGAGGACCCGCACATCTCGCAGCGAGGCTCCCCGTCCCGGGGCAGGAACACGCCCGGACGTACGGCCTCCCGCACGTGCTCGCGCGGCACTGGGACGGGTGGGAACACGATGCCCTCTTTGAGCTCCATCTCGCCTCCCGTTCAGAAGAAGTCAGACAGCCAGCCCATGAGCCTTCCCGTCACCTTGCCGAACGTCCCCGTCGCGGCCGGGCGCATCATTCCGACGCCCCGCCGCTCGCGGTTGCGGTAGCCCCAGAGCACGAGGCCCACCGCGGTCGAATAGACGGGGCTGGCCACCACGTCCACCAGCCCTCCGATCCCGGAAGGGGTTCCACGCCGCACGGGCATGTCGAAGATCTGCTCGGCGATCTCCGGCATGCCCTCGAGGATGGCTCCCCCGCCCGTCAGCACCACGCCGCTGTTGAGGCTGCGGTCGAACCCCGCGCGGCGGATCTCCGTCAGGGCGAGCTGGCAGATCTCCTCCGCCCGCGCCTGCAGGACGTCGCCCAGCACCTGGCGGGCCATGATCCGGGGCTTCCGCCCTCCGACCGAGGGGACCTCGATCGAGTCGTCCTCCGGAATCATCGAGACCAGTGCGCACCCATGCTTCTTCTTGATCTTCTCCGCCTCGTTCACCGGGGTCCGGAGGGCCACGGCGACGTCGTTCGTAAAGTGCTCGCCGCCGACCTGTAGCACAGCCGTGTGCCATAACGAGCCCTTTTCGAAGATGGCCAGATCGGTTGTTCCGCCCCCGATGTCCACCAGGGCCACCCCCAGCTCCTTCTCGTCGGGGGTCAGGCAGGCCTCGGCCGCGCTCAGCTGGGTGAGGACGGTGTCCGTCACTTCCAGGCCCGCCCGGTTCACGCAGGTCACCGTGTTCTGGGCGGCGGTGGAGGCGCAGGTGATGACGTGGACGTTGACCTCCAGGCGGGTGCCGGTCATGCCGCTGGGATCGCCGATGCCGTCCTGGTCGTCCACCACGAACTCCTGGGGCAGGACGTGCAGGATCTCCCGGTCGAGGGGAATGGAGACGGCCTTGGCCGCCTCGATGACCCGGGCCACGTCTTCGCGCTCGATCATGCGGTTCTTGTTGGAGACCGCGATCACGCCGCGCGAGTTGAAGCCGCGGATGTGGGTGCCGGCCAGCCCCACGTAGGCGGACCCGATCTCGACCCCCGCCATGAGCTCGGCTTCCTCGACCACGCGCTTGATGGCGTCGACGGTGGCCTCGAGGTTGATGACCACGCCCTTGCGCAGGCCCTTGCTCTCCGCCTGACCGATGCCGATGACGTCGAGGCGCCCCTCTTCGGTGATCTCGGCGACGATCGCGCACACCTTGTGGGTGCCCACGTCGAGCCCCACCACGTAGCGTTCCTTTTTCTTTGCCACCTACTCCCCCTCCTGTCCGGCAACGGTTTGGATCGGCACGATCCGGGGCCCCGTCGGCATCTCGTGCGTGTCCGGCAACACGGCGGGGACGGGTGAGGCCTGTCCCGGCCGCGGCGCCTGCACCTCCGGCGGCTCCTTCGCGTAGATGCGGTCACGGAAGCGCAGGTCGAAGTACTCCGCGTGCGGGCAGCGCTCGCGCAGCTCCTGGCGCAGGCCGAGGAACGTCACGAACCGGGTGCGGTAGGGCGGAGCCCCCATGCGCACCACTTCCCCGGCCCCGCGAAGGACGATGCGCAGGTCCCCTGAGGCCTCCACCTCGACCTCGGAGATCTCGCCCGCCAGCTCCCCGATGTCGCGCAGGAGCGCCCCCGCCCGGCCCGCCCGATCACGGCGGGCCTCGGCGTCGACGTGGGCCAGCCCGCGCACGATCGGGAGGTCGAAGCCGGCCGTGCGCGGTCCGTAGATGTCGATGAGGGCGCCATCGCCGTCCATGAGGTAGAGGCGCTCCATCTCGGCCAGGGCCAGGGGCACGCGCTCGCGGATCTCGACGCGGACGGTGTCGGGCAGGTTGCGGGACACCGTCGCGTCCGCGACCCAGGGCGAGGCGCGCAGGCGGGCCTTCAGCCCCTCGATGTCGAGGCCGAGGATGTTCTCGCCCACCGCCGGCCCCAGCAGCTCGCGCACCTCCCCTTCGGAGAGGAAGTGCCCGCCGCGCACCTCGACCTTGCCCACGCGCAGCCGCTCGCTGGCCATGACCTTCGAATAGCCGGTCCAGATGGCGCTCACCGCGATGAGCACGGCCGCCCCGAGCTGCAGGGCCAGGATCGTGCGGTGCGTCCAGCCGCGGCGCCGCTGGCGCACGCGCGTGCGCCGCTCGGGGCGGAGGAACGGCGCATCGTCCACGGGCTGGAGAGCCGGATCGAGAGGGATGTCGGGAGAAGGAGGGACGATGAGGCGGCGCTGCACGGGCGGGCGCGACTCGGGGTCCTGGTTCTTCATGGACCTCCGACCCCGTCCTTCCCGGCCCCGCCCTGACGCCGCTTCAAGAGATCGTCACCCGCCGTCCACACGCTCCCGGCGCCCAGGGTGAGGACGACGTCGCCGTCCTTCACCACCTGCGCGAGCCGGTCCGCGGCCTTCTTCAGGTCGCCCGCGTAGAGGGCCTGGCGATGCCCCCGCCGCGTGATCGCCTCCGCCAGCGCCTCCGACGTCACGCCGGCGACCGGCTCCTCGCCCGCGGGATAGATGTCGACCAGCAGCAGCAGGTCCGCGAGGTGGAAGGCCCGGCAGAACTCGTCCCACAGGTGCTGGGTTCGCGTGTAGCGATGGGGCTGGAACAGGACGACGGTGCGGCGGCTGCCCGCGCGGCCGCGCAGGGTCTCCAGGGTGGCCCGTATCTCCGTCGGATGGTGCCCGTAGTCGTCGACGACGAGGACGCCGCCCACGTCTCCGCGGATCTGGAAGCGCCGGTCAACGCCGGTGAAGGCGGCCAGGCCCTGGCGGATGCTCTCGAAGGAAACCGCCAGCTCCAGCCCGACCGCGACCGCGGCCAGCGAGTTGAGGACGTTGTGCGCGCCGGGCACGGCCACGTCGATCTCGCCCAGGGTCTGCCCGTTCGCGGACAGCATGTACGCCGAGCCGCTCGGCTTGAGGCGCACGTCGCGGGCGGAGACCTGCGCCTGGGGGCTGAGTCCGTAGGTGACGACGCGCCGCTCCACCCGCGGCAGGATGTCCTGGATCGGCCCGTCGTCCAGGCACACCACGCCCGCGCCGTAGAACGGCACCTTGTTGAGGAAGCCGAGGAAGGCCTCCTGCACGTCCGCGAGGTCCTTGTAGGTGTCGAGGTGCTCACGGTCGATGTTGGTGACGATCGCGATCGTCGGCGACAGCTTCAGGAACGAGCGGTCCGACTCGTCCGCTTCCGCAACCATGAAGTCTCCGCGGCCGAGGCGTGCGCCCGAGCCCAGGACGCCGAGCCTTCCCCCCACCACGACCGTGGGGTCGAGGCCGCCCTTGTCCAGGATCATCGCGACCATCGAGGTCGTCGTCGTCTTCCCGTGACTGCCCGCCACCGCGACGCCGTACTTGAGGCGCATCAGCTCGGCCAGCATCTCCGCGCGCGGGATGACGGGGATGCCGAGTCGGCGGGCCTCCAGGACTTCGGGGTTCGTCGGGCGCACCGCGGTCGAGATCACGACGACGTGTGCGCCTTCGACATGAGCGGCGGCATGGCCCTCGAAGGTGCGCGCGCCCTGCGCGGCGAGCCGTTCCGTCACCGGCGATTTCTTCTGGTCGGAGCCGGAGACGACGTACCCGAGGTTGAGCAGCACCTCGGCGATGCCGCTCATCCCGCTGCCCCCGATGCCGACGAAATGGATGTGCCGGATGTTGCCGAACATCAGGCCGTCTTCCCTTCGAGGAGATCGGCCACGCGCGCGGCCGCGTCCGGGCGGGCCAGCTTCCGCGCCGCCTCTTCCATCGCCGTCAGCCTGGCCGTGTCGCCGAGCAGCTCCGTGACCACGGCGGCCAGCCGCTCGGGGGTGAGGTCCTTCTCCTCGATCATGCGCGCGGCGCCCGCCGCCTCCAGGGCGCGGGCATTGCCGCGCTGGTGATCGTCGGCGGCCAGCGCGAACGGGACGAGCACGGACGCCTTTCCCGACGCCGTCAGCTCGGCGGCGGTAGTGGCGCCGCTACGGCACAGGACGAGGTCGGCCTGGGCGAAGCGCGTCTCCATGTCGTCGAGGAACGCGAGCACCTCGGCCTTGCGGCCGGCCGCGTTGTAGCCCTCCGCAACTTCGTCGCGCGACGCCGGCCCCGTCTGGTGCACGATGCGCAGCTTGTCCGGCCCGGGCAGGAGCGGCAGCGCGGCCGTGAGCGTGCGGTTGATGATGCGCGCGCCCTGGCTGCCCCCGAACGTGAGCAGGGTCAGCGGCGGCACGTGCCACTTCGGGGCAAGCTTCGCGAAGCCGCCGCGCACGGGGTTGCCCGTCACCACGCCCTTGCTCCCGAACTCCCGCCGCGTCTCCTCGTAGGAGCAGGCGGCGTGACGCACGAAAGGCTTGAGCACGCGGTTCGTGAAGCCCGGCTTGGCATTGGGCTCGAGCACGACGGTCGGGATGCGCAGCAGCGCGGCCACGAGGACGATCGGTCCCCCCGCGTAACCGCCCACGCCCAGGACGGCCGCCGGGCGCAGGCGGCGGACGACCTGGACGGCCTTGACCATCGCCCACGGAAGGGCGAGGACGCCCTTGAGCATGCGCACGAGCCCGACGCCGTTGAGGGGGAGGATGGGGAGCAGCTCCAGCTCGTAGCCCGCCTTGGGCACGAGGCGCGACTCCAGACCGCGCGGGGTGCCGACGAACACGACGCGCGTCCCGGGATCGCGCGTCTTGAGCTCGTCCGCGACGGCAATGCCGGGGAAGAGGTGTCCACCCGTGCCGCCCGCCGCGATGAGGATGGTTCGTGCCATCGGTCAGTCCGCATGCTGGGTGATGTTGAGGAGGAGACCGACGCTCACGAGCGTGAACAGGAGCGACGATCCCCCCGCGCTGATGAAGGGCAGCGGGATGCCCTTGGTCGGGAGCAGGCCCAGGACCACGCTCACGTTGATCAGCGCCTGCAGGACGATGGACAGGGTGAGGCCGGCGGCCAGGTAGGTGCCGAAGGCGTCGGGCGCCTTCCAGGCCGCACGCACGCCGCGCCAGAGGAGGAGGACGTACCCGAGCACCACCGCGCCCGCGCCGAGCATCCCCAGCTCTTCGCCGATGACGGCATAGATGAAGTCGCTGTACGGGTAGGGCAGGTAGAACAGCTTCTGCCGCCCCTCCATGAGACCGACGCCGCTGAGGCCGCCCGTACCCACGGCGATGAGGCTCTGGATGATCTGGTAGCCGGAGCCGCGCGCGTCGGACCAGGGATTGAGGTAGGCCTCGATGCGGTCGCGGCGGTAGGCGGCCATCATGATGGCCTGGTAGAGGACGGGCAGGCCGAGCACGGTGAGGGCCGCGAAGTAGCGCAGGCGCACGCCGGCCAGGAACAGCATCACGCAGCCGATCAGGATCACCGTGGCCGCGCTGCCCAGGTCGGGCTGGATGAAGATGAGGAAGGCGAACCAGCCCAGCAGCAACAGGACGGGGAAGAGCGAGGGCAGGAACTCGTTGACGTTCTCGCCGCGGCGCTCGAGGTGATAGGCGAGGAAGAGGATGGTCGAGAGCTTCGCGACCTCCGCCGGCTGCAACGAGAGCGACCCGAGGCGGATCCAGCGGTGCGTTTCGTTGACGGCGGGCAGGAAGAGGACCGCGATCAGCAGGACGAGCGTGGCCAGCACCGCGGAATAGACCACGGCCGGGTGCCGGAGCTTGCGGTAGTCCGTGCGCATGGCCGCCACCATGCAGACGAGGCCGACGCAGGCCCACACCACCTGCCGGATCAGGAAGTAGTACGCGTTGCCGTAGCGCTCCTGGGCCAGTCCGGACGACGCGCTCCAGACCATGACCAGGCCCACGCCGAGGAGGGCCACGGTCACCGCGAAGAGCGAGCTGTCCGAGGAGATCTTCTTAGCCACGCCGCGTCTCCGCCAGCCGTCGAACCTCGTCCTTGAAGGCACGCCCGCGCGCGGCGTAGTCCTCGAACATGTCGAAGGACGAGCAGGCCGGAGCCAATACGACCGTGTCCCCAGGGGTGGCCAGGGCCAGGCCGCGCTCCACGGCCTCGCGCATCGAGTCGCAGGGCACGACGGGGACGACCGCGGCCAGCGCGGCCACGATGCGCGGCGTCGCCTCGCCGATCGCGAGCACGGCCTTCCCGTGCGCGCGCAGCGCCGGGGCGAGGTCGGCGAAATCGCCGCCCTTGTAGCGGCCGCCCATGATGGGCAGCACGACGCCCGGAAACGCCTCCAGGCTCTTGAGCGCGGCCTCCACGTTGGTGGCCTTGGAGTCGTTGAAGAACCGGACGCCGCCGATCTCGGCCACGCGCTCGAGCACGTGCTCGACGCCCGTGTAGGCGCGCACGGCCCGCCGGATCGCATCGACGGGCGCGCCCATGAGCCGGGCCGCGCTGGCCGCGGCCAGCATGTCCGAGGCCAGGTGGTCGCCGGGGAGCTGCACGTCCCCGCGCTCGAAGAGGGCCTCGTCCTTCCCGGCCGCCTTGAGCCGCGCCGTGTTTCCGTCGAAGAAGGCGCCATCGGCCGCGCGCGCGGAGGGATGGAAGGCGACGGGCCTGGCCTTTCCCTGCCGCGACAGCGCGAGCACGGCGGGGTCGTCCGCATTCACCACCGCCCAGTCGTCCGGGCCCTGGTTCGCGAAGATGCGCGCCTTGGCCTGCCCGTACTCCTCGAAGCTCGCGTGGCGATCGAGATGATCGGCGGAGAGGTTCAGGAACACGGCCACGTGCGGCCGAAACGTGTCCGTCCCCTCGAGCTGGAAGCTGGAGACCTCGAGCACGAACGTCGTGGCGTCGGTCGAGCCGGCCACGATCCCGGTGACGGCCTGGCCGATGTTGCCGCCGACGCGCACGTCGCCACCCGCCTCGCGCAACATGGCGCCCAGGGCGGCGGTCGTGGTCGACTTGCCTTTCGTCCCTGTGATGGCGGCCACGCGGCCCTTGAGCAGCCGGTAGCCCAGCTCGAGCTCGGCCACGACGGGGACGCCCGCGGCGCGCGCGGCCTGGAGCTCCGGCATCGTGGAGGGCACGCCCGGAGACACCACGATCATCGAGGCGCTCGTGAACGTCTCCATCCGATGACCGCCGAGCTCGAGCCGCACGCCTTCCTTCTCCAGGTTCATCACTTCGGGCGGGAGTTCGCCCGGCCCTTTGCGATCAGTGGCCACGACCCGCGCACCCCGCCGCGCGCAAAGCGACGCGGCAGCAATGCCTGACCGCGCGAGGCCGACAACGACGACGTCTTTCCCCTCCAGCTCCATGGCGCTCTCACGCGTTTGAGGTCATAGTGCAGTTCCTCTTCCTGGCGATCTGCGGCGTGCGTAGATGGCCAGCCATCCGTGGAACGAGCCTCTATCTCGTTTGCCGTTGTTCGTCGTCTTCATCGCAGCTTCACCGTGGTGAGGCTGAGCAGGGCGAAGATGAAGGCCGCGATCCAGAAGCGGACCACCACCTGGGTCTCCTTCCAGCCGATGAGCTCGAAGTGGTGGTGCAGGGGGGCCATGCGGAAGACGCGCTTGCCGCGCAGCTTGAAGGAGAGGACCTGCAGGATGACGGAGAAGGCCTCGATCACGAACATGGCCCCGATGCTGAAGAACAGCACTTCCTGCTTGGTCAGGATGGCCACCGTGCCCAGCGCGCCGCCCAGGGCCAGCGACCCCACGTCGCCCATGAAGATGTGCGCGGGATAGCAGTTCCACCACAGGAACCCCATCGACGCTCCCACCATCGCCCCCATGAAGATCGTCAGCTCCCCGATGCGCGGGATGAAGAGCAGGTCGAGGTAGCGCGAGAACACGGCGTGGCCGGTGACGTAGGTGAGGATCGTGAAGGCGGCGGCGGCGATGAGGGTCGTGCCGATGGCCAGGCCGTCGAGGCCGTCGGTGAGGTTGACCGCGTTCGAGGCGAAGGCCACGAACAGCACGGCGAACGGGATGTAGAGCAGCCCGAGGTCGGGCAGGAGGGTCTTGAAGAACGGGAGGGTGATGCGCGTCGAGTAGGTGGCGGGATCGATGCGCGAGAACGTGTAGATGGCCACTCCGATGATGAACCCGATGGTGAGCTGGAAATAGAGCTTGCTTCGCCCGCTCAGGCCGAGGTTCTGCTTCTTCACGACCTTCAGGTAGTCGTCCGCGAAGCCGATGGCCCCGAAGGCGATGGTGGAGAGGACGGCGATCCACACGTTGCGGTTCGTGAGGTTCGCCCACAGGAGCGTGGGGATCACGATGCCGGCCAGGATCAGCAGGCCGCCCATGGTCGGCGTGCCCTTCTTCGACTGGTGCGCCTGCGGTCCCTCCTCGCGGATGTACTGGCCGATCTGGAGCCGGCGCAGGCGCTCGATCATCCAGGGGCCGAGGATCAGCACCAGGAAGAGCGCGGTCAGGCTGGCCACGGCGGTGCGGAACGTGATGTAGCGGATCACGTTGAAGCCCGACACCTGCGTGTGGAGCGGATAGAGGAGATGGTAGAGCACGCGCTAGCTCTCCTTCTCCCCGAAGCGGGCCACCAGCGCCTCCACCACCTTCTCCATGCGCGCGCCGCGCGAGCCCTTCACGAGCACGGCGTCGCCCGGCTTCACGATCGCGGCCACCTCCGCCGCCGCGGACGCGGAATCAGCGAAGTCGCGCAGGGCGGACGGGGCCAGGCCCGCGCCGCGGGCCCCTTCCGCGAACTCGCGGCCGAGCGCGCCCACGCCGACCACCACGTCGGCGCGGCCGGCCAGCCGGGCTCCGGTCTCCCGGTGCAGCTCGGGGCCCGTCTTTCCCAGCTCCAGCATGTCGCCCAGGAACACGACGCGCCGGCCCTGCGCGGCCATGTCCAGCGCGGTCACCGCCGCGTCCACGGCCGCCGGGTTCGAGTTGTAGCTGTCGTCGAGGAGGGTGACGCCCTCGCCCAGCCGGCGGACCTGCCCGCGGCTCTTGGCCGCCTTCAGGTGCGTGGCCGCCTCCACGATCGTGTCCACGGGCACGCCGATGTGATGCGCGGCCGCGGTGGCGGCGAGGAAGTTCAGCAGGAAGTGCGGGCCGGGCAGGGGCAGGGCGACGTCGTAGCTCTTCCCGTCCACGCGCATGTCGAAGCGCATGCCGTGGATCGTCCCGCGCCAGTTCTCCGCGGAGACGTCGCAGGCGCGGTCGCGGCCGAACCAGAGCGTGCGCCCCTTGCGCTGCTCGCCGATGCGGCGGACGCGCGCGTCCTCCCAGTTCAGGACGGCCACGCCGTTGGCGTCGAGCCCCTCCAGGATCTCCGCCTTGGCCGCCGCGATGGCGTCCACGGAGTCGAAGAACTCGAGGTGCACGGGCGCGACCATGGTGATGATCGCGACGTCGGGGCGCGCGATGGCGGAGAGCTCGCGCAGCTCGCCCGCCGCCGACATGCCGAGCTCGAGCACGGCGTAGCGATGCTCGGGGAGGAGGCGCAGGAGGGTGAGGGGCAGGCCGTACTGGTTGTTGAGGTTGCCTTCCGTCTTGAGGACGGGGCCCTGCGTGCCGAGCAGGGCCGCCGTCATCTCCTTCGTCGTGGTCTTGCCGGCGGAGCCGGTGACGGCCACGACGGGAACGCCCGCCTTCGTGCGCACGTGCCGGCCGAGGTCCTTCAAGGCCTGCGTGGTCTCGCCGACGCGCACGAGCGGATAGCCCGCGGGCACAGCCACCTCGCGATGCACCATGGCCGCGGGCGCGCCCTTCTCGAGGGCGGCGCCGATGAAATCGTGGCCGTCGAAGTTCGGGCCCTTCACGGCCACGAAGAGCTGGCCCTTCGCGAGCGTGCGGGAATCGATGGAGACGCCGGCGACGGTGGCCGCCGGCCCTCCGCCCGCCACCCGGCCGTGCGTGGCCTGGGCGATCTCTTCCAGGGTGATCGTTTTCTCGAGCGCGGTCACGGAGGCCCCCTTCATGGCTTGCCCGACCGCGCGGGCAGCCGGGACAGGATGTCCCGGGCCACCTGCCGGTCGTCGAAGGGGACGGTGCGGTCCCGCAGGACCTGGTAGGTCTCGTGGCCCTTGCCGGCGATGACGACGGCATCGCCGGGCCGGGCCAGCTCCAGCGCACGCGCGATCGCCTCGCGCCGGTCCACGATCGCGTGGCGCTCGGCCTTGCGGCCGCCGTTCATCCCCCTCTGTATCTCTTCGAGAATAGCCTCCGGGGGCTCGGAGCGGGGGTTGTCCGACGTGACGATCACGACGTCGCTCAATCGTGAGGCGACCGCCCCCATGAGCGGCCGTTTCGTGCGATCGCGGTCGCCGCCGCAGCCGAAGACGGTGATGACGCGGCTGGGCCCGAGCTCGCGCACCGTCTCCAGCAGGTTCTTGAGCGCGTCGTCCGTGTGCGCGTAGTCCACGATCACGGCGAAGCCCGTGGCCCCGGCCACGCGCTCGAGGCGGCCGGGCACGCCGGTCACGGTGGCCAGCCCGCGCAAGGCGACCTCGGGCGCGACGCCGGCGGCCACCGCGGCCGCGAAGGCGGCCAGCACGTTCTGCACGTTGAAGCGGCCCACGAGCGCGCTCTTCACCTCGTGCGTGCCCACGGGGCTCTCCACGCGGAAGCGCGTGCCGTCCAGGGCCAGGCGGACGTCTTCGGCCCGGAAGTCCGCCGGCTTGTCCAGGCCGTAGGTCCAGACGGGCGCGCGCGAGGCCGCGGCCAGCTCGGCCGCGCGGTCGTCATCCGCGTTGATCACCGATCGCCCGTCCGCGCGCACGAGCTCGGCGAACAGCTTCCGCTTGGCCTGGAAATACGAGTCCATGTCGCCGTGGAAGTCGAGATGGTCACGGGTGAGGTTCGTGAACACGGCCACCCCGAACTCGCAGCCGGCCACGCGCTTGAGCTCGAGCGAGTGGGACGAGACCTCGAGCACGGCGTGCGAGCAGCCGGCGTCCACCATCTCGCGCAAGAGGGCCTGGAGGTCGGAGGCCTCCGGCGTGGTGCGGGTGGCGTCGGCCAGGCGATCGCCGATCCGGTACTGAACCGTGCCGAGCAGGCCGACCTTGTGACCGGCCGCGCGCAGGGCGGCGTCGACGAGGTAGGTGGTGGTCGTCTTGCCGTTGGTGCCGGTGACGCCCACGAGCTCCAGCGCCCGGGCCGGCTCCCCGAGCACGGCCGCGGAGAGATAGGCCAGTGCTTCCCGCGCATCCGGGACCTGCAGCCAGGGCGAGCCGGGCTGCACGGGCTGCTCGGAGGCGATGGCGGCCGCGCCCTTCTTGCGCGCGGCCTCCACGAACTGGTTGCCGTCGGCGGCCAGCCCCTTGATGGCGACGAAGAGCGCGCCCGGCCCCGCCTTGCGCGAGTCGTGCGTGACGGCGTTGATCGCCACCTCGCCGTCTCCGGAGAGGATGGCGCCGGGCAGGCGCGCGGCCAGCTCGCGGAGGTTCACGGCGTCCCTCCGAGCTGGAGCACACACGTCATCCCGGCTTCGATGGCGGTGCCGGGCTCGGGCGTCTGCTTCGACACGCGGCCCGACCCGCGCAGCTCCACGATGAGGCCGAGACGGGCGGCGGCGGTGGCGCCTTCGCGCGCGGAGGACCCGCGGAGGTCCGGCATGGCCCCGGCCTCGGTGGAGCTGGCACCGGAAGGCGAGCTGGCCGACGGATCGTAGGCGGCGAAGTGGATGTTCTCCGCGCGAAGGCCCGTCGCGCGGAGCACGCGGTCGGGATCGTCCGGAGGCACGGCCAGCCGGCGCAGCGCCGGCTCCGCGATGCGCGCGAAGAGCGGCGCGGCCACGTCACCGCCCTCGTTGGCCGGCCCCTTCGGCGTGTCGAGGGACACGAGGACGACCAGGGCCGGACGGGAGGCGGGCACGAAGCCGACGAACGAGGCGACGTGGTCGATCATCGAGTACTTGCCGCCGGCGTCGACCTTCTGCGCCGTCCCCGTCTTGCCCGCCACCCCGTAGCCGGCGATGGCGGCGCGGTGGCCGGTGCCCTTCACCACCACGCCGCGCAGGATCTCGGTCAGCGTGGCCGCCGTCGCGCCGTCGAGGACGCGCCGCACGGCGGTGGGCCTTCCCTCGCGCACCACGCGCCCCTCGCTGTCTTCGATCTGGCGCACGATGGTCGGCTTCATGAGGTAGCCGCCGTTGGCCACCGCCGCCACCGCCGCCGTCATCTGCAGCGCGGTGACGCCGATCTCCTGGCCGAACGAGAGCGTGGGCAGGCTCAGCGCGCTCCAGCGGTTGGGCGCGCGCAGGAGCCCGCCCGACTCGCCGGGCAGCTCCACCCCCGTGGGCGCCCCGAAGCCGAAGTGCCGGATGTAGCGGCTGAAGTTGTCGCGCCCGAGGCGCTGGGCCACGCGCGCCACGCCGACGTCGCTCGACTTGGCCATCACCTCGCGGAAGGTGAGCTGGTCGAAGACGTTGTGATCGTTGATGCGGATCCCCGCCACTTCCAGGAAGCCGTGTCCGCAGTCGATCACCTCGTCCGGATCGACGACCTTCTCCTCGAGGCCGGCGGCGGCGGTGATGATCTTGAACATGCTGCCCGGCTCGTAGGCGTCGGCCACCGCGCGGTTGCGCCAGCGCGAGCTCGGATAGGCCCCGAACTTGTTCGGGTTGAAGGTGGGCCGGTTGGCGAGGGCGAGGATCTCGCCCGTGCGCGGGTCCATGACCACGGCCACGCCGGCCACGGAGCCCGTCTCCTGGACGGCGCGCTCGAGCTCCTTCTCCACCACGTGCTGGATCGACTCGTCGATGGTGAGCACGACCGTCTGCCCGTCCGTCGAGGGCTTCTCCGTGTGGTCGAGGGCGCGGCGGCGGGCGTCCGTGCGGATGACGACCTTGCGCGCGTGCCCGCGGATCGCGCTCTCGAACGCGTACTCGATGCCGCTCATGCCCGTGTTGTCGAGGCCGACGTAGCCGATGACGTGGGCGGCCAGCTCGCGCTGCGGGTAATAGCGGCGGTTCTCGGTGAGGAACCCGACCCCGTCGAGCTGCAGGCCGCGCACCGCGCGCGCCACCGCGGGGTCCACCTTGCGCCTCACCCACACGAACGCCCGCGTCTTCTCGAGCTGGGCCTGAAGGTCCTTGCGCGCGGCGGCGTCGAGGGAGAGGGCGCGGCCGAGGGCGGCGGCCGTGCCCGCCGCGTCTTCGATGTCCTGGGGCACCGCGTAGATGCTCTCCGCGTCCACGCTCACGGCCAGGGGATGGCCGTTGCGGTCCACGATGGCGCCGCGGCGCGGGTCGAGGTTGATGGTGCGCTCGCTCTGCCGCGCGGCCTGGCGCTCGAAGAACGCGCGGCCGAGGACCTGCAGCTGCACCAGCCGCACCATGATCACGAGCACCCAGAAGCACGCGGAGAGGGTGACGAGCATCAGGCGCAGGCGGACCATGCGCTCGCGCGCGGAGGGCGGCGGCGACAGGAGCGTGCTCCCGAGCGTCGTGCGCTCGCCGGCCATCAGTTGCGCTCTCCGGCCGGGGAGGCCGACGAGGACGGCGTCCCCAGCTCCTTCGCCATCTGCGCTCCGGGTACGGGCGTGCGCGCGCGCTCGATCACCACGACGCGGGCCGCCGCCGGCGGCTGCAGGCCGAGGTCGCGGGTGGCGATGGTCTCCACGCGCCGGAGGTTCTCGAGGCTGGCCTTCTCGAGGCGCAGCTTGCGGTTCTCCTCCAGGAGGCGCTCGCGCTCCCGGGACATGCGGTCCTGCGCGCGCGAGGTCTCGCGGATCTGGAGGTGCGGCCAGGCGTAGAGGACGAGGCCGCCCACGAGCGTCATGACCAGGACGAGGAGCCACCACAGGTCCCGGCTGGCCCGGGGATCGACTTCGCGGATGACCTGGGAGTTGTCTATGCGCACGGGACACGTTCGATCGCGCGGAGCTTCGCGCTGCGGGAGCGGGGATTGCGCGCCATCTCCTCGTCGCCCGGGACCAGCGGCTTCTTGGTCAGGATGCGGAACCCGCGCGTCGCGAGGAGACGGAACGTCTGCTTCACCTCGCGGTCCTCGAGGCTGTGGAACGCGATGACGGCCAGCCGTCCGCCGGAAGCGAGGACGCCGGCGATGCGCGCGAGCGCATCCCCCAGCCCCTCCAGCTCGCGGTTGACGTGGATGCGCAGGGCCTGGAAGGTCTTGGTCGCGGGGTCCAGGCCGGGGCGGCGGGAACGGCCGGCCGCGCGGCGCACCACCTCCGCGAGCTCGGTGGTCGTCGAGAACGGCCGGCGGCGCCGCGTGTCCACGATCGCGCGCGCGATGCGGCGCGAAGCATGCTCTTCTCCCCAGCGGTAGATCACGTCGGCCAGCTCGCGTTCGGGCAGGCGGTTCACGAGGTCCGCCGCCGTGAACCCCTCCGTCGGGTCCATGCGCATGTCGAGCGGGCCTTCCGCGTTGAAGCTGAACCCGCGGTCCGCCTCGTCGAGCTGCATCGAGCTCACGCCCATGTCCACCAGCACGCCTTCGGGGGCGGCGCCGGCCAGGCGCTCGGGGATCTCGCGGAAGTCCGCGTGCTCGAAGCGCACGCGGTCCCCGAACTCGCGCAGGCGCGTGCCCGACTGCGCGAGCGCGGCCGGATCCTTGTCGAAGGCCAGGAGGCGGCCGTCGGGCGCGCTGCGGCGCAGGATCTCGGCCGCGTGCCCGCCGAGGCCGACCGTCCCGTCCACGTACAGCCCTCCCGGTCTCACCGCGAGCAGCTCCATGCACTCCGCGAGGAGGACCGGCTGGTGCCGAGGGACCGCGCCGCTGGACACATCAGATCCCGAACCCGGAAAGCACGCGCCCGTCCTCGTCCGTGAACGGCTCCTTCTTGAACAAGCGCTCCGTGAGCCGCTTCTGGTTCCACACCGCGAGGTGGTTCTGCAGGCCGAGCACGCTCACCTCGCCCGTCATGGCCGCGCTCTCGCGCAGGAGCTGCGGCAGCACGACGCGCCCCTGCTTGTCCATCGCCACCGCCTGGCCGAAGAAGTTCACCCGGTCGAGGAAGCGCTGCTTCGACGGATTGGCGGAAGGAACTTCGGCCAGACGGCGCTCGACCTCGAGCCACACCGCCATCGGATAGATGCGCACGTATTCGCCGGTGACGCTGGTGACGAAGAGCTCGGCTCCGTACTGCTGCTCGACGAGCACACGAAACCCGTTGGGGATCTTGAGTCGCCCCTTCTCGTCGACGCGCGCCGGATGGTTTCCTCGCAGCACGCTAGAGCTCGCCTTCGTCCTGGGTCCGTCCGCCCGCGGCGAAGACTCTTCTTCGCGGCGGGTCAGGGCTCCCGCTCAGTTGCGGCGCTCACGCCCACGTTGGGACACGTGAAGCCACTTTTTTCCACAAAATTCCACTCAGGAGTCTAGAGGGCGGCCCCTCGGGGTGTCAAGGGGGAAAAGTCACATGCGCTTGGGTTTTTCCTGTGGATGACTGGCGGCGCGGGGCTCCGCGGGAGCCGGAGGCAGCGGCCACTGGACGTCCAGGGTGGCGTCCTCGAGCAGGCGCTCGGAATCGGCCACGAACGACTCCCACCGCTCGGGAGCCCAGACCTCGAAACGGTTCAGGACGCCGATGACGAAGGCCTCGCGATCGAGGCCCGCCGCGGCCCGCAGGGGCGCGGGCAGGAGGATCCTCCCCTGCACGTCGAGCTCGCAGTCCACGGCGCGGCTGGTGAGGAGGCGGGTGAGCGCCTTGGCCGGCCGGCTGAACGCGGGCAGCGCGCGCAGCTGCTCTTCGAGTCGCAACCATTCGGAGGGCGGATACGCGGCCAGGCACTGGTCGAGCGGTGTGACCACGACCAGATTCGCCGCCTCGCCG
>Ga0207662_10000163_pt1 | contig 31537 bp, 31 predicted proteins | sample KBSS33LmetaG_FD_184338 | JGI IMG/M metagenome (GOLD analysis project Ga0207662, IMG submission 184338) | Switchgrass rhizosphere microbial communities from Kellogg Biological Station, Michigan, USA - KBS S3-3L metaG (SPAdes) (version 2) | ecosystem: Host-associated > Plants > Roots >... | reverse complement strand
GGTCGAAGTCGGCGTCGCAGGAACGCTCGCCGCAGTCGGCGCGGATCGAAAAGAACCGCGCCCGGCCATCGACCTGCACTTCCTTGTGGATCTGCCATACGTTGTTGCGGCTGACGAAGTTGTACAGCTCGCCGCCGGACTTCTCGATGCCGGCACCGGCGCCGAGGGGGAGCGAGCGGCCGCGAGGTGGCGGCGGCTGGAGCGCGGTGTTGTGGAAATAATAGGCGCGGCCGCCGTTCAGCTTCGGATCGTAGCTCCCGGCCTTGATGAACGGCCCGCGCAGCTCGTCGTCGGAGCTGCCGTCGGGCTCGCGTGTGTTCGCCATGCGGTTCGAGACGTTGCGCCATACGTAGAGGGGGCCGACGGTGGTGGCGGCGTTGGCGACCGCCACGAACACGTCGTCGAAATAGTTGCCCCAGATGCGCACGTTGCGGTTCGCGCCTTCGGACTCGATGCCGTCGTCGTTGACTTGCGAGATGCGGTTGCCGTAGAAGTCCGAGTCGGCCCAGGGAAACCCCTCGGTGCTGAAGTTGTCGAGGCCGCCGAAGCCGTCGTTGAAGCGTTTGCCGTTGGAGGACCACACTTCGTTGTAGCGGAACACGTGGTTCGAGCCGCAGCGCACGAACATGGCTGCCTGCGGGCCGTGCGGATGCGTGGTTTCCCCGCCGGCCCACTGCCACGGGTTGGCGCCGTACCTCGGATTGAAGAAGCGGTTGCGCTGCACGATGACGCGCATCGGCTTCTTGGCCGCGACCTCCTCGCGGTAGTAGTTGCAATGGATCGCGCCGTCGTCGTTGACCCAGCCGGGGGTGTCGTCGCCGATGCCGCCCCAGCCCGAGATCTCGTTGTCCTCGATCACGATGTCGCGCGTCGTGGTATCGAGCACCGGGTCGAACTGGCGCTCCAGGTACACCGCGTGCCGGCGGCAGTTCTTCAGCACCAGCCCGCGCACGATGACGTGGTGCACGCCCTGCTTGATGACCACGCAGCTGTCGCGCCGGTCGTTACCGTCGAGCTCGGACTGGTCGATGACGTTGCGGCCCGGCGCGCCGGTGAACACCACGTAGCCGTCGCGCTCGCTGCCCGAGTCCCCTTCGCCGATGATGATTCGCGTGGTGCCGGGCTTGAGGACCACCGTGCGCTTGACGCGGAACTTCTCGCTCCAGGTCCGCGCGGTGACAGTCTCGGTAAAGCCGCTCGCGAGCGTGAGGCGCACGCTGTATTCGGTGCCGGGCTCGAGCTCGACCAGGCTGCCGCGGTACTCGCCGTCGCGCTCGTCGAACCACAGGTCGAGGCCCTGGCGCCACCCCGGCTCTCCGGCGGCGCGGAACTGCACCCGCGCCGCCTTGTCTGCCGCGCCGCCCGGGGGCGACCAATACAGCCCGATCGACTGAAAGGTTGATACCGAGCGTGGCGCGGCGAACGCAGGCGGCGCGGCCATTGCGAGCGCCAGCATGGCGAGGGCAAGCCGGACGATGGCCATCGCCGCCAGTCTAGGCATCGGCGGCTCCGCCCTCTCGTTTGCGCATTGAGCCGGGCGGACTAGCGCCTCCTCGTACGCGCCATACGACGGTAAAGCGCATTCTTTCCGAACCTTGCGCAAACCTATCGTACTGGTCGGCGTAGCCGCGGTGATCGCGCTCGCGGGCCTCGAGCTTTTCCTGCGCGCCACCGGCTTCAGCTCGCCCGTGTGGTACCAGTCCGACCCCGTCCTGGGCTGGACGCTGCGTCCTGGCGCAAGCGGCTGGTACAACCGGGAGGGAAGGGCGCTCGTGCAGGTGAACTCGGCGGGCCAGCGCGATCGCGAGCACGCGCTCCAGAAGCCCGCCGGCGTCTATCGCATCGCGGTGCTCGGCGATGCCTACGCGGAGGCGATGCAGGTGCCCATGGAAAGCACCTACTGGGCGCAGCTGCCCGGCCTGCTGGGAAGCTGCGGCTTCCAGCAGGGCAAACGCATCGAGGTCCTGAATTTCGGCGTGCGCGACTACGGCACCGCGCAGATCTACCTCACGCTCGAAAGGACTGCGATCCGCTACGCGCCGGACCTGGTCCTGCTGCAGTTCGACCACGATGTGCGGGACAACTCGCCCGCGCTCGATCCGATCCGGGACCGACCCTTCTTCCGCCTCGAAGCCGACGGCGGATTGCGCCTGGAAACGCCTGCCAATCCGGGTCAAAGCTATGTCGGCCGTTCTTCGCCCGCGCGCGATCTCTACCGGAGCCTCCTCGAGCGCTCGCGCGCCCTGCAGTTCGCGCGGGAGCGCATCCAGGTCCGCTTCACGGGCGTGGCCCATGCGAAGAGCGAGAACGGAAATGAAGCCGGCCTGGACCTGCCGCTCCTCGCGCCGCCGCGCAGCGCGTCCTGGGATGAGGCCTGGCGAGTGACCGAGGCGCTGATTGCAAAGGCCGGCGAAATCGCATCGCAGCACGGCGCGGCCATGGCCGTATTCACGGTGCCTTTCGCGATGGAGGCGCACCCGGACGCGGCCCGGCGCCAAAGGCTGCAGGCGAAGTACGGCGTTGCCGACTTCACCTACTCGGAGCGGCGCGTGGTGGCGTTCGCCCGGGAGAAGGGCATGCTCGGCATCATGCTCGGGCCCGCCATGCAAGCTCGCGCCGTGGCGAGCGGCGCGCCGCTCTACGGCTTCGAAAACCGCGAGCTCGGATTCGGCCACTGGAACCAGCTTGGCCACCGCGCCGCGGCCGAGATCATCGCGCGCGAGCTCTGCGCCAGCCGCTCCTGAAGACTCTGTTGGCGAGGGCCTGCATGCGGCCCACGAGGGCATACATGCCCTGGGCCCAGGGCGCGAGGCGATAGCCGCAGACGGCCGATTTCGCTTCGGTCGCGGCCGCATCGTACGGCAGCCGCAGGAGCTCGAGCGTCCAGGCGTGCGGGTCGAACAGCGCACATTCGGCGAGCTTCTCGCCGCGCTTTCGCGACGCGTCCACCGATCCCGGATTGATGAAATACAGCGCGTCGCGCTCGAGGGCGTGGCGTTCCTGCGCCGCCGCTTCCTCGACGCAATCGCCTTCCACGCGGTAGACCTTCTGCTCGTGGCTGTGGCCGAAGAAGCAGACGCGCGCGCCCGGGAAGTCCTCGCGCAGGTAGGCGGCATTCTGCCGGATGAGGCCCGCGCCGATCATGTACTGCTGCACGTCGCGTACGCCGCCGTGCACCAGCACGATGCCGCCCTCCAGCGTGCGCGCTGGCGGGAGCGCGGCGAGATAGTCGCGCGTGGCGCGCGCCAGGGCGCGGCGCGTCCGTTTGAGCGCGTGCCTTGCCTTGTCCGAGCAGCGGCTGAAATCGAGCCGCTCGAGCGCGATGAGATCGTGGTTGCCGGCGATGGCGAGCGCGCCGCGGCGCTCGAGCATCGCGGCGCACTCGTCGGGGTCGGCGTTGTAGCCGACCACGTCGCCCAGGCAGAGGAGGCGCTCGGCGCCGCGGCGCTCGAGCGCGGCGAGCGCCGCGGCCAGCGCTTCGCGGTTGCCGTGGATGTCGGCTACGATGCCGTAGAGAGCCATCGTCTCAGCACCGCGGTGAGGCGCGGCAGCTTCGACTTGAACGCGCTGCGCAGCCTGACGAAAAACGGCAGCGGGTCGCTCCACGCAAACAGCTGGCATACCAGGGGCGCGCTCGCGAGCGACGCGAGCCAGCCCCAGAAGCCGAGCTCGCCGCGCTCGGCGAGCTGCCGGTAGGCCCGCCAGTCGTAGCGCAAATAGACCCAGCGACGCGCGGTGCCGTGGCGGCCCGGCGCGTCCGGACGCGCGCCATGCATCAGATAGTCGTACGCGGTGCGAGTGAGGTTGACGCCGTTTGCGGCGCCGAGGTAGTGCCAGAGGTTGTAGCGGGCGTTGATTTCCAGGAGACGCGTATTTCCAGTCAGGGCATCGCGCTTGAGGTCGATCTTGAACACGCCCTTCAGCCCGGCCTGCGAGGCGATCCGGCGGCCCAGCGCCTCGACCTCGTCGTCGTGCGCGAGCTCGAGAAAAGTGCTCATGCCGGTGAGGGGCGGGTAGGTGCGGATCTTGCGCCCGACGAACCAGTCGAGGAGCCCTCCGCTCTCGTCGCAGAAGCCGTGGAACGACCAGATGTTGCGGTCGTCGCCGGCGATGTACTCCTGGATGAGAAGCTGCTCGCGCATGAGCCTCGCGGTCGGATCGGCGCCGAGCGCTCGTCCGTTCGGGAACACGGCGGCCTTGCCGCTTTGGGCGAAGAGCTGCGCGTGCACCGCGGAGGCGTCCCAGTTGAACTTGGAGCGCGGCTTGACCAGCACCGGGCGGCCGAAGCCCTCGAGCTCCTCCCAGGCGAGGGTGCGCGGAATCGGCAGGCCGCGCGCGGCGGCGAGGGTCTGGAAGCGGTCCTTTTCGATCACCGCGTCGGCGACCTCCGGGTCGTTCAGGAGCAGCGCGTAATACGGCGCGAGCTCGGCGCGGTAATCCTGCACCAGGCCTTGCCAGTCGTCGTTGCTGTAGAAGAGCGGCACGCGCTCGCCGGCGGTCGCGGCGATCCGCTTCCCCGCGCGCAGCAGCGTCTCGAGGACCGCGCCGCGATCGTCGAGCGGCGGCAGCAGCAGCCTCTCTACGCAATAGCGGGAAGCGAAGGCGGGGTTGTCCGCCTGCACCGAAGCGACGATGACCGGCACGCCGCCGAGGCCGAGGGCGCGCGTGACGTTGAGGCCGCCGAGCAGCACCGCCGGAGCCGCGGAGTTCATCGATCAAGGGTACGCGATGTGCCGCGATGCACCGCAAAAAAACCGTGCGCCGTTCGGCTCAATCCCGCGGGTCGAACAACAGCCGCAGCCCTTGTAGCCTAGCGCGTCGCGGGAGGCCCGCTGCGGGAGAACAGATGATCGTCGCCATCCATCAGCCGCACTATCTGCCCTGGCTCGGCTACCTGCACCGCATGGCGCAGGTGGACCTCTTCATCGTGCTCGACCACGTGCAGTTCGAGCGGCGCAACTACCAGAACCGCAGCCAGATCCGCCTCGAAGGCGAGGCGCGCTGGCTCAGCGTTCCGGTGCTCCAGGGCTCGCAGAAGGACCGGATCGTGGACAAGCTGGTGGACAACGCCGATCCGCGGCCCTGGGGCGCGACCCATTTTTCGACGCTGCGGCACGCGTACCGCGAAGCCGAGCACTTCGGCGCCTACGCCGGGGCGCTGCGCGCGGTGCTCGAAGCGCGCTGGGAGCGTCTCGCCGACCTCGATCGCGCCACGCTTCAATTCCTGCGCGATGCGCTCGACATCCGCACCCCGCTCGCGTACAGCTCGGAGCTCGCGGCGCCGGGCGCCAGGGCGGAGCTGATCCTGAACCTGTGCAAGGCGGTCGGGGCGCAGCGCCTGCTTGCCGGCTTCGGCGGCTCGCGCGGCTACCTCGACGTCGAGGCGTTCGCGCGCGAAGGCGTGAGCGTGCAAAGGCACGAGTTCAAGCACCCGACCTACCGGCAGTGCGGACCTCAGCCGTTCATCCCGGGCCTCGCGGCGCTCGACCTCGTCTTCAACTGCGGCGCGCAAAGCCGCGCCGTTCTTTTCGACGGCTCAGTGCACGGCGACCAGCGCGCAGTTGAGCAGGTTGCGTAGCGGCCAGCGGCGCGCGAGGGCTTTGCGCTGCTTTACCGGAGCGCGCTGCAGCGTCGTCTCGAGCCCGAGGATCAGAGCGAGCGGCACCGGCGTCCAGACGCCCTTCGACCTCGCATAGGCGCTCACCTGCCGGAACCCAGCCTCGCGGAAGAGCCGCTGGAGCTCGGTCACGGTGTATTCCTTGAGGTGAAATCCCGTGGCCTCGTCCGAGAACCAGCGCGAGATGTCGTGCGGCCCGTCGAGGCGGTTGGGCGTGATGCAGACGTAGGCGCCGCCCGGGGCGAGCGCCGCGAAGATGTTGCCGAGCTGCTCGCGTGCGTCGTCCGGGTGCAGGTGCTCCATGAGCTGGTTGCTGTAGGCGACGTCGACGCTGGCCGCGGGCACCGGCACGCTCACGCCATCCGAAATGAACAGGCGGAAATTCGCCGGCGGCTCGGCGTTGCGCGACAGGACCGCGTCGACGTCGACCCCGTACACCTGGCGCACCAGGGGCGCCGCGGCGAAAGAAAACGCGCAGTCGCCGGGGCCGATTTCGAGCAGCGTGGTGTGCGGCCGCAGGAACCGGCGCATGAACTGCATCTGCGTCGCGACGTTGGCGCCCGATTCCTCGGGCGTGTGCTTGCAGGTCACGCGCGGGTGGTCGGGGACCTCGCGGAAGAGCTCCTCGTAGAGGCGCGTCAGCATGTTGAGCCGGCGCTCGCGCGGCGCCGACTGCAAGCGAGCTGCAAGCTTTCGCTCGATTTCGTAGTGATGGCGCAGCCGCTCGAGGCTGCGGGTCTGACTGCGCGGGAGGGCGATCATGGCGCCTTCCCTTATAAGACCCGGCCGCGTCGCGTGCAGCCGCGCGCGATGGTCCGCTGAGACTACCGCGGCGCGTAGCTGAACTGCCAGTCAGCGTAGCTGGCAGCGTCGGCGAATGCCATATCGCGCGCGAGGAAGCCGCTCGTCTTGATCGGCCGCGCTTCCGACGCGCTGTGCACGCCCATGATGCCGCCGGCGGGGGCGGCGACGAGGACCCAATCGGGCTTGCCGGTGACCGGATCGGCGTAGAGCTGGCGCAGGTAGCGCTGCGGCATCGGATGGCGCTTGTCCTCGAGCAGATCCTCGAGCTTCTGCGGAAAGCGCCTGGCGCCGCCGGGGCTGCGCTCGTAATAGGCGCCGATCGCCTGGCGGATCTGGTTGCCGACGAAGAGCAGCTCCTGCTCCTTCTCGCGCTGCGCGGCGTGCGAGGTCAGCTCGCCGTAGGCGGCGAGGCCGCCGCCGAGCGCCGCGACTGCGAGCAGCATGCCGACGAGCGTGAAGCCGCGGCTCGGCCTACCAGCGCTCATAGCCCTTCGCGGGGCTGCGCACGTCGTAGATGCCGCCTTTCTTGGGATCCTCGGGCGGCACCGGGACCCAGGTCGCCGGCGAATGCGTGAAGGGGTCGGGCGGGATGGCGCGCAGGTAGCGCTTGGAAACCAGCTCCTCGAGGGTGCCCGGGTACTTGCCGGCGTCGGCGTAGTGCTTGTCGAGCGCGTCGCGCATCACCACCAGGTTTTCCTTGAGCACCGCCTCCTCGGCGTGCTTCATGCGTCCGAGGTAGTCGGGGACGACCACCGAAAGAAGGAGCGCGATGACCGTCAGCACCACCATCAGCTCGACCATCGTGAAACCCGCAGGTTTCTTCATATCACCATGCCTTGTACGGAACGCCGTTCAGCCCAGCCGCGTCACTTTTCGAATGCACGTCGAACACGTCCTCGCCGCTCGCCGGCGCGTCGGGCGGGCTCGCGTAGCTGCGCAGCGCCCACGGCTCCTGGGTGAACGGATCGCCCGGGACCCGGCGCAGGAAGTAGATACGCGCGCCCTTCGGGTCGCGCTTGTCGACCGCGCCCTCGACCAGCGCGGCGAGGTTCGGCGGATAGCCGGTCTTGTCCGCCGGCTTGTCGATCGCGCCGTCCTCGGAGGCGCGCTTGTACGCGTCGATCGCCTCGCGGATCTCGCGCAGCGCGCGCCGCAGCTCCTGCTCCTTGCCGCGCTGCACCGTCACCTCGGCGAGCGGCAGCGCCACCGAGGCGAGGATCGCGAGGATCGCCACGGTGATGAGGAGCTCGATCAGCGTGAAGCCCTTCATCCGCCGCGCCCTCATCCGCCGGCCTCGAGCTCGAGCGACTGCACGGTCTTGAGCGGCAGGTAGGTGAAGCGGATGCTCGCCGCCGTGATCGCGTCGACGCGGTACTCGCCGTCGATCTTCTCGCCGGCGGCAACGGCGATGAGCTCGTCGTTGCGGGTGACGTACACCTCGGTCTTGCCGTCCTGCGTCACTCTTCCGGCGTAGACGAACGGCAGCGGCGGCGCGCTCGGTGGCTGCGCCGCCGCCGCCGCGGCGCTCGCATGCGCCACCGTCGCTGCAGGCGGCGGCGCGAAGCTCTTCGGCGCAAACGGGTCGTTGCCCGGCGTGGCCAGCGTGCTCCGCTCGAGCTTCGCGAGGTCGATTCCGGTTGTCGGTGCCGCGACCGCCCGTGCCGTCCGCGGCGCGCCCTCGAAAGCGGGACGCGGCGCCGCCTGGACTACCTCGGGCGAATGCCTTTCGCGGCCCGCCACCATGCTCGCTGCGGCAGCGAGGACCAGGGCGGCCGCGCCCGCCAGGCAAGCCGTTCGGCGGTTGAAGGTGATGTGCTTGAAGATGATGCGCTTCATGATTTCACCATGTGGAGGGTGAGGCGCAGCTCCGCGCGAAGCGTGGCGTCGGTGCGCTTCTCGCGCTTCAGCGTGAGCTGGTCGACCGACATCGCGGGCACCTCGGCCAGCGCCCGGCCGAGGAAGTCCCGGATCTGTGCATAGCTGCCCGAGATCGGCAGCACGACCTCGTAGTGCACGATGCGGCCGTCGGCCTGCTGCTTGTAGGACGCGGATTTCAGCTCCAGCCCCGTGGCGTTGCCGATCGCATGCAGCTTGGCGAGCCAGTCGGTCGGGCTCTCCTCCTTCGAGAGGTGCTGGTACACCGCGGCGAGCTGGTCGGCCGAGCCTGCCGGCTCGGCGGCCTGCGGGCGCGGGGTCTGGCGCGAGGCGCGCTGCGCGGCCTCGGCGTCGCGCGCCTCGAGCGGCTTGACCACCGCGAGATGGAATGCGGCCGCCGCCGCGAGCAGCGCCGCCGAGGCGATGCCGGGCACGCCGAGGTCCTGAAGTGCGCGCAGCAGCCCTTGCCTCAGGATCTCGGGGGTCATTTGCGCGCTCCGTTCCATGCGGCCGAAACGGTGAAGCCGACCGCGCCCCGCGGGTCGTTCGCCTTGGCCTCGTGGCGCACGAGCTGCACGCCGGTGAGGCCGTCGACCTGGCTCAGGTTGAGCACGTAGCTGAGCGCCGCCAAATAGCTCAAGCTGTCCCCGGTGATGAGGACGGTGCCGGCCTTCGCGTCGGGCTCGATGCCGAGCAGCGCGACCTGGTCGCTCGACGCCGTTTCGAGCGCGCCGAAAAGCCGGTCCCACGGCGTGGCGAGGCGCTCGAGCGTCTGGCGCACCGCCGCGAGCTCCTCGGGGGCGAGCTTGCGCGGCACCGCGCCGCGCGGCTCGGCCTGCGTGAGCCGCGCCTCGTTGCGGGCGAGCGAGGCGCGCGCGCGGAAAAAGGACAAGCCCGTGTCGGCCGTCACCGCGAGCGCCAGGGCGAGCAGCGCCAGCGCGGCCCACGGCGCGCGCGCGCGGCGCACGAAGTCGATCTCGAGCCTCTTCATGCCTCGCTCCTGCCTCTTCATGCGTCGCTCCTGGCGAGGGCGAGCTCGCTGTAGCTCACGGCGTCGGTGTCGAAGGCCTCGTGCCGGGCGATGTCGAACTCGCCCTGCGCGCAGACGATCACGCGCGTGCAGCGCTCCGACAGCGCGAGGAACGCGCTCTCGCGCTCGATGATGTCGGGCAGCATCTCGCGCCAGCCGCTGCCGGTGCGCCGGCTGCGGATCGCCACCCAGGTGCCGCGCTGGATGAAGCACAGCGTGAGCCGGCCCGGCTCCTCGATCACCAGCCAGCAGGAGGCGGCGCCGAGCTTGCCGAGCAGGCCGCCTTGCAGGCGGTTGAAAGCGGCGACGAGAAAGGGCTGTACCGACACCAGGCGCACGTTGGCGGGCTGCGCGGCTGCGCTGAGGGCGCCGACCAACGCACGGTCCACGGCGCACGCAAGGCGCGGGCCCTGCGGTGCGGTTTCGGTGAGCTTCAAGTCCCATTCGGCAGCGGCGGTGCCGTGCACCGCGCCGAGGCGATGGCGCGCCAGCGCCATCCACTGCTCCTCGCTCTTCAACGCCGCGTTCCAGGGGAGCAGGGCGTAGCGCACGAACCGGTCGGCGAGCACGATGCTCGCCTCGTAGTTCCTGTGGTCCGCCAGAATGCCCGGCAGCGCGTCGAGCGCGGCGCGCCATTCCGGGTCGTCCGGCATCACCTGGATCGGCACGACGCTGGTCCGGCCCTTGTTCGCGCGCAGCACCAGGCAGTCCGCGCACACGCCGACGCGGAGGTGGTTACGCCACAAAAGTGACACGGTTGATCTCCTCGAGTGTGGTTTCGCCGGCTTGCACCAGCTGCATGGCCGCTTCGCGCAGCGCCACGCTGCCCGAAGCGCGCGCGGCATCCTTGAGCCGGCGCGCCGGGGCGCGCGACACGATGAGCTCGCGCAGCTCGTCGTTCAGCACCACGAGCTCGCCGATCGCGCGGCGGCCCCTGAAGCCGGTGCCGCGGCACGCGCCGCAGCCTTTCGACCTGCATTCCTTGCAGAACACGCGCACCAGCCGCTGCGCGAGCACCCCGTTCAGCGCCGACACGAGGTTGTAGGCGTCGACGCCCATGTGGCGGAAGCGCCCGAGAACGTCGATCGCGTTGTTCGCGTGCACCGTGGTGTACACGAGGTGGCCGGTGAGGGCGGACTGCACCGCGATTTCGGCGGTTTCCGGGTCGCGGATCTCGCCCACCATGATGCGGTCGGGGTCGTGGCGCAGGATCGAGCGCAGGCCGCGCGCGAAGCTGAGGCCCTTCTGCTCGTTGACCGGGATCTGCAGCACGCCCGGCAGGTGGTATTCGACCGGGTCCTCGATGGTGATGATCTTGTCCTCGCCCCGGTTCACCTCCGAGATCACGGCGTAGAGCGTGGTGGTCTTGCCGCTGCCGGTGGGCCCGGTCACGAGCAGCATGCCGTAGGGCTCGGTCGAGAGCAGCCGCAGCCTCTCCTTCATGTCCTGACTGAAGCCCAGCGAATCGAGCGTCAGTCCGTCGAGCTGGTCGGAGAGCGTCTTGCGGTCGAGGATCCGCAGCACCGCGTCCTCGCCGTACACGCTCGGCATCACCGAGACGCGGAAGTCGATCTCGCGGTTTTCGCGGCGCGCCTTGAAGCGGCCGTCCTGCGGCACGCGCCGCTCCGCGATGTCGAGCTCCGACATCACCTTGATGCGCGAGATCACCTGCTCGGCGAGCTCGATGCCGGCGACGCTCTGCATCCTGGTGAGCACGCCGTCGATGCGGTACTTGATGGTGAGCCCGGCGCCGGTCGACTCGAGGTGCACGTCGCTCGCACCGGCCTTGAGCGCGTCGTAGAGCGTGGAGGTGACCAGGCGCACCACCGTGCTGTCGGCCTCGGCCGCCGACTCGAACGAGATTTCCTGCGCAGAATCGCTTTTCGTTGAGGTTCCGATGAACTCTTTTGAAACCCCATCCATGGCGTGCAGCTCGGTTTCCTGGCCGGCGAGGTAGGCCGCGACCTCGTCGGCGTGCGCGACGCGGTAGCCGAAGGGCTCGCGCAGGCGCTCCTCGATCCAGTCCTGGGTGTCGAGGTCGTAGGGGTTGCCCAGCACCACGAGCAGCATGCCGTCGTCGGCGCGCAGCGCGACGCAGTTGCGGCGCTTCGCCTCGCCGAAGGAGACCGCGTCGAAGTCGGGCTTCTCGGCGCGCATCTGCTGCAGCGTGATCGCCGCGATGCGCAGCGCCTCGGCGAGCGCCTCCATGTCCTGCCTGTCGTTCATCGGATGTTCCCCGCGAGCTCGAAGATCGGCATGTACATCAGCACCAGCACCGCGCCCACCGACACGCCGAGCACCGCCATCAGCAGCGGCTCGAAGGCGCGGGTGAACCAGTCGATGAAGCGCGCCACCTCGTCGTCGTGGAAGCGCGCGATCTGGGTGAACATCTCGCCCATGTCGCCGCTTCTTTCGCCCACGGCCATCATGCGCGCGGCAACCGGCGTGGCGAGGCCGGCGCTCGCCATCGCCGCCGACATGGGCTGGCCCTGCTCGACCAGCGTGCGGGCGCGCCGGAGCGCCGGGCGCAGGTGCGCCGAGAGCAGCTCGTGCACCATCTCGAGGGAGCGCACCGCGGGAATCCCGGCGCGCAGCAGCATGCCCGCGGTGCGGTACAGGCGGGCGAGCTGGTAGGTCTTCATGCGGCTCCCCACCGCAGGGATGCGCCAGAGCTGCACGTTGAGCCAGGCGCGCACCCCGGGCCGCGACAGGGCCCACGCCGTGCCCGCAATCGTCGCGAGGAGCGCGGCGCCGAGCGCGGCGGCGTTGTGGCCGACGAGGTTGCCGAAGCCGAGCAGGAGCTGGGAGAAGAACGGCAGCGTGGTCGCCATGTCCTCGTACACCCGGGCGAAGCGCGGCACCACGTAGAGCATGAGGAAGCCGACCACCAGGGTGCCGACCACGATCAGGATCGCCGGGTAGATGCTCGCCGAGACGATCTTCTTGCGAACGCGCTCCAGCTCCTCCTGGTAGGCGATGTAGCGGGAGAGCGCCTCGCGCATGCCGCCGGTGCGCTCGCTCGCCTTGACCGTCGCCACGTAGAGCGGCGAGAAATGCTGCGGGAAGCTCGCGAGTGCCTGCGAGAACGGCTCGCCGCGATGGATCGAAGCGATGAGGCCCGCGAGCACGTCGTGGCGCTCGCCGTGGCCGTCCTTCTCGGCGAGCGTCTGCAGCGCCTCGACCAGGTTGAGCCCGGCTTCGAGCAACGACATCAACTCCATCGAGAACAGCATCGTCGGGAAGCGCCGGCTGCGCTTCTTGATCGCCCAAGCGAGCGGCAGGCGCAGGCCGCGCGACTCGAGCGAGATCAAGGCGAGGCCCTGCTTGCGCACCTCCTCGGCGGCGAGCCCGGCGTTCGCCGCCTCGAGCTCGAGCGCCACGATCTGGTGGCGCGCGTCGATGGCGAGGACGTCAAAGCGCATCGTCAGCGGTTGCTCTCTTCGGCGGCGCGCTGCCGCGGCGGCGGCGGAGGCGCCAGGCGCTTGCCGGTTGCGCCGCTGAAGGCTGCCAGCACTTGCTCGCTCAGCCGTGGATCGCGCAGCGCGAACAGGGGGCTGCGCACGATGTATTTCCTGTAGTTCACGGAGTTCTCCCTGGTAATGCTTTCGACTAATGCAACGGCCTTGTTGCACGAGCCGTGCCATGACGCGAATAACTTGAAATTCAATGCGTTATCGAAATGGGGGTAGTAGGCCGTGCGACAAAGCCGTAGTGATCCGACGACGTCGAGAGCTAGGTTTCTCGTTCAAGTCCCTGTTTTTGAACGCAGTGCTCGCGTCGTTCGAGGGCGACCAAATTCAAAAAAAACGGGCGCCGAAGCGCCCGTCAGGTACTCACTGCAGAAGAACTTCAGTTCACGCCGATGTCGGCGTCCTCGCCGTTGCCGCCGGGCTTGCCGTCGCGCCCGTAGGAGAGGAGCTGGAACTCGCCTTTCTCGCCCGGCACGCGGTAGACGTAGGCCCGGCCCCAGGGATCCGCGGGTACGGCTTTCTTGAGATACGGGCCCTGCCAGGCCTCGGCGGCCTGCGGCTTAGCCACCAGCGCCTCGAGGCCTTCCTCCGCGCTCGGATAGCGCCTCATGTCGAGGCGGTACTGGTCGAGCGCTTTCTCGAGAGACTCGATCTGCGCCCGCGCGACCTGGACCTCGGACCTGCCCACCTGGGAGAAGTAGCGCGGGGCCACGTACCCGGCGAGCAGGCCGATGATCACGATCACCACGAGGAGCTCGAGCAGCGTGAAACCGGATGGCTTGCGGTGCATGGCGGCTCCTATCGGTCGGCGGCGCCGTCGGAGCTGCTCGTCGCGGGCGTCGCGCCCTTGATGCCGAAGCGCATCGCCGGGCGGCCGGTTTCCGCGGCGCCGACGTCGGGCCCGCTGCCGGTGAAGTTGTCGTTGAAGTTCGGCAGCCTCACGCCGCGGTCATAGCCCGGGCTGTTCGTCGCCTGCTGGTACAGGCCGCCCGACTCGCTCGTCCACCCGTGTCCCGCGGCATAGATCGGCGTGCCGACGTGGCCGTTGACCTCGGCGCCGGAGACGCTGACGTTGCCGTTGTAGAGGTCGTAGTCCATGTCGTCCGCGCCGCCCCCGGACGGGTCGATCGCGGCCCAGTTGGTCTTCTTGATCTGCAGGATGTTGTTCCTCGACACGGTGTTGGTCATCGGCACGCCCGGGCCGGTGATGCCGGTGTGGGGGCCGAGCGGCCAGGTCATGCCCGAGGCCGTTGCCTGCAGCAGGGTGTTATGGAACACGTAGCGCCGGCCGCCGCCGAAGCCGCCGCTGTCGCCCGACTTGCTGAAGGTCGAGCCGCTGTCCTGGTCGGTCGACACCGTCGAGAGCCTGCGGCTGCGGTTGTGCACGTTCCGGAAGATGTACACCGGCCCGGTCGCGGTGACGGTCGTCGCCACGCCGGTCATGGTGTTGTCGAAGTAGTTGCCCCAGATGCGCACGTTGCGGTTGCCGCCTTCCGACTCGATGGCGTCATCCCAGGTGTTCTTGATGATGTTGCCGTAGATGTCGGTGTCGGCATGCGGGAACCCCACGGTGCTGAAGTTCCAGCCGCCGCCGATGCCGTCGTTGAAGTAGTGCCCAGCCGTGCTGTAGATCTCGTTGAACCGGAACACGTGGTTGCCGCCCGGCGATTCATAGAAGCCGAGGGCCTGCGGGCCGAGCGGGTGGCCGTAGGTCCAGCTGTTCGCGCCGTAGCGCGGATCATGGATCTTGTTGCGCTGGATGACGATGCGGACGAGGCCGGTCAGCTCCTGCGCTCGAATCCCCGACTCGTAGTTGGTCCCGACCTTCTGGCCGTCGGCGGTGGTGGTGCCGCTGTAGGTGCCCCAGCCGCTGATGTCGTTGTCCTCGATGACGACGTCGTGCGCGCCCTGCTGCAGCAGGATCGCGTCCTTCTGCGCGCCCTTGAGCGTGAAGCCGCGAAGGATCACGTAAGGCGCCGAGATGGTGACGTTGTTCACCTTGCCGTTCGCCACGTCGAGCGTGCTGCCGGCAGCGGCGGTGTAGAGCACGTAGCCGCTCGCGGTTCCGCCTTCGGTGATGGCGAGCGTGCCCGAGCCGCCCGGCACGGTCACCGTCTTCGCGATGGGGAAGGTCTCGCTCCAGGTGCGCGCGGCGAGCTGCGCGACCGGCTGCTTGCCCGGCAGGCCGAACTGCACCTGGTAATCGGTATCGGGCGCGAGATAGACGATGCTGCCGCGGCACTCGTTGTTGCGCGAGTCGTACCACATCGGCAGCGCGTTCTTCCACGCCGAGTCGCCGGCTTTGCGGTACTGCAAGGTGCAGCCCGCTGCGCCCGGGCTGGACGGCGGCGTCCAGTACAGGCCGAGCGATTCGAACGTGGCAATCGACTTGGTGTTCGTCGAGGGAAGCGTCAGCCCGCCCGCCGTGCCGCCGGTCGTCGTGCCGCCAGTGGTCGTCCCGCCGGTGGTCGTCCCGCCCGTCGTGGTGCCGCCAGTGGTCGTCCCGCCGGTGGTCGTCCCGCCGGTCGTGGTGCCCGCGACCGGTGTAAACGCCAGCTTGTCGACGCGCGCGAGCGCGCCGCCGGCGCCTTTGCCGATCAGCTTGATCACGTCCTTGTTCATGATGTTGACGCCGGTGATGCTGAACGTCGCGACGGCGTCGGTGAGAGGATAGGTATACGTGCGCAGCAGCGTCGCGCCCTTGTAGACCTGGAGCGTCGGCTGACCGTCCGGCTCGGCGGCGACGTAGCCGGTGATGTTGTATGTGCCGGTCGCACCGGGGAACGCCGCAGTGGCGGTACCGGTCGAGGCCGCCGTGGGCAGCTTGATCCGGTTGCCGCCTTCGACCGTGTAGGTCGAGAGCGCCATGCTTTCGGCCTGGATCGTCACGGCGGAGGCCGTGGTGGTCGGGGTCGGGGTCGGCGTCGGCGTGGATGTGGGCGTCGTGGTGGGCGTGGGCGTCGGGGTTGGCGTCGCTGTCGGGGTGGGCGTCGGTGTCGGCGTCGGCGTGGTGGACGCGACCTTCGTAAAGGTGAGCTTGTCCACGCGCGCGAGGGAGCCGGCATTCGGGCGGCCGATCAGCTTGATGCTGTCGCCCTGGTTGATCGCCACGTTGCCGATGGTGAACGAGGCGAGGCTGTCGCTCTTCGGATAGGTGTACTTGCGAAGCAGCGTCGCGCCCTTGTAGACCTCCAGGGTCGACTGTCCATCGGGCTCGGCGACGACGGAAACCAGCACGTTGTACGTGCCGCTCGTGCCCGGGAAGCTCTTGGTTGCGGTTCCGACCGCGGTCGTGGCCGTCACCCGGATGCGGCCGCCGGTCTCGGCCACATACGAAGAGAGCGCCATGCTCTCGGCCTCGATCGTCACGGTCTGGGCTGCGGCGGGCAGGGCGGTGCACAGCACGATCGCCGCAAAGGCGACCGAAGTTCTTTCGACTTGCATGTGTTCCCCTAATTCGGAAAAAGCACGTAGGGGAGAGCACGACCCGTGCCACTACTACAACTACAAGACTAATCAAGTCTTTAACTACATGTGCGTAGCGTTAGACGTTACATCATATGTAGGGGGTAAACGACGAAAGTCGATGGAAGCTTTTACAACTAGCTGTTTTGGAAAAGATAAAGCTGTCGCCAGACGGCGACAGCCTTGCTCGGCACCGACGTTCTCTATCGTCGGATCAAGTAGTTACCGTAGCTGAAACGATGAAGTCTTCGTAGGTTTGCCGCAATCCCTCGGCGAGCGGGATCCTGGCGCGCCAGCCAAGAGCGCGCAGGCGCCCGACATCGAGGAGCTTGCGCGGCGTGCCGTCGGGCTTGGTCGTGTCGAAGCGCAGGCGCGCCTCGAGCCCGACGACGCGCATGATCAGCTCGGCGAGCTCGCGAATCGGCAGGTCCTCGCCAGTGCCGACGTTGACGAGCGGCCCCTCGTAGCCGCGCTCCATCAGGAAGACGCATGCGTCCGCGAGGTCGTCGACGTGCAGGAACTCGCGCCGCGGCGCGCCCGTGCCCCACACCACGAGCTCCTGCGCTTGCGCCAGCTTCGCCTCGTGGGCCTTGCGCAGCAGCGCGGCGGCGACGTGGCTCGTCTCGAGATCGTAGTTATCGTTCGGGCCGTAGAGGTTCGTCGGCATCACCACGCCGTAGCGCGTGCCGAACTGGCGGTTGTAGGCCTCGCACAGCTTCAGGCCCGCGATCTTCGCGATCGCATAGGGCTCATTGGTGGCCTCGAGCGCCCCGCCGAGGAGAGCGCTTTCCTTGATGGGCTGCGGACAGTCGCGCGGATAGATGCACGACGAGCCCAGGAAAAGCATGCGCTGCACGCCGGCACGCCAGGCGCCGTGGATCAGGTTGGCTTCGATCGCGAGGTTCTGGTAGAGGAACTCGGCGGGCCGGCTCGCGTTGGCATGGATGCCGCCGACCTTCGCCGCGGCGAGGAAGATGTAGTCGGGGCGCTCGCGCACGAGGAACTCGAACGCCGCCCGCTGGTTCGTCAGATCGAGCTCGTCGCGGCTGCGGGTGACGATGTCGTCGTAGCCGGCCGCGCGCAGCCGCCGCACGATGGCCGAGCCCGCCATGCCGCGGTGGCCGGCGACGTAGATCTTCACGCGTAGCGCGCGATCTGGGGATAGCCGTGGCGCGCGAGCAGCGCGTCGCGCTTCGCGAGGCGAAAGTCCTCGCGCACCATCTCGGCGACGAGCTCCTCGAACGTGATGCGCGGCGTCCAGCCGAGCTTCGCCCTCGCCTTGGACGCGTCGCCGAGCAGCGTCTCCACCTCGGCGGGGCGGAAATAGCGCGGATCGACCTGCACGATGCAGCGGCCGTGCTGGTCGAAGCCCTGCTCGCTCACGCCGGCGCCGCGCCAGGAGAGGCGCATGCCGAGGAGCCCCGCGGCGCGCTCGACGAACTCGCGCACGCTGAACTGGCGGCCGGTCGCGATCACGTAATCCTCGGGCTCGGGCTGCTGCAGCATCATCCACTGCATCTCCACGTAGTCCTTGGCGTGGCCCCAGTCGCGCAGCGCGTTCAGGTTGCCGAGGTACACGCACTCCTGCAGGCCGAGCTTGATGCGCGCGAGCGCGCGCGTGATCTTGCGCGTGACGAAGGTCTCGCCGCGTCGCGGCGACTCGTGGTTGAAAAGGATGCCGTTGCAGCCGTAGAGGCCGTAGGCCTCGCGGTAATTCACCGTGATCCAGTAGGCGTAGAGCTTCGCCACCGCGTACGGGCTGCGCGGGTAGAACGCAGTCGCCTCGGTCTGCGGCGTCTCGCGCACCAGGCCGTAGAGCTCCGACGTGGACGCCTGGTAGTAGCGCGTCTTCTTCTCCAGGCCGAGGATGCGGATCGCCTCCAGCAGGCGCAGCGCGCCCAGCGCGTCGGCGTTCGCGGTGTACTCGGGCTTCTCGAACGACACCGCGACGTGCGACTGCGCCGCGAGGTTGTAGATCTCGTCCGGCCTCACCTGCTGGAGGATGCGGATGAGGTTGGTCGAGTCGGTCATGTCGCCGTAGTGCAGGATGAGGCGCGGCTCCTCGGCGTGCGGATCCTGGTAGATGCCGTCGATGCGCTCGGTGTTGAAGCTCGAGGAGCGGCGCTTGATGCCGTGCACCTCGTAGCCCTTCTCGAGCAGGAACTCGGCGAGGTAGGAGCCGTCCTGGCCGGTGACGCCGGTCACCAATGCGGTTTTTTTCATGGAAGTCCTTGTGCAATCAGGGGGCGCACCGCGGGCGCTCGCACGAGCCGGCGGTACTGCTCGAACACCGGCGCGAGGACCTTGTTCGGCACGTAGTCGGCCACGGCGGCGAGGCATGCGGCAGCCGTGTATCGATCCGATGTTGAAAGTACTTGTGAAATCGCCTGCGCTACGCCTTCGGGCGTGGCGGCGTCGACGAGCTCGCCGGTGATTCCGGTCTTGACCACGCGCGCGACCTCGCCCACGCGCGTGCTCACCACGGGAATGCCGCAGCCGAGGGCCTCGAGCACGCACATCGGCATGCCCTCGTAGGCGGAGGTGAGCACGAAGCAGTCGGAGAGCCGCAAGAGGTCGGCCACCTGGAGCGGAGTGCGCAGGCCGGCGAGGAGCACGCGCCCCGAGAGGCCGTGCTCGGCGGCCCGCGCCTCGATGTCCCGGCGCACGGCGCCGTCGCCGACGAGGACCAGCTTCAGCTCCGGCCGCGCGCGGGCGAGCCGGGCGAATGCGTCCACCATGAGGAGCGGCCGCTTGCCGGAATCGAGCCGTCCTACCGAGACCAGCACGCGGTCGTTCTCGCGGATGCCGAGCGCGCCGCCGACGCTCGCGCGCAGCTCGCGCTTCTCGCTCGGCGCCGCGGGAGAGAACACCTCCGGGTCCATCCAGGTCGGAATGAAGCGGAAGCGCTCCGCGAGGCGCGGATACTGCAGCTGGTAGGCCTCGACCGCGTCGGCGCGCACGCCGAACACGCTCGCCATTGCCCCGAGGGTCAGGCGCTCGATCATGAAGAACAGCCACGGCGCCGCTTTCCAGCGGATGTCGGAATGCGGGTCACGCGTCGCGATTGCGGTGTTGGAGTGGATGAACGCGTTCTTCGGCCGCGTGTCGCGCAGGAACGCGAGCGAGGGCTCGACGCGGTGGAACTCGAGCACGTCGCAGCCGCTCGCGCAGGCGTAGAAATGGCGCGCGATGCCCCAGGTGAGCTGCAGCGACAGCGGGATGCGGCTGCGGCCGCGGGGATTGCGCAGGCGGCCCACCGGGAAGAACCAGACGCCGCGGCCGTCGACCGTGCATTCGGTCCAGCGCCCGACCGGCCGCGCCACCGGGTCGGTGGTGAGCCCCACCACGGAGAGCTCGATGTCGGCCGGCACGGCCTTGAGCATGCCGCGGATGAAGGTGTCGATGCCGCCCGGGATGATCGCCGCCGGGTCGGTCTGGTAGAAGGTCCGTACGCGCACCATGCCTCGCCCTATGCCGCGGCGAGCTGCGGCCGCCGCGGGCGGCTGCGCAGCGCGTCGAGCTCCTCGATCAGCGCCTTGGTCTGACGGATATTGGCGCGGCTCGAGGCGCCGAACACGATCGACTGGATCTGCGGCTGGCCGCAGACGTACTCGAGCGCCTCGCGCGGCGCGATTGCGCCCGAGGCGAGCACCGACATCGCGACCGGCCGGAAGCGCCGCGCGGCGATCGCCTTCTCGTAGGCCTCGATCCCGCCGCACATGCGAAAGCCGATCTTGTTGATGTTGGCGCACACGATCGGGTTGGCGATGCCGAGCTCGTCGAGCACGTCGAGCAGGCGCGGCAGGTTCATGGTGATGAAGCCCGGCTCGGCGCCGTAGCGCGCGCGCACGTGCTCGGCGAAGTAGCCGAGCGCTTCCTTCATCCCGAGCCCTAGGAGGAGGTCGGTGACCACGTTCTGGACGAAGATCACCGGCGTGGCGAGGCCGTGGAACATCTTCATCTCGGCGTCGACCAGCAGCTCGAGGATCGCGCGCACGTCCTTCCCCGCCACCGCCATGCCGGCCTTGAGCATCGCGCCGAGCGCGCCTTCGTTTGGCAGGAACCTGCGCAGCGCCTCGAGCATCCCGACTTCGGTCACCGCGTTCGCGTACTTGTGGGCGTACGGCATGCACGGATAGAAGACGTAGTCGGGATAGCGCTCGCGGTGGGCCCGGAAGTGCTCGCAGATCTCGCCCACGCGCTCGTGCGTGGTGCACATGAAGGTGCGGATTCCCTCCTGGTAGGCGGCGTCCAGGACCTCGATGACCGCCGGCAGGTCCTGGAAGCGCATCGCCTGCGCGCGCGCCTTTTCCTCCGACATGTGGTTGACGCCGAAGAACTGGTTGTCGCCGAAAAGCACTCGATCCATCGTGTCGGTCTCGCTTAGCTGAAAATTCGTGCCCAGCGGCTCTTCGCCTGGCGCGGGCGGGGATCGCCCCCGGGGCCGGCGTCGCGCTGCGCGCCGATCTGCGCCGCCACGCGGTCGGCCTCGAGCGCGGAGCGGAAGCTGTTGGTGCCGTTGGTGCGGCCCTGCTGGATGCTGCGTACGAAGTAGTCCACCTGCGCCGAGTACTCCTCGCCGCGCAGGTAGTACCAGACCTCGTCGGTGAGCTCGGTCGTGTAGCGCACCGACCAGCCCGCGCGCATCCCGGCCTGCGTCATGCCGGCCTCGCGCAGGTAGAGCTGGCATTCCTGGCGGTCGGCCACCAGGCGGCCGTTCGCGCCCCAGGCCGAGATCTTGGTCGACATCTTGCGGAAGCTCTCGTCGCTCCAGTTCACCGCGAGCTGGCCGGTGGCGCCGCCCGGGTAGTAGAGCGTGCAGTAGACCGCGTCCTCCACGTCGCGCGAGAACAGGCTGTCGAGCGCCGCGCCGCCCACCGCATCCGGCGCCCCGGCGAGGAAGTTCATGAGGTCGATGGCGTGGCAGGCATAGTCGTAGAGCGCGCCGCCGCCCTCGCTTTTCGCCGCGCGCCAGGTGGCGCCCTTCGGGCGCAGCACGACCGGCCCGTAGGCCTCGGCGCGCACGTGGTGCAGCTTGCCGAGCGCGCCGCTCTCGAGCACGCGCGCCGCCTCCTGGAAGGCGCCGACGAAGCGCAGGTGGTAGCCGACCTGCGTGACGCGCTGCCCGGCGTCGGCGAGCGCGACGAGGCGCTCGCCGTCGCCCACGTCGAGCACGAAGGGCTTCTCGCAGAAGACATGCAGCCCGCGCGCGAGCGCCTGCTCCACCATCGCGGCGTGCAGGCGCGAGGGTGTCGAGATCACCACCGCGTCGAGCGCCTCTTCCGCGAGCATGCGCTCGAAGTCGGAATGGCACTTGAGCCCGGTGAACCTGGCGAGCGCATCGGTGAGGTACGCCGAGGGGTCGCACGCGGCCACCACCTCGACCTCGGGATGCGTCTTGAAGATGGCGAGATGGGACAGCCCCATCTTGCCCAGTCCTGCGAGTCCGATCCGGATCACTGCGGCTCCATGGGTCTGAACATGCCTTTCAGCACCGATTGAACGACGAACACGAGCGACCACCAGTAGCGCTTCGCCCGCAGCCTCGGCTGCACCACGAGGCGAAACAGCCACTCGAGGCCGAGCGCGCGCAGGGCGCTCGGCGCCCAGGGCACGGTTCCGGCGTGGTAGTCGAACGCCGCGCCCACGCCGATCATCCAGGGCGCGCGGACGCGCCCGAGGTGCGCGGCGATCCAGCGCTCCTGCTTGAGCAGCCCCAGGCCCACCCACACGATGTCGGGCTGCGCTGCGTTGATGAGACTCACCACGCGCTGGTCTTCCTCGCGCGAGAGCTCGCCGAACGGCGGGCAGTAGCAGCCGCAGACCACGAGGCCCGGAAAGCGCCGCTTCAGCCGGCGTGCCATCTCCTCGGCCACGCCTTCCTTGCCGCCGTAGAAGAAGTGCCGCCAGCTGCGCTTCAGGCCGTACTGCGAGGCATCGAGCTGCAGCACGGGCCCGTTGTAGCGCTGGATGCGCTGGCCCCACGCCCAGCCGGCGACGATGACCCCCACGCCGTCGCAGAGCGACAGATCCGCGCCGCGGATGTAGCGGCCGTGCTCGCCGTCGCGCAGCCCGTGGTACATCGACTCGGTGTTGGTGATCGAGATGTAGTGTCCAGGCTCCCCCTGCTCGATCACCCGGGCGAGCGTGGCGAGGATCTGGGGGCGCTCTTCGAGGCTGATCGGCAGCCCCATGATCGAGGCGCGCGGGCTCCGGTTCTGGGTCGACATGGCGAGCCGCGAGATTGCGGCTTCCACGCGAATGAATCCATCGACCGGCTTGCGCTGACCTGCCTATTGCAGGTCCGCATGGACTGAGTCCAATGGCCCATGGGCCCGCGCGGCGCGAAGGTTACCGCAGCCCTTCGCGACGCTTACATTTGCTGTCTCAAATTGACCTTGACAGGCACATGATCGAGGTGGTTGCCGCCCGGCTGAACCAGGGATCGGAGGCGCTGCGAGCGATGTGGGAACTGCTGACCGAGGCCGAGCGCCGCCGGGCGCTGCGGCTGCGCTTCGAGCGCGACCGCAGGCGCTTCGTCGTGGCGCGCGCGCGGCTGCGCGAGCTGCTCGCCGAGCGCCTTGGCGCACGGCCGCAGGCGCTCGAGCTGGTGCCGGGCCCGGGCGGCAAGCCGGGGCTCGCGCCGGAGCTGGCGGCGAGCGGCTGGCGCTTCAACATGTCGCATTGCGACGAGCTCGCGCTGTACGCCTTTTCGCGCGGGCGCGAGCTCGGCATCGACCTGGAGGCGATCCGGCCGGTCGTCGAGGCGGACGCCATCGCCGAGCGCTTTTTCGCGCCGGGCGAACGCAGCGACTACGTATCGTTCACACCCGGCGAGCGTGCGGCTGGATTCCTGCGCCTGTGGACGCGCAAGGAGGCGCTCGCGAAGGGCCTGGGCAGCGGCCTTGGCGCTGCGCCCGGCGAGCTCGACGCTTCGTGTCCGCCGCGCGGCTGGAGCATCGAAAGTTTTGCACCCGAACCCGGCTTCATCGCGGCGCTTGCCGCTGAACAAACAACATGACTGCATCGGCGTACGAATCGCCCTGGGTTGACGAAGACGTGCGGATCTTCCGCAAGACGGTGCGGCAGTTCGTCGAGAAGGAGTTCGTGCCGCAGCAGGCGCGCTGGCGCGCGCAGCACGGACCCGACGCCGCGGCCTGGACCGCGGCCGGGCGCGCGGGCATCCTGCTCGCCGACGTTCCCGAGGAATACGGCGGCGGCGGCGGCAGCTTCGCGCACGAGGCGGTGGTGCTGGAGGAGCTGGCGCGCGCCGGGGTGCACTTCGGCTCGGCCATCCAGAGCACGGTGGCGCACTACGTCCTCGCCTACGGCAACGATGAGCAGAAGCGCAAGTGGCTGCCGCGCCTCGCGCGCGGCGAGCGTGTCGCCGCCATCGCCATGACCGAGCCCGGCGCGGGCTCCGACCTGCAGGCGATCAAGACCGCGGCGCGGCGCGACGGCGAGCACTACGTCGTGAACGGCTCGAAGACCTTCATCACCAATGGCGCGCACGCGAGCCTCGTATGCCTCGCGGCGAAGACCGACCCGAAGGTCTCGGGCATGCGCGCGATTTCGCTCCTCGTCGTCGAGACGGAAGGCCTCGCCGGCTACCGCGTCGGCCGGCCGCTCGAGAAGATCGGGATGCACGGCCAGGACACCTGCGAGCTCTACTTCGACGACGCCCGAGTTTCCGCGGCCAACCTGCTCGGGCCCGCCGAGGGGCGCGGTTTTGCCCAGATGATGGAGCAGCTTCCCTACGAGCGGCTGCAGATCGCGCTGGGCGCCGCGGCCTCGGCGGAGCAGGCGCTCGCCATCACCACGCGCTACACGAAGGAGCGCAGAGCTTTCGGCAAGCCCCTCTTCGACCTGCAGAACACGCGCTTCAAGCTCGCCGAATGCCGCGCCAAGGCCCAGATCGGCCGCGTGTTCGTGGACAACTGCATCGTGCGCCACCTCGCCGGCGAGCTCGACGAGCCGAGCACCGCCGTGGCCAAGTACTGGCTCACCGAGACCCAGTGCCAGATCGTCGACGAATGCCTGCAGCTGCACGGCGGCTACGGCTACATGAGCGAGTACCCGATCGCGCGCATGTGGGCGGACAGCCGCGTGCAGCGCATCTACGCCGGCTCCAACGAGATCATGAAGGAGCTGATCGCCTGGTCGCTATGAACTGCCTGCACCACCTGATCGAGGCCCAGTCGGCGCGCACCCCGGACGCCGACGCGCTCGCCTTCGAAGGCGAGCGCCTGACCTACCGCGAGCTCGAGCGGCGTGCGAACGCGCTCGCCGCGCACCTGCGCTGCCTCGGCGCCGGGCCGGAAGCACGCGTCGGGCTCTACCTCGAGCGCTCGCTCGAGATGGTGGTTGCGCTCCTCGCGGTGCTGAAGGCCGGCGCGGCATACGTGCCGATGGACGTCGCCTTCCCGCGCGAGCGACTCGCGTTCATGTTGTCGGATGCAGGGGTGAAGCTCGTCCTCACGCAGTCCGCTATGGTGAGCAGACTTCCTTCGAGCGCTGCCGAGCTCGTGTGCCTCGACGAGTTCGATTGGACGAACGCCGATGGCGCGCCCGGCGATACCGGCGTGAGCGCCGAGAACCTCGCCTACGTCATCTACACCAGCGGCTCGACCGGGCAGCCGAAGGGCGTCTGCATCGAGCATCGCAATATCGTCCACTACGTGCGCGCGGTGGCCGAGCGCCTGCAGCTCGAGCCGGGAATGGCGCACGCGACGGTGTCGACCCTCGCGGCCGACCTCGGCAACACGGTCCTCTTTCCCGCGCTCGCCACCGGCGGCTGCCTGCACGTCGTCGCCCAGGAGCGCGCCGAGAGCCGGGCGCTCTTCGCCGAGTACCTGCGGACGAACCGCATCGACGTCCTGAAGATCGTGCCGTCGCACCTCGCCGCGCTGCAAAGCGGCGGCCGGCCCGAAGAGGTCATGCCCGCGCGGCGCCTCGTCCTGGGCGGCGAGGCCTCGCGCCTGGAATGGATCGAGCACCTGCGCGCCGCGGCGCCGCATTGCGCCATCTACAACCACTACGGACCCACCGAGACCACCGTCGGCGTGCTGACCTACCGGGTCGGCGCCGAGCTGCCGGGCACGCCGTCGCGCAACCTGCCCCTCGGCAAGCCGCTGCCGGACACGCAGATCCACCTGTTGGACGGAGCGGGGCAACCTGTCGCCACAGGGGAAAAGGGCGAGATCTGCATCGGCGGCCTCGGGGTCGCGCGCGGCTACCTGAACCGCCCCGAGCTCAGCGCCGAGCGCTTCGTGCGCGACCCGTTCAGCTCGGACCCGAAGGCGCGCATGTATCGTACCGGCGACCTCGGCCGCATGCTGCCCGAGGGCGACATCGAGTTCTGCGGCCGCGGCGACCATCAGGTCAAGGTCCACGGCTACCGGGTCGAGCTCGGCGAGATCGAGGCCGCGCTGCGCGAGGACGACCGGGTGCACGACGCCGTGGTGCTGCTGCGCGACGAGCAGCTTGTCGCCTTTGTCGGCTCTACACCGGCGGGCCCGTTCGTCGAGGCATTGAATGTCTCGATTTTGAGAGAGCAGCTGAAGGCGAGGCTGCCGCAATACATGGTGCCCTCGGCCGTCGTGCTCCTGGAGAAACTCCCGCTCACCGCGAACGGCAAGATCGACCGCCAGGCGCTCGCGGCGATTGAAATCGAGGCGCCGGAGCGCACGACCGATTACGTCGCGCCGCGCACCGAGACCGAGCGCTCGCTCGCGGCCATCTGGGGCGAGCTCCTCGGGCTCGAGCAGGTCGGCGTCGACGACGACGTGTTCGACCTCGGCGCCCATTCGCTGCTCGCGATGAAGGCGCTCACGCGCATCCGGGAAGCCTTCGGCGTGAATCTCGTGTTGCGCAACCTCTTCGAGCAGCCCAGCGTGGCGCAGCTCGCGCCGCTGATCGACGGCCTCGCCTCGCTCGCGGCGCCGCCGGCGCGGCGCGGCGGCGAGCGCGAGGAATTCGTGCTGTGAGCGCCGCGGCCCTGCTTTCGGAGCTGCGCCGCCGCGACATCCAGGTGCGGATCGTCGGCAGCGAGCTGCGCTGCAGCGCGCCGGCCGGGGCGCTGACGCCCGAGCTGCGCGCCGAGCTGCAGCGCCACAAGAACGACGTACTCGAGCTTCTGTCGTCGGTGCAGGCGCTCGCCGGGCAGGCGCAGGCCGTGGTCCCGTTGGAGCGCGGCGGCAGCCGCGCCCCGGTCTACGGGGTGCCCGGCCATAACGGTGACGTCTTCTGCTATCGCGCGCTGGCGCGAGCCCTCGCCGGCGAGCATCCCTTCTTCGGGTTGCAGCCGCCCGGGCTCGACGGCGAGCGCGCGCCGTTCACGCGCATCGAGGATCTCGCCGGCTACTTCGCCGCGCAGATCCGCGCTTCGGGCGAGCAGGGCCCGTGCATCGTCGCAGGCTTCTGCGCCGGCGGCACGGTCGCGTTCGAGCTTGCGCGCGAGCTCGCGCGCGGCGGCACCGACGTGCGCTTCCTCGCCCTCTTCGGCTCTCCCTATCCGGCCTACTTCACGCGCCGCGCGCAGCTCTGGAGCCGTGTCGCGCGGCAGCTCGAGCGCCTTGGCCGGCACGGCCGCGAGCTCGCGGCGCAGTCCTGGCACGAGCGCCGGCGCTACCTCGCCGGGGAGCTCGAAGAGCGCCGCGCACGCCTCGACGCCGAGCGCCAGCGCGCCGCCGACCCGGTGCTCGCGCGGCGCGCGCTGGTCGAGCGCACCACGCTCGCGGCGGTGCGACGCTACCGGCCGCAGCCTTTCGAGGGCCGCGTCAAGCTCTTCCTGCCGGGGGTCGAGTGGCAGCGCTCCGGCGTCGGCGCGATGCGCTGGTGCACGCTGGTAGCGCACGCCGAGACCTACTTCGGTCCCGACAGGGCCGACGGCTCGGACATGCTGCTCGACGCTCACGCAAGCGCCTTCGCGGCGCTCTTTCGCAGCGCCTACGGAGAAAAGCAATGAACGTAGTGGACGCTTCCCGCCACTTCAAGCGCGCAGCCGACCGTGTGCCGACGCCATCGTTTGCGGCCCGCTATCTCGGGCGCACGGTGCTCGCCATCGGCGCGCATCCGGACGACATCGAGCTCGGCATCGGCGGCACCGTGGCGCTGCTCGCAGCCGCGGGCATCCGCGTGGTCACCGCCATCGTCTCGGTCCCCGCGGAATACGAGCTGCGCTCGGCCGAGGCCAAGGAATCGGCGGCGATTCTCGGCAGCGAGCCCCGCATCCTGCTCGAAGGCGGATGCCGGCGCATCGAGGACCTGAAGAACTACCAGCTCGTCGGCCTGCTCGACGCCCTGGTGCGCGAGGCGAAGCCCGCGGCGGTGCTCACCCACGGCCCGACCGACTTCCACCACGACCACGTCACCGTCTACCACGCGACCGTCGCGGCGCAGCGCGTTACGCAGTTCGACCTCTTCAGCTACGTGCCCACGATGACGCGCCCGGTACCGGTGCCGTTCGAGCCGAACGCCTACGTCGACATCTCGAGCACCATGGAGAGGAAGCTGGAGGCGATCGCCGCGCACAAGAGCCAGTTCTACTCTCGCGGGCTGGCGTTCGAGTTCTACCGCGACCTCGCCCGGGTCAACGGCCGCATGGTGGGCGTCGACTACGCCGAGGCCCTCGCCGTCGACAAGATCGTCTTCGCCTAGGTAATTTCTGCACATGTAGGGACGGGACTGACAAGCGTGTAGAGATTGCGCTACATGCCTGATTTTTCCGAGAAAAAGTTGTAGTCGCGGGGGTGTTCTTTTCGGGTCGGCGTGCCTATACTTTTCCGCTCAGGGAAGTCCTATGCGGGCGGCCAAACTCTAAAAGAGGGCAGAAGACACACTTATGCGAATCCTCATAGCGGACGATCACCCGATCGTGCGACACGGACTCAAGCAAATGCTGGCGAACGATCCGTCGGCCACCGTCGTTGGTGAAGCGACAAACGGCGACGAGGCGCTCGAGCTCGCGCGCAAGGTCGATTGGGACATGGCGATCTTCGATTTCTCGATGCCGGGCAGGAGCGGGCTCGATCTCCTCGGCGACATGAAGAAGGAATTTCCGGGGCGTCCGGTGCTCATCCTCAGCATGCATTCGGAAGATGTGCATGGCTCACGCGTGCTGCGCGGAGGAGCCGCTGGCTACATCACGAAGGACAGCGCTCCCCAGGAACTTTCCACGGCGGTGCGCAAGGTGGCGAACGGCGGCAAGTACGTGTCGGCCTCGCTCGCCGAGATCCTCGCCTCCGAGTGCTCGAGCGATCCGCAGAAGGCGCTGCACGAGAAGCTCTCCGACCGCGAGTACCGCGTGATGTGGCTGCTCGCCTCGGGCAAGCAGATCAGCGAGATCGCCAAGGAGATGGGCCTCTCGCCCTCCACGGTGAGCACCTACCGCACCCGCATCCTGCGCAAGCTCGGGCTCACGAGCAACGCGGCGCTGGTGCACTACGCCGTGCGCCACCAGCTCGTCGGGTGAGCAGCGTCGCCGAGTCCGTGACGAGCGCGGTCGACCCCGTCGCCGCGCTGCGGCCCCACGAGGGCGCGGTCGCGCAGACCTCCGCGGCCAACATCCTGCTCGTCGACGACGAGCCGAAGAGCCTGTTCGCGCTGCAGGAGCTGCTCTCGACCCTCGGCGAGAACCTGCTCACCGCGGCTTCCGGCGAGGAGGCGCTGCGCCACGCGCTGAAGAACGACTTCGCGGTGATCCTGCTCGACGTGCGCATGCCGGGCATCGACGGCTTCGAGACCGCGCGGCTGATCCGCAACCGCGAGCGCTCGAGGCTCACGCCGATCATCTTCCTCACCGCCGCCGCCGACGAGATGACCTCGATGTTCCGCGGCTACGAGGTCGGCGCGGTCGACTACCTGATGAAGCCGGTGGTGCCGGAGATCCTGAAGTCGAAGGTCTCGGTGTTCGTCGAGCTGCACAGGAAGAGCGAGCGCCTGAAGGAGTCGGAGGACAAGCTGCGGCGCCTCGCCGCGCACCTGATTTCGGTGCGCGAGGAGGAAAGGGCGCACATCGCGCGCGAGATCCACGACGAGCTCGGCCAGGTGCTCACCGGCATCAAGATGGAGGTGGGCTGGCTGCAGAAGCGCCTGAAGGAGCCGCAGCTCCTCGAGAAGACCGAGTCGATGTCGAAGCTGATCGACTCGACCGTGCAGACGGTGCGCAAGATCGCCACCGGCTTGCGGCCGGAGATGCTCGACGACATGGGGCTGGTCGCGGCGATCGGCTGGCAGGCGAAGGACTTCCAGAAGCGCACCGGCATCCGCTGCCGGGTCAAGCTGCCGCCGGAGACGGTGAAGCCCGACATCGACGTCTCGACCACCTCGTTCCGCATCTTCCAGGAGATCCTCACCAACGTGGCGCGGCATTCGCGCGCCACGCGGGTGGACATCGAGCTCGAGGTGAGCGACGCCGAGGTGCGGATGCAGGTGCAGGACAACGGCGTGGGCATCGCCGAAAGCGACTTGCACGGCCGCAAGTCGCTCGGACTACTGGGCATGCACGAGCGGGCCCTGCTGTTCGGCGGCGAGGTGAACATCACCGGCGCCCCCGGGCACGGAACTCGCGTGGCCGTCGTCATTCCAACCAGAAACAGGGCATAGAGGCGGCGCCATGAAAGTGATCATCGCAGACGACCATCCCGTAGTCCGCCAGGGGCTACGGCAGATGCTGGCAGTGGAATCCGACCTGACCGTGGTGGGCGAGGCCCGCAACGGCCAGGAGGTGGTCGACCTGTCGCGACGCGTGCCGTGGGAAGTGGCCGTGCTCGACTACAACATGCCGGGCAAGAACGGGCTGGAGCTCATCAAGGAGCTGCGCCAGCGCTACCCGGGCCGGGCGGTGCTGATCCTCTCCATGTACCCCGAGGACCGCTATGCCGTGCGCGCGCTCAAGGCCGGCGCGTCGGGCTACCTCACCAAGGAAAGCGCGCCCGAGGAGCTGGTGAGCGCCATCCGCAAGGTCGCGGGCGGCGGCCGCTACGTCACGCCCACGCTGGGCGAGAAGCTCGCGCTCGAGCTCGAGGACAACCGCGGCAAGCCGCTGCACGAGACGCTTTCCGACCGCGAGTACCAGGTGATGTGGATGATCGCCTCGGGGAAGACGGTGCGACAGATTGCGGATGAATTATTTTTAAGTCCAAATACAGTAAGTACCCATCGCACACGCATCCTCCGCAAGATGAACATGAAGTCGAACGCCGAGCTGATGCACTACGCCATCGCCCACCACCTGGTGGACTAGCGGGCTTTTTCCTCGAAAGGAATCGGAAAAGAATCGGGGTCTGACCCCGATTTTTTTGGTTTCTCCGTGTAGTCGAAACAACGACAAAATCCAGCAGCCAATTGGGATATCCCTCTGTCGGGATCGCCCCTACGATCCTGCTGGATTTCCCTTTCTCTTCAGAAGAATTGCTATGGAAACGATCCAGCCCGGCCTTCACATGGTGCTCGACCGCGGCGAGCTTCTCAGGGCGCTGCGCGCGTTCAAGCGCGGCGACTTCTCCGTGCGCATGCCGCTCAACCTGACCGGCATCGACGGCGAGATCGCGCAGACCTTCAACGACGTGGTCGAGCTCGAGGAGGCGAAAGCGGCGGAAATCGGGCGCGTCGCGGACCAGGTCGTGCGCGAAGGCCAGGTCGGCCAGCGGATGAGCGTGCCCGGCGCCTCGGGCTCGTGGGCCGAGGTGGTCGACTCCATGAACATGCTCGTGAACGACATGATGTACCCGGTCACCGAGGTGGCGCGGGTGATCGGCTCCGTCGCGAAAGGCGACCTTTCCCAGACGATGGTGCTCGAGACCGACGGCCGGCCGCTGCGCGGCGAGGCGCTGCGCCTCGCCACCGTCGTCAACACGATGGTGGGCCAGCTGAACGCATTTGCCGGCGAAGTCTCGCGCGTCGCGCGGGAAGTCGGCACCGAAGGCAAGCTCGGCGGCCAGGCGCGCGTCCCCGAAGTGGCCGGCGTCTGGAAAGACCTCACCGACAACGTGAACTCGATGGCGGCGAACCTCACCGGCCAGGTGAGGAACATCGCCGAGGTGACGACCGCCGTCGCCAAGGGCGACCTGTCGAAGAAGATCACCGTCGACGTCAAGGGCGAGATCCTCGAGCTGAAGAGCACCATCAACACGATGGTCGATCAGCTCAATGCTTTCGCGGGTGAAGTCTCCAGGGTGGCGAGGGAGGTCGGGACCGACGGAAAGCTCGGCGGGCAGGCGCAGGTGAAGGGCGTCGCGGGCGTCTGGAAGGACCTCACCGACAACGTGAACTCGA
>Ga0207662_10000159_pt1 | contig 32084 bp, 28 predicted proteins | sample KBSS33LmetaG_FD_184338 | JGI IMG/M metagenome (GOLD analysis project Ga0207662, IMG submission 184338) | Switchgrass rhizosphere microbial communities from Kellogg Biological Station, Michigan, USA - KBS S3-3L metaG (SPAdes) (version 2) | ecosystem: Host-associated > Plants > Roots >... | reverse complement strand
CCGGCCCTCTTCGAGCGCGACGACGCGCTTGCGCAGGGCGGTGACGACGTCGGCGTCGTGGGTGGCCATCAGGACCGTGACCCCGAGCTCGTTGATCCGGAGCAGGAGCTGGATGATCTCCCAGCTGATCAGCGGGTCGAGGTTGCCGGTCGGCTCGTCGGCGATGATCAGCCGCGGGTCGTGGACGAGGGCCCGTGCGATCGCGGTCCGCTGCTGCTCACCACCGGACAGCTGCGCCGGGATCTGCTTGGCCTGTGCGGTGAGCCCGACGATCGCGAGCACGCGGTCGACGGCGGGGCGTATCTGGCGTCGAGGGTGCCCGGTGACCTCGAGCGCGAACGCCACGTTCTCCCAGACCGTCTTGGTCGGCAGCAGCTTGAAGTCCTGGAAGATGATCCCGATCTTCCGGCGCATGCGTGGTACCTGCCGGCGTGGCAGCCGCGCGAGGTCCTGACCGTCGAGCACCACCTCGCCCCGAGTCGTGACCTCGTCGCGGATCAGCAGCTTGATGAGCGTCGACTTGCCCGCGCCCGACGGACCGACGAGGAAGACGAAATCGCCCTCGGGGATGACGAGGTCCACGTCGCGCAGCGCGATCTTGCCGTTCGGGTACTGCTTCGTGACGTCGTGGAGCACCAGCACGGCCCGATCGGGGACGGCCTGGTCGCGGCCTCGTTCGAGGATGCGCCGACGAAGTGAGCGCGCCGCTGACGGCGGCGCTGAGGCGATGGTCACGGGCGACTCCGCGGTCGGGAAGATGTGGCGATCGGTGTCGCCACGGCTGGCTTTCGGTTCGACCCCGTCCGCGGGCACGGCAGCGGGAACCACGTCCGCCCGAGGCTACCATCGGCCTCCCGGGCGGGCAAACGTGACCGGCGGGCTACCGACCACCCGGACGATGGTCCGGTCCGGAGCCGTCTCGAGTGGTCGAGAGTGGTCTAGAGCAGTCCCGGCGAGATCGGCAGATAGCGCGACAGGTCGGCCACGGGGCGATCCCAGCACAGCAGCACGGGGAAGGGCTCCAACCGGAAGCCGGCCCGCAACGCAGCGACGACCGCCTGGTCCGCGCTCCCCGGGATCCACATCGCGAATGCCCCGCGCGGGACGACCTCTCGCGTCAGATGACCGAGGATCGGCGCGACCAGATCGGGATCACGTGTGGCCACCGGTCCGACGCGACCGGCCTCGCCCGCATAGCCGTAGCCGAGTGCGGTCCCGTCCGGGCCTTCGTAGAGCCAACCGCGCCGTCCCTCGGTCCGCAAGTAGCGATGGTCCACCGGGTGGCGCACGCCGAGGGTCACAAGGTCGAGCTGATCGACGAGCTCGACGAGCCGTTCATGCCCATCGGTCGCGAGCTGCTCGAACGGGATCGGACGGATCCCCGAGGGCAGCGGCCCGAACGCTTCCGGCCGATCCGGCAAGCCGATCAGATTGAGTAGCGGCATCCGCGGCACGATCCCGAGGGATGCGTACAGCGCGTTGGCGATCGGTTGTGCGCTGTCGGTGGCGGTGGCGCGGACCGTCGCCGTGCCGTCGGTCGGGCTGACCCGCTCGACCAGCGCGCGACCCACGCCGCTCCGTTGCAACTCCGGGAGCACGAAGCACATCGAGAGGAACCAGAGCTGCTCACGAACGATGGCCGCGGCGAACGCGACGATGCGCTCACCACCCGGCGCCTCGGCATCGGGTCGCGTGGCGACCACGAAACGGTCCGGATCGGTGGATCGCAAATGCGTGTACAGCCGGAGGATCGCGGGGTTCTCCTGCTCGACGAGGGGCTGGTTCAGACGGCCCATGTAATCGTTGAGCGAGTGGCGCCAGATCTCGGCACATGCCCCGAGCTCGTGGGGCTCGACCGGCCGCAACGACAATCCGTCGCGGATCGCACGGCCGGCGGCCGCGGTCACGCGGCGTCGCCCTCGTCGTCTCCGCTGCGCCACTCCCCACCGGTGGCGAGGCGCTCGAGCTCCGCCTGCATGAACGCGTCCAGGTCGCCATCGAGCACGGCGGACGTGTTGCCGGTCTCGTAGGCAGTCCGAAGATCCTTGACCATCTGGTAGGGGTGCAGGACATAGCTCCGGATCTGGTTCCCCCAGCCCGCCTCGACGTGCTCACCCTTGAGCGCGCGAAGCTCGGCCTCCTTCTCCTCGAGGGCGCGCTCGAGCAGGCGGGCCTTGAGGACCTTGGTCGCGTTCTCCTTGTTCTGGGTCTGCGACCGCTCGTTCTGGCTCTGGACGACGATGCCGGTGGGCAGGTGGGTCAGGCGCACCGCGGAGTCGGTCTTGTTGACGTGCTGGCCGCCCGCGCCCTGCGAGCGGTAGGTGTCGACCCGGATCTCGTCCCAGTCGAGCTCGATCTCGATGTCATCGTCGACTTCGGGAAGGATCTCGACGAGCGCGAAGGTCGTCTGGCGCCGCTTCTGCGAGTCGAACGGGCTGATGCGGACGAGGCGATGGACGCCGCGCTCGGCGCGCAGCCAGCCATAGGCACGCCGGCCCTGGACTTCGACCGTGACACTCTTCAGACCCGCCTGCTCCCCCTCCTGCTGGTCGATGATCTCGGTCGCGAAGCGGTGGCGCTCGGCCCAGCGGAGATACATCCGCAGCAGCATCTCGGCCCAGTCGGTCGCCTCGGTGCCGCCCGCGCCTGCGCTGATCGTCAGGATCGCCGAGCGCTCGTCGTGCTCACCGGAGAACAGGAGCGCCGTCCGCTCGCGACCGAAGTCGGTCTCGAGGGAGGCCGCATCGCGGTCGACCTCGGCCACGAGATCGGCATCGTCGGATTCGGCGAGCAGCTCGACGGCGGCTTCGAGATCCTCCGCGCGGGAGTTGAGCCCATGCCATGTCTCGATCTCGGATCGAAGTCCGTCGGCCTCGCGAAGGATCTTCTGGGCGGCCCGCTGGTCGTCCCAGAAGCCAGGCTCGAGGGTCAGTGCGTCGAGCTGGGCGACGCGTTCTTGTTTGGCCTGGAGGTCAAAGTCGCCCCGAGGTCGACCGGATCTGCTCGGCGAGGTCGCGGATAGCGGACGTGTCCACTAGTTCCGGCCTTGGAGATCCTGGAGCAGGATCGGGCGCAGCTCGATGAGCCGCAGCGCGGTCTTGCTTCGGGCGACGACGGGGTTCACGCAGGGGCAATAGCTGTTGTGGGGACAGACACCACAGTTGCCGTCACAGTCGAGGGCGGCCGCATAGCTGCAGTTCCGGCAATCGCGCTCGCACGCGATGAGATCGACGAACGCGGCTTCCTCGGCCTGCTTCACAGACTCCCTCCAATTGCGACGCTGGGGGCACACAAGCGGGGCGGGCTGGGAGACCTGCCGGGAGGACGCACGCGGTCCGGGATCGGCGGGTTGGCCCAGTATAGGCGGCCAAACACCACAGGCCAAGAGGGAAGTTGGGTCTACGGACCAAAATCGGCGATCGTTCCGCAGTGTGAAAGCGTCTCCGGCGGCTACGGTGACTCGCCGGACACGAAGTACACGGCCAGGGCACCGAGCTCGTGGACGATGGCGTCGACCCGCGCGACTGGATCCCGTTCGAGCGGGCTCGTCCGGGTCGGCGAGCCGTAGCCGTTGATCCCTTCGTCGGAGGCCATCCGCAGCACGCGCAACATGTGACTCGGGTCGGAGACGAACACTGCCGATCCGATGTCCTTGTCACGCATGAGCGCGGCCACGCGCCGGATCGACTGGAGCGTCGTCCGGCTCGCGTCCTCGCTCAGGATCGCGTTCTCCGGGACGCCGTGCTCGATCGCGTAGCTCCGCGCGCTCGCCGCCTCGGTCGTCCGGTCGCCCTCCCGCTTGCCACCGGTGACGATCAGGCGCGGCGCGACCCCATCGTGGTAGAGCGCGATCGCGTGGTCGAGGCGAGCGGCGAAGACCGGGGAGGGGCGCCCGTCGTATTGGGCGGCACCCATGACGACGATCGCGTCGGCCGGGGTCCGCTCGTCGCGGTTGCCCTGGTCCCAGATCCGATACGCGGCATAGCCGCCGATCGCGATACCGGCGATCAGCCCCGCGATGACCAACCGGGCGAACAGGCGCACGACGGCGTCAGCCGATCAGCGCCCGTGGCACTTCTTGTACTTGGCGCCAGACCCGCACCAGCAGGGATCGTTCCGGCCGATGCGCTCGCCGGTCGGGGTGTACCCGGGGCGGTCGCCACCGTTCGAGCTGGAGCCGTTCGTCGAGCTGCTTGCGACGGGCTCGTCGCCGAGCGAGGCGCGGACGTTGCGCACCGCTGAGCCGCCGGCCATCGGCGGTATCACCGAGGCGCCATTGCCGGTCGACGTCGCCGTCCCGGCTGGGCCCATGGTGGCGGTGGCCGTCGAGGTCCCAGCGGCGGCACCCGCGAGTGCCGGTCGCGCGGCCGGACGTCCGTTGCCGCCCGACCCGGTCAAGGCGGCGGCGCCCTGTGCCAGCGACGCCGCCAGTTGGGCCTCGGGTGACTCCTGGCGCTGGACCGTGACGCGGAAGATGGTCGAGGCGACGCCGTGGCGGATGAGGTCCCGTAACTCTTCGTACATCCGGTACGCCTCGCGGCGGAACTCGTTGAGCGGGTCCTGCTGCGCGTAGCCGCGCAGGCCGATGCCGCGCCGCATGTCGTCGATCTCGGTGAGATGGTCGACCCACAGCGAGTCGATGGTGCGCAACAGCACGAACCGCTCGACCTGACCCCAGGCCTCTTCGCCGACCTCTGCCTCGCGCGCCTCGAGGCGCTCGTCGGCGACCTCTCGGAGGTGCTCACCGACCGCGTCGCGACCGCCGAGATCCCAGAGCGTGTCGGCCGAGACGTCGTCTCCCGACAGGCCCATCGCGATGAGCATCTGGGACAGCGCCTCGACGTCCCACGCGTCGGGGTCCTCCCCGGCAAGATGGCTGTCGACGAGCGAATCGATCTCCTCGTCGAGGAACGCCCGCACGGTGTCGGTGAGGTCCTCGTTCTTGAGCACCTTGTCGCGCTCGGCGTAGATCGTCTCGCGCTGCTTGTTGATGACATCGTCGAACTCGACGACGCGCTTGCGGATGTCGAAGTTGAAGCCCTCGACGCGGCTCTGGGCGCTCTCGATCGTCTTCGACACGAGGCGCGACTCGATCGCGACGTCCTCCTCGAGCCCGAGGCGCTCCATCAGACCCGTGACCCGGTCCGAGGCGAACCGCTTCATGAGGTCGTCGTCGAGCGAGAGGTAGAACCGGGACGACCCCGGGTCTCCCTGGCGTCCGGCGCGGCCGCGGAGCTGATTGTCGATCCGCCGCGACTCATGGCGCTCGGTGCCGATGATGTGGAGGCCGCCGGCATCGACGACGCGCGCGTGATCCTCCTCGGTGATCGCCTTCGCCTCGGCGAGCGCGCGATCATAGGTCGCCGCATCGACCTCCGCGGGGTTCAATCCCTGGCGGTGGAGCGCCTCTGACGCCAGGCCCGCCGGGTTGCCACCGAGCAGGATGTCCGTTCCGCGGCCGGCCATGTTGGTCGCGATCGTGACGGCGCCGGTCCGGCCCGCCTGGGCGACGATGCCCGACTCCTTCTCGTGGAACTTCGCGTTCAGTGTCTCGTGCTTGATGCCACGGCGCTTGAGCATCGCCGAGAGGATCTCGGACTTCTCGACGCTGACCGTGCCGACCAAAACCGGTCGTCCGGCCTCCTGCATCTCGGCGACCTCGTCGGCGAGAGCGTTGAACTTCGCCTTCTCGTCACGGAACACAAGGTCCGCCTCGTCGGTCCGGACCATCTCGCGATGGGTCGGGATGCCGACGACCTCGAGCGTGTAGATCTTGTGGAACTCCTCAGCCTCGGTCAGCGCGGTACCGGTCATGCCGGCGAGCTTGTCGTAGAGGCGGAAGTAGTTCTGGAACGTGATCGTGGCGAGGGTCACGCTTTCGCGCTGGACGCGCACGCCCTCCTTGGCCTCGATCGCCTGGTGCAGGCCCTCGCTCCAGCGACGGCCTGGCATCTGACGCCCGGTGAACTCGTCGACGATGACGATCTCACCGTCCTTGACGATGTAATCGCGATCGCGCTTGTAGAGCGCGTGTGCTCGAAGCGCCTGGTCGAAGTGGCGGGCGAGGCGCGGGTCGGCGTCATACAGGTTCTCGACCCCGAGCCAGCCCTCCATCTTGTGGACGCCCTCCTCGGTCGGGCTCACCGCGCGGTCCTTCAAGTCGATGAAGTAGTCGCCGCCCTCCTCGGCGCCCTCCGGTCGCTCCTTCATGCGCGGCACGAGCCGGGCGAAGGTGAAGTAGAGATCGGCCGACTCCTCCGCTTGGCCGGAGATGATCAGCGGCGTCCGCGCCTCGTCGATGAGGATGTTGTCGACCTCGTCGACGATCCCGAAATAGCGTTCGCGCTGCACGCGCTGACCGAGCTCGGTGACCATGTTGTCGCGCAGATAGTCGAACCCGAACTCGTTGTTCGTGCCGTAGGTGACATCGGCGGCGTAGGCCTCCGCCCGCTCGACCGGCCGCAGGTTGATCAGCCGCTCGTCGTTGGTCGGGTGACCGGGCTCGAAGACGTACGACTGCGCGCCACCGTCCGACTGCTGGCCGAGGATCATCCCGACGCTCACGCCAAGGAAGTGGTAGATGGGCCCCATCCATTGCGGGTCGCGCCGGGCCAGGTAGTCGTTGACCGTGACGACGTGGACGCCTCGGCCCGCCAGCGAGTTGAGGATCGCGGCAAGCGGCGCGACCAGCGTCTTGCCTTCGCCGGTGCGCATCTCGGCGATCCGGCCTTGGTGGAGGACGGCCCCACCGATGAACTGGACGTCGAAGTGACGCATCCCGAGCGTCCGTTTCATGGCTTCGCGGGTCATCGCGAAGACCTCGGGGAGCGCGTCGTCGAGCGCCTTCTGGATGTGCTCGTTCTCGCGCTTCCGGCGCGCCTTGGTCAGCTCACGCCGACGCTCGAGGTCCTCGTGATGGAGCTCATCGTCGGACGGAGGCTCGGGCTCGGCGGCCGCACGGACTTCTTCGCGGATCTCCGCGAACTGGGCACGGATCTGCTCATCGGACAGGCCTTCGAACTCGGCCTCGAACGAATTGGCCTCGTCGACCCATGGCTGGATCCGTCGCAGCTCACGGTCATTCGAATCGACGAAACGGGAAAGGAAACGCATCGGACGGTTGAGTATAGGGCGCCTTGCCGCACGCCCCGGGCGCGAGGCCGGGCGTCAGTCGGGCGACGAGCCCGGATCGGCCGCGCCTAGGACCAGAACTTCGTCCCGTAGCCGACGACGAGCAGCACGAAGGTCGCGACCCCGAGCCCGACCCAGAAGAGGATCGCCATCGGGGTGGTCGTCGGGTTCATCTCACTGTTCTTGAGGTCCGGCAGACGCCCGCGACGCAATCCGGAGCCCCACCGAGGCGAGCGGAGCTGGGCCTGCCAGTCGGGCTCCGCGGGACCGGCCTCGAGGCCGCCCTCGTCGTCGGGTCGGTGAAGCTGGAGGGTCATCGCTCGGATGGTAACGCCGCGGCGAGCGTGCCCGCCGCGCCGGGTGATGAGGGCTCTTCGTCGGATCTCGCCGACTCACGTGGGCCATCCTGAGCGCTCTCGTCCCACAGGAGCATTTCCTGCGTGAACGACACCTCACTCGAGAACAACGCCCCGACGGACTCGCCGCGATGGATGCGCTTGATGGCCTCGCCGATGAGCGGCGCGACGGAGATCGTCGTGATCCTGGGGATGCGCTTGGCGGCTGGCAGCGGCACGGAATCGGTGATGACCACCTCGCGGAGCACGCTGTCGCGGATCCGCTCGATCGCGGGATCGCTCAGGACCCCGTGCGTGGCGCATGCGTACATCTCGGTGACGCCCTCGCGCTCGAGCGCCCGGACGATCTCGATCAACGTTCCCGCCGTGTCGATCTCGTCGTCGACGATGATCGCCCGCTTGCCACGGACTTCGCCGATGACGTTCATCAGCTCTGCCCGATCGAGGTTGCCGATGCGGCGCTTCTCGATGACCGCGAGCGGCGCGTCCAATGCCTCGGCGAAGGCCCGCGCGCGCTTGGCGAACCCAAGGTCGGTGACCACGACCGCGTCCTCGAGGTGCTTGTGCAGGAAGTAGTTCGACAGCATGTGGACGGCCGTCAGCTCGTCGACCGGGATGTTGAAGAAACCCTGGATCTGGCCCTGGTGGAGGTCCATCGATAACACACGGTCGGCGCCGGCGACCGTGATCATGTCCGCGATGAGGCGTGCTGTGATCGGGACGCGCGGCTGATCCTTCTTGTCGGAGCGGCCATAGGCGTAGAACGGGATCACGGCGGTGATCCGTCCCGCCGATGCCCGCTTGAACGCGTCGATCATGATCAGCAATTCCATGATCGACTGATTCACCGGGTGCGACGTCGGCTGGACCAGGAATACGTCCTTCTCCCGGACGTTGTCGAGGATCTTGACGAAGATGTTCTCGTTCGCGAACTGGAATACCTCGGCCTTGCCGCATTCCATCCCGAGATAGCGCGCGATCTTGCGCGCCAGCTCAGGGTTGGCGTTGCCGTGGTAGATCTCGAACTGGTCCGCGTACAAGGGCGCCGCCTCCCGCTGGCCGTAGACCGTCACACCGCGCCGCCGCCCGGGCCGGCCTGACCGGGGCCGTCCGTTGCGGGGGCTCCATCGTCGCCCATGCCGTCGCGGTCCGCAAGTCCGGGCCGGAACGCGGCGATCGCTGCCACGCGGTCGCCCTCGGCGAGGCGCATGACGATCACACCCCGAGCACCCGACGAATAGCGGTTGATCGTGTTCGTCTCGGTGCGGATCACCTGGCCGCCCTCCGAGATGAGGACGAGCTCCTCGTCGGCCTCGGTGACCTGCTGGACGGCCGCGACGTCACCGGTCTTGCGACCCTCGAGGGCGATCAGGCGAACGCCCTGGCCACCGCGATGCTTGCGCCGGAACTCTCCGACGGCGACGCGCTTGCCATAGCCGGTCTCGGTCAGCACGAGCAGGTCGGCCTCGGGCTCCACGACTCGCATGGCGATGACCTCGTCGCCCTCCTTCTTCAGGAGGCGGATGCCGATGACACCGGCCGCGTCGCGGCCCATCGGCCGGACCTCGTCCTCCTCGAACCGGGCGAGCATGCCCTGCGAGGTGGCGATGATGATGTCGTCGGAGCCGCTCGACACGTCGACCCACGAGAGCTCATCGCCGTCGGCGATGGTGATCGCCCGGATGCCCGTCGAACGCACGCGTTCGAACTGCTCGAGCGGGGTTTTCTTGATGATGCCCCGGCGCGTCGCCAGGACGAGGTAGTTCCCGGGTTCGAAGTTCGGTAGCACGATCGTCGCCACGGGCACTTCACCCGAATCGACCTGCACCCCCGGCAGATTGATGATCGGCATGCCCTTCGCCTGACGTGAGGCGTCGGGGATGGCATGGACCTTCGCACTGAACACGCGGCCGCGGTTCGTGAAGAACAGCGCCCAATCGTGAGTGTTCGCGACGAGCAGATGCTCGACCGCGTCCTCCTCCCGCGTGACGTGGCCGATGATCCCCTTGCCGCCACGGTGCTGGCGCCGATAGGTGGCCACCGGCTGGCGCTTGATGTAGCCGCGACCAGAGATCGTGACGACCACGTCCTCGTCGGCGATCAGGTCCTCGTCGGTCATCTCGCGGCTCGCGTCGTCGGCGACCCGCGTCCGTCGCTCGCCTGCGTACTTGCGCTTCAGCTCGCTGAGCTCGTCCTTGATGATCCGTAGCACGCGTGCCGGGTTGCCGAGGATGTCCTCGAGCTCGGCGATGAGTTGGATGACCTCGAGGTACTCGTCCTCGATCTTCTTGCGCTCGAGCGCAGCGAGGCGAGCGAGACGCATGTCGAGGATGGCCTGCGCCTGGAGCTCCGAGAGGTCGAACCGCGTCATGAGGTTCTCGCGCGCGGTATCGACGTCGTTCGACTCGCGGATCGTCTGGATCACCGCATCGAGGTTGTCGAGGGCGATCTTCAGACCCTCGAGGATGTGGGCCCGAGCTCGTGCCTTGCCGAGGTCGAACTCGGTCCGGCGTCGGACGATCTCCTTGCGATGATCGATGTAGTGCTCGAGGACGCTTCGGAGCGGCAGCGTCTGGGGCTGGCCGTCGACCAGGGCGAGCATGTTCATGTTGAACGCGAGCTGCATCGGAGTGTGCTTGAACAGGTTGTTCAGGACCTTGTGCGGGTTCGCGTCGCGCTTGATCTCGATGTAGATCCGCATCCCGTCGCGATCGGACTCGTCGCGCAGGTCGGCGATGCCGTCGATCTTCTTGTCTTTGACGAGGTCGGCCATCTTCTCGAGCAGGGCCGCCTTGTTCACCTGGTACGGCAGCTCGTTGACGATGATCGCGGTGCGGTCACCGCGGACTTCTTCGAACGCAACCTGGGCGCGCATGACGACACGGCCTCGACCGTGCGCGTACATCTGGCGGATCGCGTCGACGGTCTCCCACTCGCCGGTGAGGATGTTGCGCTGCTTCTCGTACCGGAAGATCGTGCCGCCCGTCGGGAAATCGGGGCCGAGGACGTACTTGCACAAGTCGTCCGAGGTGAGCTCCGGATCGTCGATGAGCGCGATCGTCGCGTCGGCGACCTCGCCCAGGTGATGCGGTGGGATGTTCGTCGCCATGCCGACGGCGATGCCCGATGAGCCGTTGACGAGCAGGTTGGGCAGCTTGGCCGGCAGCACTGAGGGCTGCTTCTGCGTCGCGTCGTAGTTGTCGACGAAATCGACCGTCTCCTTGTCGATGTCGGCGAGCATCTCGGAGGCGATCGCCGTGAGCCGCGCCTCGGTGTAGCGCATCGCTGCGGCACCGTCGCCGTCGACGCTGCCGAAGTTGCCCTGGCCGTCGACGAGCGGATAGCGCATCGAGAAGTCCTGGGCGAGACGTACGAGCGCGTCGTACAGCGCCACGTCGCCATGCGGGTGGTACTTGCCCATCACCTCGCCGACGATCGCCGCGCACTTGCGGTACGAGCTCGTGGACGAGAGCCCCATCTCGCCCATCGTGAAGAGGATTCGGCGGTGGACCGGCTTCAGGCCGTCGCGCACATCCGGGAGCGCGCGCGCGACGATCACGCTCATCGCGTAGTCGAGGTACGAGTCACGCATCTCGTCCTCGATACGGATCGCGCGGATATCGCCCAGGTCTTCGGTCACGGTCGTCTACTCCTGATGGATTCGGATCGGGTGCGTTCCCCTGGCTCGCTCGTCATCAGAACAGCGGTGGTTCAGGGTGGGCGACCGGATCGGGTAGCCCGCCGAAGCGAGCCGCCACCTCCGATGCCGTCGAAGTGGAAGGGGCGCCGGGTCGTCGGCGGATCCCCGCAAGTCGGGTCTTGATGTCGTCCGCGTCGTTCGGGTCGAGCTTCGCGAGCGCGTCCCGGACGACCCACGCCCGATGGCCGTCATCGGTCGCGACGGCGCGCTCGGTCTCCTCGCGTAGCGCCGCAGTGGTCCGCTTGCGATCGATCTGGGCGATCGAGCGGTACGCCCACGCCAGGGCTTTCTGGACATCGGGCTCGGCATCGCCGATCAGTTGACCGAGAAGCGGCAAGGCCCGTTCGACGACCTCGGGACCCCGTCCCGTTCGGCGACTCCCGTGGGTCATCGTCGCGATCGTCGACGGCACGAGCCGGCGTTCCCAGCGCGACGGCGAGAAGACGAGCTGCTCCAGCTCGGCCCAGCGGTACGGTTCGGCGGCGATGCCCGCTCCATACGGGTGCGCCAGATCATCGACCGTGATCCAGTCGGCCGCCTCGCGGGCACCGCGACGGAGCAACTGCCACGTCCGTTCCGGATCGTCGTCGAGCGTTCGTTCCAGGAGCGCGAAGGCGAACCAGCGGGCTTCGAGGTAGTCCTCGCGGAACAGGCGATCGGCAAGGAACAGCAGCGAGGTCGGTCGATCGCGCCGGGTCTCCTGCCGGAAGGAGCGCGTCACGGCGGCCAACAGCGGCCAGCGGACACCGAGCGTCGGTCCGAGCCCCGGTGCGACGGTCTGCTGGCCCTCGTGGTACTCAGGATCCGCCAGACCGTCGAGGCCGGTCCGCAGGGCGGCAGCGAACCCGTCAGGGTCGTTGATCGAGTCCGCGAGCGACGTGCCCAGCGCTTCGGCGGCCGGTTTGTGATCGGCGACGAATGCGACGGCACGGGCGGTGACCGGGCTGCCGGTCGGGGGCACCTCGAGGGTCGGCGTCATCTACCGTGCGTCCGCCGTCTCGGGCGTAGCGGACTCGTCGAGCGGCCGCCAGCCGTATCGCGCGCGCAGCTCCTGCTTGCGCGCCTCGTCCGCCGCCATATACAGCCCGGTCGCCGTGGCAAGCGTATCTCCACTGATGGCGTCCACCAGCCGAGCCTCGGTGTCCACGATGCGACGACGGGACCGCGTGATCCAGCCTTCGGCCCTGATCCTCTGCCCGACGTTGACGGGCTGCTTGAAGTCGATGGACAGGCGCGCCGTCACGCCCCAGTTGTCCTCGCCGACGAGTGCCCAGGCCATGACTTCATCGAGGATCGTCGCGAGGATCCCACCGTGAGCGATGCCGTCCCAGCCCTGGAAGCGCTCCTCGTAGGTCAGCTCCACCCACGACCGCCCACGCTCGACGTGGAGGTCGAGTCGAAGGCCGTTGGTGTTGAGCGTCCCGCACGCGAAGCAGTGGTGCGGCGAGATCTGGAATCGCGGGATACCGGGGACATCGATCACCCGGGCCTCAGACGTCAAGGTTCTGCACCTTGCGCGCTTCGGTCTTGATGAAGTCCTTGCGGGGTCCGACCTTCTCGCCCATCAACATGGTGAAGATCTCGTCAGCCAGCGCGGCGTTCTCGGAGTCGACGCGCAGCAGCGTCCGCGTCTCCGGGTTCATCGTGGTCTCCCACAGCTGGTCGGCGTTCATCTCGCCTAGACCCTTGAACCGCTGCACGGTGATGTTCTTGACGTTGAGCTCCTTCACGAACCGGTCTCGTTCTTGTTCGGACTGGGCATATTTCGTGACCTTGCCGGTCGACACCCGATAGAGCGGCGGCTGGGCGATGTAGAGGTAACCAGCCTCGATGACCTCGGGCATGTGTCGGTAGAAGAACGTGAGCAGGAGCGTCCGGATGTGGGCGCCATCCACGTCGGCATCGCTCATCAGGATGATCCGGTGGTAGCGGATCTTCGTGACGTCGAATCCCTCGCCGATGCCGGCGCCCAGGGCGATGATCAGCGGTCGGATCTTTTCGCTCGAGAGCACCTTGTCGAGACGTGCCTTCTCGACGTTCAGCATCTTCCCGAACATCGGCAGGATCGCCTGGAAGCGACGATCGCGACCAGCCTTCGCTGAGCCGCCGGCCGAGTCGCCCTCGACGATGAACAGCTCGCTGCGGGCGGGATCGCGCTCCTGGCAATCGGCGAGCTTGCCCGGCAGCGAAAGGCCCTCGAGCGCACCCTTGCGCAGAACGAGGTCACGCGCCTTGCGGGCAGCCTCGCGGGCGCGTGCCGCCGTGAGGCACTTCTCGATGACCCGGCGCCCGTCGGCCGGGTTCTCGTCGAGATACTGGCCGATCGCCTCACCGACGGCCGTCTGGACCTGCCCCTTGACCTCGGCGTTGCCGAGCTTGGCCTTGGTCTGCCCTTCGAACTGCGGATCGGTCAGCTTCACGCTGATGACCGCCGTCAGGCCTTCGCGGACATCGTCGCCCGACAGATTGCCGTCGCTGTCCTTCAAGGTCCCCGAGCGTCGCGCCCAGTCGTTGAGCGAGCTCGTCAGAGCGGCGCGGAACCCTGTCACGTGGGTGCCACCGTCCACCGTATTGATGTTGTTCGCGAACGCGAGCACGTTCTCGGTGTAGGAGTCGTTGTACTGGAGTGCGACCTCGACGGCGGTCGAGCCCTCCTTCCGCTCGACGTAGATCGGGCGGTCGTGCAGGGCCTCCTTGTTCCGGTTGAGATGCCGCACGAAAGACTCGAGACCTCCTTCGAAGTAGAACGAGCGCTCGCGATCCACCCGCTCATCGACGAGGGTGATCCACACGCCCTTCGTGAGGTACGCCGATTCGCGCAGGCGCTCGCTGATGACTTCGAATGAGTAATCGGTCGACGTGAACATCGTCGGATCGGCGCGGAAGATCGTGGTCGTACCACGCCGGTCACCCTGCGGCCCGACCTTCTTGACGGCTGCTTTCGGCTTACCGCGCTCGTATTCCTGCATCCAGACCGAGCCGTCGCGTGCGGACTCCACACGCAGCCACTCGGACAGCGCGTTGACCACGCTGACGCCGACGCCGTGCAGGCCGCCCGAGACCTTGTAGCCGCCACCGCCGAACTTGCCGCCGGCGTGGAGGACCGTATGGACGACCTCGAGCGCGTCCTTCCCGGTCGAATGCTTTCCGACGGGGACGCCGCGACCGTCGTCCTGGACGACCATCGTGCCGTCCGTCTTGATCGTCACGCGGATCGTCGTGGCATGTCCCGCCATTGCCTCGTCGATCGAGTTGTCGACGACCTCCCACACGAGGTGATGGAGGCCGCGCTCATCGGTCGAGCCGATGTACATGCCAGGACGTCGGCGGACGGCTTCGAGGCCCTCGAGGACCTGGATGCTGGCGGCGGTGTAATCGGCACCCGCGCCGCGCGCCTTCCGGCTGCGCCCGTTCGTGCTCGCGCGCGGATCCTGCGCCGCTTCCTCGGTCACGCCATACCTCCGGTCAACCGGTCGTACAGCCGACCGAGCTCTTCATCGCTGTAGTACTCGATCACGATCCGTCCGCCCCTCCGCGACCGCGCCAGACTCACCTTCGTGCCGAGCGAGCGCCGCAGGTCCTCCTCGATCCTCTCGAGATCGGGGTCCCCGGCGCGAGCCTCGGCCGGTTGCTCGCCGTTCGGTGAAGCCTTCGGCTCGCGGAGACGCCGGACGAGCTCCTCCGTCTGACGGACCGACAACTCTTGTTCGATCACGGCGCCCAGCACGTGTTCCTGGTGCTCCGTGGACAGGCCGCCGAGCGCCCTGCCGTGACCCTCCGTGATGCTCCCATCGGCGATCGCGGCTTGCACGACCGGGGCCAGATCGAGCAGGCGCAGGGTGTTGGCGACCGTCGAGCGCGCACGTCCGACACGTTCCGCGATGGACTCGTGCGTCAGACCGAAGTCGTCGATCAACCGACGGAAGCCGTGCGCGGACTCGATCGGGTCGAGATCCTCACGCTGCAGGTTCTCGATCAGGGCCAGTTCGAGTCGCTCACGGTCGTCGAGGTGGCGGATGACGGCCGGGATCCGCTCGAGACCCGCCGCCACGGCGGCGCGGACGCGACGCTCCCCCGCGATCAGCTGGTAACCGTCAAGCGTCTCGGTCACGAGCACCGGCTGGAGCACACCGTGTTCGCGGACGCTCGCGGTCAGCGTTGCCATCTCGGCATCGCTGAACCGGCGGCGCGGCTGGTCCGGGTTCGGACGGATGCTGGCGATCGGGATATCGGTCGTCGTCGCCCGTGTCTCGCTTCGCTGTGGGATCAATGCGGCAAGCCCGCGGCCAAGGCCTTGGGCGCGTTCCGGTCGAACGGTCACGACAGCACGACCTCTCGTTCAGGCTGAGCGGTGAACGTGGCGAACCCTGGTTGCTGATGCCGTATCAGTCGGTCTCGGAATTCCTCCGCGAGGGCGGCGTACGCTCGGCCACCCTTCGAATCGGGTGCGTAGGACGCGATCGACAGGCCGTGGCTCGGCGCCTCGGAGAGGCGGACACTCCGCGGGATGATCGTCCGATAGACCGCGCCGTCCAGATGCCGACGGGCTTCCGCTTCGACCTGCGAGGAAAGGTTGGTCCGCTTGTCGGCCATCGTGAGGATCACGCCGTCGATGGCGAGGCGCGGGTTCAGATGGTCGCGAACGAGGTCGATGGTTGCCAGCAACTGGGTAAGACCCTCCAGGGCGTAGTACTCGGATTGGAGCGGGATGAGGACCGCATCGGCCGCAGTCAACGCATTGACGGTAAGGAGCCCGAGCGATGGCGGGCAGTCGATGAAGATGACGTCGTACTGATCTGCGAACCCCGCGAGTGCGTCGCGGAGCCGGCGCTCACGTCCGGTCGACCCGGCCAGCTCCACCTCCGCCCCGGCGAGCGCGATCGCCGACGGGATCACGTCGACGCCAGGCGACGTGCCCTGGACGACGAGCTCCGCGAGATCGACACCGTCGAGAAGGCCGTCGTACATCGAGCGCTCGATCGCGGCACGGTCGATCCCCAACCCGCTCGTCGCGTTCCCCTGCGGGTCGAGATCGATCAGGAGGACACGGTCGCCGGAGATGGCGAGAAGGCTCGCCAGATTCACGACCGTCGTGGTCTTGCCGACGCCGCCCTTCTGGTTCGCGCAGGCGATCGTCCGCCCCACTCAGCGATGCGCTCGGACTGGATTCACGGATACCGATTCTACCATCGACGGGCCGTTCACCTCGGACGCGGCTGCCTCGGCACGCACGGCGGAAGGATGGTCGCCCGCCCTCATCCGCGACTTACCGCGGTGTTAGCGCCGACGCCCACTGTTTCACGTGAAACACGCTGCCGCATAGCGTCGGGTGGCCCGGCAGGCGTCTGTTTCACGGGAAGCCTTGCCCTCATCAGTCCCGGTACCCGCATTCAGGCAGCAGAGAGGCTCTTGTTTCACGTGAAACGCCTCCGCATTCGACGTGCTGTTTCACGTGAAACACCTCTGGGCCCAAGGTTCCCGTTCGTGCGCGATCTCGCGCTCCGTTGCCCGTTCTGGAGGTCCGTGGGATACTCCGCCGAGACGTCGCCGCCGAACTGGTCGCGATCAACGAGCCGGGCAGGTGGGCGCGGGACCTCTTCCGGCCGCTCCGCCGAGGAGACGACCCGTCCGATGACCCTGCTACTCGCTGCGGTCGGCGCTGTGGTGACGGCCCTCATCGAACTCACCGTCATCCCATATCTCAGGATCGGCTCGGCCCACCCCCACCCGGTGCTCGTTCTGGCGGTCATCGTCACGATCGCCATCGGCGTCGAGGCCGGACTGGTCTGGGCATTCGTCGGAGGCCTCGCGCTTGACGTTCTCGCACAACGACCCCTCGGTTCGACGGCCTTCGCGCTTCTCATCTGCGTCGGGGCGACCGCGATCCTGTCGCGCGGGCTCGCCCATCTGCGGCCGATCGTCCCGATCGTGGCAGTCTTCCTCGCCAGCCTCGCCTATTCGATGATCCTGTACGTGCTGTTCGGCGCCCTCGGAGTGCCGCCCGCAACCACCGATCCGCTGGGAGCTGTGTTCCCGAGCGCGGTCTACGACGGCATCCTCGGGGTGATCATCGGGCCGCTGACGATCGCCGTACATGACCGCCGCCTCGAGCAGGAACGGGTCGACTGGTGAATACGTTCCTCGACGGGAAGCCGCTTTCGACCCGTCGTTTCTCGCGGTACCTCGTTTTCGGCCTGGTCGTGGTGCTGGCGGTCGGGACCCTGACGGCACGACTGTTCTACCTGCAGATCACGAACGGCACCGAATACGCGGCGATCTCGACCCGCCAGCGCACGGTCGACGAGCCGATCCCCGCCCCGCGCGGATACATCTACGACCGAAACGGCCGCCTCCTCGTCAAGAATGTGCCGACCTTCGCGGTCAAGATCCGGCCCGCCGATCTGCCTGACGACCGGCGCGACGAGGTCGTCGCTCGCCTTGCTGCCTTGCTGCGCATGGACCCCGCCGAGATCAATGGCACGATCGACGGGAACCCTGGATCGGCGTTCGACCTCGTTCGGGTAGCGCAGGACGTCGACAAGCGCACGGCGCAGCTGATCTCCGAAGCCGGATTCGACCTGCCGGGAGTCGACGTTGCGGTCGAGGCACGGCGCCAGTACACCGACGGCCCGTTGATGTCGCAACTCCTCGGCTACACAGGCCCTGTGTCGGCCGAGCAGCTACCCGACCTGCGCGAGAAGGGCTATCAGCCGGACGATCTACTCGGCAAGGCTGGTCTCGAGGCCGAGTACGAAACGGAGCTGCGTGGGACGTACGGGATCCAGACGGTCGCGCGTGACAAGACGGGCCGCAGGACGCAGGTGCTCCAGACGGTCAAGGATGCGGTCCCGGGCGCTTCGCTCCGACTGACCATCGATACCACGACGCAGCGCGAAGCCCAGAAAGCGCTGAAATGGGCGATGGACAAGGTCGGGATGACCCGTGGCGTTGTGATCGCGATGAATCCGCAGACCGGCGAGATCCTCGCGATGGTCAGTCTTCCGACCTACGACAACAACCAGTTCGCGCGCGGGATCAGCCAGACCGCGTACAAGAAACTGCTCCAGAACAAGGACAAGCCGCTGCTCAACCACGCGATCCAGGCGCACTACGCGCCAGGCTCGACGTACAAGCTCGTCACGGGCACCGGTGGGCTGGCCGACCGCGACATCAATGAGTCCACGAAGGTCCTGACCAGGCCGTTCCTGACGCTCGGCCAGACGAAGTTCTACGAGTGGAACCACCGCGGCTGGGGTCCTTGTGACATCTACTGTGGCTTCGGCCACTCGAGCGATACCTTCTTCTATCAGGTCGCCGGGATGCTCGGGAGCGATCGGCTCGCCTATTGGGCGCGGCAGTACGGCTTCGGGCAGCCAACGGGCATCGACCTGCCGGGCGAGGTCGGCGGCATCGTTCCCAACAATGCTTGGAAGCAGCAGACCCTCGGTGCTCCGATGTTCCCCGGGGAGACGTACCAGGCGGGCATCGGTCAGGGCTACGACGCTGTGACGCCCCTTCAACTCATCAATGCCTATGCGGCGCTCGCGAACGGCGGCACCCTCTATCAGCCGCAGCTCGTGCGCGAGATCGTCGGTCCGGACGGGAAGGTCGTCCGTCCCTTCTCGCGGAAAGTGCTGCACAAGCTCAAGGTGAAGCCGGCCGTGCTTCGCGTGATGCGCGAGGCGGCGCGCTCGACGGTCACGCTGCGGCACACCTACAACCTGGTCGACATGCCGATCAAGATCGCCGGCAAGTCCGGTACCGCCGAATTCGGCACGCCCGACGCGCAGGGTCGCCTGCCCTACTCGTCGTTCTTCGTGGGCTTCACCCCCAAGGACCCGCGGAACGGCTCCTTCGAGAATCACGACTCGCGACTCATCGTCATGGCCTTCGCTCATGACTCGCGGACCAAGGGCAACGCAGCGACCGAGATCGTCAAGTACTTCTTCCAGCTCCACTACGGCATCAAGAAGGATTACCGTCTGCCGGAGAACCTCCAGCGGACGAACTTCTACTCGAACGACTGATGGGTGTGATCCGAGCCGAACCAGCGCGCGTCACCGACTGGGCCGCCAAGTCGGTCGGGGCGGCTTGGCGCGCATTCGACCTCCAGCTCGTGGTCTACGCGGGGCTGCTGGTCGCGACCGGGCTCGTGATGGCGTACACGAACAGCGTCGAGAACGGCTCGACGCCGCTCGAGGCCGGGACGACCTTCACCCGAGGGCTTATGTGGGCGGGGATCGCCGCCGTCACGTTCATCCTTGCCACCGCTTTCGACTATCGGTGGCTCAAGACGCTGTCGTGGCCGGTCTATGCGCTCCAGCTCGGCCTGCTCCTCCTGACGCTCGCCATCGGGGACGGGATCGGGAACTCCGCGCGATGGATCACGGTCGGCCCGCTGACCTTCCAGTTCAGCGAGCTCGCCAAGATCCTCATGATCATCGTGCTCGCGAACTGGCTGGCCGGCCGTGGTCGCCGCCTCGATTCGATCACGACGATCCTTGGCGCTGGGATCCTTGTCGCGCCGCCGCTCGCGCTCGTGATGCTCCAGCCCGACCTGGGTACGTCTCTCGTATTCGGCGCGATCCTCGTGGGGATGCTGTGGATGTCCGGCACGAGTCTCAAATGGCTGGGCGCGATGGCGGCCGCGGTGATCGCGATGGTGCCCGTCGCGTGGACATACCTCCTGCGCGACTACCAGAAGGAGCGGCTCACCTCGTTCCTCAACACGAAGCCGGATATCACCGACTCGGGCTACCAGCTGTACCAGTCGCAGATCGCGGTCGGCTCGGGTGGGTGGTTCGGCCGCGGCCTCACGAATGGCACCCAGGCGCAGGGCGACTTCCTTCCCGTCCAGTCGACCGACTTCGTGTTCTCCGTCCTGGCCGAGGAACTCGGGTTCATCGGCGCCATCGTGCTGTTCCTGCTGTTCGTGTTGTTGCTGTGGCGCGTGCTGATCGCCGGATGGCGCTCTCGCGACCCGTTCGGGACGCTCTTCTCGGCCGGCATCGCCTCGATGGTGCTGTTCCAGCTCTTCGTGAATGTCGGGATGGTGATGGGGATCATGCCGATCACCGGCATCCCGCTGCCCTTCGTGACCCACGGTGGCGCATCGCTCGTCAGCATCGCGATCGGTCTCGGGATCCTGCAGAGCATCAACATCCGGCAGACGCGGGCGGAGTGGTAGCCGCCGTCCTCTAGGGTTCGCGCGATACGCGCGGCACGGTGGACAAGGACATCGCCGGCACGGCCGCGGCGAGTCCGCCTCAGCGTCGTCGGAACAGCCCCCGCCGATCCGCCGATTCCGAGTCCGCGCTCCGTCGTCTGCCGGTGTTCCGCAGGATCGCGTCGATCTCGTCGCGATACGGGCGGCCGATCGGCATCCGGTCCAGCCACTCGACATATTCCAGGTCGCGCCGCGCGATCTCGCCAAGCGACCAGCCGACGTAGCGCCCGAACGTCAGCACGCTGCCTGATGGGTCGCCGGGCGGTGGCCCCGCCGCGCCCTCGCCATCGGGTCGGTGCATCGAGGCGTCATAGCCACCACCCACCGACGAGCGCCCGCTGGTCCAGTCGCGCGACACGGTCTCGGGCGGTCGCGGACCCGGTGAGCCGGCGCTGGGGGGAGCAGTCGCCGCGGGTGGCGCATCGGATGCCCGCCGGCTAAGTGCCTCTCGAAGGGCACGATCACGGTCGAATGCCGCGCGTCGTACCGGGTCGCCGATCAATTCGAAGGCAGCGTTGAGCGCCGCCATCCTGGTGGCCGCACCTGGATCGCTTCCCCCGCTCGCGTCCGGGTGGTATTTGCGGGCGAGCCGTCGATACGCCGCCCCGATCACCTCGTCCTCGGCCTCCGAGTCGACCTGGAGCGTCTTGTAGGGGTCGGCCAGCGGATCGGTCACGAGGTGGTCAGGCTCGGCACGCCCGGGTCGACCTCGAGGCCAAGCCCGTCGATCGACGCCGCGAGCGCTTCGGGTTCGTCGGGGCTGAGACGCCGGAACAGATAGCGACCGACGTCGCGCATCGCCGCGGTCACGGGCAAGGCGAGGATCGCTCCGAGCAGCCCGGCGAGCGAGCCGCCGATCACGATCGCCGCGATGACGAGCGCCGGGTGGAGCTCGATGGCGTCTCCCTGGATCTTAGGCACAAGGACGTTGTTCTCGACCTGCTGGACGATCAGGTAGAGCGCGAACGCCGCGATGACGGCCTCGATCCCGGCCGTAGCCGCGAGGAGCACCGCCGGGATGGCCGAGATGATCGGGCCGATGATCGGGACGAGCTCCAGGATCCCTGCAGTCACCGAAAGCAGGATCGCGTACCGACCGAACACCGGATCGATGGTCGCGCTGAGGATCAGCAGACCGATGAACGTGAAGACGCCGACCGTCACACCGAGGATGAGCTGGGCGCGGACCCACTGACCGAAGACCTGCCGGACGATGCGCAGGATCGCCCAGACGTCGAATCGCCAGGCGGCCGGCAGGCTCCGGTCGAACTGGCGGGTCAGCGCGACGCGATCCTTGAGCACGTAGAAGACCCACACGGGCAGGATCACGTATGCGAACAGGCCGCCCACCACGCTGGTCAATCCCGTGAGCACCGGGATGAGGTCAGTGGGGTCGAACGCCGCGCCGCCGCTGGGTCCACCCTGGGTGATCGAGGTGATCATCGACGCGATCCATTGCCGGATCGAGTCCGGGATCGCGAGGCGGTCGTAGATCTCCGACAACCGGTCGGCCTGCTCCTGGAGCCGCTGCGCGAGCGCGGGCAGGTCACGCAGCAGCCGGACCACCTCGTCGATGAGCGGCGTCAACGTCAGGTTCAGGAACTCGAGGAAGACCAGCACCGCGACGACGTACACGACGATGATCGCGACGCTTCGACGTATCCCACGTCGGGCCAGCCAGCGGACCGGCGGGTCCAGCAGGTAGACGAGGAGCAAGCCAAGCACGAAGGGTCGAACCGCGTCCCGCGCCATCCATAGCAGGACTCCGATGACGACCGCTGCGCCGATGAGCACGGCGACGCGCGGCGACACCGAGACGAGTCGAGGGTGATCGGGATAGGACGCAGCGTCCACGAACGGGGGAGGGGGGAGCGCGGCGACCCACTCAGGCGGCGGGGCGGTGGCCGCCCGCTCGGGCTCGTCCATCGTTCGGGCAGACTAGCAGACGTGTCGGAGCTTCCGGATGCGGCCGCCGAGCCCCGCCAGCGCTGGCGTCTGGTCGTCGCCCGCGACCTGACCGCGCCCGACGTGACACAGCGCGAGGTGGCCGCGGCTTGGACCACGGCGCTGGGATCCGCCGGGCTGCCGCTCGTCGAGGCTGGTGCCGGGCGCGGCCGATCGCGGCTGAGCTTCGGAGCGCCACTCCCCGTCGGGATGTCCGCGGAACGCGATCTGATCGATATCGTGCTGACCGAAACGTGGCCGGTTTGGCGGGTGCGAGATGCGCTCGCCGGCCACCTCCCCGATGGCTGGCGCCTGGTCGACGCCTTCGATGTCTGGCTCGGCGGCCCGCCACTCGCCGGTCGGGTCGTCGCGGCCGACTATCGGATCGAGCTCGCGGGCGCCCCGGATTCGGCTGCGCTGGCGGTCGTCGCCGCAGATCTGATGCACGCGAGGTCCATCGCGCGAGAGCGGGTCAGGGGCGGATCCACCGTGACATACGACCTGCGCCCTCTCGTTGCCACGATCACGATCCGTCCCGGACCGCCGGTGACCGTCCGCACGCGGACGCGGTTCGATCCGGAGCTCGGGAGCGGTCGACCCGAGGAGATCGTCGGTGCGCTGAGCGACCGATCCGGATCGGCGCTCGCGATCGCGTCGATCGTCCGTGAGCGGCTCCTGGTCGCCGAGGACCTGGACCCCTAGGGTCGGGGATCGCGAGGGCCGGACCCCGCCCGGCGCCGGCACGTTCGATTGACCGTGATGCCCGTTCAGCCGTACACTCCACCGTCCGCGTCGCGGCCCATGCCCGACGTCACCCCATGTCCGACAGCCCGATCGCCCCGCGCATCTGTCGCCGTCGTCACAACATCCTGAGGATCCATGTACGCAGTCATCGAGACCGGCGGGAAGCAGTACCGCGTGGAGGTCGGCACCGAACTCGAAGTCGAGCTGCTCGACGCTGAGCCCGGTAAGACCATCTCGGTCGGGCGCGTCCTGCTCGTCGCCGATGGCGACGACGCATCGATCGGTCAGCCGGTCGTCGACGGTGCCTCGGTCAGCGCCGAGGTGGTCCGCCAGGGGCGTGGCGAGAAGGTCATCGCCTTCAAGTACCGGCCGAAGGCGCGACGGCGCGTCAAGAAGGGTCACCGGCAGGAGCTGACCGTGCTGCGGATCTCCGACATCACGCTCAACGGCAAGAGCGCGGCCAAGTCCGCCGAGAAGGCGGATACCGCGGCCAAGGGCGAGCGAGCGCGACTCGAGGAGGCGGCGGCGGCACAAGCGGCGAAGGACGCCGAGCTCGCGGCGAAGCTCGCGGCTCAGTCGAAGACTCCCGCGAAGAAGGCGGAGGCCTCGACATCCGGATCGAAGACCGCCGGCCGGAAGCCGGCCGACGCCACGGCAAAGGCCGAGGCGAAGTCGGGCGCGAAGGCGACCGCCAAGGCCGAGCCGAAGTCGGGCGCGAAGGCGACCGCCAAGGCCGAGCCGAAGGGCAACGCTGACACGCAGGACGAGGCGAAGGCCGAGACTGCGACCCCGAAGCCCGTCGCCAAGAAGACCACCACGCGGGCAAAGGCATCCGACGCCGATGCGTCATCGGATAAGCCGGCCCCGAAGAAGACCGCGGCCAAGCCGCGGGCGACAAAGAAGGACGAATAGGCCATGGCTCACAAGAAGGCCGGCGGCAGCGTCAAGAACGGCCGCGACAGCGTCGGCCAGCGACTCGGCGTCAAGGCCAGCGACGGTCAGACGGTGACGGCGGGTTCGATCATCGTGCGCCAGCGCGGGATGACGTTCTCGGCGGGTCCGGGCACCGGACTCGGCAGGGACTACACCGTGTTCGCGACCGTCGACGGCACCGTCAAGTTCGAACACAGCACCAAGAGCAAGAAGCGGATCCGGGTCGAGGCGGCCGAGACCGCGTCGACGACCGCCTAGCCATCCGGGCAGGCGAACCGGGATAGCCGGCGATCACCGGCGGGGCGATGGCCCTGCACGGAAGACGTCGGAGGAGAGAAACAGCCGTGAAGCCGGAGATCCACCCCAAGTACTACGAAGCGAAGGTCCATTGCGGCTCGTGCGGTCGCGAATGGACGGTCGGGTCGACGCGACCCGAGTTGCGCGTGGACGTGTGCAGCAACTGTCACCCGTTCTTCACGGGCACGCAGAACATCATCGACACCGCCGGCCAGGTCGAGCGGTTCCAGAAGCGCCTGGAGCGCCAGGTCCGCAGCTAGCGCGCCAGCGCCACGCCGACGACCGATCCGCGGCCGGACCATGGGCCGGCCGTTCGGATTCACAGGGACGGTACCGTCGTCCTGACGCCACGGTCATCCATCGCCGGTAGACTTTCCCCGATGTCAGCGAATCCGACGCCGCTGGCGGCGGACGGCACTCCCCGCACCGGCACTCCCTCGTTCGCCTACGGAGGACAGGCCCTCATGGAGGGCGTCCTCATGCGCGGTCGCGATGCGATCGCGGTCGCGCTGCGCCATCCGGACGGGCGGATCGTCACCACGACCGAACAGCTGAACTCGCGCGTGCACACGGCGCCGATGGGGAAGTGGCCGTTCGTCCGCGGACTCGTGGTCCTCTACGAGACCCTCGTCATCGGGACACGCTGGCTCGTGCGTAGTGCGAACGTCCAGGCTGAGGAGGACGACGTCGAGCTTGGCAAGGGCACGATCGCCATCACGTTGTTGATCACCTTCGGTGTCGCGATCGCCGTCTTCAGCCTGCTGCCGCTGTTCATCTCCAGTGTCGCGACCTCGCAGGCCAACCAGGGCTGGCTGCAGCCTGCGGTCGAGGGCGTCATCCAGGTCACGCTGTTCCTCGCGTACCTCACCTTCGTATCGCGCACGCCGGACATCCACCGCGTCTTCCAGTACCACGGCGCCGAGCACATGACGATCCACGCCTTGGAGGCCGGGGACCCGCTGACGGTCGCGGCCGTCCGCAAGTACCCGACCGCGCACCACCGATGTGGCACGGAGTTCCTCGTGATCCTCGTGCTGCTATCGATCTTCGCTTTCTCGTTCATCGGCCGGCAGCCGCCTCTGATCATGATCATGAGCCGGTTGATCGGCATCCCCATCCTCGCGGCCGTCGGCTACGAGGTGCTCAAGATCGGGGCGAAGTTCCGGCGGTACCGCCTCATGCGGGCGATCATGTTCCCCGGCATCCTCGTCCAGAAGATCACCACGAAGCGACCGACCGACGACATGATCGAGGTCGCGATCTCCTCGATGGAGGAGGCCCTCGAGGCTGATGGGAACCCGATCCCGGTGGGATCGACCGTCTTCGAGCGGGACCCCCTCAAGCTCCCATCCGGCGACACGCCCGCGCCAGCGACCGAACCCGTCGCTGCCGCGACGACCGACGAGCCGCCCGCGGTGCCATGACCGATCTCGACGCGAAGCTCGCCGAGATCGCCGCGCAATACGACGACCTCCAGGCGGACCTGGCTCGGCCCGAGGTCAGCGCCGACCCCAGCGAGATCCGCAGGCTCGGCCGTGAGCTGGCCCGCCTCGAGCCCACGGTCGCCGCGTTCAGGACGCTGACCGCCACCCGCGACGAGCTCTCCGGAGCGCGCGAGCTGCGCGATTCGAGTGATGGCGACGACGACCTGCGCCAGATGGCGCGCGACGAGATCGCCCGCCTCGAGGGTGATGAGTCGCGTCTCCTCGAGGACCTGCGCGTCCTCTTGCTGCCGCGCGACCCCAACGACGAACGCGACGTGATCCTCGAGGTCCGCGGTGGCGCCGGCGGCGAGGAAGCCGCGTTGTTCGCCGCTGAGCTGCTGCGGATGTACCTGAGGTACGCCGCGCGGCACCGCTTCAACACGGAGGTCCTGTCCCTGAACGAGACCGGCATCGACGGGATCAAGGAGGCGATCGTCCAGGTCCGCGGCGACGGCGCCTACAGCCGGCTCAAGTTCGAAGGCGGCGTCCATCGCGTCCAGCGCATCCCGGCGACCGAGTCGAGCGGGCGCATCCATACGTCGACCGCCACGGTCGTCGTGATGCCCGAGGCCGACGAGGTCGAGGTGGACATCGACGAGGACAAGGACCTCCGGATCGAGGTGAAGCGCTCGTCGGGCCCAGGTGGCCAGTCGGTGAACACGACGGACTCCGCGGTGCGGATCACGCACCTTCCGAGTGGATTGGTCGTCGAGATCCAGGACGAGAAGAGCCAGCACAAGAACAAGGCGAAGGCACTGTCCGTGCTGCGCTCGCGACTCCTCGACCTCGAGATCCAGAAGCAGCGTGCCGCCGAGTCCGCGACACGCCGCTCGATGGTCGGGTCCGGCGACCGCAGCGACAAGGTCCGCACGTACAACTTCCCGCAGGACCGCGTCACCGATCACCGCATCAGCAAGACGGTCCACAACCTCCCGAGCGTCATGGACGGCGACCTGGACGAGCTGATCGACGCTTTGATCATGGCCGACCAGGCCGACCGCCTCGCCAACCTCATGGGTGCTGATGACGCAGCTTGAGACCGCGCGCGTGCGCTACCTGCCGGCCCGCTCCGTCCCGATCGTGAAGGCGACCGACCTTGGGTCGGTCCAGGTCCTGAAGCACGGCAACCGTTTCCTGCTCACCGACTCGTTCGGCGATATCCATCCGGACTCGCGCGGTCTCGGGCTCTACGACGGCGACACCCGCGTGCTGGCCTGCTCGGTGCTACGTATCGGTGGGATCCGCCCCGTGTTGCTCCAGACCTCGGTGGGCGCGAACTACCGGGGCGGGATCCAGATGACGAACCCGTCCGCGGATCGGAACCCCGAAGCGAAGGTACATCCGCTTGATGAGCTCGTCGGCCGGACGCTGGGGATCAGCCGCGACCGGCTGCTCGGCGCGGAGGGCGTCGCGGAACGGGTGCGGATCGTGAACCACGCCGCCCGCGATGCCGAGGTGCCGATCGACCTCGAGCTCGGTTGCGACGGCGCCGACATCTTCGAGGTTCGCGGCTACCGCCGGCCGGGACGAGGCAAGCTCCTGCCCATCGCCGTGACGGACGATCGCATCACCTTCCGCTACGTCGGGCTCGACGGGATCGAACAGTCCACCCACGTCGCGTTCTCCGAGCGGGCCGAGTCGATCGAGCCGGTCGACCAACCGCTCCCGGACGGCTCCGATTCCGGGGCGGCGATACGGCTGCGCTGGACGCTCCGCCTCGACCCGGGCGCGACGAAGATGCTCACCTGGACGATCTGGTCCACGGACCGGCCCGCGCCTGCGGAGCCCGCGGACGAGCCCACCGGGTCATCGGATCACGAGGCGATGTTCCCGCCGGTGCCGCGTGTGTCGGCAGACGAGGGAGCCGCCGCCTATCACGCCTGGGAGCGTGGCACGACGTCGGTCGCGAGCGATCACGAGCTGTTCAACCTCGTCATCAAGCGGTCGGTATCGGATCTGCGCCTCCTCATCAACGAGGGACCAGGGGCGGATGAGCGATACGTTTCCGCGGGTGTGCCGTGGTTCGCGACCCTGTTCGGCAGGGATTCGATCATCTCGGCCTTCCAGGCCCTCGCGTTCCGACCCCAGATCGCGGTCGAGATCCTTCACGTTCTCGCCGACCACCAAGCGACGGAGGACGACCCGGCACGCGACGCGGAGCCCGGCAAGATCCTCCACGAGCTGCGGACCGGAGAGATGGCGCGCTCCGGCGAGCTGCCGCACACGCCCTACTACGGCTCGGTCGATTCGACGCCGTTGTGGCTGATCCTCCTCGGTGCGACGTTCGATTGGACCGGGGACCGCGGGTTGGTCGACCGTCTCTGGCCGAACGCGCTCGCCGCGCTGGGATGGATCGATCGCTACGGAGACCGCGACGGCGACGGTTTCGTCGAATACGAGCGGCGCACGGATCGCGGTTTGCTGAATCAGGGCTGGAAGGATTCGCACGACGCGATCCGCGATCGCGAAGGCCGGCAAAGCGAGCCACCGATCGCACTGGCAGAAGTCCAGGGCTACGTCTTCGACGCGAAGCGCCGCATGTCCCGACTCGCAGCGATGCGTGGCGAGACCGAGCTGTCGATCCGGCTCGACGCCGAGGCGGACCAGCTGGCGACCCGCTTCGAGCAGGCGTTCTGGATGGAGGATCGGCGTTTCTACGCGATGGCGCTGGATCGCGACAAGCGCCAGGCCGATGCGATCGCCAGCAACGCGGGCCAATGCCTCTGGTCCGGGATCGTGACACCCGACCGTGCCGGGGACGTGGTCGAGCGGATGCTTAGGCCCGAGATGTTCTCCGGCTGGGGAGTGCGGACCTTCGCGTCCGATCAGCCCGGCTACAACCCGATCGGCTACCACACCGGGACCGTCTGGCCACATGACACGTCGCTGATCGCCGCGGGATTCAAGCGGTACGGCTTCCACGACGCGACGAACCGGCTCGTCGGCCAGATGATGGAAGCGGCCCAGGGCTTCGCCGACTACCGACTGCCGGAGCTCTTCTGTGGCTTCGACCGGACTGACGCCACAACGCCGGTCCCGTATCCGGTCGCCTGCTCGCCGCAAGCCTGGGCCGCCGGGTCCTCGTTCTTGTTCCTGGAGACCATGCTCGGGCTCCGCGCCCATGCCGACCGGCACGAGCTCGAGCTGCTGCATCCGCACCTGCCCGACTGGCTCGGCAAGGTCACGCTGACGGACCTGCGCATCGGTGATGCGTCGGTGGACCTGCTGTTCCACCGCTGGCGGGGCACGACCAGCGCCGAGGTCCTGCGCAAGGTCGGCGACGTCGCCGTCACCATCCGACTCTGATCGCACGCGCATGACCGCGACCCGCGCGCTCGTCGAGGCCGGCACCGAGCGCCTTCGAGCTGCCGGATCCGACACCCCGAGACTCGATGCCGAGCTGCTGCTCGCGCACGCGATCGGTGTCGACCGGACCGCGGTCATCGCCCACGGTGAGGCACCGGTCGGCGCGGACGCGACTGCGACGTACGAGTCGCTGATCGCGAGGCGCGAGACAGGTGAGCCGGTCGCGTACCTGCGGGGCATCAAGGAATTCCACGGGATCGCCCTGACCGTCGACGCTCGCGCGCTGATCCCGCGCCCGGAGACCGAGCTGCTCGTGGATACGGCGATCGCGACGGTCATGACCGCGTTGACGTCCGGCGTCGACCGGTCGGGGGTCCTTCGCGTCGCTGATGTGGGGACGGGTAGCGGCGCAATCTCTGTCGCCCTCGCGGTCGCCCTTCGACAACGGCGCGTCCCACCCGACGACCTCGACATCGTGGCGACGGACGTTTCTGAGGGCGCCCTGGACCTGGCTCGGGAAAACGCCGTCGCACACGGGGTGGGTGATCGTCTGCGCTTCGTCGCCAGCGACCTCCTGCCGCCTGACGCACGCTCGTCGTCATTCGACATCGTGCTGGCGAACCTGCCCTACGTCCGAGCGGAAGAGCTCGACGCGTCCGCCGGGGAGCCCGTCAGCACGACGTTCGAGCCACGGCTCGCACTCGACGGTGGCCCCGATGGGCTCGCCGTCGTCGGTCGCCTTCTCGACCAGTTGGAGTGGGCGCTCGCTGCGGATGGGACCGCATTGCTCGAGATCGGCGGGGATCAGGGAGAAACGGCGCCTGCGCTGGTGACGGAGCGCCTGCCGGGCTGGGACCGCGACGTGATCCCGGATCTCGCGGGCCTCCCGCGGGTCATGCGTGTGCGTCGCGGGGCGGGATGACGATGGCGCCGACCCCGCTGATGCCGGCTATCCTGCCCGTCACTCCGGCCCCCGAGCTCCCGATCCGACTCATCGCGCTCGATATCGACGGGACGATCATCGGCGACGATCACGAGATCGCTAAGCGCACGATGACCGCGGTCCGCGGGGCGATGGAGCGAGACGTCGCGGTGTCACTCGTGACCGGCCGGATGGTCTCGTCGGCGATGCGCTTCGCTCAAGACCTCGGTCTGACGGGGCCGATCGTCGGTTATCAGGGCGGGCTCATCCGGGCGATGCCGCTCCCCGGTTCGCGCAGGCTCGGGAAGCTGCTGCTGCACACGCCCCTGCCAGCGGAGTCGGCACGGGCGATCCTCGGATGGACGCGTGCCCACGGGCTCGACCCCCACGTCAACCACCTCGAACGGTTCATCCTTCGCGCCGACGACCCCAAGGCCGACGACTACTCGGCATTCATGGGGGCGCACGCCGAGCTCGTGCCGGACCTGCTCGCGGCGATCGATCATCCGGTGACGAAAGTCCTCGCCGTGGGCGAGCCGCCGATCCCGACCGAGGTAGCGCCGCTCGCCCGTGCCGAATTCGCGGGTCGGGCCGACGTGACGATCTCGCATCCGCGGTTCCTGGAGTTCGTGGCGCCGGGTGTGTCCAAGGGCCGGGCGATCCGCTGGCTCGCCCGACGACTGCGGATCCCGCTCGGCGCGACGTTGGCGATCGGCGACCAGTGGAACGACCTCGAGATGCTCGCCGAGGTCGGGCATGGGACCGCGATGCCGAGTGCCCCGGCCGAAGTGCGCGCCGCAGCGCGCTACGTCGCCGCGCCGCTCCAGGACGATGGGGCGGCCCGCATGATCGAGGACCTCGTGCTGGCGTCTCCGGCTGGCGTTCGGGCGAACGCCCGGCGCCTCGCGACGGCAAACCGTGATGTCCGCGACGTAGCGTCATGACGGCACGCGCGGTTCCCGATGACGAAGCCGGCCGTGGCGAGGCGATCGACGTGCTCGCCGCCGGCGGCATCGTGGCGCTCCCCACGGACACCGTCTATGGCATCGCTGTCGCTCTCTCGACGACGGGGGGGATCGAGCGGTTGTTCGCGGCGAAGCGACGCCCGCCGGACAAGGGGATCATGCTGCTGCTCGCCGATGCCGCACAGGCGGCGACCGCCGGGGCGATGACCCCGGCCGCGTCGGCACTCGCCGCAGCGTTCTGGCCGGGCGGCCTGACGGTCATCGTCCCGCAGCGCCCCGACGTCCCGTGGCCCGCGGTCCTCACGGGTGGCGCCCGGACGATCGGTCTTCGCGTTCCCGACCATCCGGCGCCGCGTGCCCTCGCCGCGGGTGTCGGCCCATTGCCGACGACGTCGGCCAATGTGTCTGGTATCGCCGAGGCTTCGGACGCAGCAGCGATCCTGGACCAGCTCGGCGACTCGGTCGACCTCATCCTCGATGGCGGACCGGCGCACGGCGGCCCGGCTTCCACGATCGTCGACTGCACCGGGCCGACACCCACGATCCTTCGGGCTGGTGCTATCCCCGTCACCGAGGTCGCCACGGTGTTGGACGCGGCCGGTGTCGAACACCATCTCCGCGACGCGGACGCCGGCGCGGGTGAGTCCTGAGGCTAGCCGCTCCGTCCACGCGCGTCGACGCGCCAGGTGTCGATGATCGCGCCGTCGCGCGCGACCAGGAACGTAGCGAACAGGTCGACGACCGGACAGATGTGATTCGGGACCGCCAGAACGACTTGACCGATCTCGGGCAGCGAGCCTCCGTCCTTCACCTCGACGACGCCGTGATAGTCGGATACCCGGTCGACGACGACACCGAGCTCGGGGATCGAGGCGTGTCCTGCGAGATAGGCCGGCACGTCCTTCGTCAGGGTCTTCGCACCCGCGTCGATGACGAAGCGCCGAGCGGCCGTGTTCAGGCTGACGAGTTCCACCGCCCCGCTCGCCATGTCGGCGCGAAAGATGTCACCCCACCCGTTGGCATCGCCGGCGACGAGATCGCTCGCGACGCTGCTGAAGGCGACGTGACTGCCGGTG
>Ga0207662_10000154_pt1 | contig 32501 bp, 30 predicted proteins | sample KBSS33LmetaG_FD_184338 | JGI IMG/M metagenome (GOLD analysis project Ga0207662, IMG submission 184338) | Switchgrass rhizosphere microbial communities from Kellogg Biological Station, Michigan, USA - KBS S3-3L metaG (SPAdes) (version 2) | ecosystem: Host-associated > Plants > Roots >... | reverse complement strand
CACGGCAGCAATCGCCGCGACGATGGCGAACGTGACGAAGACCGACGGCAAGCCGCCAGCCAGCATCATCCCGACCACGGTGGGCCCGATCATGGAGGCAAACCGAAGCCAGGCGGTGGCCGCCCCGACCCCGAGCGCGCGCACGCGGGTCGGATAGAGTTCTGGAGTGTAGAGGTAGACGCCAATATTGATGGTGCTGATGAAGAAATAAGCGACCGTCATGCAGGCCAGCACCTGTTCCGCAGTGGGGGCAGGGAACAGCGCGAGCGCCGCCAGCGCGATGGCCGCAGCCGCGAATGACAATGCAAACCACAGGCGGCGGCCGACGTGATCGATGGCTAGGGCGCAGATAAGGGTTCCCAAGAGCCCGGCAGCCTGTGTGATCAATCCGTATCGCAGTGAAACGTCCAGCGGCAGCTTGAACACCGTTCGATAGACCGTCGGCAGCCAGATCGAGAGGCCATAGTTGACGAAATACGATGAGAACCAGATCACCCAAACGACCAGCGTGCGCCGTAAGTAGAGCGGGCCGAACAGGTCGGCAAGCGACGCTGGCTTAGCTAACGTGGAGACGACCGGCTTGGGCGGAGGCAACGGCCGACCGGCAGCCTTCTGCGTTTCCGTCTCGATCAGCGTCATCGCGGCTTGCGCCTCGGCATCGCGGCCGCGTACCGCAAGCCAGCGCGGCGATTCCGGCAGCAGACTCCGCAACACCAATGTCAACAGCGCCGGCAGCGCGCCGATGACGAACATGTATTGCCAGCCGAGATGGGGCACGACCCACAAGCCCACTAGGCTTGCCGCGACCAGACCGATCGGGAACACGAGTTCGTAGAGGAGCACGAAGCGGCCGCGACCTTGCGCTTTCGCGAGTTCACTGATGAAGACGGCGGCGACCGGTACCTCACCGCCGAGCCCGATCCCCTGAATGGTGCGGAACACCAAGAGGGAGTTGTAGTCCCAGGCCAGCGCGCAGACGAGGCTCATGATCCCAAACAGCGCGATCGACCAGATCATCGCCGTCATCCTGCCGTAGCGCTCGGCAATCCAGCCGAACAACAGCGCGCCGAGCAGTTGCCCCAGGAAGCCGGCCGAGATCATCAGCCCGATTTGCGGCGGGGTCAATTTCCACAGCGGCACGATGACCGGTAGGATCGATGCGATCGCCAAGGCGTCGAAGGCATCGAAGAAGGTGGCGACGCCAACGATGATGCGCGCCTTGACCTGCCACCAAGAGGTCGGGAGGCGTTCGAGCCGTGCCACGATGTCGTCGACCGACGAACGTCCGCTTGCGGAGTCCATCCCGTCCTCCCGCTTGCTTTTCTTCGTTTCGCCGCGTTAACCGGCTTTGAGTCCTAGAAATCGTACGGCATTGTTGAAGCAGATGTCGGCTCGGACATGATCCGACAGCGCCGCACCATCGATGAAATGCGCGGCTTCCTCCGTCGCCTCGAATGGATAGTCGGCGGCGAACATCACGCGGTCTGGGCCGAGCGCGCTGATGGCGCAGGTCAGCGGTTCCGCCGAGCACATGCCGGAGGTCGTCACCACGAAGTTCTCTTTGATGTATTGCGACGGCGGCTTGGCAAGCTTGACGCCGTAGAGCTTGGCACGGCTGTCGAACCGCCATAGCAGATACGGCAATGTCTCTCCGAGATGGCCGAGAATGAGTTTGGTGCGAGGAAACCGGTCGAAGAGGCCGCCGAACACCAGCCGTAAGGCGTGGGAGCCGGTCTCGAATCCCCATTCCCAGGTGGCGCGCCGCAGCCCGGTGTGTCCGTCCAGGGCGCGGGACGGCGTCACCGGATCGGTAGGGTGGATGTAGATCGCAGCTCCCAGTGCTTGCGCTCGATCCCAGAACGGCTGCAGCGATGGATGGTCGAGATACTGGCCGTTGGTGTGGCCGTTGATCATGGCGCCGCAGAATTTCAGCTCGCGCTGGCAACGCTCGAGCTCATCCGCGGCGGCTCGCGCGTCCTGCATGGGAAGGTGCGCGAAGCCGTAGTAGCGGTCCGGCTGTTTCTCGATTTCGCGTGCCAGGAAATCGTTGGCGTCGCGCGCCTTGCGGCACGCAATCTTGGCGTCCGGCTCGACCTGGACGCCAGGACCGGCCAAGGACAGCACCGAACGCGCGATGCCCGCGCGATCCATTGCCGCGAGCCGTAGCTCACCGAAATCCGAGAGGCGCGCGACCACTTGGCTGTAGATGGCGGGATCGACGTCGCCGACTGTGAGCTTCCAATAGTCTTCAAAGCCAGGACACAGGAAGTGCTCTTCGAGAGCGATCTTCTTGACCATGCTGCTCCTTGGTTGTTCCCCGCCGTTGTTTTCTGTACCGTATTCTGGTTGAAGCGTATCAATGGGTGAGCCAGCCGGCAAGCTTGGCCGGCCGCAAAGGCTGCCTTTCCAGGAGACCGGCGTGCACAAGCAGAATGGACCGCGGATGGCCGGCGAAGCACCCGAAGAGAGGCGTGAGGACAAAAGCCAAGTCCAGGTCATCGCCCGCGCTGCGACGATTCTGCGGGCGCTTGAGGAACAACCGGCCGGCTTGAGCCTCGGTCAGATCGCCCAGCGCGTCGACCTCGCCCGCTCGACGGTGCAACGCATCGTCGCCGCGCTTGCGGCGGAAAAGCTGCTCATCGCTGCTTCGCCGACCGGAAGGGTTCGCCTAGGCCCGGCCATATTGCGGCTGGCGGCGTCGGCACGCACCGACTTCGTCGCGCTTGCGCGCCCGTTTCTGGTCAGGCTCTCGAACGAACTCAACGAGACGGTCGATCTCGCGACCATAAAGAAAGACCATCTCATTTTCGTCGACCAGGTCATCGGGCCGCATCGGCTGCGTGCCGTGTCGGCCGTTGGCGAGGCCTTTCCTCTCTATTGCACGGCGAATGGCAAGGCCTATCTCGCCCAGCTCGACGAGGTCGCGGTCGCGCGGCTGATCGGCACGAGCTTCGAGCGGCGAACTACAAACACGATGACGCGGCTCGACGATCTGCTCAAGGAGCTCAAATCGGTGCGCAAATCCGGGGTGGCGTTTGATCGTGAGGAGCATACGCTCGGGATCTGTGCGGCCGGTGTGGTGATGCGCGACCTGCTCGGCAATGATCTCGCGATTTCGGTGCCGGTGCCGGCGCAGCGTTTCCATGCGCAGGAAAAGCTGATCGCGGAGCGCCTGTTGGCAACGCGGCGATCATTGGAAGAGCATCTCGCAGCTGCGGCGGCATGACGCGTATCGGCGGCTGGCTCGGCCCGGTGCGGATGTTGAACCGACGTGAAACACAGACGTAGCATGATGTGGCTATAGGGAGGAGTTGCGGTGACGAAAAAAATCCGCGGCGTGACATTCGAAGAAAACCTCAAGAACAGCATGGGGCTCGAGTTCTACAATCTCTCCCATCGCTTCGGCTACCAGTCCCCGAACTGGCCCTATTTCGAAGACGTCAAGATCGAGCGCATCCACTATCACGCCAAGTCCGGTGTCTTGTCGCAGCGCATCACGACCAGCATGCACAACACCACCCATATCGATGCGCCCGCGCATGTGGTGCAGGGGACGCCGTTCATCGACGAGGTCCCGCTGCCGCATTTCTTCGGCTCGGGCATCGTCATCTCCATTCCGAAGAAGAAGTGGGAGCAGATCACATACGAGGATCTGGAGAAGGCCGCGGGCAAGGTCGTGCGCCCGCGCGACGTCGTCATCGTCAACACCGGCTGGCACAAGCTCTACGAGGATAGCGAAGACTATTTCTGCCGGGCGCCCGGTTTCGTATCCTCGGCCGGTGAATGGTTCGTCGAGAAGCAGGTGAAGGTAGTCGGCCACGACACCCAGGCCAACGACCATCCGCTCGCCACCGCGATCGGGCCGCAACGCAACGGCCCGCTGCATCCGCACCTCGCCGAGGAATACAAGAAGTGGTCGGGAGGCCGTGACTGGAAGGATGACTTCCCGGAGTGGGAGCCGGTCCACCGCATCCTGTTCAAGAACGGCATCCTTGGCATCGAGAACGTCGGCGGCGACATCGACAAGGTCACCGGCAAGCGCTGCACCTTCGCATTTTTCCCGTGGAACTGGGATCGCGGCGACGGCTGCATCATTCGTCTCGTCGCCATCGCCGACCCCAAGGGCGCCTATCGGATCGAGAAGGGGGAGAAGTTCTGATGATCGTCCGAAAGCTCTCCGAAGCGAAGTCCTACGAAGCTCCCAATCACCGCGACTACAAGTCATTGCGTGTCTTCGGCGCCGAGATGGGTGGCTCGCAGACGCTTGTCTTCGGCATCTCGCATTTCCTGCCGGGTGGCGGCGCGGGCCCGGACGCATCGCCGCCCGAGAAGATCTACTATGTGTTGGCAGGCGAGTTGACGGTGATTGCCGGTGGCAAGGAAACCGTCGTGAAGCAAGGCGACAGTTGCTACATCGGCCCAAATGAGAATCGCGAAATCGTCAACCGCGGCAATGAGGTCTGTACCATCGCGGTTGCCGTCGCGCCGGTGAAATGAGCTGCGGCCGTCATATGGGTGTTCGCGTGTTCGCGGACCTCGAATGATGACGGGTACCAGACGCCGCTCCCGTTAAGGTTCACGCGTCATTCCGGGGCCTCCGGATGACGGATCAAGGTTCGTGCAAATTGCGAGCAATGCGATGTCGGAAGACTTCTTGAAGAACCCGCTTTCTCTCTTCGACGTCAGCGGCAAGACCGCGATCGTCACCGGCGCCACCGGCGCGTTCGGCGCCATGGCGGCGAAGGTCCTCGCTGGTGCCGGCGCCAACGTGGTGCTTTGTGCGAACAACGCGGGCGAGCTGCAGAAGGTCGCCGCCGAGTGCGCAAAGCTCGGCGGGAAGGCCGAGGTCGTCGCTAAGCGACCGAGCTCGGAAGCCAATTGCGATGCAATCGTGCAGGCGGCGGTCAAGACGTTCGATCGCCTCGATATCCTCGTGGTCGCGTCCGGACAGAACAAGGTCTCCAAGATCGTTGACCAGAAGCCGGAAGATTTTCTCGATGTCATGGATGCTAACGTCACCCAATCCTGGCTGATGGCACGCGCGGCCGGACGGCAGATGCTCAAGCAGGGCCACGGCGGCAAGGTGATCCTGATGTCGTCGGCGCGCGGGCTGCTTGGTCATCCCGCCGGTTACACCGCCTATTGCGCCTCGAAGTCAGCCGTCGACGGCATCACCAAGGCGCTCGGCTGTGAGTGGGGCGATACCGGCATCACGGTCAACGCGCTCGGGCCGACAGTGTTTCGTTCCCCGCTGACCCAATGGATGTTCGAGGACACCGAGCGCTCGAGGGATGTGCGCAAGGGCTTTCTGACGCGCGTGCCCAAGGGCCGACTCGGCGAAGCCTCCGATCTTGCCGGGCCGCTATTGTTCCTCGCATCCAAGGCGTCGGATTTCTACACCGGCCACGTCCTCTACGCCGACGGCGGCTATACGGCGGGGTGAGCCATGCCGCGCATCGCCGTCATCGGTGCGGGTTTGATGGGCCACGGCATCGCCCAGGTGTTCGCGCTCGCCGGCCACGATGTATCGATCTACGATTCGGTTACGGCGAACCTCGACAGCGCCAAGGCGCGCATTCTCGGCAATCTGCGGGATCTCGGCGACGATCAGTCTGCGGTCGAGCGCGTGCGTCCGACCGCCGACCTGGCCGCCGCAGTGCGCGATGCCGACTATGTCGTCGAGGCTGTGCTCGAAGACCTGACGCTGAAGCAGAAGCTGTTTGGCGAAATCGAACAACACGTGCGACCACAGACCATCCTGGCCAGCAACACGTCGGTGATCCCGATTACCAAGATCATGGAGGATTTGCGCGACCGCTCGCGCGCGCTTGGCACCCATTGGTGGAACCCGCCCTATCTGGTGCCACTGGTCGAGGTCATCGGCACGCAGTGGACGTCGCAACAGGCGATCGACTGGACCATCGCGCTGCATAAAGCAGCGGGTAAGATGCCCGTTCACGTCAAGAAGGACGTACCCGGCTTCGTCGGCAACCGCCTGCAGCACGCATTGTGGCGAGAGGCGATTGCGCTGGTCGAGAACGGCATCTGCGACGCCGAAACCGTCGACACCGTGGTCAAGGCGAGCTTCGGCCGGCGGCTGGCCGTACTGGGCCCGCTCGAGAACGCCGATCTCGTCGGCACCGATTTGACCCTCGCAATCCACAAGACGGTGCTGCCCGATATCGATCAGCGGCCTGGTCCGTCGCCGTATCTCGAAGCACTGGCGGCGAGCGGAAAGCTTGGCTTCAAGTCCGGCGAGGGGTTCCGTAGCTGGAGCGCCGATGAGCAGGCGGCGCTGCGGAGCAAGGTCCTGCAGCATCTTAAGCGGGCGCGCGAGTGACGCCTGAGCAATCCACCAGGGAGGTTTTCAATGACAACCAAAGACGCTTCCGAAATTCAAGCGCTCGGATCACTGCAGGGCGTGAGCCGGCGTGCGCTCGTCAAGGCGGGCATCGGCGCCATCGCCGCACCTGCGGTGCTACGGGCGATCCCGGCCAATGCGCAGAGCCGTGTCATCAAGATCGGACACGTGAGCCCGCGGACCGGTCCGCTCGCCGGCTTCGGCGAGGCCGATGGTTTCGTTCTCGAACAGGTCCGCGGCATTCTCTCCAAGGGATTGCAGAGCGGTGGCCGTACCTATCAGGTCCAGATCATCAGCAAGGACAGCCAGTCCAGCGGTAGCCGCGCTGCCGAAGTCGCATCCGAATTGATCCTCGGCGACAAGGTCGACCTCATCGTCGCCTCCGCAACGCCCGATACGACCAATCCGGTGGCCGACCAGGCCGAGGTCAACGAGGTGCCCTGCATCACCACCAATTGCCCTTGGCAGCCCTACTTTTTCGGACGCAAGGGCGATCCGGCCAAGGGCTTCACCTGGACCTATCACTTCTTCTGGGGTCTCGAGGACGTCATCGGGGCGTTCCTGGCGCTGTGGGATTCAGCTTCGACCAACAAGGTCGTGGGCGGACTCTTCCCCAACGATGCCGACGGCAACGCCTGGGGCGATCCGCAGCGTGGCCTGCCGCCGGCACTGGCTCAGGCGGGTTACAAGCTCACCGATCCCGGCCGCTATCAAGTCATGAACAACGACTTCACGTCGCAGATCTCGGCATTCAAGGCGGTCAATGCCGAGATCGTCACCGGCAACATGATCCCGCCGGACTTCGCCACCTTCTGGTCGCAAGCGGCGCAACAGGGCTTCAAGCCCAAGATTGTCACCATAGGCAAGGCGCTGCTGTTTCCTTCGGTCATCGACTCCCTCGGCGCGCGCGGCAACGGACTCACATCCGAGATCTGGTGGACTCCGAACCATCCGTTCAAATCCGGTCTCACTGGCCAGAGCGCGAAGGAACTTACCGACGCGTATGTCGGCGCCACCAAGCGCCCGTGGACGCAGCCGATCGGCTTTCAACACGCGCTGTTCGAGGTTGCCATCGACGTCCTCAAGCGCACCAAGACGCTGGAGCCCAAGGCAATCCTCGATGCGATCGTGGCGACCGACTACAAGTCCATTGTCGGCCCGGTGAAATGGACGGGCCAGCCCGTGAAGAACGTGACCAAGACTCCGCTCGTCGCCGGGCAGTGGCAGCGCAGCGGAGACAAGTTCGACCTGGTCATCACCACCAATAAGACTGCGCCGGAGATTCCGGTCGGCGGACCGCTGCAGGTGCTGTCGTGAGGTGGCGACCTGTTGTTGCGATGTTCGCCGAGATGTCGTCCCCGCGAAAGCGGGGACCCATGCTGCCCTGAGCGGCTGCTTGTGGAAATGGATCCCCGCCTGCGCGGGGATGACAACCGATGATGCAGCAACGCCTGCGGTCGCACGCCGTTACGCCTGACGACGAGTTATCGCATGGTTGAACGGCCCATGCCCCCCATCCTCGCCTTCGACAAGGTCTCGAAGCGGTTCGGTGCGGTGATTGTGGCGCAAGCAATCGATCTCACGGTTGCCGACGGCGAGGCGCTTGGCATCATCGGACCTAACGGCGCCGGCAAAACCACGCTGTTCGGTATCGCGAGCGGCACCGTACGGCCCGACGCCGGGCGCGTCGTCTTTGCGGGAAGCGACATCACGCGCCTCGCGCCCGAACGCCGCTGCCGGATGGGCATCGGGCGGTCGTTTCAAATTCCACAGCCGTTCAATGGCATGAGCGTGTTCGAGAACTTGGTTGTGGCGGCGGCGTTCGGCGGGGGGCGCAGCGAACGCGACGCCTATCCGCGCTGCGTCGAGCTGCTCCAGCAATGCGGCTTGGCCGACAAGGCGAATAGGCCGGCCGGCCGGCTCACGCTGCTCGATCGCAAGCGGCTCGAACTCGCACGCGCGTTGGCGACCCAGCCGCGGCTGCTTCTTCTCGACGAGGTCGCCGGCGGCCTGACCGAGCACGAATGCACGGCGCTGGTCGATCTGATCCGAAGCATTCATCGCAGCGGCGTCTCGATCGTCTGGATCGAGCATGTCGTGCACGCGCTCGTCGCGGTGGTCGATCGGCTGCTGGTGCTGCACGGTGGGGGCTTCATCGGCGAGGGCGACCCGAAGACCGTGATCAAGTCGGCCGCAGTTCGTGAAATCTACATGGGAATCCCCGCCGATGCCTGAATCACTCCTCGACGTACGGGCACTCGACGCGTTCTATGGCGACTTCCAGGCGCTGTTCGGCGTTTCACTGCGCGTGGCACCGGGCGAGGTGGTCGCCGTCATCGGCGCCAATGGCGCCGGGAAGTCGACGCTGCTCAACTGCATCGCCGGCGCCATCGGGTCGCGTCGTGACGCGATCCTGTTCGACGGTGAGCCGATCGGAGACCAGGCTGCGCATGCTGTGGTCGGGCGCGGCATTGCGCTCGTTCCTGAAGGTCGGCGGTTGTTCGCCTCGCTCTCGGTCGAAGAGAACCTGCTGATCGGCGGCCAGGTCGGTCGGGTGGGACCGTGGAACCTGGCTCGGATCTACGACCTATTCCCGGTGCTCGCGGAACGACGCCAGGTGCCGAGCACGTCTCTGTCGGGCGGCCAGCAGCAAATGGTCGCCATCGGCCGCGCGCTGATGTCCAATCCCAAGCTTCTCCTGTGCGACGAGATCAGTCTCGGGCTTGCGCCCATCGTGGTCCGCGAGGTCTACGCCCGCTTGCCGTCGATCGTCGCGGAAGGCAGCTCGCTCATTATCGTGGAGCAAGACATCGTGCAGGCGCTCAAGGCGGCCAGCCACGTCTACTGCCTGCAGGAGGGCCGCGTGGCGCTCACCGGATCCGCCGGGACGCTGACGCGTGAGGCCATCTCGGCCGCCTATTTCGGAGCGTGATGATGCGACCGGGTTGGAGTCACTGAGAACGTACCGCGATGGAATGGGTCAACATCATCATTCAAGGTGTGCTGATCGGCGGGCTTTACGCCATGTTCGCCGCCGGTCTCGCATTGATCTTCGGCGTGATGCGGCTTGTCAACATCGCCCATGGCGATCTTATCGTGCTCGCGGCTTACATCGCGTTGATGACGACCGACACGCTCGGGCTAAATCCCCTGCTCGCCATTGTCGTCGTTGTGCCGATCATGGCGGCGATCGGCTATGGGCTCCAGCGCGGGCTGCTTAACCGCACCCTCGGCGACGACGTCCTGCCGCCTTTGCTGGTGACCTTCGGGCTCTCCGTCATCATTCAAAACGCGCTATTGGAGCTGTTCACCGCCGATAGTCGCCGGCTCAAGGCCGGCGCCATCGAGGTTGCCAGCTTTCAGATCGGGGAGGGCATCTGGATCGGCGTCCTTCCCCTGCTGCAATTCGTGGTCGCCATTTCCGTCATCGCCGGCCTGCAGCTCCTGTTCTACCGCACCGCCCTCGGCCGCGCCTTCCGGGCGACGTCGGACGATCAGTCGGTGGCGCAATTGATGGGTCTCGACAATCGCCACATCTTTGCGCTGGCCATGGCGCTGTCGCTTGCGGTCGTCGCGGTCGCCGGCGTCTTTCTTGCCGTGCGCACCAATTTCGACCCCGCGATCGGGCCTGCTCGGCTGATCTTCGGTTTCGAGGCCGTCATCATAGGCGGGCTCGGCAGCATGTGGGGTACACTCGCGGGCGGCATCATCCTCGGCGTGTCGCAGGCGATCGGCGCGCAGATCAATCCGGGCTGGCAGCTGCTGGCGGGGCATCTCGCCTTTCTCGTCATTCTGGCCGTGCGGCCCGAGGGCCTGTTCCCGAAGGTGCAGGGATGAGCGCCGCATTCCACGTCGAGCATGCGAGCCGCTCGAGCCGGATCGGCTTGGCGGGGTTCGCCATCGCTTTGGTTGGGCTCGCCGCGGCCCCGGCCTGGGGCGGCCGGGATGATTTGCGGCTCCTGTCCGAGATCTATGCCTATGTTGCACTCGCAAGCCTCTGGAACCTGCTCGCGGGATACGCCGGGCTGGTCTCGGTCGGCCAGCAGGCCTATGTCGGGCTCGGCGCCTATGTCCTGTTCGGAGCCACCATTCTCTTCGGGATGCCCCCGCTCGTCGCCGTGCCGGTCGCCGGCGTGATCGCGGCCGTGATCTCGCTGCCGGTCGCGGGTCTCATGTTTCGGCTGCGCGGCCACTACTTCGCCATTGGTACCTGGGTCGTCGCCGAGGTCTTCCGGCTCCTCTCGTCGCAGATCTCCGCACTCGGCGGCGGCTCCGGAATCAGCCTGCCCGCCGGGATTGTGACCGCGATGGCCCCGAGCCGGCAGATGCGGGAGTTCCTGATCTATTGGGTCGCGCTGGCACTGGTGGTTGTCGTACTCGCCGCGATCGTGCTGTTGCTGCGCTCGCGCTATGGTCTTGCGCTCACCGCAATTCGTGACAACGAACTGGCCGCGCGATCGAACGGGATCGACGTCACCCGCACCAAGCTCGTCGTCTATGTCTTGACCGCGTTCGGCACCGCGATGGTCGGCGCGCTGATCTTTCTGCAGAAGTTGAGAATCTCCCCCGATACCGCCTTCAGCGTCAACGATTGGACCGCGTTCGTGATCTTCATCACCGTGATCGGCGGGATCGGGCGGGTGGAAGGGCCGATCATCGGTACAGTCGTATTTTTTCTGCTGCGGCAGACACTGGCCGACCTCGGTAGCCTGTATCTCCTGATGCTCGGCGCTGTCGCGATCGCGGTGATGCTGTTTGCACCCAAAGGGATCTGGGGGCTGCTGGTGGAGCGTTTCGGCTGGCAACTGTTGCCGTTGGAACGGCGCTTGCGCCTGACCGCAGATCCCCGCACAAACTAATCCTAAGTCATCTTCGCGAATAGACCGGGAGACACCCATGGCTGCGAAATCCGACAAGGTCATCATCACCTGCGCCATCACCGGCGCTATCCACACTCCCACCATGTCGGACGCCTTGCCGATTACGCCCGATCAGATCGCCGAGCAGGCTATCGCTGCCGCGGAGGCAGGCGCCGCCATCCTCCACCTGCACGCACGCAATCCCGAGGATGGTCGCCCGACTGGCGACCCCGCGATGTTCATGCAGTTTCTTCCGCGCATCAAGCAGGCGACCGACTCCGTGATCAACATCACCACCGGCGGATCGCCCACCATGCCGGTCGAAGAGCGGCTGGCCGGCGTCATGAAGCTGTCGCCGGAGATGTGCTCGCTCAACATGGGTTCGATGAATTTCGGGCTCTACCCCATGGTCGCGCGTTACAAGTCGTGGAAGCACGACTGGGAGAAGCCATATCTGCTCGGGACCAACGAGACCATCTTTCGCAACACCTTCGCCGACATCGAGAAGATTTCAAAGCTGATGGGCGAGGGCCACGGCACCAAGTTCGAGCACGAATGCTACGACGTCGGGCATCTCTACAATCTCGCTCACGGTGTCGACAAAGGCTGGTTCAAGCCGCCGATCTTTCTGCAACTCATCTTCGGAATCCTGGGCGGCATCGGGGCCGACATGGAAAACCTGATGTTCATGAAACGCACCGCCGACAAGCTGTTTGGGGACGACTATCAATGGTCGGTGCTGGGCGCCGGCCGCTTCCAGATGCCGTTCGCTACCCAGGCGGTGATGTTGGGGGGCAACGTGCGCGTCGGCCTCGAAGACAGCCTGTTCATCGGCCGCGGCAAGCTCGCCAAGAGCAATGCCGAGCAGGTTGCGAAGGTGCGCCGGCTGATCGAGGAACTCGGCTATCAGGTCGCCACCGCGAAGGAAGCCCGTGAAACGCTCGGGCTGAAGGGACCGGATCGAACGAAGTTTTAGCCTTGATGGAACAGGCGGTCAGCTCTCGTTGTCATCGGCCGCGGGCGGGCGATCCAGCAATCGCCGGGCGGTCCATCGTGCACCAACATGTCCGATGGCTGCGTTTGTGTTTACTGGATGTCCGCTTTCGCGGGCATGACGACCGAATGGATGGAAAAGGCTAAGCCAATGGCCAACGATACAATCGTCGACATCTACTGCCACATCATGCCGGAGAAGTTTTCCGAGCAGATGAGCCGCATTGCGCCCCGCTTGGGAAATATCGCGGCGCGGCTGCGGGGCGTCAAAAAGTTGTTCGACCTCGATGAGCGCTTCCGCGAGATGGATCAGTTCGGCGATTATCGCGAAATCATCTCGCTGCCGAACCCGCCCATCGAGGACCTTGCGGCCGGCGATGTCGGCCTCGAATTGGCACGGATCGGCAATGATGCCATGGCCGAGTTGTGCGCCCGCCACCCCCAGCGCTTCCCGACATTCGTGGCGGCACTATCGATGACGGACGTTGACGGCTCGGTGAGGGAGGCGCGGCGTGCGGTGAAGGAGCTCGGCGCCGGCGGGGTGCAGATTTTCACCAGCGTGGCGGGCCGGCCGCTCGATGATCCCGCATTCGAGCCAATCTTCGCCACGATGGCGGAGTTCGATCTTCCGATCTGGCTGCACCCCGCACGCACCGCCAACATGCCGGATTACCCGTCCGAGCAAAAGTCCCGGTTCGAGATGTGGTGGTGCTTCGGGTGGCCCTACGACACCTCGGTGGCCATGGTGCGGATGGTGTTCGCAGGACTGCTCGACCGCTATCCGGGCCTTAAGATCATCACCCATCATCTCGGCGGAATGATCCCGTATTACGATGGGCGGATCGGCCCCGGCTTGCAGGTGCTCGGCAGCCGTACGAGCGATGAGGACTATTCGAACATTCTGCCTTCGCTCAAACGGCCACATCTGGACTATCTGCACGAGTTCTACGGCGATACCGCCCTGTTCGGCGGTGGAATCCAGGCGGTGCGCTGCGGGCTCGAGTTCTTCGGCGTCGACCACGTCGTGTTCGCGACCGACACCCCGCTCGGTCCGATCGCGCCTACGATCGATACCATCAAGCGGCTCGACATTGCGGCCGGCGATCGACGCAAGATATTCGTAGGCAACGCCGAGCAGCTTCTGAAGATGAAGTTTTCCTGAACCGAGAGATTGTCATGTCGATGAACGCGCTGTCGCGCCCCGTGTTCGGCTCCGCCGCCGTGATGCTTCTGCTCACAGTCTCGAGCGCGATGCTGGCATCGTCCGCTGACGCGGCGGAAAAGCTTCGCGTCGGCAAAGCCGTGCCCGAGGCGTTTTCGTTCGTGCCACTCGATATCGGCATCAAGAAGGGATTTTTCGCCAGGAACGGCCTCGACATCGAATCGATCGCCTTCGCTGGCGACGCTCGTATGCAGCAGGCGATGGCGTCCGACAGTCTCGACATCGCGCTCGGTTCCGGCCCGGCGATGGCGTTCATCGTCAAGGGCTCGCCCATTAAGGGCGTAGCAGCCATGGCCGGACCGCCGCTATTGTTGGCCATCGTCGTGCGGCCGGATGGTCCGAAGACCGTCGCCGATCTCAAGGGCAAGAAGATCAGCGTATCGACTGCCGGCTCGTTGACTTATTGGCTGGTGAGCGAAACGTCGCGGCGGCAGGGCTGGGGGCCGAAAGGCATCGAGATCGCGCCCATGGGCGCCATGCCGGGACAGATCGCGGCGATCAAGCGCGGCGACATCGATGGCACCATCATGGACATAGGAAATGCCTTTGAGCTCGAGAAGCGGGGTGAAGGCCGTATTCTGGTTCGCTTCACCGATATCAAGGATTTCCATATCCACGTGATATTCGCCGCCGACAAGCTCATCGCCGAACGTCCGGAGGCGCTTCGCGCATTTCTGCGGAGTTGGTTCGAGACCATCGATTTCATGCGCAAGAACAAGGCGGAAACCGTGGCCATCGCCAAGGAGGTCACGAACAAGGATGAGGACATCACGTCACGTGTCTACGACGAGCTGATGCCGATGTTCTCCGACGACGGAAAATTCAGTCCCGGCGCGCTCGCCACGCTCGCAAAGTCATACGTCGAGCTGCAACTGCTGCCGTCGGAGCCTGACCCGGCGAAACTCCAAACCGAAGCGTTCCTGCCCACGAAGTGACGCGTCCATGTCGGCGGCCCGCAGGCTCTACGGCTTGATCGATTCCTTTGCCCGGTCGACCGTCGCCTTCGGTGTGGCGTAAAGCTGCTCCACGAGCCGCTGCACTCTCTCGCCCGATGACGGCTCCACGTCGATGCGTGTGCGTTCTGTGTCGGCAAGGAATTCCTTGTCCTGCATGGTCGCACTGAAAGCATCGCGCAGGATTTTGATCGGCTCTGCCGCCACGCCAGGGGGTGCGAGGTAAGGACGGCCGAAGACCTGTTGGCTGATGATCAATTCGACCGCCTTCTTGTCGCCTTCGCTCTTGATGAATTTCCAGATTTGCGGGACACCGAGTGCGGTCAGCTCGGCCTCCGGCTCAAGATTGATCTGGGCAAGAATGTTGGCGGTCTTGCTGCGGATCCAGTCCGGACGTTGTGATTTCAGACTTGCCCAGTCGAGACCGCACATGCCGTCGACCTCGCCCCGCTCCATGGCGAGAAAAATGTCGGCGGTGCCCTTGTAGCCGGCGACCAGGTCGAACATCGCTCCCGTCGTCCTCTTGTGCATATTGACGTAATCGCGGGTAGACCCGCCTGCCGCGCTCGCGCCCATGATCGCCTTGTGCTGGAGGGCGTCATCGAAGCTCTTGATCCTGGAGCGCTCGTGGCTGATACAGACCCGCGTCGCGTTGTCGGCGCTGCCGAGATATTGAAACTTGGTCGGGTCATACAGCGCCTGTGCGCGCTCATCGAGCAGCGGACCCATGATGGCGCCGGGAAAGACTGCGCCGATCACTGATCCGTCCTTGGGGGCGACGCCATAAAGGAAGGATGCGGCCCGTCCGCTGCCGGCACCCGGTTGGTTCTTGGTAACAATGGTCGGGCTGCCAGGGATGAAGCGGTGAAGATGTCGCGCGAGTACGCGGGCATAGATGTCGTAGCCGCCCCCGACGTCCCCGCCGATGAGAAAATCAATGGTCTTGCCGGTATAGAAATCCGCGGGCGCCGCCGGCGTCGTCGTCAGACAGGCGGCCAGCGCGGACACGGTAACGGCAAGACCAGCGCGTGATCGCACAGGCCGAGCGGCCATTCCAAGCTCCGTCGGTTCCTCGTGCCTTGGGTATTGTTGTCATTTCCCAAGGACCGTCATTCCAGAAGTCGTCATTCTACAGGAAACGGGAAGGCGCGAGATGCGGCCAATACGCCGCCCGCGATTGCTCAAGCCGGGCGCCGTCCCGACATGCCGAACGCGACGGTGGCGATGGCGAGGATCGCGCAGCCCGCGATGTAGAGGAACACCGCGCGAGGATGCCCATGATCGAGCAGCTGCGCGAAAATCAAGGGCGCTACCATGCCGCCGATATGAAAGCCGGTGGTCACGAAGCCGAATACCTTGCCGAACGAGCCGGGCGGCGTGACCGAACGCACGATCATGTCGCGCGACGGCATGGTCAGGCCGCTCGCGAAGCCGCTCAGCGACACGATCAGGACCAGCAACAGCGCGCCAGGATCCACAAAGCCGATGAGCGTGCTGACCGCGCCGGTCACCAGCAACCCGGCAGCCGTCACGACGTTGTGGTGGGCGGTGCGGGTGGCGAGCGTGCCTCCGACCAGTACTCCGATCGCACTCATGGCCAGCAGGCCGGTGAGCGCGGTATTGGCCAGCGCGGGCGGCGTCCCGTAGAGCGCACCCAGCCCTACCACCAGATATTGGTTGAGACCGCCGCCGACCATCGCCAGCAGCACGAAGAAGACGAGATTAAGCAGGATCGGCGACGACAGCAGGAGGCGCCAGCCGTCGGTGGCCCCGTCCGGCGGCTCGTTCCCGCGCGGCTTCGACGCATGCGCGCTGCGGTGACGCGGCAGCTCACCCTGCAGCGCGAGAATAAGCGCTGCAATGATTCCGAGCGCTGCGGCACAGACAAATGCGCCGCGCCATCCCACCAGGCTCTGCATGAACAGAAGTGTGCCAGGGGCGACGGCGGAGCCGATCATTCCGGAGCAGGTGTGGAAGGAGAAGACCTGAGGGATACGTTGCGGCGTGATGCGTTCGGACAGCAGCGCGTAGTCGGCGGGATGATACACGGTGTTGGCGAGCCCCATCACGGCGAACATCGCGATGAACACCCAGAACGAATCGACGAGGCCCGCCACCGCCACTGCCGCCGATCCCAACAGCAAACCGCCGATCAGATTGAGTCGCGCTCCGAAGTGGTCGACAAAAAAACCGACCGGCGTTTGCAGGACCGCGGACACCACGCCGAAAGCGGCGAGCGCGAGGCTCAGCTCGGTATAAGTCACGCCGTAGTCGTCCTTGATGAAGACGAATAGCGGGGCGAGCAGCATCATGTAGTAGTGGCTGACGAAGTGGGCGATACACACGCCGGCAATAAGCTTGTCTTCGCGCGCGCGCGTAGGAACGAAAATTTCGGCGGCCTGGGTCATTATATCGTTTTGTTCAGAGAGGCGCGATCAGGCCGCGCGCGCGGCCTTGGCATCTTGAATGGCACGCCAGACGCGGTAGGGCGTCGCCGGCATATCCATGTGCGGGACCCCGAACTCGGCCAGCGCGTCTGCTATCGCGTTCATCACCGAGGTGAGCGAGCCGGCGCAACCCGCTTCGCCGCACCCCTTTACGCCGAGCACGTTGGTCGTGGCCGGCACCGGATGGTCGACGACCGCGACCTCGGGCGAATCGCTTGCCCGCGGGAGCGCATAATCCATGAACGAACCGGTCAGGAACTGTCCATCCTCGTCGTATACCGTCATTTCCATCAGCGCCTGTCCGATGCCCTGGATCACGCCGCCATGCAACTGGCCTTCGACGATCAGGGGATTGATGACGGTACCGAAGTCATTGACCGAGGAATATTTGACCACTGCGATCACGCCGGTGTCGGGGTCCAACTCGACCTCGCAGACATGACAGCCGTTAGGATAGGTGGACGCGCCGGGGCCGTCGCTGACGTGACGGATGTCGAGGGTGGACGGTACCCCCTCGGGCAGATTGAGGCCGGAGCGGAGCTTTTCCGCGAGCTCCATGATTCCGATCGCGCGGTCTGTGCCGGCGATCACGAACCGTCCCTGCGCAAACTCGATGTCAGCGACCGCGGCTTCGAGCACGTGGGAGGCGATCTGCTTGCCCTGATCGATCACCTTGGCGGACGCCTCCACGATGGCGGTGCCGCTGTGCATGATCGATTTCGAGCCGCCGGTGCCGCCGCCCGCGAGCAACTCGTCGCTGTCGCCCTGGAGGAGGCGGATGCGTTCAAACGGAATGCCGAGTTTGTCGGTCAGGACCTGCGCGAAGGGGGCGGCATGACCCTGCCCGTAATCGAGCGTGCCGGTGATGATGGTGACCGTACCGTCGGCTTCGAAGCGGATGCCGCCCATTTCCTTGCTCGGTGGCGCGGTGACTTCGAGGAAGCTGCCAATCCCAAGCCCGCGCACCTTTCCGCGTTTGCGGCTCTCGCGTTTGCGGCGGGCGAAGCCCTTGACGTCTGCGACTTCGAGCGCGTGCTTGAGCACGCCGGGAAAGTCCCCGCTGTCATAGGTGCTTCCGGAGGCAGTCTTGATCGGAATCTCGCGCGGCCGGATCTGGTTGCGCCGGCGCAACTCGACGCGGTCGATCCCCATCTCGGCGGCCGCGGCGTCGATCAGCCGCTCCATGTAATAATTGCCCTCGGGCCGGCCGGCGCCGCGATAGGCGGACACGTGCGAGGTGTTAGTGAACATACATTTGGTGGAAACTTCGATCAACGGCGTGCGGTAGACGCTCTGCACATTCTTGACCGTATTGAGTGTGGAGGGCATCGGCGCCACCTGGGCGAGGAAGCCGCCCATATTCCCGAAATTGGTAATGCGCAACGCCAGGAAGGTCCCGTCGGCATCGAGCGCAAGCTCGGCGGTCAGGTCGTGGTCGCGGCCGTGGCTGTCCGACACGAAGCTTCCCGACCGCTCGTCGGTCCATTTGACGGGACGGCCGAGCGCGCGGGCGGCATGGAGCACGCAGACATATTCGGGAAATGGCGCCGACTTCATGCCGAAGGAGCCGCCGACATGACCGGTCAGGATGCGAACCTGCTTCGGTTCGACCTTGAGAATCTCCGCCATGTTGCCCCTCATGCCGAACGCGCCCTGGGAGGGCGCGTGGAGCGTGAAGCGTCCGCTCGCGGGGTCATGGATACCGATGGCCGCGCGCGGCTCCATCGCGTTCACAACGACGCGACTATTGCTGAGCTTGAGGCGGGTGACATGCGCGGCCCTGTCGAAGGCGGCGGCTACCTTTTCGCTATCGCCGAAGTGATAGTCGAGCGCGACATTGCCGGGCGCTTCGTCATGGATGAGCGGCGCGCCCGGACGCGACGCTTCCTCCGGCCGGACCACGGCCGGCAGCGCATCGATGTCGACCTCGACCGCCTCGGCTGCGTCCTTTGCGTGCAACACGGTGTCTGCCACGACGAAAGCCACGGGGTCGCCGACGAAGCGGACCTTGTCGGTCGCCAAGGCCGGCCGCGGCGGCCGTTTCATGGGCGTGCCGTCCCGGTTGTTGAACGGGACGATGCATTTGAGCGTGCCGTAGGCGGCAAGATCGGCGCCGGTATAAACTCCGAGGACGCCCGGCATGTTGCGCGCGGCCGTCGTGTCAACGCCCTTGATCACGCCGTGGGCAATGTGGCTGCGGACCATCACCGCATAAGCTTCGCCCGTGACCTTAATGTCGTCGGTGTAGCAACCCTCTCCGCGCACCAGCATCGGATCCTCGGTGCGCCGCACCGGTTGGCCGATGCCGAATTTCATCAATGCGAAACTCTGCGGGTCGTTTTGAAGATTCATAAATCAACGCCTGATCAGTATATCGCCTGCAGGCCGGGACGGCCGCAGGCGAGGGGGGTCGAGGATATCGCCCGCCGCCGGCACAATCGGGCGGGACGGAGGCGCGGACACGACCTCAGATAAAGGACGCTGACCCCTTCGACAAGGACGTCCGGCCCAGGCCATGCGCTCAGCGCGCATCTGTTGCGCGAGGCTCCCTCGTGTTACACTCGCGCCGATATCGTCGGGACATGGCCGCTGCCGTTGAGCTGGAAAGGCTTCGGCGCGGCAGGAAGGAACTGGATGAAGGACGAGGGCCGGGCAACCGGCGGCCTCGACCCCGACCATGATCGGCCGCGGCAGCCGCGGTTGCGGTGGGGTCGGCGGTCACCCTATGGCTACCAGCGTTACGACCGTGGGCAGGGCGAGACCGGTCATACAGGTCCGACCTACGCCGCGCTCGATCTCGGCACCAACAACTGCCGGCTCCTGGTCGCGCGCCCGACTGGCGACAGCTTTCGGGTGATCGACGCCTTCTCCCGCATCATCCGGCTGGGGGAGGGTGTATCGACGTCCGGCCGCATCAGCGATGCCGCGATCGCCCGTGCGGTCGAAGCGCTGGCCATTTGCCGCGACAAGATGCGCAATCGTGGCGTGACGCGGGCGCAGCTGATCGCCACCGAGGCATGTCGCGCAGCGATCAACGGCGCCGAATTCCGTGCCCGCATCGCCGAGGAGGTGGGGCTTGAGCTGGAGATCATCGACCGTGAGACCGAAGCAAGGCTGGCGGCCACCGGCTGCACCCCGCTGATCGATCCGCAGGCCGATGGCGTGCTCCTGTTCGACATCGGCGGCGGCTCCTCGGAATTGGTCCGCCTCGAGCGTTCTCCGCCCACGCGGCGCGGCCCGCCACTCCCCAAGATCAAGGCCTGGGTGTCGCTGCCGGTCGGCGTGGTCACCCTCGCGGAGCGCCATGGCGGGCACCTGGTTACACCCGAGATCTATGCGGCGATGATCGCGGAGGTCGCCGCGTTGCTCGACCGGTTCCTGGCCGAGCATGGCGGCCTCGGGGCCGGTCAGGTCCATCTACTCGGCACCTCGGGGACAGTGACCACGATCGCCGGCGTGCATCTCGAGCTCCGGCGCTACGAGCGCCGCCGGGTCGATGGCTGCTGGATGGTCGACGATGAGGTGACCCGCGTGATCGAGCGCCTGCTGGCCTGGAGCTATCAGGATCGCGTCGCCAATGCCTGCATTGGCGCCGAGCGCGCCGATCTTGTGCTCGCGGGCTGTGCGATCCTCGACGCTATTCGCGGTGCCTTCCCCTGCCGACGTCTGCGGGTGGCCGACCGCGGGCTGCGCGAGGGGATGCTGGTGCAGATGATGCGCGAGGACGGCGCGTGGGGCGCCGAGGCGCGGACCCCGTGACCACGCGCGGCGGCGGGCGCGATCTCAAGGTCCGAGTCAAGACGGGCAGGCGTTCGCTGTCCTCCAAGCTTTGGCTGGAGCGGCAGCTCAACGATCCTTACGTCGCGCGCGCCAAGCGGGAAGGTTTTCGTGGCCGGGCGGCCTTCAAGCTGATCGAGATCGATGACAAGTATCGTCTGCTCAAGAAAGGTCGACGGGTGGTCGATCTCGGCGCTGCGCCCGGCGGTTGGAGCCAGGTCGCGGCGAAGCGTGTTGGTGCGGAGGTGGGCACAGGAAAGATCGTCGCAATCGACCTCCTCCCGATGGCGCCGTTGCCCGGAGTCCAATTCATCGAGCTGGACTTTCTCGATCCGCACGCACCGGAAGCGATCAAGGGTCTGCTCGGCGGCCCGGCCGATGTCGTCCTTTCGGACATGGCTGCGAACGCGACCGGCCACCGTCAGACCGACCATCTCAGGATCATGGCACTGGCGGAGGCCGCGGCCGACTTCGGGCGTGAGTTGCTCTCACCCGGCGGTGCGTTTCTCTGCAAGGTGCTGCAGGGCGGGACCGAGACGACGCTGCTTGCCGCGCTCAAGTGCGATTTCGCCAGCGTGAAGCACGTGAAGCCGTCGGCGAGCCGGGCGGATTCGGCGGAGCTTTATCTCTTGGCAACGGGATTTCGCGGTCAGAGTTCGTAGCGGTTTCGGCAGCTGCATACTCAGCTCAGTTTCTGATCGGTCGCCTCGGTCGGGCCCGCGGCCGGCGCAGGGCTGCGCCGCGCCAGTTCCGCGCCCGCATCCTTCGGCATCCGCGCGAAGATGAAAAACGCGCTGCCGGCGATCACGGCGATGGCGATGAAGGCCGGCTGGAAGTCGGCGGCGGCGGTGATGGTCGACTGTCCGCGCGCCACTAAGGTCAGATCCACCGCGACTGCGCCGATGGCGACCCCGACCGAGATCGATACCTGCTGGGCGACCGCCACCAGCGAGGTGGCGCGGCTCATGCGGCGATTGTCGACGTCGGCGTAGGCGATGGTATTGAGGCTGGTGAATTCGAGCGAACGGAAGAAGCCGCTGACGATCAGCACGCCCACGATCCACGCGAATGACACGCCGGGCGTGAACGTGGCGCAGGCGGCGACCAGCGCCGCGCTGACCAGGGCGTTCACCACCAGCACACGGCGGAACCCGAACCATCGGAGAATGATGGGAATCACCGTCTTCATGCCCATGGCGCCGACGACGTTCGAGAGTGTGATCAGACCGGACTGGAACGCGGTGAGGCCGAAGCCGAGCTGAAGCAGAAGCGGAAGCAGGAACGGCATCGCCCCAATGCCGGAGCGATAAATGAAGCCGCCGACGACGGCGGCGCGCATGGTCGGGATCTTGAGCAGCGCGAGATCAAGCACCGGCGCGGGTGTGCGGCGCGCGTGCCGAACATAGGCGTAGGTTGCGACGGCCCCAATGGCGATCAGCGCGATGACCACGCCGGTCGGCAAGACAGTGAGACCGAGCAGCGAGCCGCCGAAAACGAGGCCGCCGATGCCGACACCGGCGAGCACGGCGCCGACCGGGTCGAACGGATCGGGGGTCTCTGCCCGCACGTCCTCGATGAAGATCGTCGCCAGGACGATGCCGGCGATGCCGATTGGGATGTTGATCAGGAAGATCCAGTGCCATGAGATGTAGGTGGTGATGAAGCCGCCGAGCGCCGGCCCCAGCAGTGGACCGACCAAAGCCGGCAACGTGACCCATACCATGGCGTTGATCAGCTCGCGTCGGTCGACGCTGCGCACGAGGATCAGGCGCGCGACCGGTGTCATCATCGCCCCGCCCATCCCCTCGACAATGCGCGCCGCGACGAATTCAGCCAACGAGTTGGAGAGCGCGCAGCCGATCGAGCCGAGCATGAAGACCGCGATGGCGCTGCGGAAAACGGTGCGCGCGCCGAAGCGGTCGGCAGTCCAGCCGCTCACCGGGATGAAGACCGCCAGCGACAGCAGATAGGCGGTGACGGCGAGCTTGAGCGTCAGCGGGCTCGTTCCGATGTCGGCGGCGATCGCGGGCAACGAAGTGGCGATGACCGTCGAGTCCATGTTTTCCATGAACAGGGCGACCGCCACGATCAGCGGGACGATGCGTTTTGCCAACATGCGGGGTGGACCGTAGGACCTGATTCCGGGAGGGCAAGCTAGCAGAGCGGCATCGGCCGCGCCCCACCGGTATTGTCCGGCGTTTGGCGCAACCCCACATGCGACGCATCGATCGGTGGATTACCGCCGGAGTGCTAGGATTCGCCGACGAGCCGTGCTAACGACCGGCGCCAACCCAAAACGGGTCGTCGAGTCGCGCGCGAGACTGCCGTTTCGCCGCAGAGCGGGCGCTATCCGCTTCCGACGGTGCCCGGCGACCAAGCCCGCAAGCCGGGTGACTGGAGTGGCAATGGACCAGAAATCCAACGGAACCCTGCGGGAAGCCCTCACCTTCGACGACGTCCTGCTCAAGCCGGGATTGTCCGAATTGCTGCCGTCCGATGCCGATATCCGCACCCGGATCACTCGCGAAATCTCCCTCAATATCCCGATCATCGCCTCGGCCATGGACACGGTGACCGAAGCCAAGATGGCGATCGCCATGGCGCAGGCCGGAGGCCTCGGCGTGCTCCATCGCAATCTCGAGCCGGATGCCCAAGCCGCGCAGGTCCGTCAGGTCAAGAAGTTCGAATCCGGGATGGTGGTGAACCCTGTGACCATCGCTCCTACGGCCACGCTCGCCGACGCGCTCGCGCTGATGCAGGACCACGGCATTTCCGGCATTCCCGTGGTCGAGGGTGGCGGCTCCGGCCGGGCCGGCAAGCTGGTCGGCATTCTCACCAATCGCGACGTGCGCTTCGCCACCGACCCCCGCCAGAGAGTGGCCGAGCTGATGACCAAGGAGCGGCTGATCACCGTGTCCGAGAGCGTCGGGCAGGACGAGGCCAAGCGCCTCCTCCATCAGCACCGCATCGAGAAGCTGCTCGTGGTCGACGATGAGTACCGCTGCGTCGGGCTGATCACGGTAAAGGACATGGAGAAAGCGGTCGCCAATCCGCACGCCTGCAAGGACGAGCAGGGCCGACTGCGCGTCGCCGCCGCGACGACCGTGGGAGACAAGGGGTTCGACCGCACCGGGCGGCTGATCGAGGCGGGCGTCGATCTTGTTGTAGTCGATACCGCGCACGGTCATTCGCGCGCGGTGCTCGACGCCGTCACCCGCATCAAGCGTCTGTCGAACAAGGTGCAGGTGGTCGCCGGCAACATCGCCACCAGCGAAGGCGCCAAGGCACTCATCGATGCCGGCGCGGACGCCATCAAGGTCGGCATCGGCCCGGGCTCGATCTGCACCACCCGGATCGTCGCGGGCGTCGGCGTGCCGCAACTCACCGCCATCATGGATGCGGTCGAGGTCGCCCACAAGTCCGCGATACCGGTCATCGCCGACGGCGGCATCAAGTACTCCGGCGATCTCGCCAAGGCGCTGGCTGCCGGCGCCGACTGCGCCATGGTGGGCTCGCTCCTTGCCGGCACCGACGAAACGCCGGGCGAGGTGTTCCTGTATCAGGGCCGCTCCTACAAGACCTATCGCGGCATGGGCTCAGTCAGCGCCATGGCGCGAGGTTCTGCCGACCGCTACTTCCAACAGGACATCAAGGACACCCTCAAGCTGGTGCCGGAGGGCGTCGAGGGCCAGGTGCCCTATAAGGGCGCGGTGGCGACCGTGCTGCACCAGCTTGCCGGTGGCCTGCGCGCGGCCATGGGCTATGTGGGCGCGAAGGATTTGCAGGAGCTGCATGAGAAGGCCGAATTCGTGCGCATCTCGGGCGCCGGCATGCGCGAGAGCCACGTGCACGATGTCACCATCACCCGCGAGAGCCCGAACTACCCATCGCGGGTGTAATTCGTCCATCCGACGCAGACTGATCCCGCCACAGATGCGATCCCGGCATGACGGCGCGGTAAGAGTCGAGGCTTCGGCGCAGGGTGCGCCTACAATGTTGCGTTCTATGCCGCAGATCGGCAATTTAGCCGCGCCGTTAGGTGGGGGGACTAAGTCATGACCATACAAGCCGTGTTGCTTCCACTGTTCGTCGAGGTGCTGCTGACTTTCGTGCTGCTGTGCTGGATGGCCTATGCGCGCACCGAAGCGTTCAAGCGGGGCGCAGTCCGAGCGGCCGACATCGCCTTGCGCGAGCCGAACTGGCCGCAGCGTCCTACTCAGCTCGGCAACGCCTTTCTCAATCAGTTCGAGCTGCCCGTTCTCTTCTACGTGCTCACGATCCTTGCCTGGATCACCCGCCACGCTGACCTTCTCTTCGTCATACTGGCGTGGGTCTTCGTCGCCACACGCCTGGTCCAAGCCTACATCCACGTAACCCACAACGATGTACGCCAGCGCGGCACTGCGTTCATCGTGGGCGCGATCGTGCTCATGCTGATGTGGTTGATTTTCATCCTGCGCATCCTCCTCGGCATCTGATGACACCCGCCGCCCGGCTCTCCGCCGCGATCGAGATCGTCGCCGATATAGAGGCGCGGCACCGGCCGGCGCCCGAAGCGCTCAAGGACTGGGGGCTCTCGCATCGCTTCGCCGGCTCGGGCGACCGCGCCGCGCTCGCCGGCCTGGTCTATGACGCGCTGCGCCGGCGGGCGTCCAGCGTCCATGTCATGGGCGACCCCAGCCCGCGCGCGATCCTGCTCGGCATGCTGCGGCTCGAGCGCAAGCTTGAGGCCGATGCCATCGCGGCTCTGGCGAATGGCGAGCGCTTTGCACCGCAGCCGCTGAGCGCCGAGGAGCAAACGCGGCTCGCCGTGCTTGACCTCGAGGGTGCTCCGCCCTGGGTGGCTGGCGACTACCCGGAATGGCTCGATCCGTATCTCACCCGTGCGTTCGGCGAGGAGCGCGCCGCCGAGGGCGCGGCGCTTGCGAGCCGCGCGCCGCTTGATCTGCGCGTCAACGACATCAAGGGCGACCGTGACGAGGCTGCGGCCTTGCTTGCGGACCTCAATCCCGTGCCGACGCGCTGGTCCCCGTTCGGGCTGCGGATTGCGCTCGATGCCGGCGCCAAGAATCCCGCCATCCACGCTGAGCCCGCGTTCATCAAGGGCATGATAGAGGTGCAGGACGAGGGATCCCAACTCGCGGCGCTTCTCGCGGGTGCGAAGCCGGGCGAGCACGTGGTCGATCTCTGCGCCGGCGCCGGCGGCAAGACGCTCGCGCTCGCAGCGGCGATGCAAAATCATGGACAACTGTACGCAACCGATTCCGACAAGCGTCGGCTCGCGCCCATCCACGAGCGGCTCGCGCGTTCCGGAGCGCGCAACGTGCAGGTCCGCACCCCGAAATCCGTAGGCACCGAGCTTGCCGATCTCGCGGGCCGCGCCGACCTCGTGCTCATCGATGCGCCCTGCACCGGCATCGGAACATGGCGGCGCAATCCCGATGCGAAATGGCGCGTGCGTCCCGGCGCGCTCGCGGTGCGGCTCAAGGAGCAGGCGGCCGTGCTCGACCGTGCCGCTGCACTGGTCAGGCCTGGTGGTCGTATCGCCTACGTCACCTGCTCGGTGTTGGTGGAGGAGAATGGCGACCAGATACGCGCCTTTCTCGCGCGCGAGCCGGGTTTTGCGCTCGTGCCCCCGGGTGAGGCGGCAAACGCGCTCGGAGAGCGCGCCTATCTGTTCCGCCATGCCGTACTGATGTCGGACGAGGGGTTGCTGATGACCCCCCGGCGAACCGACACGGATGGCTTTTACGTATCGGTTATGGCGCGGACTTGATGCCCTGATTCGCCCGCAGTAGGTCGGCCGACCTGGATCCGGCCTGAGCGCCTCATGAGGGCGTGGCCTGGTGAGCGCCGTCGCCCCTCCATTTGGAGCCTTCCGAGGGCTATTGGCGACAACTTGCCTAAATACCGGTGGTGTTTGAGCAACACTCGCCTGAAAACCATCCACCAATGCCCGGAATGACGCAGTTTTTCATTGTGCCGCGGGCCCGGTCAGAGCATTTCTTTAGGGTACAGCGGATAACGCTGGGGGCTGAGTGATGGTGCCAAGAAAGTTTGGCATCGCTCTCGGGTTACGCGTTCCGGGGCGTTCAAGAGATACTCGAAACACAAGGGGATGAGCCATGTTGAAGATCCTGACCATTACTGCGGCATCGATCGCGATGTTGAGCGCTGCCGCCGCCGCTGACCTGCCGCGCAAAGAGCCTCCTCCGCCCGCCGCTCCGGTTGGCAAAGCGCCGATCGGCAAGTATCCGGTCGGCAAGGCTCCGATCGGCAAGTATCCGCAGCCGGTCGCCGCCAGGGGCTGAGCTGCTGCAAGAATTGCGTGACGCTGAATAGAGGCCAGCCATGGCAGTGCGGGGAATCGTATTTCTTTTGTCGGGACTTCTGCTCGGCGGATGCATGCAGGCAACGTTGGACCCCGTGTCCGACGCCAACTTCACCGCGCGAGATAGGAAGCTCCTGGCGAATCCGCCCTATGAGAAGGCAACGATTCCCCTCACTTACCAGCGTCACGTTGTTCAATACCACCGCAAGGAAGCGCCGGGCTCGATCCTGGTCGATACCTCGGAGCGCTTTCTCTACTACGTCCTGCCCGACGGGAAGGCGATCCGTTATGGTGTGATCGTCGGCGAAGACGCGCAGGCTTGGTCCGGCGTGGCCAAGGTGGGCCGCAAGGAAGAATGGCCGGGGTGGACGCCGACCGCAGGTGAGAAGAAGCGGCTCGGCCCCCTTCCCAATTATGTCGAAGGCGGCGCGCACAATCCGATGGGCGCCCGCGGGATTTATCTCTTCTCCGGCGGCCAGGATACGTTGTTCCGCATCCACGGGACCAACCAGCCGCAATATATCGGGCAGGCGATATCCTCCGGCTGCATCCGGTTGACCAACGAGGACGTGATCGACCTCTACAACCGGGTCAAGACGGGCGCGATCGTCGTGGTGCTGGGTCCAAGGGGAAGCGAGAATAGGCTCGCGTCGGCTGTGACGGGCCGGCCCAACTAGTACCGCTTCGATGTCTGCACCCACGGCAGGGGATCGCGTGATCCTGCGATCGCAAGCCGACGAACGACGCGCCGCCCTGAAGAGCGCGGTCGTTTCTCCTGGCTAAGGCTTGCGACTCGGCGCCACGAACGGATTGGCGTCGATTCCTTCGCGGCCATTCTTCTCGAAGCACGATTCCAGACGGTCGAGCGCGAGAGAGCTCTTGTCCAGCGGGACGTGAAGCGTCGCGCCTTCTGCGCGCACGTCAAGTATGCTTGCGGTCCGCAGCCGCTCGTTGAAGGAACGATCGGCAAACGCGATTGTCACGCCCTTGGTTTCGGCCAATGCCTTGGCATCGACTGAGTGCGAGCCGACGGCGAGCCTGACCGTATAGGCCTTGCCGCGTTCGAGCTTCCATTTGCTCGAGTCGAGAAGCAGCAACAGACCATCTTGATTCCGTACGAAGGTGACCCCGAGGCCCGAGGCTGAACGCGTCATGGTGCAATAGTCGAACTTGTCGCCCTTGTAAGTGGTTGCAATGTTCCAAGGGCCTACGGTCACTGCCTGACTTTCCTGCTGCTGTTGAGCGAGCGCCGACGAACTCAAGATGCTCAGACAAACGAGTGAGGCGGTCGTTCGCATCGTCTACTCCTTCTGAGAGGGCCGCTATGATCGAAGGGCTGTCGGCGTGTGGTCGAGAACAACCGATCAGGGCGCGTGACCCAAACGATCGTTTCGGCATGGCGGGGGGTCTCGATATCGAGGGCAGTGCCGTGGCCACCCCACACATCAAGCGTTCTGCCCGACCTGCGGTTCCATCACGGCAAGTGTGCGCAAAGCATTGAGGGTGAAGGCGGTAAAATGTGCCGGACAACGGTCAGCCCGCTACCTTGTCGGTCAATCGGCAGGAGAAGGAAGACCTGGCACGCTACCGTCTGCGCGTGAGGCATGAATTCTCACCGCGATGATCTGGATCGAGCACGACATGCAACTGGTCCGCGACCTCGCCGACAAGGTGCTGGTGCTGCATCCCGGCAAGGAATTGGCATTAGGCCCGCCGAATCAGGTTTTGTCCGATCCCGCGGTCATTGCAGCCTATATCGGCAAGCGCTGACCACCGTGTCCTGGATATTGCCGGCCCCCCCCCGGTAGCGAACCTTTGCTCGGTTGTACTAGGGTTCGGCGGGCGGCCGCCCGAAGAAATCATAAGCAGGATCACCCGGCCGTCCCGAGGAAGTCGATCGTCAGGGAGGACATCATGACACGCGTGCAGGCTGCGGCTTGGCGAAACGTGTGCGGGCGGGTCTCGATAAGTAGCCTGGTTGCCCTTCTAGTCAGCGTGCTCGGGTCGGTGGCCCCGTTACAGGCGCAAGAGCCGATCAAGATCGGATTCGGCGTATCTCTGACTGGGGGCCTCGCCTCGTCGGGCAAAGCCCATCTGCTGTCCAAGCAGATCTGGGCCGAGGAGATCAACGCCAAGGGTGGGCTGCTCGGCCGTCAGGTGAGGCTCATTTATTTCGACGACCAGACCAATGCCGCCAATGTTCCCGGCATCTACTCCAAGCTCATGGACGTCGACAAGGTCGACCTGCTGATGGGTCATGCCACCAATCTGATCGTCGCCGCCATGCCCCACATCATGGCCCGCAAGAAGATGGTGATGGTGTTGCTGGCGCTCGGCTCCAATGCGGAGTTCACCTATCCGAAGTATTTCCAGAGCGCGCCATTCGGACCCGATTCGAAGGGTGTCCTCTCCAACGCCTTTTTCGAGGTTGCAAAGTCAATCAAGCCAGCGCCGAAGACGGTGGCGCTTGTCGGCGCGGATGCCGAGTTCTCCAACAACGTGCTGATCGGCGCCCGCGAGAACGCGAAGAAATTCGGCCTCCAGATCGTCTACGACAAGAGCTACCCGCCGGCGACCGTCGACTACTCGCCGATCGTGCGGGCCATCCAGGCGACGAATCCCGATGTTGTCCTGCTTGCATCGTATCCACCGGACTCCGTCGGGATGGTGCGAGCGGCGACCGAGATCGGCCTGCGGACGCAACTCTTCGGTGGCGCGATGGTGGGTATGCAATATGCCTCGCTGATTGGGCAATTGTCCGAGAAGCTCAACCGTGTCGTGAACTACCACTTCTTCGTTCCGAGCCCGAAGATGAGTTTTCCCGGCATCGAGGATTTCCTGAAGAAGTATCAGGCGCGGGCGAAAGACTCCGGCGTCGACCCGCTCGGTTTCTATCAGCCTCCGTTCGCTTACGCCGCGATGCAAATCCTGGAGCAGGCGATCAAGGCGACAGGCACGCTCGACGACGACAAGCTCGCCGACTATATCCACAAGAACACGTTCAAGACGATCGTCGGCGATGTCCGCTTCAACGAACTCGGCGAATGGGCCGACCCGCGGGTGATCATGGTGCAATTCCAGAACATTCAGGGCGCCGGCCTGGAGCAATACATGACTGGCCACAAGCAGGTGATCGTCTATCCGAATGACCTGAAGGATGGGGACTTGGAATATCCGTTCTCCAAGTAAGTTCGTTTATCGATGGGCGCGCGCTGATGACGCGCGTCCGATTTCCTTGAGGGCGGTTCATGCAGATCGTTGCGGCCGTCGCGCGCGAAAGAGCGGGAAGCTTCAGCATCGAAAAGCTGGACCTGGCGGATCCGCGGCCGGACGAGCTGCTGGTAAGGATCGTCGCGAGCGGGATGTGCCAGACCGACCTGCACGGACGGGACGGCTATTATAATACGCCGTTGCCGGCGGTTTTCGGCCACGAGGGGGCTGGGATCGTCGCGGCTGTCGGAACGAGCGTGACGAACTTCGCCGTCGGCGACCACGTCGTCTTGTCATTCCCGTGGTGCAGTACATGCGCCAATTGCAAGCGCCAGATGGAGTTTCATTGCCAGAACAATTTCGAACTGAAGATGCGCGGCACGCGCCCGGACGGCTCAACGCTCATGAGCCAAGGCGGTGCGCCGGTCTACGGCGCCTTCTTCCAGCAGTCATCCTTCGCGACCTACGCGATTGCCAACGAACGGTTCGCGGTGAAGGTCAGAAAGGATGCGCCGCTCGAGCTGTTGGGACCGTTCGCCTGCAGCGGGCAGACGGGAGCCGGGGCGGTGCTCAATGCGATGCAACCGAGAGCGGGGGACGCGTTCGCCGTGTTCGGTGTCGGGGCCGTGGGACTTTCCGCCCTCATGGCGGCCAGGATCGCGGGCTGCGATCCGATCATCGCCGTGGACATCCATGAAAAGCGTCTCGTGCTCGCGCGTGAGCTTGGCGCGACGCACCTGATCAACCACACCGGCCGGACCGACGTCGTGGCTGACATCAGAAAAATCACTGGTGACGGTGTGCGCTTTTCGTTGGAGACATCGGCGCAGCCCGCCGTCTTGCGCGAGGCCATAGAGGCCCTTATGCCGGCGGGCACTTGCGTTCTTCTCGGCAGCGCGCGCAGTGGAACGGAAGTCTCGTTCGAAATGCCGTTTCTGCAGTTCGGCCGGGTGGTGCGTGGAATCATTCAGGGCGAAAGTCATCCGCAGGAGTTCATCCCGAAGCTGGTCGACTTTCTGGTGCAGGGCAAAATGCCGGTCGACCGCATGATGACGTTTTACCCTCTCGCCGATATCAACCAGGCCGCGCGGGATTCGTCGAACGGAACCGCCATCAAGCCGATCTTGCGTATGTGACCTTTGGGCAATGGTCGATGGCAAGTTGACCGCGCGACGTCGTCAGCAGAGGCTGTGGCGGCATGTCAGACGAGTACGCTGAAGACCCGCACGGGGCGGGCGATGTTCTTGAGCTTGCACGCACCTTTGTCCGCGAAGCCGACGTCGAGCTTGCCACTCAGTTCCTCGCGCACGCGACCCGAGACGCAGATCCCGCCAGGCTTCGCCAGCGCCGCCAGCCGCATCGCTATGTTGACGGCGATGCCCCACATGTCCGCACCGTCGGCGATGACGTCGCCCACGTTGATGCCCACCCGGAACTCGGGGCGCTTGTGCGACGCGCCCGCATTACGCTTGAGCATTGTACGCTGAAACTCGACCGCGCAGCGCACCACCGCAATCACGCTCTTGAATTCCACCAGGGGCGGATGGCCGGTTATCCTGCCAACACGGCCGCCGTATTCCAGTATCCTGGGATCAATCAGTTCTCGCCACTGCGTCTTCCACAATGCGGGCGGGGCTTCTTCGTCCGACACGACGAGTCGGCCGTTGCCGACGACATCGGCTGCGAGAACGGCCATGAGTCGCCGCACTACCTGCTCGCTGGCCAAGAGGGCCCCTCCGTCATCGCGTGGGGGACGCCGGCCAATGTCGGGTTACGCTCCAGAACTCGCGATTGAGATGGCGAAAGGATCGTCGCCGCTGCACAATATCGTTCACAGCAGTATTGCGACGTGGGGTCCACGTTTCGTTCGAAGTGCAAATGGTTGTCGGGCCGACGAAGATTCTCAAACCATTCTTTGTGCGGGCCGTCTGGCCATTCCCCCAGCGCAAAGCACGGTGCCGTAGCAAAAAGAAGTAGGGTTACGACAGTACAGATGCATGCCGGCCGGATGAAATACATGCGGCGCGAATAAAATGCAGGAGCGAGCTGAATTTCGTCACCTCCCATTTGGGGGGGTGGGCGCTGGTATTTAAGTGTGCAGTCAACGCACGATGTTCATTGCATTAATGACCACGATGACCAGTTCGGCCTGTCGGCCAGTATCAGTTTTGTGAAAAACCGACTTAAGGGTAGTGCGCGCCGTCTCGTATCCAATGTTTAGGGTTTTTGCGGCAGACCTCAGCGACTCGCCGGCGATCAACCGTAAAACAAGACGCGCCTCGGCTGGCGTCAACTCAAACCGTTCCTTTAGAAATATTGCCGGCGGCATTCCCGATGCTTTCCCGTGA
>Ga0207662_10000152_pt1 | contig 32975 bp, 33 predicted proteins | sample KBSS33LmetaG_FD_184338 | JGI IMG/M metagenome (GOLD analysis project Ga0207662, IMG submission 184338) | Switchgrass rhizosphere microbial communities from Kellogg Biological Station, Michigan, USA - KBS S3-3L metaG (SPAdes) (version 2) | ecosystem: Host-associated > Plants > Roots >... | reverse complement strand
TCCGGCATCGTTCCCGCCTACGTGCTGGCGCTGCGCGAGCTCTACCCGGCATCGCAAGCCGCATGGCGCATTCCCACGCTGCTGTTGTTCACCGGCTCGGGCATGGCCATGGGCGGCTGGCTAGCGGGTGCGATTTACGACCATTTCGGCTCTTATGTGCCCGCGTTCGCCACCGGTGTCGGCGCCAACGCCATCAATCTGCTCCTGATCGGCACGTTGCTCGCCCGGCGGCGTTACCGCAGGGTTTTCGCGTAACGGTCGCGGGCCCCCCTTTTTCGGGTTCCCTTAAGGAAGCCCAAATCCCTTCTGTCCTATCATCGCGGGCGAGGAGGAATCGAACGTGGCCAACAGTTCCGTAGTCCCGGTTTCGACGCTGCTCGACCAGCGCGGGGTGACGTCGTTTCATGTCCAGCTGCTCTTCTGGTCGGCTTTGATCGCGCTCTTCGACGGGTACGACATCGCGGCAATCTCGCTTGCGGCACCGCACCTCGTGCGCGACTGGCACCTCGAGCGCTCGGCGCTCGGGCCCGTCCTGGCGGCGAGCCTCGTCGGCATCCTCTTCGGCTCCATGATCTTCGGCTGGATCGGCGACCGCTATGGGCGCAAGAAAGCGCTCGTCGCCTCGGTGCTTCTCTTCGGGGTGCTGACCTGGATGGCAGCGCATGCGACCAACCTCACGCAGATGACGTGGCTGCGCTTCTTCGCCGGCCTCGGCATCGGCGGCGTCATCCCGAACATGATCGCGATCAACATCGAATCGGCGCCGCGCCGGCTGCGCGGCACGCTCGGGCTCATCGCCACCGGCCTGGTGCCGATCGGCGGCGCGCTGCCGGGGTTCGTTTCGGCGATGTGGGTCCCCCAGCATGGCTGGCCCATCCTCTTCTACATCGGTGGCATCGCGCCAGTCGTAATTGCCGTGCTCGCGTTCTTCTGGATGCCGGAATCGATCAAGTACATGACGCTCCGCGAGAGCCAGCGGCCGCAGCTCCTGAAGCTCGTCGAGCGGCTCTCGCCGGGCTATCGGGTGCCCGAAGGCGCGCGCTTCGTAGTCGAGGACGAAAAGCAGTTCCCGAGCTCGAACCCGAAGTACCTTTTCGGCGACGGACTCGCGCTCATCACACCGCTGCTCTGGCTGCTTTTCGCGCTCAACCTGATGGGGTACTTCTTCCTCCTGAGTTGGACGCCGACGCTTCTCACGGCGGCGAAGTTGCCGCCCGCCACGGCGGCGCTCAGCATTGCGCTCCTGCAGATCGGAGGGACGGTCGGGTCGCTGGTCCTGATCCGCTGGCTCGACCGCTACCAGTTCGCCGCGATCTCGGTGCTGTTCCTGGTCGCGGTTCCAGTCGTTGGCTCGCTCGGATGGATCGGCGTCGGCTCCACCAAGGGCGTGCTGCTCGCCGCGTGCTTCGTAGCCGGGTTCTGCGTGCTCGGCATCCAGTCCGGCATCAACGTCGCCGGGTCGCTCGTCTATCCCACATCGTTGCGCGCCAACGGGTCGGGATGGCAACTGGGCGTCGGCCGCGTCGGCTCCATCATCGGGCCATTGCTCGGCGCGCTCTTTGTAAGCCTGCCGGTACAGCAACTGTACATGTGGTCGGCGTTGCCCTTCCTGCTCGGGGCGGTGGTTTGCTACGCGATCTACCGGCTGAATGACGCGCGCCTGCGCCGGGCAAGTGAAGCCGTCGGACTCCGCCAGGCAGCCTGAACGACCGATCAGTAGGCATATCCCATCTTGAGAATGACGCCGTAGTTGCCGGCCTTGCCGGCGGCGTATTCGAGGTTCAGGACGATGCCTTCCTTTGGCTTGAGGATGTATTGCACGCCGGCGCCGCCGGCTGGGTACAGGTTTGCGCTTTCCGAGCAGTCCTTGCCATCTCCGTAGAGGCATGCCACGCCGGCAAACAGCGTCGCGGTCCATTTCTCGCCGAGCCTGAACCTCTCCTCGCCCTCGATCGAGGACATGTACTTGCCGGTGTACTGTCCGATCTTGTAGCCGCGAAGCTGAACCGGCGCGCGAGCCGCGGCGGGTGCGTCACTGGTCAAGTGGTTGAGCTGGCGCAGCGCGAACACATTGCGGTTGCCGTGCGGGATGTAGTACCTGAGTTCGGCTCGGTACACTTCGTAGTCAAAGTCCCCGCCCAGGGACTCGCGAAAGGCCATGTTGTTGAGGTTGAGCAGCCAGCCCCGGGTCGGCATGTTCTCGTTGTCGCGGGAATCGTTCTGGGCCACGAGGCCCGCGCCCGCGGACTTGTAGGGCTGGATGCCCACGACATCGAGCACCAGGTTATCGAATTCCGTCAGGCCGGCGATGGCGAAGTTCTGATAAATCCCCTGCGCTCCGAGGAACCAGTTGCCCGTAACGCGATAGGTGTAGCGCGCGATGAGCGAGCGCAGCTCGGCGTTGTTCCGCAGCGGCACTCCGGTCCCGAGGTAATCGTCGTAGTCGTTCTTGATGTTGCCGTACATCAGCCCGCTGATCAGCCGCTGGTGGTCCTGATCCCAGGAAGCCCTGGCCATCGCGCCGGCTACGATCGATTCGGTGCTCGTGTATTGACCGGTGAGCGCGAATATGGAGGGACGCGATTTGTCGTCGAAAGAATGGAGGTAGCCAACGAGCGCGCCGACCGCGGTTCCGAGCTTGGGATTGGAGCTGAACACCGGCGCGAGCAGCCATGGGGATTTCTCGAGTTTCGTCAGGGCATCGTCTTCCTTCGACGCTGCCTCCGCGCTCGCGCCGGGCTGCTGCGCGAGCGCCAGGGAGCAACCGATCGCGAAAGCTGCCAAGGCGAGCGTCCCGCGAAAGAGCCTCATTTTGCTGCTCCCCTTGGCCGCAGGTTCACGGCCGACACGATGCCGAATAGGGGTGGCGCGCGCTATGGGACCTTGGACCTATACTGTGAGCATGAATGAGGACTGGAGCGGGCTCGCGGCGGCGAAGGCGGTGTGGGATTTCACGACCGGCGACGCGCGGCGTTTCCTCGACCGGCTCGACCTCGTGATCGACGCAGCCGAGGACTTCGGCAAGCGCGGCATCGAGGTCGACTTCGTGATTCTGCTGCACGCGCACGCCACGCAGTTCGCGGCGCGCACGCTGTCCGGCACGAAGTTCGAGTCACGCGAGGCTCCCGACCTGGGGCCGATCCACGCGAGGCTGGAGAAATTCACCAAGGTCGGCGGGCGCATCGAGGTGTGCCGCATCGCGATGGACCGCAGTGCGATCGCGGAGGAGAACGTCATCGCCTGCGCGAAGGTGGAGCGCAACCTGTTCGTGAACTCGGTGGCGCTGCAGAACCGCGGCTACGCCTACATGCCGATCACCTGATCGAGCCGCGGCGGCCGACGGCCTCGACGAGGTCGTACGCGCTCGTGGCGCCGGCGGTGAACGCCTTCAACGCCTCTTCATGCAGCAGCTCGAGCGCCTCCTGCTTGAGCTCCAGGAAGCGCCTTGAGCCGAGCATGGAGATCTCGCGCGGCCGGGGCAGGTCGATCTCGATGATTTTCTTGACCCGAGTGGGGCGGTTGGTCAGGACGATCAGCCGGTCGGCCAGGAAGACGGCCTCGTCGAGCTCGGAGGTGACGAAGAGGTTGGTGCGGCCGTCCTCTTCAAATAGCCGAAGGTAATGCTCCTGCATGAGCTTGCGCGTCATCGCGTCGAGCCCGCGGAAGGGCTCGTCCATCAGCATCACCTTGGGCTTGTTGATCATGGCGCGCACCAGCTCGGCGCGCCGCTGCATCCCGCCCGAGAGCTGCATCGGATGCTTGTCGGCGAAGTCCTTCAGGCCCACCATCTCGAGAAGGGCGCGCGCTTCGCGCTCTACGTCGGCTCGCTTCATCGTGCCGCGTACGACAGGGCCGAACATGACGTTGTCCAGCACAGTCAGCCACGGGAAGAGCGCGGTTTCCTGGAACACGACGAGCCGGCTCGATCCGGGTCCGGTGACGGGCTCTCCGTCGAGCAGGATCTCTCCGCCGGTGGGCCGTTCGTAACCGGCGAGAAGGTTCACGACGGTCGTCTTGCCGCATCCGGAGGGACCGATGAGGACGTTGAGCTTGCCCCGGGTAACAGTGAACGAGCAGTCGTCGAGCACGACCTTCGTCTGGTCGGCGCCGTAGGCCATGCGCACCGAGCGCATGGCCATCTCGCTGAAGCCCTCGTGGTCAGGCAAGCTCGCGCTCACCGGTCTCGAAGGCCTTGAGCGCCTCCTCGTGGATCGCCTCGAGCGCTTCCTCCTCGAGCTCGCCGTAGCGGGCGCTGGTGAGGATGCGGTGGTCGCGGGGCCGGGGCAGGTCGACCTCGATCACTTTCTTGACCCTTCCCGGGCGGGTGGTCATGACCACGACCCGGTCGGCGAGGAAGATCGCCTCCTCCAGGTCGTGGGTGATGAAGAACACGGTCTTCCTCGCGAGGTCGTAGAGCTCGAGAAGATGCTCGTGCATGACGCTTCGGGTCAGCGCGTCGAGCGCGCGGAACGGCTCGTCGAGGAGCAGCACCTTCGGGTCGTTCATCAGCGCCCGCACGAGCTCGACGCGGCGGCGCATGCCCGAGGAGAGCTCGCCCGGATACTGGCCCTCGATCCCGGAGAGGCCCGTGCGGGCGAGCAAGTGCCGGGCTTGCGCTTCGGCCTGCGCCCGGGGCAGGCGGCCTTGCAGCACCGGGCCGCAGGTCACGTTCCAGAGCACCGTCTTCCACGGAAAGAGGGCGCCGTGCTGGAAGACCACCATCCGGTCCGCGCCCGGCGACAGGCGCTTGCCGGGCGCGGTCAGGGTGCTTCCGTCCATGACGATCTCGCCCGAGGTCAGGGTGTCGAAGCCCGCGATGATGTTGAGCAGCGTCGTTTTCCCGCAGCCCGACGGACCGACGACGACGCAGAACTCGCCCGGGGAAATGTCGAACGAGATCTGCTGCAGGGCGACGACGTGGATGCCCTCCGGGTCATACACCTTGCCGACCTCCTTGATGCGCAGGCCCCCGTGCGGACTCATCACAGCACTCGCCGCCAGCGCGTGGCAAAGCCGCCGATCTGCCAGATGAGCGCGCTGAAGAGGAGCCCTGCCAGGCCGATGCTGACCATCGCGGTGATGATGAGCGGAATCACGCCGCCCACATAGGCCTGCCACATCATGGCGCCCAGGCCCGTCTGGCCCGAGCCGATGCTGCTCACCATCTCGGCGGCGACCACGATTTCCCAGGTCAGCCCCATGGCGATGGCCATTCCCGTGAAGATCGAGGGCGAAGTCGCGGGCAGCACCACTCTCCAGAACACCTGCCAGCGGGTCGCTCCCATCGAGAGCGCGGCGCGCACGTAGCGGAGGTCGACGGTCTCGACCCCGCCGAGGACGTTGATCACCACGGTGAAGAACGACCCGAGGAAAATGACCGAGATCACCGTCTGCTCCATGGTCGGCCAGAGGAGGATCGAGAGCGGAACCCACGCCAGGGGCGGAATCGGCCGGAGCGTCTCGAAGACCGGGAAGAAGACGTTCTTGAATACGCGGCTCACGCCGAAGGCGAGGCCGAGCGGCACGCCGAGGGCGACGCCGATGAGGTATCCGATCGTGACCCGCCTCGCGCTGATGGACACCGCCGACCAGTAGGCGGGGGTCTGGATCGTTTCGAGCACGCTCGCGAACAGGAGGTGCGGCGCGGGCACGAAGCGCAGGAACGGAAGCTTCAGAAGGCTCGCGGCTTCCCAGAGCGCGATGAAGATGGCGATGCCGCCAACGCCTCGCCACAACGCGGTGGAAAAAACGACGCGAAACATCAGTACGAGCGCCAGGCCATGAGCCTGCGGCCCAGGTAGCGCACCATCGCGCTGCTGAAGAAGCCGAGGAACCCGAGAGTCAGCATGCCCATGATGATGGTTGGAATCTGCACCATGGAGTAGGCATCGTAGATCATGTAGCCGAGTCCGCGCTTGCCGGCGATCATCTCGCCCGCCACGAGCGCCACCCACGACAGTCCCATGGCGATCTGAAGGCCGATGAACACGTGCGGCATGGCGCCGGGGATGACGACGTGGAAAAGAGTGTCCTTGCGGCTGAAGCCCAGGCACTGCGCCGCGCGGAAATAGCTCCGGTCGATGGACTGGACCCCCAGCAGGGTGTTGAGGACCGTCGCGAAGAACGCCGCGATGAAGGTGACGAAGATGACCGGCGGCTCGGTGCCCGGCAGCATGAGGATCGCGAGCGGCACCCAGGACAGCGGCGGGATGGGCCGGAAGGTCTCCACCAGCGGGAAAGCGAATTCCTTGAACGTGCGGTTCCAGCCGATGAGGATGCCGAGCGGCACGCCGAGGAGCACCGCGAGGGCGAATGCCGTGTACGCCCGATACACGCTGTACCCGATGTGCGAGTAGTAAAGGGACGTGTATACGGATACGCCGAAGAACGGTTCCGGGTTGAACCATTCCCGCAAGACCACCGCCGGAGGCGGGATCTTGCGGAAAACCGGAACTTCGAGGACCGCCGTGGCGAGATGCCAGAACGCGAGGAAGATCGCGAAGCCCAGCAGCAGCTGATAAGGGCGCGGGCTCCGGACCCAGCGCAGCGCGCCTCCGTATTTTTTTTCGGACTGAGCTACTTCGCCGTCCCCTTTTGCGCGCCGGTTCCCTTGATGACGCCCACCGGCAGCTTCATTCCGAGCTCCGCGGCCGCTTCTTCCAGGAGCTTCGTGTAAATCGCGCCTTCCGGGATGTCCGGCGAGGGAATCGCCTTCACGCTATGCCAGAACCGGTAGGCCTCCCTGAAGTAGTCCATCATCGCCTTGTCGAAGGGAGCGCCGAGGACCTCGTTCACGTCTTTCGCGCCGGCGTGCGCCGGGAAACGCCCGTCGAGCGCGGTGCGCACCATGCCTGGCGTCCAGCCCGGCAGCTCCTCGGCCACCATTTTCGCCACTTCGTCGGGATGGTCGACGACGTACTTCAGCCCCTCGAGGTCGGCCTTCACCCACCCCTTGGCCGCCTCGTAATGCTTGTCGATGAAATCCTTGCGCATGATGAGCGCCGAGCCTTCGGTCCAGTTCCAGTTGTTCCCGGTAAAGGCGATCTTGGCGATCCCGCTCGCCACGATCTGCGAGACGTTCGGCTCGAACTGCTGTGCCGCGTCGATCGTGCCCGCCTGGAGCTGGGTGCGGATCACCTCAGGCCCGAGGTAAGCCTTGTCGCCGAATTTCACACCGAGCCGCGTCTCGAGGAACGAGGTGAAGCGATCGCCGCACGAGGCGCGCCCGGCGACGCCGAAGCGCTTCCCGTTCAGCCACTTCAGCCATTCGTCGGGGCTCTTGAGGTCGGGCGCGTCGGGGCGCACCAGGATGATCGCGCAGATGTTCCCTGGCGACTGGTGGTGCAGCGACACGATCCGGATATCGGCCACGTCGCGCTTCGTGGTCGCGACCATGGCCGGCGCATCGCCGATGTAGCCGACCTGAAGCCGGTTCGCCAGCATGGCGTTGAAGACCGGGAAGCCGACGAGCGTCACCTCCCAGCGAACCGTGCTCCCGGCCGGCAGGTATTTCTTCCAGAGCTCCTTCTTCTTGATTACGGTGCCCGACCAGCCGCCGTTCCAGGACGGGAAGTAGCCCACGCCGATCTCGACGGGCGCTCCCTTGGCCTGCTGCGCCCAGGCGGGCACGGCTCCAAGCAGCATGGTCAAGGCCATGCTCAGCAGGCCTAAAGCGGGCCGCTTCATCGCTTCCTCCTCCTTATTGTTACCGAACGCGGCAGTCTGGCAGCCAGTGTCCCGGTTCGCAACCGGAGAAGACCCTAAAGGAAGCGGGCTATTGGCTCACTTTCACTATGCGTCCGTTGAGCGGCTGCACCGGCCGGGCGTTCGCGCTGTAGATCTTCCCGAAACGGGCGACCTGCGCCTCGGAGACCTGCATCGGGCTGACCAGCACGAACCAGGTCACGCCTTCGCTGCAAGGCGGCGTGGTAAGCGATCCGGCAAACGTGTAATAGGCGTGATTCTTCGGTAGGAGCCGCGCGGCATCGATGCTGACCTTCTCCACGACCTTCTCAGTCTCCTTTTCCGGCGGAAGGTTGGCCCATAGTGTCTTGACGAGCGCGTTCTGGTTGCCCTGCTTGAGCAGCACGGCGACGACCGCAAGGGCGCCGTCGGCGTTCTTGTGCACGAGGTGGGCGACCATGGGGTAGCGCTTGCCGTTGATCTTCTCCTCGCTCGGCTTGTGAAAATGAAACTGCGTCAGCTCGTAGCGCTGATCCCCGACCGAGATGGAGCTGCCGGGCGCGTAGTTCACCTGGATCGTGTGGCCGTTGTCGATGATGTGGAGCGGCGTCGGTTGGTAGTCGAAGCGGATGGGCTCGAGCTTGCTCGGAACGGGTTTGCGGATGTCGATCGGCGACTGCGCCTTGCCCAGCGCGCACGACTCGAACTCGGGCTTCTCGCCCCAGTGCCCGGGCCCGTGCTGCTTGCTGTAGTCCCACTCGTGGTGAGCTCCCTCGGAATGAGCGGCAATTGGAAGAAGTGCAAGAGCGCATGCCAGCGCCGTCGAGCGCGCCGCATTCAGTGATTTCATGGACCACCCCCTAGTGAATGGATACCGATGTTGGGCGCGAGGCCGCGCGCAGGAAATTGGACCTTGGTCCTACGGCAGGCGAATCAGTACGTTCAAAAGTGGAGGACTGAAAGGTACTTGCAAGCTGGGCCTCGACGACCGGCTCGCTCCCAAGTACGAGCAGAGGACGTCGAAGCATCCGGTCGGCCAGTACCGCGAGCGCGTCGGCACCAACATTGAGATGGTCTACCGCAAGGTGGTGCAGAAGGCCTGAGCCTTCGGCAGCCTCACTTGGCCGAGCGCGCGCCGCGGCGGCTGTCTTTGGAGCGCGGCTCGACTTCGATCTCGCTTCGCTTGAGCAGGTAATCCAGGCCGCCGACGCGGTACCAGCGGTAGCCGTAGGGCTCGAGCAGCACGTCATGGCGCCCGCGCCCGTTCGCGCGGCTGTGGTCGTCGGTCAGAAGGTTCACCAGCAGCTTCCCCTGCTCCCGCGGCAGCCCGGCGGAAAACGAGATCTCGCGCGGCCGGGCATCGAGGTTGTGCAGGAACAGCACCGAGTTGTTGCGCCAGTCGTAGCGCATGCCGAGGACCGTGTGGGTGCCGGTGTTCAGCACCTCGAAATCGCCCCAGCCCACTTCCGGCACCTCCTTCCTCATGCGGATGATGCGCTCGGTCCAGTTCAGCATCGAGTTGGCGTCGCGCCGCTGCTCGGCGGCGTTGACGTGCTCGTAGCCGTAGGGCCCCTTGGCGATGACCGGAAGAATCGGCTTCGCGCTCTTGGTAAAGCCGGCGTGCGGCTCGGTGGACCACTGCATCGGCGTGCGCGCGCAATTCCGCTCGGGCAATGAGAGGTCGTCGCCCATGCCGAGCTCGTCGCCGTAGCGCAGCACCGGGGTACCCGGCAGCGTGAACATCAGGCTGTAGGCGAGCTCGATGCGGCGCCGGTCGCCCGCGAGCATCGGCGCGAGGCGGCGGCGGATCCCGCGGTCGTAGAGCTGCATGTTCTTCTCCGGCCCGAACGCGCCGAACACCGTCTTGCGCTGCTCTTCGGTGAGGCGGCCGAGGTCGAGCTCGTCGTGGTTGCGCAGGAACGTGCCCCATTGCGCGGTCGACGGCCGGGGCTTGGTCTTCTCCATCGCCTTGGCGAGCGGGCGCCAGTCGGCCGCGGCGAGCGCGTAGAAGAGATGCTGGTTGACCTGGAAGTTGAACATCATCTGCATGCGCTCGCCCTCGTCGCCGAAGTAGTCGAGGTCGGTCTTCGGCAGCACGTTGGCCTCGGCGAGGATGATCGAGTCTCCCTGGCGCCACTGCAGGAACTCGCGCAGGTTGCGCAGCATGTCGAACTGCTCGACCGGCTTCCTCACGTCCGGACCCTTCGTGCCGATGACGAAGGGCACCGCGTCCATGCGGAACCCCGACACGCCGAGCTGGATCCAGAACCCCATGATCTTCAGGATCTCCGCGAGGACGTGCGGATTCGAGGTGTTGAGGTCGGGCTGGAAATCGTAGAACCGGTGGAAGTAGTAGAGCCGCGCCTCCTTGTCGAAGCTCCAGGTGGTCTTCTGCACGCCGGGAAACACCATCCCCTGGTCGGCGTGCGGCGGCTTTTTCTTCGACCAGACGTACCAGTCGCGGTACTTCGAGCGCGGGTCGCGGCGCGCCTCCTGGAACCACCCGTGCTCGTTCGAGGTATGGTTGACCACGAGGTCGATCAGCACCCGCATGCCGCGCTGCTTCGCGCCGTGGGTGAACTCGACGAAGTCGCCGAGGGTGCCGTAGCGCGGGTCGACGGCGTAGTAGTCCGAGATGTCGTAGCCGTCGTCGCGGCAGGGCGACTTCTGGAACGGCATGAGCCACACGGCGGTGACGCCGAGCCCGTGCAGGTAATCCAGCCGGCGCATCAACCCCTGGAAGTCGCCGATGCCGTCGCCGTTCGAGTCCATGTACGTGCCGACGTTCAGGCAGTAGACGACGGCGTTCTTGTACCAGAGATCGTTGATCATGCGAAAACTCTTGCACAACGGGCGTAGCGCTTGCTACCGCAGCCGGCATGAGCCTCTGGTGGCAGCGCGGCATCATCTACCAGGTGTACCCGCGCTCGTTCATGGACGCGAACGGCGACGGCGTCGGCGATCTCGCCGGCGTGCTGTCGCGGCTCGACTACCTGCGCTGGCTCGGCGTGGACGCGCTCTGGCTCTCGCCGATCTATCCCTCGCCGATGAAGGATTTCGGCTACGACGTGGCGGACTACACCGGGGTCGATCCGCTCTTCGGCACGCTGTCGGATTTCGACCGCCTGGTGCAGGCGGCCCACGCTCGCGGCCTCAAGGTGATCCTTGACTTCGTCCCGAACCACACCTCGGACGAGCACGCGTGGTTCAGGTCTTCACGCCGCTCGAGGGACGATCCGAAGCGCAACTGGTATCTCTGGCGCGATCCGGCGCCTGGCGGCGGTCCGCCGAACAACTGGCTGTCGTGCTTCGGCGGCAGCGCCTGGCAGTACGACGAGCGCACGGGCCAGTACTACTATCACGCGTTCCTCCCCGAGCAGCCCGATCTCAACTGGCGCAATCCGCGCGTCGTCGAGGCGATGCTCGGCGTGCTGCGCTTCTGGCTCGAGCGCGGCGTCGACGGCTTTCGCGTCGACGTGCTGTGGCATCTCATGAAGCACGCCGATTTTCCCGACAACCCGGTGAATCCCGCCTGGCGCGCCGGCATGGACCCTTACCAGGCGCTCGTGCCGTTGTACACGACCGATCTCCCGGAAGTCCACGGCATCGTGGCGCGCATGCGCCGGCTCCTCGACGAATATCGCGAGCGGGCGCTGATCGGCGAGATCTACCTGCCGGTCGAGCGGCTGGTGAAGTACTACGGCGCCGGCCTTCAGGGCGCGCACCTGCCGTTCAACTTTCAGCTCGTCCAGGCGCCATGGGACGCCGCGCACCTCGCGCGGCTCGTCGAGGAATACGAGCGGGCGCTGCCCGAGTGCGCGTGGCCGAACTGGGTCCTCGGCAACCACGACCAGCATCGCATCGCTTCGCGGGTGGGCCCGGCGCAGGCGCGCGTCGCGGCGATGCTTCTGCTCACGCTGCGCGGGACGCCGACGCTCTATTACGGCGACGAGATCGGGATGCGCGACGTTGCGATCCCGCCGCATCTCGTACGCGATCCGTTCGAGCGCAACGTGCCGGGCCGCGGACTGGGACGCGATCCCGAGCGCACGCCGATGCAGTGGAGTTCAGGCACGCAGGCCGGCTTCACGGCTGCAGAGCCGTGGCTTCCGCTCGCTGCGGACTATCGCGACGTCAACGTGGAGAGGCAGCGCGCCGATCCCCGCTCGATGCTTGCGCTCTACCGAAGCCTCATCGCGCTGCGACGATCCGAGCCGGCGCTCGAGACCGGCACTTTCGCCCTCGTCGACGCGCCGCCCGAGGTCCTCGCCTACGTGCGACGCTCGCAGAACGGCGAAAGCGGCTTTCTGATCGCGCTGAATCTAGGTGCGCAGCCTCGGCACGTGTTGTTGCTCAATGAAATGAAGAGCGGGGTCGTCGCGCTCTCCACGCATCTCGACCGCGCGGACGAGCCCCTCGACGGCTCGCTCGAGCTGCGTGGCGACGAGGGCGCGATCATTCGCTCGCGGTGATCCCGGCCTCCTTGATCACTCGCGCCCACTTTCCGATGTCCGCCTTGACGATGGCGGCGAGCTCGGCGGGCGAGCTGCCGACGGTGTCGAGCCCGAGCTGGGCGAACCTCGCCTGCATGGCGGGTTGCGCGAGCGCCTTCAGCGATTCCTGGTGGAGCTTGTGGATGACCGGCGCGGGCGTTGCGGCCGGCGCGACGAGCGCGAACCACGAGGTCGCCTCGAAGCCGGGAAACCCCGATTCGGCCACGGTCGGGAGCTCCGGCATGTTCGGCGAGCGCTCGAGCGACGTGACCGCGAGCGCGCGCAGCTTGCCGTCGCGAATCGAGGGGAGCACTGCGGCCGCGTTCTGGAGCGTGAGCGCGACGCGCCCCGAGATCACGTCGGTGAACTGGGCGCCGCGGTAGGGGACGTGCACGATGTCGACGCCGGCGAGGCTCTTGAGCAGCTCTCCGCCGACGTGCTGCGGCGTGCCGTTGCCCGGACTGGCATACGAGAGCTTTCCGGGCTGCGCTTTGGCCAGCGCGATCAATTCCTGCAGGCTCTTCGCCGGCACGTCGTTGTTGACCGCCACGATGCTCGGCATCCTCAGCACCAGCGAGATCGGGCTCAGGTCGCGCGCCGGATCGTAGGGCAGGTTGGCCTGCAGGCCTGGCGCGATCGTCATCGCGCCGTTGGCGGCGTAGGCCAGGGTGTAGCCGTCGGCAGGCGCCTTGGCGACCCGGGCGAGCGCGACGCTGCCGCCGGCGCCGGGGATGTTCTCGACCGTCACCGGAACAGCCCACGCCTCGCTGAATTTCTGGGCGAAGATCCGCGCGGTGATGTCGGTCGCGCTGCCCGGCGTGAAGCCGACGAGCATCCGGACCGGCTTGCTCGGATACGAACGGCTGGAATCCGCTTGTGGGTGGGCTGCGAGGGAAGCCGCAGCCAGAACCAAGCCCGCAACTAGCGAAGCGCGCACGTTGGCTGCATCTTAAGCCTTCTGTCAGAAACCGCGGCGTCGATTGACCGCGGTGAACGCGTTGGTGCAACATGCCGCCCTTCAATTCCCCCCGGAGGAGTCATGCTCGAACGTCTCTCATTTCTTTTTCTGGCCGCCGCCGCGGCCGGGGCCCCCGCCTGGGCCCAGGCGCCGGCCGACGTCACGCTCACGCGCCTCGATTGCGGCACCGGTTTCAACGACTCGCGCCGATTCAGCGACACCTTCGCCTACACCGACCAGAAGAAGCCCTTCACGTTCAGCTGCTACGTCATCAAGCACGGCGAGGACTACATGGTCTGGGACACGGGCTACCTGCCGGGCTCGAATCCCAACGCCGCCAAGGTGACGCTAGGCGAGCAGCTCGCGCAGCTCAAGATCAAGCCCGAGCAGGTGAAGTTCGTCGGCATCAGCCATTTCCACGCCGATCACACCGGCCAGCTCGACACGGTGCCGAACGCGACGCTCCTCATCGGCCAGAAGGAATGGGACGCGATCACCGCGCCGAAGCCGATGCAGGGCGCGAACGTCGCGGGCTTCAAGCACTGGATCAGCGGCGGCGGCAAGGTCGAGCCCCAGCCGGTGGACAAGGACGTGTTCGGCGACGGGACCGTGGTGATCCTGCGCACCCCGGGCCACACGCCAGGCCACCAGTCGTTGCTCGTGCGGCTGAAGGAAAAGGGGCCCGTGATCCTGATCGGCGACGCGGTGCACTTCCACGAGAACTACGAATCGGACGGCGTGCCGGGATTCAACTACGACCGAGCCGAGACCATCGCCTCGATCGAGCGCATCAAGCAGATCCAGAAAAACCTCAAGGCGACGGTGATCATCCAGCACGACCCGCGCGACATCGACAAGCTGCCGAAGTTTCCGGCTGCGGCGAAGTAGCGACGCGCTGTCGCATTCATTGCTATAGCTGCAGCGGGAGTGTGTTCTCTACGCCACAACTGGCGTGTGCGCGCGGAAAAATCCGGCTGAAAACGGCGCTCGGCCGGCGCCGCGACGTAGGCTGGAAGCGCGAGGCAAGCATGGACAGAGAGCACTACTCCAGCACGATCTCGAGCGCGGTCGAGTTTTTCGAAGGCTACGGAACGCTGGCGGTGATCCTCAACGTCAGCGTCGACGACCTGCGCCGCTGGGTCGAGGGGAAGTCGTATCCGCCGGCGGAAGTCCTGCGTCGCATCGACAACCTGAGGCGACCCGACCGGCTCCGCAGCGTCCTTTGAACTGATTCCCGAGTAACACGTCGGGCCTCAGACAGGGGTTGCTCTGTCTGAGGGTTTCGCTTGTACAGCGAGTGGGAGAGTCTACTGGGCTGGACGCAGTGTGACGACGAGCGAAGCGGAGGTGACGGCCGATGCCCCGGGAGAGCCCTGTAAGGTTGTTGTGACGATCACCGAAGCGGACGCTTGATCGACGCCTGAAGCCACAAGCGAGAGCGTAGGCGTTTGATAGACCGGTGCCGACGGCGCTCCGTTGACTGTCATGGTCGTAGACGAGAATGTCTTGTCCCCTCTGAACGTAGATCGACTGCCTTCTTGGTTGTACGTGATGGTGTCGATGACGTAGCCGTCCGGTGCGCCGACGACGACCGTGAACGTATCGGAGACGTTCGTCTGATGGAAGGCCCAGCAGAAGGGACAGCCTGGCAGACCGGATGAGAGCGTTGCGATAAAGGCCCTGTCCTGGAACTTTTCGTCAACGCCGGAAGCGATCGGAACCGTCAGTGTGTTCCCGTCGGCCGTAGCGTTGAGAGCGTCGAAGTAGTAACCGGGAGTGGCGTCGTTGATCCGGCTGAAGCTGGCCGTCTGAGCGGACCCGGTCGTAGCGAACAGAGCGAGCGCAATGAGCGTAAGAAACGAACGGAATGGTTTCAAAGAGCCTCCCCAAGCAATCTACCGTGTTAGATGACTGCCCCGCCGCTGGGTCTGAACTGTACGTGGGATATTTTCCCACGTCAAGCAAATGGACTGCGTTCTAGTACCTCCGCCGCCGACGCGCCGTTAGCGCGAAGCCGCGGCGGTGGTCACGTCGCAGCTTCGAAGATCGGCCTGTCCGCCGGCAGCGATGCCCTGGTAGAGAGTCCACAGGCGCTCGTCGACGCGCTGCTCGCGCGGGTGCTTCTTCTCCTTGTCGAAGCGGCCGACCGCGCGCGGGCCGGCGTTGTACACCGCGTATGCGGCGCGCGGAACGTGGTTGGGGTCGCCGCTTTTCTCCGCGTAGGGGATGGCGTAGTCCTTCACGTAGCGCATCAGGATCTGCGCACCAGCGCGTGCGTTGTACGCGGTGTCCCATCGCAGGCGCTCGAGCTGGTAGAAGCCGCGCCACACGATCTGGTTGATCTGCATGATGCCGATGCTGCCGCTGCCCGAGCGCAGGTAGCTCAGCTTGCCGCCGCGCAGCGCGTACTGGCGCCAGCAGCTCTCGATCAGCGCCGTCGTCGGCACCATGCTGCGATAGATGCTGTCGTAAGGCGCGGCGAGGTTCGCGCGCTGCAGCTCGGCGGCGGCGGTCTTCTTCAGGAGCTGGCCGACGCGCGCTTCGTAGGCATCGAGCTCGTCGCGCCTGGGAAGCCATCGATCGAGCGCCTTTTCCGGCGGAGGCTCGGCGGCGTAGGCGCGGGCGACGAAAATATCGAGCCAGCTGCGGGGCGAGGGCGGCGGCTCCGAGTCGGGAATGTCCTCCACGCCGAAGAGGCGCCTCAACTGCGGATCGGCGGCCCAGTCGTAGGCGAGCGGGTCGCCGGCCGCCCCCGGGCGCAGGCTCCGCGCGATCTGCCGCAGGCCCTCTGCCGAGAGCGTCATGCCGAGGCCCGGCGCGGCGCGGTCGAGCGCGAGCAGCGCGTCGCCGGCATCGACGAAGGCGGCATAGCGCAGGAGCGATGCGTCGAGCGCGCCGTCGCGCTGGCCCTCCGCGAGGATCGCGCGCAGCTCCTCCCATGTGTCGACGAAGAGCTCGCGCAGCGGATCGCCGGCCGCGGGCGCGTCGCCCGAGAGGATCTCGGTCAGCCGGTAGCGGCTCTCGAGGAGCAGGGTGAACAAGCGCTTGCGGAGCACCGTGTTCTCGCTGTCGAGCGCGACCTGCTTGACGCTGTAGAGGAGAAACGCATCCCAGGGTTCGAGCGCCTTCTCTAGCGCCTCGAGCTCGGCGTCGGTCAGCGGCGCCGCCGGCGCCGCATTCGTCGCCACGGCGGGCGCGGCGAGCCAGGCATCGGGCAACTCGAGCGCGATCGGCACGACCACGGCCTTTGCCTCGACGCGCGGCCCGAGCACCTGCAACTGCTTCACCGCCGCCTCGAGCTCGGCGGCGTGCTGCGGCGGCGCCGCGCCGCGCACGATCGACGCGAGCGCCTCGCGCGAGGCGCCGAGGTCGTAGCTGAAGCGCTCCAGGCGCGGATGCACGTAGCGCCTCGAGAGCTCCCAGATGAAGCCGAGCGCCGCGCCGCCGCCGGCATCGGTGAGCTTGGAATCGACGATGCGCAGGCGCAGGCGCCCGGCGCTGTCGAGCTGCGGCACGAAGGTGAATTCCATCGAGCCCTTCCAGCTCGCCGCGTTCTGGCACGCGCCGAAGAGCTCCACCCCGAGCGCCGCCGAGCCGGGGCCGACAAGGCGCAGGCGGCCGTCGACGGCCTCGAGGCTGGGCTTCTCCAGGTTGAGATAGCGGCAGGGACCTTCGCGGTAGATCGCGTTGGGCGCGGTCCGCGAGGCGGCGAGCTGCGCCGCGAGTGCCTGGCGCAGCGGCTCGAGCGGCACGCGCAGCGGGATCTCGAGGCGGCCCGCCATTACGTTGTGTGAAAGACCGATTAGCAAAACTGCAAGCAGTCGCAGGCGCGTCATGGTCGGGAATGTCCAATCCATTCCGCGACTTGTCTACCTTCGGGCATAGTCCTGCGTCTCCGCTCGGCGACACGCGCCGCGGGCCGCCCAGGGCGCAGGTCACAGGGCTGCCGCCTAAGCTCGCTTCCGGACTGACGGATAAATCCTAGTAGTACTTGTGCGACTTCACGGCGCTGCGCTTCGGCAGCTCGATGTCGGGGTCGTTGACGGGTTCTTCGGCCTGGCCGCCGAGGAAGGGCTCTTTGCGGCTCTCGAAGCGCTCGTCCCGGTGTTCGGTCCGCGCGCCTGCGGTGGAATCGAACGGCTCCACACGCTCCTCGAGCGGTCCCTTGCGGTATTGCTCGACGCGTCGCATGCGATCCACCTTGTAGCGCCTCGCCGCTGCCACCCCGCGCACCTGCCGCAGCAGGAGCTTGCCTCCGCCCAGGACGAGCGGCAGGCCCAGGAGCGCGGGCACGAGGCCGATGTGCACCTTGTCGACGAGCCAGACCGCGAACGCATGCGTCGCCGAAGTGTCCTCGCGGTTGGCGAGCCAGCTCCATTCGACCTGCGGAAGGTACTGGAGATAGGGGGCGAGCGCGCTCGTCGCGAGCTTGCCGTGATCCGCGAAGAGCAGCCCGATCGGCAGCCGCGGCCACGAGGGTTTTTGCAGCGCGACTCCATACTGCCAAAGGAGCAGCGCCGCGAGCTGCAGCACGAGCGCGAGCCCGGCGAGCGCCACGGCCATGCCCAGCAGAGCGGCGATGCAACGCTTTAGCTGAAACCAGAGGTGCATGGATCCTGCAATCCTCCGCGCGGCGCGCGAGCGCGGCAATGCCTCTTTGGATTCATGCGGCGAAAACTCCGTGTCACACACCCCCGCTACAGACACTAGAATGTGGGCCAGGGGGAACAGGGGTCTGGACTTCACGCGCACCGCGTTGGAGCAGGACCAGGCGCTCAAGCCGTCGCTTCTCGGCCGCGTCTGGTTTCCGCTGGTGGTCCTCGCACTGGGCGTCGCGCTCACGGCGACGCTGAGCCAGTTCCTGCTGAGGAACATCCGCCAGGAGGCGGCCGAGCGCTTCGAGCGGCAGGCCGAGCAGGCGAAGAACGCGCTTGCGGCGCGCATCCAGGCGTACACCGACGCTCTCTACGCCGTGCGGGCGCTGTTCCAGACCTCCGCGCACGTCACGCAGCAGGACTTCCGCCAGTTCGTCGCGACGCTGGAGCTCGGCACGCGCTACCCCGCGTTGCGTATCCTGAACTACGCGGCGTACCTGCGGGACAGCGAGCGCCCGGCGCTGGTGGCGCAGATCCGTGCCGACACGAGCGGCGAGCCGCGGGCGCAAGGCTTCACGATCCAGCCGCCGCAGGCGCGGCCGGTCTACTACGTCATCACCCACATCGCGCCGTTCGACGGCAACGAGCGCTCCTTCGGCCTGGACATCGGCGCGCCGCCGTTCAAGCCCGATGCCCTCGAACACGGCCGCGACACCGGCAAGCTCGTGTCCTCCGGACGGATCATCCGGTTCGAGGACGGCGTCGACAACCTGGCGATGCGAATCGCCGTCTATCGGTCCGGCTATCCGACTGAAACGCTCGAGCAGCGTCGCGCGGCCTACATCGGATCGGTCGGCGCCGGATTCCGCATCGCGCAGCTCATGCGCGGCGTGCTCGAGGCCCATGACCTGCAACATATCCACCTTACGGTGCTGGACGTCGAACGCTCCGACGGCAAGCGTGCGGAGCAGAAAGCGCTGATTTTCGATAACGGCGTCGTGGCAACGGAGGGCCCGGGGCGCGTGTACGCGACCCGCCGCGACATCGAGATGGGCGGGCGCCAGTGGGAGCTCGACTTCGGCGCGCCCGAGAGCCGGCTCGTGTCGGACCACGACCTGCAGCTGCCCTGGGTCGTGTTCGCCGGTGGCGTGCTGACCAGCCTGCTGCTCGCCTCGGTCCTCTTCCTGATCACGTCCTCGCGCCACCGCGCGCTCGCGCTCGCCCGGCGGATCAACCAGGACCTCCACCTGCAGGAAGGCCGGCTCGCCGATGCGCAGCGCATAGCGCACCTGGGGAGCTGGGAGATCTCGGGACAGACGCGCCACATGCTCTGGTCCGAGGAGCTCTACCGGATGCTGGGCGTGGAGCGCGGCAGCCGGGTGGCGCTGGACGATTTTCTCGCCGCGGTCCATCCACGCGACCGGCAGAAGGTGCGCGACATGCTGCGCCTGAGCTCCGACCCGGGCTCGGTGCTGGAGCTCGAGCATCGCCTGCGCCTGCCCGACGGCACCGAGCGCTGGGCGCTCACCAAGGCGAAGCTCGAAGAGCCGCTCGGCGAGGGCGGCGTGTGGCGCGGCACCACGATGGACATCACCGATCGCAAGCGCGCCGAGGCGACCCTGCAGACCGAGCATCAGGTCACGCGCATCCTCGCAGCGGGCGGAGAAGATGAAGGCGTGCTGCCTGCGCTGCTCAAGGTGCTGTGCACGCGGCTCGGCATGATGTGCGCGGTGCACTGGCGGGCGGACGGCGCGCATGCGCTGCGCTGCGAGCGCGTTTGGTGCGGCGACAAGGTGGACCGCAGCGAGCGCGTCCACATGCTGCTGCAGGCCTCCGGCAGCCAGCTCGCGCGCGCCGCGCTTCAGAAGCGCGAGCTCGTGCCCGCGGCCCTGCAAACGGAACGCAAGCCGCTGCACGTCGGCGGCGTCGGCGGCGAACCCGTGGCGCTGTACAGCGCGGTCGCGTTTCCGATCGTCGCGGCGAACAGCGTCCTCGGTGTGATCGAGCTCTTCAGCGAGGCGCCGACGCGCGTCGATGCCTCGGTGGCCGATCTCCTCGCCTCGATCGGCGCCCAGCTCGGACAGCACCATCAGAGGATGCTGGCGGAGGACGCCCTCAAGTTCGTCGCGGCGCACGATGCGCTCACCGGGCTGCCCAACCGGCTGGAATTCCAGGACCAGCTCGAGGGCGCGCTGAAGCGCGCCCGGCGCGATCGCGCCCCGCTCGCCATCGTGTTCATCGATCTGGACCGCTTCAAGCTGTTGAACGACAGCATCGGCCATGGCGCCGGCGACCGCTTCCTGCAGGATTGCGCCCGGCGCATCAAGGACGCGTTGCGCCAGAGCGATACCGTGGGGCGCATCGGCGGCGACGAGTTCGTGGTGATGCTCGAGGGCATGGACAAGCCCCAGGACATCATCGCAGTGGTGCAGAAGCTCCTCGACCGGCTCAAGGAGCCCTTCCTCGCCGAGGACCGCGAGTTCGCCGCGTCGGCGAGCATCGGCATCAGCCTGTATCCGGCCGACGGCATCGACGCCGCCAGCCTGATCAAGCACGCCGACATGGCCATGTACCGGGCGAAGCAGCAGGCGCGGGGGAGCTATCGCTTCTTCGCCGCCTCGATGAACGAGGAAATGGAGCGGCGCTTCGCCCTGGAGGCGGATCTGCGGCGCGCCCTGGCGCGGGAAGAGCTCCTCGTCTACTACCAGCCGCGGGTCGACGCGCGGAGCGGCCGCATCACCGGCGCCGAGGCGCTGCTGCGCTGGCAGCACCCGCAGCGCGGGATTGTGACGCCCGGCGAGTTCATTCCGCTCGCCGAGGAAACCGGCCTCATCGTGCCGATCGGCGAATGGGTGCTGAAGGCCGCCTGCGCCCGCGCCAGGCAATGGAAGGAGGAAGGCTTCGAGCTGCGCGTGAGCGTCAACCTGTCGGCGCGCCAGTTCGCCGAGAAGACCCTGGTGGAGGACGTGGCACGGGCGCTGCACGCCTCGGGGCTCGCGCCGGAAGCGCTCGAGCTCGAGATCACCGAGACCGTGGTGATGCAGAACCCGGCGCAGGCGGCGCAGACGCTGGAGGAGCTGAAAGGCCTGCGGATCGGGCTTTCGCTGGACGATTTCGGCATCGGCTACTCGTCGCTCTCGTACCTCAAGATGTTCCCGTTCGACGCGCTGAAGATCGACCGCGCGTTCGTCGCCGGGATCCCCGCGGACCGCGAGGACGTGGCGATTGCCGAGGCGGTGATCTACCTCGCCCACGCGCTCAAGATGCGCGCGGTAGCCGAAGGGGTGGAAACCGAGGAGCAGGCGCAGTGGCTCTCCAAGTTCGGCTGCGAGGAGCTGCAGGGCGAGCTGCTCGCGAAGCCGATGCCGGGTGAGGAGCTGGCAACGTTGTTTCTCAAACCCAACAGGAGGATTCATGCGATCCGCAGTTAAGCGCCGCAGCACGCGGCAGATGATCGAGGCGATCGAAGCGCTCGACCTCGGGCCGATCAAGTTCAAGCTGGTGGACCCCGAGGAAGGCGAGGGCTGGACTCGGGAGCTCGTCGAGCACATGGAGACGCAGTACAAGCGCTACCTGACGCTCGTCGCGAAGTATCCGCGCGAGACCATCGCGCCCGACAAGAACGTGGACAGGTTCTGGCACGCGCACATCCTCGACACGCGCAAGTACGCCGACGACTGCAGGCGCGTGTTCGGCTTCTACCTGCACCACTTCCCCTATTTCGGCATGCGCGGCCCCGATGATGCGGCGGCGCTCGCCAGGGCCGGGGAACGCACGCGCGAGCTCTATGAAGCGGAGTTCGGCGCCGCGCCGGGCCGGACCGACAGCGCCTTCTGCTCGGTCGCCCGCGAGGCTTTCTGCTCCGCGGCCGGCGCCGCCTTCTGCTCGGCGTACCACGGAGGTGGAAGGAAACGCGCCTCGGGCGTATCTTGAGGGTAACGTTCGAGATCGAGGCCGGAGGTCGCATATGGAGCAATGGTCGAGCCGCGAGGAGCGGCCTTATTTCCGGGAAGCCCGTACTGGATACCTCTGGTGGGTCTTTTTCCTGATCCTGGCGCTCGGGGTCGGCGCGGCCCTCTTTTACTTCTGGTCGAAGCGCGATTTCCTGGGGTTGCCGCCGCTCGCTTCCAAGCCCCCCGCGACGCAGCCGGCGGCGCCCGCCGAGGAAGCGAAGCCCGAAGCGCCCCAGGCGCAGGCGCCGTCGGCTGAGCCGACGAAGCCGCTGCCGAGCCTCGAGCAGAGCGACGCCATGATGCGCGACTCGGTGAGCGCCCTGGTGGGCCGCAAGGCCTTCGAGACCATGGTCTACCCATCGCAGCTCGTGCGCCGCATCGTCGCCACGGTCGACAACCTGCCGCGCGAGACCGCGCCCAGGCGCGTGATGCCGCTAGAGCCCGTGCCCGGGGCCTTCGGCGCGTCGAGCGAGGGCGACGAGATGGTCCTCGGGCCGGCGAATTCGCAGCGCTACGCCGCCTACGTTCACGTGTTCGAGGCGCTCGACGCGCGCGCGCTGGCGCAGCGCTACGCCGAAGCGTATCCGCTGTTCCAGCGCGCCTACGCCGAGCTCGGTTTCCCGAATGCGCGCTTCCACGATCGCCTCCTCGAGGCGATCGACGACATGCTGGAGGCGCCGGTCCCGAAGGGGCCGGTCAAGCTGGTCCGCCCCAAGGTGCAGTATCAGTTCGCCGATCCGGAGCTCGAGGGGCTTTCGGCCGGCCAGAAGATCATGATCCGCATGGGGCCTGAAAACGCGGCCCGGGTGAAGGCGAAGCTGCGCGAGCTGCGCCGCGCGCTCGCCGCGCCGCAGGGGCGCTAGGCGGAGCGGCTCCTCGCGAGAGGGTACACGATGGGTGAATGCGCCGGCGAACTCGGGGCCGCGTGCGCGGGCGTGCGCGGGTCCTCGACCCACTCGACGACCGGCATGAATTGCTTTCGCTCCGAAACCGAAAGGTTTTCGTCGAGCTCGAAGATGCCCAGCCCCGACTCCGCCGCGCGCAGGAAGACGTCGGAATCGATGAGCCGGGCGGCGAGCTTCAGGCTGGCCGACTGCAGGAACTGCTCGAGCGGCCGGTAGGCGGGCATGGAGCGGCGCACCTTGTTGGCGACGACTGCGACCGGCACGCTGCCCGAGCGCACGCGGCCCCACGAGGCAAGCTCGCGCAGGAAGTTCGCCGTCGCATGCAGGTCGATGGCCGAAGGCACTACCGGCACCAGGATGCAGTGGGCGCGCTCGAGCATCTCCTGGAGCGCCATGCCCGACGCGCCCGCGGGCGCGTCGATCACCAGCCGCTCGGTGTGGGTGGGCACGTAGCTTTCGAAGCTGCGTAGCCGGTCACGCCGGTCGGGCGCCCCGTTCGCGCGGTGGATGGGAGCGGCGTGCGGCGGCCGCAGCCGCAGCCAATGCATGCTCGACCCCTGCGGGTCGTAGTCCATGAGCGTGGTCGGTATGTCGGCCGCCGCGAAGCAACTGGCCAGGTTGGTGGCGATGGTCGTCTTGCCCGCGCCGCCCTTCGGGTTGAGCACCAGGGTGGTCTTCATTTCTACGCGAGGTTCTGCGTCCCCTTTTTTTGTCGAGCTTCTTGTGTCGGGCTTGGCTTGCCCGACGATGATGCCGCGCGCTTCGGCGAATTGCAAGAAATGCGTGAACAAATTCTCGCAGCGTCGACCCGTCCTCAACCGTCGTTAGCTATTGACGACGGCTTCCAGCGCCGCCGAGGTCATCGCCCAGAGGGCGTCTAGCCGCGGCGGCTTTCGAGTACCATTGCTCCTCGACGAACCAGGGTCGTGGAGCATCGAAGATGAAACGCAAGTACGGGTCGGCGCTCGCGCGCGAGAGCGAGGCTGAAAAGGCGCAGCGCCTGCGGGCGAAGGAGATGCGCGACAACAGCAACAACTACGGCTCGGCGTCGCGCAAGGGCGCCATTTCCCGCGGCAAGAAGCGCGGCAAGGCGTACCGCGCCGGCAGCTGAAAGCGTCCCCGTGCGCCGTGTGCTCGTCGCCGGCACCCAGGACGTGGTCGACGCGGCACGTGCGGCGCTCGGCACGGACCTCGAGCTCGCCGCCGCGTACTCGGTCGCCGAGGCGCTGAAGCACGTCGAGGGCGGCGTAGATCTGGTGCTGTGCAACGTGCGCTTCGACGATTCGCGGATGTTCGACTTTCTCGGCGCGCTCAACGCCATGCCGCGCTCCCGGCGCCTGCCGGTGGTGTGCTGCCGGGTCGCGCGCAGCCCCGTGTCCGCCGGGGCGCGCCGCGGCATCGAGCTCGCGCTCGAGGCGCTCGGGGTGATCGCGTTCCTCGACATGCACGAGCTGGAGGCCCGCGAGGGCCCCGGGGCCGCGCGGGCGGCGCTGCGCGCTGCCGTGATCTCGCACCTGCCCGGGGCGTGATCCCGCTCGTGCCCCATCCGCGCACGCCCGGTGCCGCCGTGCGCGCCGTGCACGCAGCGGCGGCGAGAACGCCCGAGGGCCTGCTCGCGCTGCGCTACCGGATCGAGGCCGACCTCGAGCGGCTGCGCATTCCGCCGCCTTGCGCGCCCGCGCCCGGCGAGCGCCTCTGGCAGCACTTTTGCTGCGAGGCGTTCGTGGCGCCGGCCTCGGCGCGCGCCGGGGCGGGTCCCTATCGCGAGTTCAACTTCTCGCCCTCGGGCGAATGGGGTGCCTTCGAGTTCCATGGCTACCGCGAAGGCGGCCCGCTGGCCGTCGCCGACCCGGGGATCTCCGTGCGGACCGACGGTGAGGCGCTCGAGCTCAGCGCCCGCGTTGCGGTCGACCCCGCGAGACTGCGCGTGGCGCTGAGCGTGGTGATCGAGGAGTTGGACGGAAGGCTCTCCTACTGGGCGCTGCGGCATCCGGCGCTGCGTCCCGACTTCCACCATCCCGACGGGTTCGCGCTGGAGATCGCCTGAACTTCGGAATCGACCGCGTGCTCGAGGAGCGTGCCCTCCAGAAGCGCCTGAAGGGCCGGCGCCTGGCTCTGCTCGCGCACCCGGCCTCCGTAACGAAGGGCCTGGCCCACTCCATGGACGCGCTTTTCGCAGCCGGGCTCGCGCTCGGGGCGGCGTTGGGACCGCAGCACGGCCTGCGCGGCGACAAGCAGGACAACATGGTCGAGTCGCCGGATTTCACCGATCCGGTTCACGCGATTCCGGTATTCAGCCTGTACGGCGAGGTGCGCCGGCCGACCGACGCGATGATGCAAAGCTTCGACGTTCTGCTGGTCGACCTGCAGGACCTTGGCTGCCGGATCTACACCTTTGTCACCACGCTCCGCTATGTGCTCGAGGCGGCGGCGAAGCACAGGAAGGAAGTCTGGATCCTCGACCGTCCCAACCCCGCCGGACGGCCGGTCGAGGGCAGCGTGCTGGAGCCGGGCTGGGAGAGCTTCGTCGGAGCGGGTCCTCTGCCGATGCGCCACGGCATGACGCTCGGCGAGCTCGCCCGCTGGTTCATCGCCCAAAGCAGGCTCGACCTCGAGTGCGAGGTCGTCGCCATGCAGGGCTGGGAGCCGCGCGCCACGCCGGGCTTCGGCTGGCCGCTCGGCGAGCGCGCCTGGGTGAACCCGAGCCCCAACGCGCCCAACCTCTGGATGGCGCGCTGCTATCCCGGTACGGTGATGCTCGAGGGCACCACGCTCTCGGAAGGGCGGGGCACCACGCGTCCGCTCGAGCTCTTCGGCGCGCCTGACCTCGATCCTGCGGCGCTGCTTGGGCGCATGAACGCCCTCGCGCCGCGCTGGCTCGAGGGTTGCCGGCTGCGGCCGTGCTGGTTCGAGCCGACCTTCCACAAGCACGCGGCGAAGCTCTGCGCAGGCGTGCAGATTCACGTCGAGGGGCCGGCGTACGGCCACGACGCGTTTCGTCCCTGGCGTCTGATGGCGCTCGCGTTCAAGGTGCTCCGCGCCCTCAGGCCGGACTATGTGCTCTGGCGCGACTTTCCCTACGAGTACGAGAAGCGGCTCGCCATCGATGTCATCAACGGCGGCGAGCGGCTGCGGCAATGGGTCGACGATCCCGCCGCCGCGCCGGCAGACCTCGATGCGCTGGCGCGCCCGCAGGAGAAGGCTTGGCTCGCTGAGCGCGAGGCCTATCTCATCTACAAGTAGTCAGGCGAGCGGCTTCTTCGGGGGCCGGGCGGCGCGAAGCGCTCGGGCGAGCAGCTCGTCGTCGGAGCTCCATGCCGGCATCACGATGTCGACCGCCTTCAGGAACACGGGGCTCGGCGGCTCCGCCTCGCCGTCGAGCCATCGATAAAGCGTCGCCACCGGGACCCGCAGGCGCGCTGCGAGCGGCTCCACTCCGCCGATGATCTGGCAGGCGCGATGCAGCACGCGGGTATAAACCGTCACCTGCGAGGGCGGCGCGACAGGGCAGTTGTCGGCCGGAAGCTCCATGTTCTCCATGCGTAGCATGTTGAGGGACGCTGCGACGCGCATTGCGTCATCGATTTGCCAAATTTTTGGTAGTCAGGCTGGCGACAGGCATCGAGCAGGCTGGCGACAGGTATCGCGCAGGACACCCGGATACACTGGCTGCGCCTCAAAAAGAGGAACTACACATGAGCAATCCACAGCAGTCTGCGCAGGGGAGTGGGGGCGCGAAGAAAAGCCTGACCTACAAGCAGATGTCGGGCGGTCAGAAAACCGTTTTCATCCTCAAGCTCGCCGTCTGCATCGTCTCGTTCGGGATGATCTTCCCGAACATCATGAACGACTGACGCGGCCCTGCGCCGCGAGGGTGCCGGAGCGGCCCGGCACCTCGGCGAACACCACCTCGTGCCGCGGCAGCGACCTGTCGTCGAGCGCGCGGCGAAGCGCGGCGAGGCTCACGATCTCGTAGCCCTGCGCGCTCCAGCCCGCGAGCAGCGCCTCGAGCATGTCGGCGAGCTGTCCGCCCTCGAGCTCCGCGTGCGCGGTGAAGACGTGAGGCGCTCCGGACGCCGTGGCGGCGAGCAGGCTCGCCACCGGGTCGGCCTCCCGGCCAATCAGCTCGTCAAGCGTCGCGAGCGTCGTGGGTAGCTGCACGCAGCCGAGCGCCTCGCCGCCCCAGAGCGGGACGAACGGCGAGAATCCCCGCGTATCGGAGGCGTAGTCGAGCTGCGCGCGCTGCTGCCAGGCGGCCGCGTGGCGATTGGTCTGCCAGCCGGCCGCGGCCCAGCTCTTCGGCCGCTCGCCGAAGATTGACTGGAAGCGCTCCTCCGCGAGCGCGATCTCGCGCTCGGTCCAGGCCGCGTCGCGCCCGGCGACGAAGTCCTGCCAGCGCACGTGGTCCCAGCAGTGCACGCCGACCTCGAAGCCCGCTGCCCGCACCGCGCGCATTTCGCCGGCGCAGCGCGAGCCGATGTCGGGACCCGGGAGCAGGGTGCCGTAGAGGAGCGTGCGCAGCCCGTAGTGGCGCAGGACGGAGGTGCGCGTGACTTTCCCGAAAAAATTCTTTCTGAACATCCGTTTGACGGCGCGCCCGGTGTGGTCGGGGCCGAGGCTGAAGAAGAAGCTCGCTCCGGCGCCGCGGCGCTCGAGCAGCCGGGCGAGGCGGGGGACGCCTTCGCGCGTGCCGCGGAAGGTGTCGACGTCGACCTTCAGCGCAAGCTTCATCCCCGCATTTATCCTACTAACCGGCGCGCGTCCGAGATCTGGCCGCGATAGGCCTCGAAGATGAGCCGCAGCGCCTGGCGCATGCCGACGCGCGGCTTCCAGCGCAGCTCGCGCCGGGTGTTCGCGATGCCCGGGACGCGGTTCTGCACGTCCTGGTAGCCGCGGCCGTAGTAGCGGTCCGCGGTGGTGCGCTTGATGCGCACCTTGCGGGCGGTGCTGTGGTATTCCGGGAACTCGAGCGCGAGCTTGACCATCATCTCCGCGAGCGAGCGCACCGAGAAGTTGTTGCGCGGATTGCCGATGTTGTAGATCTTGCCCGAGGCGACGCCGCCGGGATTCGCGATGATCTTCATGAGCGCGTCGATGCCGTCGTCGATGTAGGTGAAGGCGCGTTTCTGCCTGCCGCCGTCGACCAGCTGGATCGGCTCGCCGCGCGCGATGTGGCCCAGAAACTGGGTCACGACGCGCGAGCTGCCCTCCTTCGCCGTGCCGAGCGAGTCGAGCCCGGCGCCGATCCAGTTGAAGGGCCGGAACAGCGTGAAGTCGAGCCCGACCTTGTCGCCGTAGGCCCAGATCACCCGGTCCATGAGCTGCTTCGAGCAGGCGTAGATCCAGCGCTGCTTCTGGATCGGCCCGTACACCAGCGGCGAGCGCTCGGGGTCGAACTCGCGGTCGCCCGACATGCCGTAGACCTCGGAGGTCGAGGGAAACACGAGGCGCTTGCGGTGGTGCACGCAGGCGCGCACGATCGGCAGGTTGGCCTCGAAGTCGAGCTCGAACACCCGCAGCGGGTCCTTCACGTAGGTCGCGGGAGTCGCGATCGCGACCAGCGGCAGCACCGTGTCGCACTTGCGCACGTGGTACTCGATCCACTCCTTGTTGATGGTGATGTCGCCTTCGAAGAAGCGGAAGCGCCGCTCGCCGGCGAGGTCCTCGATGCGGTCGCTCTGCATGTCCATCCCGTAGACCTCCCAGTCGGTGGTCGCGAGGATGCGCTTGGAGAGGTGGTGGCCGATGAAGCCGTTGACGCCGAGGATGAGGACGCGCTTCATGTTGCCGGCTCGACTTCGAGAAGGCGCAGCACGCCGCCGTCGCCGCAGGCGGCGTACCACTGGCCGTGCTGGCGGTAGGGACCGAGCACGCGTCCGGGCGCGCGCATGAGAGGTTCGATCTTGGTTTTCAATATTTTGAGGTCATCCGTGAAAGCTCCGGGATACGGCGGCGCCACCGCCCGCACCAGGTTGTGGATCTCGCGCGCGCTCTTCGACCAGTCGATGCGCCCGTCCTCGGGCTGGCGCGCGCCGAAATAGCTGCCGCGCGCCAGGTCCTGCTCCTTCAACACGGTATCGCCCGCCACCAGGCGAGGCAAGGAACGGCGCAAAACCGTCTCCGCCGCCGCGGTGACCTTGCGGAACACCTCCACCGCGGTTTCGTCGTCGCCGATCGGGACGCGCTCGCGGTCCACGATGCGCCCGGCGTCGGGCTTCGCCACCATCTCGTGCAACGTCGCGCCGGTCTCGGCTTCGCCCATGAGGACGGCCCAGTTCACCGGCGCGCGCCCGCGGTACTTCGGCAGCAGCGAGCCGTGCATGTTGAAGGCGCCGCGGCGGGCCGCCGCCAGCCACTCGGGCGGCAGCATGCGACGATAGTAGAACGAGAAGATGAAATCCGGCGGCAAGGCCGCAAGCTTCTCACGGATTTGCGCCGGCCCGGGATCTTCCAGCGTCTCGATGCCCCGCTCCCGCGCGAGCGCGGCGACGCTCGCGAACCAGTGCGTCTCGGCCGGGTCGTCGCGGTGGGTGACGACGAGCGGCACGCCGACGCCCTGCTCGAGCAGCACGTGCAGGCAGCGCACGCCCACGTCGTGGTAGGCGAATACCACGGCGCTCGTCAAGCACGCTTCTCCAGCACCGCGGCGACGAGGTAGCGCGGGCGGCCCTTGACCTGCTCGTTGATGCGCACGATGTACTCGCCGATGATCCCCAGGCCGAAGAGCGCCATGCCGATGAGGAAGAACTCGAGCACGTCGCGGTCCCAGGCATGCTCGAGCGCATAACCGAAGCCGAAGGCATAGAGCCGGTAGAGGAGCACCGCGACATACAGGACGACCGAGCCCACCGAGACCAGCATGCCGAGGAGCGAGAAGAACCGCAGCGGTCCGACCGAGAACCCCGTGATCAGGTCGAAGTTGAGGTGGATCAGCCGCGACAGCGAGTATTGCGAGGCGCCCGCGGCGCGCTCCTCGTGGCGCACCTCGATCTCGGTGGGATGGTGCGCGTAGAGATAGGCGAGCGCCGGGACGAAGGTGTTCAGCTCGTGCGACTGGTTGATGGTGTCGACCACGTTGCGCCGGTAGGCGCGCAGCATGCAGCCGTGGTCGGCCATGCGGATGTCGGTCAGGCGCTCGCGCAGCCGGTTGATCGCCCGCGACGCGATGCGCCGAAAGGCGCTGTCGCGGCGCTCGCTGCGGTAGCTGCCGACGTAGTCGTAGCCCTCGTCCATCTTGGCGAGGAGCCTGGCGATTTCCTCGGGCGGGTTCTGCAGGTCGGCGTCGAGCGTCACCACGATCTCGCCGCGCGCACGCTCGAAACCGGCGAGGATCGCCATGTGCTGGCCGAAATTGGTCGCCAGGTACACGACCCGGGTCACGTCCGGGCGCCGGTCGAACTGCTCGTGCAGGAGCGCCGGGGAGCGGTCGCGGCTGCCGTCGTCCACCAGTACGAGCTCGTAGCTGCGGCCGAGCGCGTCGAGCGCCGGGTAGAGCCGGGCGAAGAGTTGCGCCAGGCCGGCTTCCTCGTTGTAGATCGGGATGACGACCGAAATCTCGGGGCCGGCCGTGCCCGTCATCGGGGTGATCTCATGGAATTCTCGAGCGCCTCCCACACCCGGTCGACGTGCTCGTCCGGAAGCCAAGTATAAAGCGGAGCGTCACCGTGCGCGCGCCGGTGACGCGAAGTCCTCCGCAAAGCGGAGCGTAAAGCGCGCTCCCCCGCGCGGTGAATCGTCGACGCCCACGAGCCAGCCAAGATGATCCGCGACGCGCTTGACGATCGATAGGCCGAGGCCGGTTCCTGTTGCGGACGTGTCGTCGCCTCGCACGAACGGCTCGAACAGCCGATGGCGGATCGACTTCGCGATACCGGGCCCCGTGTCCTCGATTACCAGCGCGTCGGCGGCCAACGCTATGCGTACCGAGCCGCGCTCGGTGAAATGGAAGGCATTGCGCAGCAGATTATTCACGGCGATCGCCGCCAGGTCGGCATTTCCCGCCACCCAGACCTCATGCGGAATTTCAAGCTCCAGCCGGACCGGCTTGCCATCGAGGAGCGGGCGGCAGCGCTCGACTTCCCTTTCGAGCAACGGCCGGAGCGCGAGAGTCGCGATCTCAATGCGGCTCGGGTCTCGCGCCAACTGCAAAAGGGCGCTGACCCTCTCCGACATGCCGCTCGTCGCGCGGCGTATACGCTCGGCGACTACCAGCAGATCCGCACGGTCCGCGAGGCGCGCCGTAAGCAGTTCGGAGGCTCCCAGGACGACGGTAAGAGGTGTCCTCAACTCGTGGCTTACGTCGGCGGTGAAATTACGCTCCCTTTCCAGAACCCTCGCTAGCTGTGACGCGCGCGCGGCGAACGCTCGTGCAAGCACTCCGATCTCGTCGGGTGCTGCAAGGAGCTTCGGATTCTCCGCAAGCGTGTCTCGTTCCACGGCTTCTGCAAGCACCGTGATCGGGGCAATGATACGGCTCGCAGATGCGTGCGCTATCGCAAGAGCCAGAAGGGCGCCCGCCAGGAAGGCGACCACTAGCCCCATGTACGCGGCGGCCTCAAGGCGCTCAAAATCACTGACGTCGACAACGATAGCAAAACGTTCTCCGCCCTCTTCGGCGAGGAGGACCTGGAGGACGCTGTCGCCAATGGAAATCTCCTGTACGCCGAGCGAAAGCGCTCGCCAGTCCGCTGGAATTTGACTTCCGGTATAGACCTTTAGATCCGAGAACCGCCGCGCATCCACGTCGCCTTCGCGCACACGCTCGCTCACGACCCGCGCGGCACGCATGAGTCGGGCCTCGATCAACTCGTACTCGGCCGCTTCGATGACGAAGTAACTCGCTGCACTGAACACGCCGCCGATGACGATGGCAGGCAGGACGCAAGCTGCCACCAGCCTGCGTCGCAGGGGGCCGCTACTCTGCATTGGGGTCGATCAGACGATAGCCGATGCCCGGGAGGGTGATCAGCATCTGCCGGTCGAACTGCTTGTCCAGGGTCTGACGTACCGCGTGAATGTGTGCGCGAAGTGCGGTGCTTGCAGGGGGATCATCCCCCCATAGCTCATGCTCCAATGCTCGCCGCTCCACCAGCGCAGGACTTGCCTGCATCAGTCTTGCCAGCAAGCGGTAACCCGTCGGTGAGAACTCGAGCCGAACCCCGTCACGCCGGACCTCGTACGTGGCCAGATCGAACTCCAGAGGTCCCACGCGCAATTGGCCGCCGGCGACTCGACCGCGAACGCGGCGCATAAGCGCCATCAGACGTGCGTGGAGTTCGATGAGCGAAAATGGCTTCACCAGATAGTCGTCCGCGCCGGAGCCCAAGCCGAGTACCTTGTCGTCCACCGTATCTCGGGCGGTCAACATGATTACGGGAGTATCGCGTCGCAGCTGTTGCCGCAAGCGTCGGCAAACCTCGATACCGTTCAGTCCGGGCAGCATGACGTCCAGGACGATGGCGTCATGGCGTCGATCCGCTGCGAGGGCAAGGCCCGCCAGTCCGTCGCGGGCACAATCGAGCGAATAGCCGAGCGGCTCGAGGTACCCGTGCAGATTCGCGAGGATGTCCGCATTGTCTTCGACAATGAGGATGTGCCAGCTCGCTGGTTGCGATGCCATTCCAAACGATTTTACGCCCGCGCCTTGAGTGGGCGTCTCAAGGCCCTGCTAGCGCTCGCCCAGGCATCACGCGCGCACCTTCTACGAACTACGAGCGATTCGCCATCCTCGTTGCTGCAGGTGGTCTACCAGATCGCCTCGCCTCGATCATCGCGCGCTCTCACGACTAGGGCTCCTCGGCGTCCGGCTATGGAGCAAGGGCTACGTGAATGGCGAACCCTTCTTGAACCCTTCTTATTGGTGACCTCAGGAGTGGTGGCGTTAAGAACGCGTTAAGGCGACGTTCGGATTACGTGAGTACGTCAGACCGCCGTCAGCGTGGCGGAGTAGTGTCGTCTGTCAAGAATCTTCCTGGGGAGGAGGATTGCGGCACGTTCCAGACCGCACCATTGGTGCCCGCCAGGGAGATCCTGCGTGCCCACCCCACAAGATCGATAAACCGCCCAAAAGCCTGCGGCCTTTAACCAGTCGTAATACGAAAGGAGCAGTTCATGCATCGAAACTTGTCTCGCCGACCGGCGGCCCTGTGCTTTGGCGCCGCCTTCCTTGCGCTTTCGGGCGCGGCCTTCGGCGCCTGCACCGGGCCAGGAGCGCCGACCGATACTGAAACCAAGTGCCTCACCGCGGTCCAGATTCCGGGCGCCGCGTTGCTCTCGTACGACATCAGCTGGGTCAATCCGCATCGCGCCGAGTACTACCTGGCCGACCGCTCGAATGCTGCGATCGATATCATCAATACCGATCGCCTCACGTTCAAACGGTTTCTCGG
>Ga0207662_10000150_pt1 | contig 33335 bp, 51 predicted proteins | sample KBSS33LmetaG_FD_184338 | JGI IMG/M metagenome (GOLD analysis project Ga0207662, IMG submission 184338) | Switchgrass rhizosphere microbial communities from Kellogg Biological Station, Michigan, USA - KBS S3-3L metaG (SPAdes) (version 2) | ecosystem: Host-associated > Plants > Roots >... | reverse complement strand
CCGCTCTTGATCGTCGGCGCGATCGAGCCGCCGCCGGCGTCGCTGTTCTGGGCCAGCAAGACCGCCTCGACGACGTTGATGCTCTGGACTGCCACCGCGATATCGGCCAGCGCGTACAGGTCGCGGTTGCCGACCGTGTTCGAGCCGACGTACTGGGTCATCGACGGCGGCAGCTCGTTGACCTGGCTGAAGTTCGCGCCCGTGTCCGTGCCCCCGCGCGTGAATTGCGTCGAGGAGCCACTTGCGCTCGGCAGGAGCAGGAGCACGCGGCCGTCGCCAGGTCGCCCGCTGTTCGCAGTCCCGGCCGTGTCATTGATGGCAATATCGTCAAAGGCCAGCCAGGTGGCCGTTGTCGACGCACCGGTCACCGAGTTCGAGCACCCGAGATAGACCGTTTGCAGGCCGACCACGGTGCTGCTGGTCGTGTCACCGGAGAAGTTGATCACCCGGTTGCCGTCCAGCCAGACCTCCACGATGCCAACCGTGGTGCTGGTTGCTTGCCAGCGCACTTCGACCAGCCGCCACACATCGGCTACCAGCGAGGCTGACGAGGCGCCCAGGAGCGTGCCGCTGGCAACCGTGCCGCGATACGCGCGCAGCAAATTGTCTGCCGCGCTCCAACTGACAGCTACCTGGACCGCCGTCGCATTGTCGAGCAATGTGCAGATCGCGAGTTCAGTCGAGGCGCCACTGGGCACGCCGTGTGCTTGAAACGCAAACCGCACCCATACGTCGGTTTTCAGTGCCCCGAGACTGAAAGACTTGTACGTCGTGGATATCGACGTGCCCGTGGTCACGCCCAACTTGAGGCAGTACGCGCCGCCCGCGCGCGGGGTGGGATTGGTGTTGACCGCGGTCAACGAATAATTGGCGCCGATCACGCTGGCGCCCGCCTCATTCACGTCGCCCGTTTCGTAGCCCGTGGTCAGCAGTCGGCTCATGGCGGTGGTGGTGGTGGCCCGCTCGGATCGAGCACGGCCATGATGCGCTGGATATAGGTGCGCAGCTCGACGTCGACGCCACTCGCGGGTCCCTGTGGGCCCTGAGGCCCTGGCGCGCCGTCCGCGCCGGCTGGACCCTGCGGCCCGACAGGACCAGGCGGCCCTTGCCACGCCGGCGGCGGCTCGAGATCGAGTGGCGGCACCGTCTGCAGTGGTGGCGCCAGCATCACCGGCGGTGCCAACGGCGGCGGCAGTGGCGAGACCGGCACGAGCGGCGGGGCGGTCTGACCGGGCGGCAGCAGCGGCGGCGCAGGCGTGGTCATCATCCAGCTCGCTGACTCGGGTCTTCAAGCGCCACTGTCGCCACCAGGCGCGCCTTGTTGCCGGCCGTGGCCACAACCAGCTCGAGGATGTCGCCCACGTGGACCGCCGAACGGTTGATTCGGCCAGAAGCAAAGCGGCCACTCGCGGTGCCGGTGAGCGTCGGGCGATCATTCGGATTCGTCCAGATGCTGGTGCCATTCAGCAACACGTCCAGGACGGTCGTCGCTCCACCAGCGGCCGCGGCCGCGACCACGTAGCGAATGACTGCCGGCGTCGGTGCAATCATGCCGCCAAGGACCGTCCCACTGGCCGGGCTGACCGTGGCGAAGCCCGTCAGGAAGCCCTGAATCGCCGTGAACGGCAGGCCCAGCCGTTCGGCGCTGCTGAGCGGCATCAGACGTCGGTCACCACGCGACCACGTTTCTTGATCACGATCGACGCATGCACGCCGCCCTGCGTTTCACGGTTGTTGCGGCGCACCACGGCCGCCTCGATCGAGCGGTAGGCGCGCGCGTAGTCGGCATCGGAGGTCAGCCCGAGCTCGCGCATGCCCTGCTCGCGCGGCAGCGCCAGCCACGCCTCAGCATCGACCACGTCCGGTGTGTGCGCATCGCCGCCGTACGGCCCGTCCAGGCAGTGCCCGTCGCGCTCGACGCGCACGGTGGCGACACCGCGCAGCAGCCGGTGCACGCTCTCCACCTCAGCCTGGGTCTGGCAATAGCGGAGCTGCGGCCCGCTCGGTCCGTCGTAGGTGATGCGGAACAGACCGGGTCCGAACCGACAGTCGGCGCGGTGCGTGGTCTGGACGTGCAGCGTCTCGGTCACGCGCGGGGCGGTGCCGGCTCCGGCTCAGGCTCGGGCTGGGGATCAGGCTCCGGCTCGGGCTCCGGTGGCGGATTGGGATCGGGGATCTCGCGCATGCTGACCTCCTACGAGGTGGTGAACGTGCGGTCTGTCGTATACGTCGTCAGTCCGTTGGCCGTCGCGCGGATCCGGTAGTGGTACAGCGTGGCGGTCGTCAAACCCGTCAGCGGTTTCACCATCGGCCCCGACCCGCCGCCCTCAACGTTCAGTAAGCCGTACGCCAGCGTCGTGCCGTACTCGACCTGGTTCGTGCCCGCGGGCTGAATGGTGTAGTTGATCGTCGCGCCCGTCGTCGTAATGCCCGTCACCGAGATGGCGCTGATCGTTGGCGCCAGGTTCAGCGCGCCGCCGATTGACCCGTTAGGTGGTGCTGCCAGCCCGGCGTCGGTCGGCCAGCCGCCAGGCTTGGCCGTTGGACCCTCGTTGCCGCGCCAATCGACCGGCGTGTGTGTCCACAGCCCCCCAGCCGCACCGACCTGGGAGGCAATCGAGCCACTATCGACCGGCATCGTCTACACCCCAGACGCCGCTGGCTCGGCTGGCGCGGTACCCGCCTTCTCGGCCCAGTACGCAACCAGGTCGGGGATGTCCTCGGCAGCGCCGGATGTAAACCCCTTCGCCTGGTAGTGCTCCTCGTTGCTGAGCGGAGCCAGGAACTCGGTGCCGTCGGGCTTGGTCATGTGCACGTACATGGTCGGGCTGACCTGTTCGTGCGGTCCCTCCGTCGCCGACTCGGCATCATTGGGCTCGAGCGCGAGGACCTCGTCCGGCGACGCCGGCGCGGGATAGGCCGCCAGGACTTCCTCGAGCGTCTGGGTATTGAGCATGATTGGCGGCGCCGTCGGGCTGGGATCGACGACCGGCGGCGCGCTGGATTCAGACATCGCGGGACCTCCCGTGGATTGCAGTTCCGCGCGGCGTTCGGCGACCGCGCTTTCGACGGTCACCCGGCCGGCGGCCTGGGCCTCGATCGCGTCGAGCTCCTCTACCGTCGTCGCCGCTCTGGCCTGCGCGATCAGGTCGGCGGCCGTCGGCGAATCGGTCATGGCTTCTTCCGTCGCGCCTGCTCGAGCGGGTCGTAGCCGGTCGCCGCGACGGTCTGCTCGCGGCCACGCTCGAGCGTTTGCTGGAGCGCTTCGACCGACGCGCTCTCGGCCGTCTCGACCCCCTGGAGCAGACGCGCCTCTGCGGCTTCCTCGGCCGCCCGAATGCGGCGCGGCGTGACGATGCGGATGTTCTTGCCCGTCTCGTCCTTGATCTGCTTCAGGTACTCCTGCAACTCTTCGACCGACCACGCGTCGAACGTGTCGGTCAGGTTGAGCGTCGGGTCGCGCCGATTGGCCTCGCGGATGGCGTTGATGATCTCGGCCTTGCGGCGCTGGTCGAGCAGGATGCGCGGGTACTCGTCCTCGACGTACTGACGCACCTCGCTCTTGGCACCCGCGCGGCCGGGCGCGTCGGACAGGAGGTGATAGCCCTTGTCCTGGTAGTACGCGCGGTTCTGCGGGTCGCCCTGCAGGCTGACGACACTGCCGTCGGGCTTGAGGAACAGGCGCGTCGGGTAGTTGTAGTTCTGGCCGCGGCGCGGTTGGGAGGCCGTGGTCGGCGCCTGCTCGAGCAGCTTGTCGAGGAAGTCGTTGCCGGTGATCGGCTCGGCCATCAGCTCGCTCCGTTGACCAGCACGCCAAAGTTGTCGCGCATCTCCTGGTGGCCGTAGATGACCTCGACGGCGAGCTTCCAGGTGAACATGTCGATGTCGTAGAAGATGTGCGTCTTCGGCGTCCTTTGGACGACGAGCGCGAGTGCGTCGCGGTGGAAGATGGCGTTGTTGGCCTGACCACCGGCGGGCTTGACCAGGTTGGTCGTGACGGCCAGGTTCAGCCCGTACATGTCGCCGAGCATGCCCGTGCGCGTCGGGTACTGGCCGGTGCCGATGTACAGCGCGTTGCTCCAGCGGTCCAGCGCGAGTTTGGCGACCTTCTCGGCCGGCGTCATGATGAAGAAGCGATCGTCCTGGGGCACGTCCGCGTCGTCGAGCAGCTTGACCGCGGCCAGCACGTTGGCGTCGGAGGCCGCGGTGCCGAGCGTGCCGACGATCTGCGAGAAGCCGGCGAAGTCCGAGGCCAGCTTGGTGTCGATGTCCTTGGCGACGGCGTAGCCCAGTTTGCGCTGATACTCGTTCTGCACGTCGACGATCGCCTGGACTTTGACGATGTCCTCGATGCCGACGGCCGCGTAGCTCCAGATATTGAGCGTGATCGTGGTCGCCGTCTCGGCCACCGTCTCATATGTGATGGCGTTGTTCTCGCCCTTCGCGCGAGCGGCCAGGTTGCCGATCGACGCGACTTTGACCGTTTTGCCGACGCTCGCGTCGTCCTCAAAGCCGCGGTTGACGCTGCGCGCAATGACCAGATTGGCCTCGGTCGCGCGCAGGACTTCACGGGACCAGATGTCAGGACTGAAGACGCCGTCGGAAATCGTCTTGTCTACGAACTCATTGCCGGTCGCCGCTATACCAGTACCGGTAGCCACGAGTTACCCCCTAATGTCGTCTGAGGGGGACACCGCGCGTGGATCTGTGGCGTACCCCCGCTTTCGGAATGCCGCCTGGGTCGAAGAGCGCCTCGTACTCAGGCTGCGACATCGCGGCAATCTGCTCATCCGTAACCTCGCGGACGCGACTGGGGGTACCGGAGTCGCGCTCGGGGACGGGCTCATCGCCGTTCACCTCACTCAGCACCGACTTGCGCAATGCAGACTCGCGGCGTCGTAACTCTCTGTCGACCCCGAGCTTGACGGCTTCGTCGGTGATGAACGCGAGGTATTCTTTCACACCCTCGGCGTGGCCCTTGCCGGCGCCGAAGGTTTTGCCCGCGACCTGCTCCTGGATCACATCGGGCAGTGCCTGTTGGAAGAGCGCCACACCGTCCATGAACGGCGCCGACGCCGAGGCCGCGGCCTCGCGACGCGCGCGCTCGAGAATCTCCGGCGCGCTGAGCTCGCCGAGCGCGTACAGGTCGCCCTTCTGGGCCGCCTCACGCTTGGCGCGGTCCTGACGCTCGGCCTCCTGCTTGCGCAGCAGCTCCTGGGCGCGCCGGTCGCTCAGACGGCCGATGACACCCGAGAGGGTCTCGTCCTGCTCGAGCTGCTCGTAGCGCAGGTTCTTGGCCAGCAGCTTGAGCGCTTCGCTAGGGTCCTTGGCCTCGCGGACCTGGCTGAACCACTCGGGCGGCGAGCCGTCGGCTGATGACTCCGCAGGTGTGGGAGTGGAGTCACCAGCCTCGGGCACCTCGGACTCCGGAGGAGGAGCTGCGCCTGCACTGGTATCCGAGGGTTCCGCGCGCGCTGGCGTGCCACCGGAGGATCGACGCCGTGGGGTGGGTTCAGGGGGTGGCGCTTCGGCCGCAGCGGCCTGACTCGCTCGCTCTTCCTCGAGCAGGTCGGGGTGAGTACCTCTCTCGCTGAGCATCACTCGTGATCCCGAATAGAATGAGACGTCCGGTTGCTACCACGGTCAGCATCCGGGACATAGCTCGACTCAAGACCTGGCGCCATATCTAGCGTCCCGACTTCCTCTTGCTCGCCGCAGCCTTGCGCTTGACCGAGTAGGCGATCGCCACCGCTTGCTTCACGGGCCGCCCAGCCTTGACCTCAGCCCGGATGTTGGACTTGAACGCCGCCGGTGATGTCGATTTCTTGAGTGGCATGTGGTGCTACCTCAGCGCTTGATCCCGCCGAACGTGGACGGCGCAGAGAAGCCTGGCAGGGTGTTCTTGATTTGTCCCAGAGCATCGGCAGGATCGAGCCCGTACTTCTCCTGCATCCCTTGCAGGACCATGTTCTGGGTGCTCGGCGCGGCGCGCAGGAACTCGACGCTATTGACCTTGTTGGGCGTCGGAATGCCCTGCAGAATCTGGTTCATCGACTGGGTGTTGGCGGTCGGGTCGCGGATGTCGTCGACCATCTGCTGAAGGTAGCCGAGTCCGCCCTGCGTGTTACCGCCGGCGACGCCCACGCCGGCCACTGTATTCGGCGCTTGGAAGCCGGCCACGCCCTGGCCGCCCAGGAGACGGCCCATCTGGCCGATTGCCTGCTGCTGACGGAATGGGTTGGCCTGCAGGGTCGCGGCCTGAGCGATCATGCCCATCTGCTGGGCGTAGCGCTGCTGCTGCGCCGCGAGGGTCTCCTGCCCGGCGCCAGGGGCCGCATTGCCACCGTACAGCTCGGCCCACTGGCGTTGCGCCTGGAGCGTCGGGATGCCCTGCAAGCCACCACCACCACCACCTGTGAGGCCGGCTTGGCCACCAGAAGCACGCTGCACCGCGGCCGATGCGTCACGTGCCCAATCCACGGCGGCATTGGCACCGTGGTACTGGTTGTAGAGGGCCTGCGTCTGCGCGTCCTGCTGGTAAAAGGTGTTCGGATCTACCGACGGCGCGGCACCGGCTGCACCCGTCGTCCCACCGAGGATGCCCGGCGCGTTGTAGTAGCCCGTCAGCCCCGCCTGCTGCGCGGCGATGTTGGCCGCCTGCATCTGTGCCTGCTGGGTCGGCGAGCCCTGGTACACGCCGGTGAGGCCAGCCTGGGTGATGCCGAGCCCTTCATTGAACTGGCGGACCGCCTCGGTGAACTTGTTCTGGTCCAAACCGAAGGCGGCGTTGAACTGGCGTACTGCCTCGTCGAATGCCTGCTTGTTGCCCGAGGCGATCGCCCCGAGCAGACTGTTTATGCCCGACGCGAGTTGCTGCCCGCCCTGGCCGGCAACCGTCGGCGCCACGGTGCCCCCGCCACCACCACCACCGCTCGAGGGCGGGGTGCCCATCTCGTTCTGGCTGTAGACCCCGAACGTGCCCATGCTCGGCGACCAGCCCTGCGAGGCGGCCTGCTGTTCGTTGGCCGCGTACATCGACCCGCCGGCCGGATTGGGGTAGTATGGGATGTCCTACACCCCCCTTCTGGAGGACCGATGGCCCGCCCGCCGGGAAGCGGTGTCAGAACCAGTTAGCCACGGCATCAGGCCACCACCGTCGGTCGCATGGGCGGTGCGACAAAAGGATTACCGGGTACGAACAGGGACGCCATGCCCTGCTGCGGCGCGACGAACGCGTCGGGCGTCACGTTCTGGATCGGGGCCGGCGGCTGCCCTTGCTGCATCGCCTGGACATTGGGCATCACCGACGCCATACCGCCCGCGGGCGCCGTCATCGGACTACGCGGCAGTTGCGACGCGGCCGCGGACTGCTGCGCGAGCTGCGCCTGCGTACCGGGCTGGCTCCACGTGCCCGCGAGCGCCGGCGCGGTCAGGCCATTGGCCGCCGTGCTCGAGTTCAACGCGTTGGTCGCGGCGACGGCCGGATGGTCCTGGCCGGTGGTCTGCTTGTACTTCTCGAGCATCTGCGTCAGTACGCCATACGCGGCCTGTGCCTGCGGCGAGTTGGTCGGGTCAGCCTGCTGGACCAGTCGCGCGGCCGTGTCGTAGACGCCCTGTCCGCCGCCGAGCTCGGTCGTCCAGCCCTGGATGCCACCGACGAGCGCCTCGCCCAGGCCGGCCGGCGCGGACATCAGGCCGCCACCCATGTTGCCCGAGCGCTGACCCTGGCCGGCCACGCCGAGGATGCCCTGGAGCATCTGCTGCGCGTTGCTGACGCGGTTCTGCAGGATGCCGGCACCAGTCGTCGCGCCCTGGCCGAGCGCGCTGAGCGCCCCGGTCGCGGCCTGGGTGCCTGCTTGTGCCTGAGCCGTCTGGGCGTTGGCCTGCGCGGTCTGCGCGTTCATCACGTTGACCGTGCCAGTGAGCATCTCCCTGGCATCGGCCATGCTCAGGTCGCCGTTGTTGACCTTCACGCCGACCTGGCCGAGCAGGTCCTGCATCGCCTGCGACGCCGGCACGCGGTTCTCGTTCTTGACCCACTGGACCGTGCCGTCGGGTTGCAGTAGCGGGATGTTCGGCGAGACGGCGTCGGCGGTCAGTTGTGTGGGCGTTGGCTTCTGATAACTCGGGTTGTCGTTGCGCGCGACCTCGTTGCCCTGGTCGTCGTAGTAGACGATGTATTTGGCCGTGGTGTTGACCGACGCGGTAGCGGGTTTCCGCTCGGTCGGCAGGCCTGCCGCTTCCGACCAGGTCTTGCCCTCGGGGTCCCACTGGAACGTCTTGCCGTTGCGCACCTCAGTGGTGGGCTTGGTCTGGTCCGCCGGCTTCTTGAGCACCAGGGTCGTGCGCTGGCCCTCGGGCTTGTTCGGGTCGTACTCGTACTTGCCGTCGGGTCCGTCGATGATCTGCTTGTTCTGCTGGGTTGCCTTCGGATCCTTGGACGCGATGATCGTGTAGCTGCCGTCGGGCTTGATCAGTAAGAGGTTGTCGCCGAACTCCTGCGTCTTGCCCTCGGCCTGGGTCTTCGGATCGGGCAGATCGGTCACCGCACCGGTCGACGGGTCGCGCAGTTTGGCGGCTTTCTTCGTGGTATCGCCTGGCGGGATGACGTTTCCGTCCGCGTCGATCTTGACGAGGTCGGTCGCGGCCGACGGCGGGCGCTCGCTTGGTGACAGTGGCTTCAGCGCCGTCCCGGCGTCGGTAATCTGAACCTCGAGCGGACGGCCCTCGGCATCGACCTGGTCGCCAGAACCGGTCGCCTCGAGCTGGGTCCCATTGTTGAAGATGTACCTGCGCCGCGGGTTGGGGTTCGGGACCTTTGCCCGTCCAGGGATCTTGGCGTCGATCGGATCGGGGTTATCGATCAACGGATCGACGTCGACTGCCGGACCGGCGAGTCCACCCCGCTCGTCGATCAGACGCTGAAACTGCTCGCGCGTCACGCCTTCGCCATTCCCCACGAACCCTTCGTGTTTCGCGTTGGCGCAACTATACTCTCGTCACCACCGAAACGGTCCCGCACCGCGTGAACGGCCGGGACCACGGCACCGAGAAAGGTAACTTCCCGAATGCACTCACAGTCTAACGAACCTGCGGACCACCGCCGGTTACACAACGGCATGGTCATGGGCTCTGCCGACCTGACCCGCGACATCCGCGATCGGTTTGTAGGCATCAATCAGCGGCTCGATGCCATTGAGTTGCGTCTGGATGCGATCGAAGCCCATCTGCGACGCATCAATCCGAACGGTCATCAGCCGTGACAGCCCGCCGCATCCACGTTTCGGACCTGTTGATCTTTACCCTGCTGCTGGGCAGCTTGGTGGCATTGATCGGGATCGGCTGGTCGACGTGGCAACCCACCGTCCACGAGCTCGAATGCCGAGGTATTCGCTCGGAATATCTCGGGACCGAGATACGTGCTGACCGGCTCCGCATTGAGTCCCGTTTCAATGATGCTGGTTGTACGGGGTCGATCTTGAACACGTTCCTGCCTGCCAGCCACTGAATCACGGCAATCGCACCGACGGCTGCGCTTGCGCTTTCTGCGCCGCTTCATAGCGTTGCATGCGCCGCAGGAGTTCATCCCGTCCCATCTCCTGCGCCATCTTGGCTGCGGCAATCTCGCGTGCGTCCCCGATCAGACCCTCGAGCACGTCGCGCTGGACGTCGGGTGGCGCCGACTGAAAACTCGGCTTGTCGCTCACCGCGACCACAAACCGCTCCACTTCTGGCCCGGACAACTCGAGGAAGCGACGCTTTTCGTCCTCGTTGATCAACGGGACAGTGAGTCCCTTGGACGGTGAGATGGTATCGGGTGCGTCGCCCACACCCAGGTTGTGGCGCGCGAGGATCTCGTTGACCCGGTTCGGCTCACCCGGTGCTGTGGCGCGCAGGGCGAGCGAGCCGAGGTCGCGCGGCTCCTGCAACGGCCGACCGGTTGCCGGGTCGACCCGCGGCGGGACCAGCGGTGACACACCGGGCACGCGATTGCCGAAGTAGTCGGCCCATGTCCCTGGATCGTCCAGTTTCGGTCGCCCTTCGCGCTGCACGGGGTCGGTGATGCCGCGCACGGCGTTGAGCAAGCCAGCCTCGGGGATCGCTCGGCCCGCTGTCGCCAGTCCCTGCTGCGTCATCCACTCCGGCAGCGTGCCGTTCTTGATCCCACTGAACGCGCCGCTCAAGGTCTGCAAATACCAGGCGTCGCTGATCGTGTCGCCGAGTGCGGAACCGAACGCTTTGACCACGTCCGGATTGACCTGTCGGCCACTGTCTTCGTACTGCTCGACCGCGTTGGCAACAAACGCCACCTGGACGGCTGCGGGACCGAGCAGACTCGCGTACGGAACCCACTGTCCACCCACGCGAAGGCTGTTCGGTCGCCAGAGCGGGTTGCCCTGTTCGTCCCTGGCCTGCATCAGCGCGCGTTTCTTGGCCGGATCATCCGGTCCGTTGCCGGTGACGTTGCCCGCGAGCACCTGCGACCAGATAGCCGCGTTGGTCGTTTCGGCCAGGGCCGCGCGACGCCCAGCATCGGCCGCCCCACGCACGTCGCCGCGGGCTAGCCGCCCGAGTCCCATCGCCTCGTTGACCAGCGGCAGGTTGCGCGCACCGCGCGTGAGGATGGCGTCCGGGATGACCGAAAACGGCACCAGCACGTTGAGCGCTGCACCACCCAATCGCTGTGCCGGCGTGGCATCCGGAGCCGTCAGCTGCCGACGTGCACCCGCGAGCGTCTGGCCGATGCCCGTGCCGCCAGACTCGAAGACCGCTGCGGCCGAGGCACGCTGACCGGCCCCAAGGATCTGGTCGCCAAAGCGATCGAGGAGTTCCGACTGTGTGAGATCGGGATTCGCCCGTTTGAGGCGCACCAGTTCTGCAGCCTGTGCGCCGGCGGCGTTGACTGAACGCAAGAACTCATCGGTCGCGCCCATCGTGCGCAGGAAGGGCGTCGCGACAATGCCCGCCTTGCCGGCGAACGCCTCGGGCTGGTCGATGACCTGGGATGCACGACGGCCCGTAGCAAACGTCTGGCCAGCGTCCGCGAGCGCATCGCCCACCGCTAGGCCCATCGCGCGCAAGTCCGAGCCGGCCGCGCCCAGATCGCCGCTCAGCGCAGTGATGACCGGCCGTTTGACCGTCTCGATACCACCACTGATGGCGTTGCCGACCATACTGGCCGGATTGGAGAGCATGTTGTTGATGCCAAACGCAATCGCGCGATCAGCCAGGTTCGGCTCGGCCGCGGGCATGTCGGGCAGACCGGGCTGCTGCGCGCGTTGGCTACGACGCAAATTCGCCAGCGCGTCGTAGTCGATCGCACGCCCCGCTTTGGAGGTAACGCCCTCTGCCGCGCCGACCGGCCCAGCCATCCCACCAATGAACAACTGCGCGTTCTGCCAGCGCTTGGCGTCCTCGGGCGTCATGTCCTCTTCGCGCGGCAATGCTCCGTACTTCGCCTGCAGCTCAGACATGACGTTGAGCGGATGGTTCGGCTCGCTGATGTTCGGGAGCAGCTCCTTGCGGATGTCGGACTGGTACGCCTGACCGATGGGTGTTTCCGCAATGGCCTGCCGCCGTGCCGCACGATCGGCCTCGCTCAGACCCGGCAGTTCGCCGATCTGGCCGAGTGCTTGACCGACCGGACCACCGGGCTCGAGCAGCGTAGGCTGCGGCTGCTGAGCCAGGTCGCGTACGTCCTGCCTGAGCGGGACGCCGGGCTCGGGTGGCGTGGGTTCGGCTCGAAGCGTCGACGGGTCGTAGCCACCACCGGGCACACTTGCGGGTGTCGGGTTCGGTGTCGCCGCGCTCGAGTCGATGGCGTTGTCCAGAATCGTCAGCCCGCCCTGGACCGTCTCGCCCAGCCGACTGAAGCCCTCGCCCACCGCGCCCGCGGCTTGCTCAAGGAAGCCCTTGCTAGGCCCGCCAGGCGCGGTGAACCCGGCGGCAGTCTGTCCCTCGTCGCCAAGGAATTGGATGCCCTGGCGCGCTGCTGGCGCCGCGCTGGGCTCGCTCTGGACGCCGGCCACCTGAACCGTCGACGACGGCGCCTGCGGGTTGTCGGCCAGCAGCCCGCCCTGGACCGGGCCCATGAGCCCGGTCATCTGCTCCGGCGTCATCCACTCGCTGCCGCCCTTCAGGTCGAGCCCACTGCGACCCACGTGGAAGCGATTGGTCGCCGGGTCCCAGCCGTCGGCCGTGAAGTAGTGGCCGCGCGTGCTGATGGTGACCGGGTTGCCGGTCCTGGCCTCATTGGCGAACGTGCCCCAATCGGCACCACTGACCATCTTCGTCGCCACGCCCATCTTGTCCATGAGCGCCTTCTCGGAGCTCAGGCCGGCCATGCCCTGCTCCTCGGTCCAGCCGACCGTGCTCGCCAGGTCCACGGCTTCCTTCAGCGTCGGGTTACGGCCGAAGCGCTGGGCGAACCTGACCGCGGCCGCCGGACCGCATGCCGCGTACGCCTGCGAGTTGGTGAGCTGCGCGTCGCCGAACTGGCTGATGTCGCGGTTGGCACCACCGATGGCTGCGCCGACGCGCTCGAGCCCCTGTGCCGGTGTGGGCGCGGTCTGGCCGCTCGTGCCGCCCAGGATCGTGTTGATGTAGCGCTGCGTCTCCTCAAACGGTGGCACGCCGCCGTACTTGGCCACGTTGCCCGGCCCGGCGTTGTACGCCGCGAGCGCCTTCGCGTAGTCGCCGCCGTACTGATCAAGGTGACTCTTCATCAGCCGCGCGGCACCGTCGAGCGCCTGGTACGGGTCGTTCGGGTCGATGCCCATGCTCTGCGCGGTACCTGGCATGAATTGCGCGATACCCGTCGCACCGGACGGATTACGCGCGCCAGCGTTGAAGCCACTCTCCTGCTGGATCTGCCGAACAAAGACGTTCGGATCGATGCCGGCCTTGGTCGCAGCCTGGCGCGCGTAGTCGACCAATGGGCCCTGTGGCGCGTTCACGTCGGGCGCCGCGCCCGGTGCCGGAGCTGTCGTCGCGGGCGTGGGTGCTGGCGCCGGCGCGAGCAGGTTGGTCAGACCGCTCGTTGCCTGCTGGGCACCCTGCTGCAGATTGGTGATGCCCTCACCGATCCACTTGAGCCCGGTCGCCTGACTGACGTGATCAGCGAGCTGCTGCACCACGTTGCCGCTCGGTGCTGGCGTTGGTGATGGCGCGGGTGCGGGAGACGGCGTTGGTGTGGGCGTGGGTGTCGGTGTGGGTGGAGCGGGTGCGCCGCCGTTGCTGAGCAGGGTCTGGACGTGGTCCTGGAGCTCCTGCGGTGGCACGGGAGCGGGAGGTGCCTCGACCGGGATCTGGCGCGGCAGGATATTGCTCGGGTCGAAGTCGCCGCCCGGCGGTGTCGGTGGACCGAACAGCCCATTGACGTGCTGGTTCAACTCGTCAGAGTTGGCCCGCTGCAGGTCCTCGAGCAGAATCGTGGCCGGCACGGCTCACTTCCTCGGGCTGCGGCGAAGCGCCTGCTGAGCCTGACGCTGAGCCGCGGTCGACGTGGTTGGCGGCGCATTGCCGCCCGAGCCGGCCTGGCGGTAGTAACCCTTGACCAGCGTGCCGTCCTCTTTCGTGTAGCCCGGCACGTACACCCGACCGGCTGGCACTCGGGGCTTCATTGGCCGTACTGGTTTGCCTGCTGCTGATGCAGGCGCAGCGCATAGGCTGTCGCGGCGTCAGGCGTGACGAAGATGCCAAGATGACGACCGGTCGCGTAGTACTGGTCGATCGCGTCGCGGTTCGACAGTATTCGACCGTCATCGGTAACGGTTGGTATCAACACCTCGCGTCCGTTGTCGTCTTCAAACGAGATGGACCGCACGGTGCTGATCGTTCCATCCGGGTTGCGCACAATCGGACGGGTTTGCAGGTCGACATTGCCGGCCTCGACCTGTCCGGGGACCTGCTCACTGGCGCCCTGACCAACGCGTGCAAGGCCTTCCGGGACCGACGGCTGATAGCCCTGAAGTGGCACTACCGCTTCAGGACCGGCCTCGCCAATGAGCGCCAGCGTTGGTTGGGTGACGAGACCCCCAGCAGCCATCGGTACGGGTGGCGGCACGACCGCAGGCATGGCTGGTGGTGACGGCATGGGCAGCGCAGGTCCGCCAACGCCGGTCATGCCCGGCGGTGCGCCACCCGGCATCGGCATCGCGGGCAGTGCCATCGCCGGGCCCATCATCGGCTGCGGGGGCATGGCGGGTGCCTGCGGCCGCGGGGGCGGGACGCGCGCGCCAATCCGCTCGCTCGCTTTCAGAAATTGCTCGGGGTCGCGCCGTGCCTCGCGCTGCAGGAAGTCGCGATCGCCGCGCTGGTACGCCTGACGGTAGATGTCGTCGATCCGCTCGTTGCTGACGCTGCCCAGGTCGGGCTGGTTGTCGACATCGCCAAAGATGGCCTGGCTCAGGTGCTCGGTGTCGCCCTGGACCTCGTCGAACACCTCTTGCTGCAACTGCAGGATCTCGGACTGCGGGCGCGCTCGAGCCGACGGCATCAGCTCACGCGTACCGCCACGTCGGGTGCCGGTCGAAGTGGATGCAGCCCACAAACGGCCGCCAGAACAACGGCGCGCGCCTCGAGTACGTGCGATAGCGTCTCACGAGCCGAGCTTCTTGAGGGTCTGGGCTAACCTCGCGCGCTGGCCAGTCACGCCGGGCTTCTTGGCCGCGGCCGCCAGCTTCTTGGCCGGGATCGGCTTGCCCGCCTTGGCCCCGAGCGACTTTCTTAAGGAGCCGGGGTTCTTTATCGCACCAGCTATCCACTTCTTCTCTGCCATCAGCCGCCACCTCCCGGTTGCGCCGCACCCTGCACGACCTGCTCGTACGGCGGGGGTGACACGCCGGCACCATTCGGCGCCGCCGCCAACGCCCCCAGGTCGGGCACCCCGCCCGCGCCCGGTCCGCCGCCCTCGAAGACGCCCGGTGCCGGCGTGTTCATGCCCCCGCCGCCCGGTCCTGGCATCCCCGGCTGGCCGACCTGACCCTGCATTGCCAACTGCTCGGCCTGGCTCGCCTTGGCCAGAATGTCGCCACGGCCCGCGTTCATGAATACCTGCTGCATCAGCCACTGCTGGTACTGCGGCGACTCGCGGATCTTGTCGCGCATCTTGCTGCGGCGGATCTCGTCCGGATTGCCGCCCAGCCCCTCGATCGCCTCGTCGAAGCCGGCCGTGCCCGCCGCCAGCCGCTCGTGCCAGTAGCGCGCGTTGATCATCTGGTCGGTCGGCAGCTCGGCCTGTACCTCCCACTTGACCTGCATCGGCTTGTCAAAGTCGCTCGGCCCGAGCCCCAGGTAGCCGGCCGCGGTCTGGTCGTCGCCCGAGTAGAACACCCACACCTTCTCGCGCGCCCGGTCGCGGACCAGCGTCCACAGCTTCTCAGTCTGGCCGAGCAGGAGGCGCTCGAGCCCGTGGCGCACCGGGCCGACGCGCGTGCGGGTGTAGCTCAGAATCTGGCTGATCGCGAAGCCGGCGCCTTCCATGCCCGAGAGCGTGGTCACGCGCGGCGACTCGAGCTGCGTGATCGCCGCATCTACCAGCGACATGTGCTTCTCGAGCGTGGTCGCGTCGGGGTACTGGATGCGCGTCAGTTGGCGGCCCGGTGGCAGGTTCAGGATCTCGCCGGGGTGCACCGCCAGGTCCGGCTCGCGCGGCGTGCCGTCGGCCCCGTTCATCGACGGCGGGCTGTCGCCATACGTCACCAGCGGGCTGAGTAAATCGCGAGCAACATATTGGGCGTGCATGGCGCGCAGGTACTGGCGGTACTTGACCAGCCACAGCTTGGTCCGACCCAGGCCCCAGCCGACCTTCCTGTTCCGCCAGTGCGACATGCTCAGGCCCGGCGCATAGTCGTACGGCACCCCGAATGGGTACTTGTGTTTGAACTGCTTGACGATGTGCCCGCTCGGCTCGCCCTTGTAGTTGCGGCCCATCACGGCGTAGCTAACCCACGTCTCGTCCCAGTGCTCGAGGAAGTCGACCGTCGAGACGTTCAAGCGCGCGCCCTGGATCTCGTTCTCTGGCTGGCCGAGCTCCTCGGGCACGATATTGCCGTCGTTGTCGCGCCCCAGGCGGTATTTGCGGAACGTCGAGCGCAGCGGCCGTATGTTGACCTCGAGCACCTCGCATAGTTCGCCACCCGACCAGACCGGGTAGATCGCGCGCGGGTCGACATAGCACCACGCGAACGGCGGACCGGCCTTCTTCTTGGCCTCTTCGGTCTGCTTGTCATACTCGACGTAGGCGCGCGTGTCGCTCTCGTTGGCCGGCGCCTTGATGCGATAGCGCTCGGACCACAGGTCGGACGCCCACAGGATCTTCGACCAACCGCCGCCGTCGTTCAGCGCAGCGTCGGTCACCTGGGCCATCGTGTCTGAGCCCGGCTCGCGCGTGCCGCACCGCCACAGCACCTCTTCGGTCCAGTGCTCGCGGTCGGTCGCGAGCGTCTGCTGGGTGTCCGATTCGCCGGCGATGATGCTGATGGTGGGCCGCTCGAGGGTCAGAATGGCCGATTGCTGGAACGCCTCTTCGGTGACCGACGGGTCGCGCGGGTCGACGTGCACGAGCACGTAGTCCTTGTCGGCCTCGGCGAGCGCCGGCACGCGCATCTCGCGCATGTCGCGCTGGTTGTCGATGTCGTGATCCTGGTCGAGGTACAGGTCGCCGAGCTCGGTCCTGAGACTGGTCAGGTAATGCGAGTCGGGCGCCTTGAGCGCACGCTCGGCCACGCGCTAGCCCTCGCTCAAGCCCGAGATGCGGTTGAGGAAGCTGCGGAAGTCGTACGCCGGCGTCTGCTCGATCTCACCCAGATAGACCTGCGCCAGCTTGTGCATGTCGGCGACGCACGTCCGCAGCAGCACGACATCGTCCTGGGTGTAGCCGAGATTGACCAGGTCGGGGTCGGTCATCGTGCCCACGTTGCTCGCGAGGTTCGCCGCCGACTCGGCCCACTGGTTGATCTGCTGCGCCAGGTCGCCGCTCTTCGAGTCGTAGTCGGCCTTGGTGACGACTTTGCCGACGCTCACCGATGCGTTTCCATGCGTTACGCGCCGGCGCTAGTGTAGCGCTCGCTCAACCGTCCTGCTGCACCCACCGCTGCCACACCGCGTTGAGCTGCGGACTCGAGCGCATGGTCGCCGGTGCACCGGGGTAGAGTTGCCCGGTCACGCTCAGGAACCGTCGCCGCGAGTAAATCTCGACGTCATCACGCCGCCGGCGACCCTCAGGCAGGTGGCCGAGCAGCCACACGTGCACACCGTCCCCGCTGGGCGACCACTCGGTGTACGAGTTGAGCGCCTGGATGATCTGTTCGTCACGCTGCTGGTGCTCGCGCAGGTGGTCCAGGTCGAACGCGAGCACGCCCTGCGCTTCGACGAGCGCGTAGCTCAGCCCATCCCAGTCGCTCTCATCCGCGCGGTAGGCGTCGAAGCACTCGTGGAAGCTGGACCACGTGCCAGGATTGGCGCCATCTGCCGGTGTGCCATCGGGCTGCATCGGCGGCTTGCTGGTGCGGCCCGCGCGGTCGGTCGTGTAGCGCCAGAGCGCCCACTGGTGGCGGTTCTTGAGCAGGGCCGGGATGCCGACGGGACTGACCGAGACGGCACCGCCGAGCGGACGCGTTTTGCTGGCGCGACGCTGCTCGAGCGGTGCGAGCGATTCAAGCCAGCGCGGCAGCGTGCTCACCGCGCAAACCGATAGTGCGTGCGCGCGATCGCCGGCTCGACCTTGGCCGCCTGGTACGCGAGCGCGAGTGCAATCACACAGTCGTCGTGGCCACCCGGCGGTGCCGCGTAGCGCAGGATGCCGCTCGGTAGCACGGTGCTCTCGAAACTCAAAAGTTCGGCGGTTTGGACCGGGTCGTCGAGCAGCGTCAGCGTGCCGTTCTCGATGGCCACGCTCAGGTCGATGATCGCCGCCGCCTTGGTCGCGTTGGTGGTGACGAACGGCAGGATCGGCAGTGCCGGCCGCTGGTCGCCGAGCACCGTGCGGTAACCGCGCTGTAACCGTTCGACGATCGGTAGGCCCATCGCGTTCGACTCGGCCAGGATCTGCTGCGGCTTGTAGACCGACGCGAGCTTGTGCAATCGCTCGGTCTGCAGCTCGTACTCGATCTTCGAGAACCGATCCACCAGGACCTGCTGCTGCAACGACGCGTCGATGACGCTCACGACCGTGAAGTCGTCGCTGCGCGCCCAGTCCACGCCCATGACGTACTGGTGGCCGCGTTCGGGCCCGCGTGGCTCGAGCCGCGCCACGCTGTGCACGCCGCGGAAGACGCCGGCACCCTCGAGTTGGACGAACTGCGCGAGAAATTCCTGGGCGAAGATGCGTTCGGGCAACTCGTGCCGCGCGGCGTCGATCTCCGCAGCGCTGATGTACGGCGACGCGCTCGAGGGCAGTTGCCAGGACGCCCACTCCGGCTCGAGCGGGTCCTGGCCGTACTGGTAGAGCCGGTGGAAATAGTCAAGGCCCTTGGGCGTGCTGAGCAGCCACGCATCGCCCTCGAGCACGCTCAAGGTGGGGCGGATGCTGGCCTGCCACACGGTCTCCAGGTCGCGCACGAGCGCTGCCTCGTCGATCACCACACGTCGATACTTGCGCCCGCGCGCTGCATCCGGGTCGTCGAGCGACCAGCACTCAACCGAGCCGCCACCGCGCAAGGCAAGGCGCTTTTGCTGCTCGCTCTTGTCAACCGTGAGCGGCTCAAGCACCACACGCAACGCACGCCACACCTCGTCGAGGTACTTGTAGGTCGGCGCCATCCACGCGCACGGCCAGTGCTCGTACGCCGCGGCCCGCGCGATGCGCTCAATGCCGAGCGTCGTCTTGCCAATCTGGCGACCGCACGCGGCAACGTTGAAACGATGGGCCTCAGCGATCATCTTCGCCTGGGCTTGGTGCGGCTCCGGCAGATCCAGCTTCGAGCGCTGGTTGAGCGTCTGGCGCCAACCCAATGAGGCCGAGCGCTTGCGCTGTTGCGGCGATGCCAGCGAGCTTATCGCCGAGAACACCGTGGGCAATGGCGAGCTTGTCGGCGTCTTGTCCGCGGCAGTAGACGGGGTCACCGAAGACCTCGGCCTGCGAGGTCATAGCGCGCAACGCGGCTCGGAAATACCCCATGATCAGGTCGGTGTCGGCATCGACTTTTTTGGTTGCAACCAGTTGCAAACCTGCGGCCTGCACCCATCGCGAGATCAGACCCTTGTCGAGATTGAAGCGAGCGGCCGCTTCGGTAATCGACGCGCCGGCCACCACGGCGCCGATAACTTCGGCGCGCAATTCGTCCGGATGAGCAACACCGCGCGTCATTGTGGCGCACGAGTTGGGGGTGTGACTGGCACCAGCGCGTCTTCCCAGGCCGTGCGGCTCGCGCCATCGGACGTTTCGAGTCGGAAGAGCCGGTGCGTCGCGCTCGGCTCGGCCACGACGTCGGTGATGCGATAGACGCGATAGACAGCGCCACCACGGTGCCGCAGACGCACCTGGTCGCCGATCTTCAGTCGGTCGGTCACGTTGGATTCCGACAGTTGTGAGTCGTTCGTCATCGAGCGCACTTTGGGCAACGGATCGCCTTGCCAAAGTCGGGGTGGCCAACGTCCAGATCGCGACGCACGTAGCGTTTGCCCTTGCACAGTTCACAGTCGGCCTCGTCGCCGACGGCGAAGCGTTGGCGCACCGGCAGCAGCGGTTCTTTCACGATGCCGGCGTGGACCACGGCGTCTTTAGCCTGGTCCTTGGCCAGCCATGCCTCGAGGCGCTGTACGTCAGGCACCGTGGCCGTCTCGAAGTAGCGCGTCCAGGACGCATCGAACGCCCCCTCGTCGATGAATTGCTCGCGCCAGCGTGCCGCGATCGCCTTGGCGTCATCGACGGTCAGCACCGTCAATTCGTCCCCCCGTTCATCTGAGGATTTTTTGAATCTGGCTGGCTTGGCCCGGCCCGGCTGGCGCGGTCCCTGGCCATGAGCTCGAGGTGTTCAGCGAGGAGTTTCGGGTCGGTGTCCTCGCGCGTGCGGGCGCGCGCGGGTAGCCAGCCAGGCCGGCCAGCCGGATTTAACTCACTAGAAACGGAGTTAACTAAGGGACCGGGAACGGGTGTTGGATTCTGCTTGAGCGTTTGCTTGGCTGTCTGCTGCCCGTTTGCTTGAGCACGTGCTTGAGCAGATGCTTGACCACCTGCTACCCCCGCCGCAATCTTGTTTGCCAGGTCCCTCTCGATTGAGGCTTTTGACCGGTTATAGGCCAGATAGTCATGCACTTCGAAGCCACCATCCCGGCGCTCCCACAGACCTGCCTTTAACAAAGTGTTTACGGCACTTTTCACTCCTGGGAGGGCCGGCCATGACCCCACCGGAATGAACCCGTCCGAGCGCGATGCGTCGCAGTAACTGATCGACCATGCATGCAGGCCCATAGCCGCCAGACCCAGCCCGAGAATCTTCGGGTGCATATGCCAGCCGGTGTCTAACCGTGCCATCAGGCAAACCGCTTGAACTGTCCGCCGACGTAGCCGTGCGTTCCCGCTAGCTTGCCGATCGCCCGCCAGCGCCGGGCGTTGCACCGCGGCGTGCAGCTCAGCGCGCGGTCGGTCTTGCCGAAGAACTCGCGCCCACACACCACGCATCGCCGCCAGTACAGCACCGGGAGCAACTGCACCACTAGTTGAGCAGCCTCTCCCAGTCGTCCGAGGGATACCAGACGTACGTTTCGATCCCCGGACAGGCTTCGTAGCGCGGCCGCATCGCCTTCTGTTCTTTGCTCAGTTTCCCGTGCTGCGACTTGAGCTCGGCCACCACGTAGCGCGGCGGCCGCACCAGCCGCAGGTCGAACTCACCGGGGGTCATGCCCACGCTGTCGGGCGTGTAGAAGACCGTCCAGCCGCGCTGCTTGGCGAAGCGGATCACACGCCGGCGGAACAGGTATTCCGCCTCGTCGCCAACCACGTCGTTGCGCAGCATTGCCCTCATAGCAGTCGCCGCTGTAATCGCACCAGTTCGGCGACCATCTTTCGGCGTGCTTCGATGCGCTCTTGCATGTTGGCGACCTGCGATTCCAGACGCCGCGTCGACCGCTCGGCCTGTTCGGCCGTTTCGCAGATGTAGTAGCCCTCCGCGAAATCGGTCAGCACTAATCCACTCACCTCCAAATCCCGGACGATGTCGCGGACCGCCCGCCCGTTGAGTCCAACCCGTGTCGCGAGTGCCTCGACCGTCATCACATTGAGCGGTCCCAGGCATTCATTCCGAAGGACGAACAGCACGCGCGTCGCCATCTCAGGCTTGTACGTGCGCGCTCCAGCGCCGTGTACGCCCTGCGAATGAGACGCGTAGTTGTGCGTCAACTTCGAATACGGCCGTGTCACGCTGGCAATTCCACCTGACCCTCGAGCGCTTCGCGCGCGTCGAGTTCTTCCTCGCGTTCCTGGATGCGGGCGTTCACCTCAGCATTGGCCGCCTCGATCTTTTCGACCGGCCAGACCGATTGCGCGTTGAACTGACGCAGCCCAGGAATGTGCAGGTCGGCCGCGCGCTGCTGCAGCTTCGCGTTCTGGATCAGCAGCGCCTGCACCTTGTCGGGCGCGCCGTCGTCGCCGTGGATCTCGACATACTTGTTCGCGTTCTGTTTCACCTCCTCCTGCGACATCGGCGGCGCCGCGGGCACGGCGATCACCTCGCCATCGTCATCGACGTCGGCGCCGAACTCGTCGGGCGTGTACACCACCACCCCGTTGAACACGTCCGGGCAGTACCAGCGCGCCCCGTTCGTGAGCGCCCGCGCGAAGTACATGTTGCGCGGAAACTGCGAGTAGGTCGTGCCGCCCAGGCCGGCCATCTTCGCGTCCTCCGCGGAGAACGACGACTCGCCCACGCGCTCCCACTTGCCGCCACTCCAGCGCTCGTAGAACGTGATTGTGCAGCCCGTCCGATCCAGATTGTCGACGCGGTAGCGGTAGCGCCCGCTGCGCTGAATGCTCGAGGCGATCACGTTGGCCGAGTACGTGACGCGCCCCTTGACCAGGTAGACGCCCTGCATCGCCGCGATCGGCCCCAGCCCGATTTCCTGGCCGGCGAGCACCTTCACGATGGCCTGCGAGATCTGCTTGGTATCCTGGAAGTAGCCCGATTGCACGAGCACGCGCCCGAGCGTCTGCACGTCCAGGCCGGCGACCGGCGTGTCCACCTTCGCGAGCGCGGCCAGGGCCTGACTGTTCTCTTCCGCGACCGTCATTTACTTTTTGCCTCCAGTTTGATCTTCGCGAGGATTTCGGCTTGCTTCGCCTCACACGGCCACGGCACGCCGCACCTGGCGCACACGATCTTGCGCCGTTCGGTGTCTTTGAACATGACGTGCTCGCTCATCCGTAGAACCTCGCCAGGAACAAGATCACGATGCCCACCAGGCCGAGCGCGAGACCGACACCGAGCGCCATGTCGACCAGGAACGTCGGCCACCACCGCACGCGCTTCGGATGACGGTGCGCCTCGAGCCACACGAGGTCCTCGACATCGCGCATCCGCGGCCTCACGCGCACATCCTCCACGTCGACCACTCCTTGAGCCGCCCCTGGCCGATCATCCACTTCGCCGCCGCACGCGCGGCCGCGGGGTCGAACACGCTCAGCCCGGCCTTGCCCTGCGGCGTCGTCGCGAACGTGCTCGGCAAAAACTGCAGCAAGCCCGACGCGCCCGAGCGGCGGTTGTAGGCGCCGGCGAACCCGCGCGACTCGTGCCACGCCAGACAATCGACGAGTCGATCAACGGAGGAGGACACCGACGCGGCGCCGGTGGGTGAAGGCGGCGCCACGCCGGCCTGCGCGACGGCCGCGGGTGAAGCGAGCTCGCCGACGCTGATCAGGTACGCACGGGCTGGTAAGCCTGTCGTGCTGGTCGCACCGAGCAGGTCGACCAGATTGACGCCGGCCTCCCTGGCCGCGACGACCGTGTCGACCGTCAGCATGTGGTCGAGGTCCTCGGCGCGCGACACGAGCGTCGCCGTCCCGATCACGAAGCCCGCCACCATGCCCAGCCCCACATACAGCGCCCTTACCGCCACGTCACCGCCAGTTCCAGTACGAGATGAAGACCACGATGAGCGCAATCACGATCGCGAGCCATAGCCATCGGTCACTCACCCTCCGATGCGTCGTACGAGGTCACCGATAAACCACGCCGTCGCCCACAATCCGCCCGCGAGCACCGCCAGCCCGAGCGCAATCGACGCCGCTAAGCCCACGCCCAGCGCGAGCCCGAGCAGGATCTCGAACCAGTCCGGCGGCCGGCGGCGCGTCTTGACTGCTCCATTCGTCACGCTCCGTCGCGACTCAAGCGTCTGCATCAGAACGGCAGCTCCTCCTGCTCTTGATCCATAGCGCGAAGGTCGTGCTCCTCCGCGTTCGCGTTGCTCAGCGCCCACGCGTACGCGCGCTCGTCGTGTTCCTGCTCGCTCAGCTCGCCGGCTCGGGTCCAGACCGCATCGCGTTCGATGCGGATGGCGTCGAGCAAATCTGCCAATCGATGGATCGCTGCCTCCAGCCCAGCGAACTGGACCTGGTCGTCCACACAGTCGAGATAAGCGCGCTCATACGCCGCTAGGAAAGCGGCACGCGCATCCTCGACGTGGTGCGGGTGGTAATGCCGCCAGACGTGCCACGCCTTCTCGGCGTTGCGCTTCTCGCCGGGCACAGCGACGCCAGGGTTCACGCAGCCTCGTTGATCAGCCGCCGGATGTACTCCTGGACAGCAGAGTTCGGGACCAAGCGCCGGCGTCCACGTTTCACAGAAAACAACGTGCCTGAGGCAATCAATCGCTTCGTCTCAGCGTACGAAGCATCGATGATTTTTCCCGCCTCACGGACATTCAGGAAGCGATCTTCGACCACGACCTGGGGTACAGGCATCTCACACCTCCACGCGGCCTGCTTGCGATTTCCCGCAGGATCGCGGGAAGGCTCGTAACGGCCATCCTAGGCTCAGGCCGCGTGGGTGTCTACGCCCAACAAACCCCAAAGTGGGAACCCCGGCACGCTACGTTATGGTCCCGTAAATCGTGTGAGCCGTGGCGAAACTCACTGAGCCGTTGTGAGCCTAAGGCGGGTACGATGTCACAAAATGCTGTCCTCATTCGAAGTGGGAGCGCTGGATCCGCAAACCAGCGACATGTCGGCCATGGTGCTCAATGGACCCGCAGGACTCGCCAGCGATGCTGATCTGGCCCGCTTTTCGTCAAACCTCAGTCGACTCAGAGAGGCACACAAACTCTCACGCGCCGCGCTCGGTCACCAGATCGGCGCCAGTGGAAAAATGATCGAACATTGGGAGGCTGGGACTGGGAACCCGGCCGTCCGTTACATCGTGCGCCTGGCACACTTCTTCGGGCTGAACACCGATGATCTGTTAGGGGTTGGCCCGCGACCGGACGAAGAACGCAGTCGCCTCGGCATGCTGCTCAAATACCACGAGCACCTGGAGGCGATCGAGCAACGGGTGCAGGAGCTTGAGAAGGCGCGCGAGCATCCCCAGCACTGAGTGGATGCAGTTAATTGAATCCACAAACTGCATCCACTCGGCCAATTTTGAGACCTGTCTCACGAAAACGTATGCTCCGCAATCTCATTAGTGTAGTGCCGAGGGGGAGAGTCGAACTCCCGACACCGCGATTTTCAGTTTCGTTTTTTCCCGTCTCACGGGAGCTACGGGAAGCTCCCTGAGATTGGCGGTTCCCGCTGAGCGGGACTGAGCTTTGGTGATTCAGGACCCAATTGAATCCACGATTTCTGGTTTCCCGTGTGGCGGGAGGCGTGCTTCCCGCGAGGTCGCGGGAAGAATTTCTCACCAACTTGTCACAAAGTCGCGGTGTCACCCAACGGACGGAACAGCACGTTCATGCGGTCAGCGACTGAGCGCCGCGTCTTGGGGTACAGGTGACCGTACGTGTCGACCGTGAGCTGGTAGCTAGCGTGACCGAGGATCTTGGATACGTCATGCAATGCGATGCCCTGGGCGAGCATCTGCGACGCCGCGGTATGCCGCAGATCGTGTAACCGCTGCGTGAAGCCGGCCGCGGTGCGAATGCGATCCCAGATCCGATAGAGCGTCGTCGTTTCGATGCCGCCACCCTCATCCGAACAGAACACCAGGTCGCGGTCTTCCCACAGGTTGAGCGCTGACTGACGCTCGAACGCCTGGCGATCGCGGTGCACGAGCAGCACATCAACCAACCCCTGGGGCATATCCAGTGTTCGCCGCGATGCCTCAGATTTGTTCTCGTCGAAGTCTAGCCGTCGCACACCATCCTCTTTCTTCTCGACGAGCTGCCAATACACGCGCACCTCGCGTTTGACCAGATCGACGTACGACCAGCGCAAGCCGAGCAACTCGCCGCGGCGCAGGCCGAGTGAGAGCGCCATCAAGAAAAGGGCCTCTAGACGCTCGCCAGCCAACGCGACTCGCAAAGCGTCGATCTGCTCATCGTTGAGTGGTTGGATACGTTTCCGGGGCTCCTGAGCAACACGTTTGCGCCCCTTTCGGCGCGCGACCAGGGCGGGGTTCCGCGGCAGCAGCTCAAGCTCGACCGCATCGCCTAGAGCGACTTTCAGCGTGGCCATGATGTAGGTCACGGTCTTCTCGGCTAGACCTTTGGCGCGCAGCTCACGTCGCAATGTCTGGACGTGCTTCGGCCCAAACTCACCCAGGCGAACGCCAGCTATCGATGATTCGCAGATGTGGTTGGTAATGTTGACGGCATAGCCACGCAGCGTTGAGTCGCGCCGCTCGCGATCCTCTCGCGCGCCGACGATCCAGTCTTTGAGGAAACTGCGCACCGTGTCTTTGTTCGAGGCCCGCGGCAGACCGGCGGCCGTATCGACGAGCGCTTTCTGTGCCTGCAGGATCAAGGATTGCTGGTCGGCGTCGCGCAACGTCGTGCGTTTCCCGTTGAGCGAGACCTGCATGACCCAGGGTTTGTTCTTGCGCCTGGGATCTGGGTCATAGCGGGGCTTCGAACCCAGCCCGTCGGCCTGGCGCCCACGGCCGGTTGTCATTGGCCGTTGTTGCCCTCGACTTCCTGCTGCTCGCGCTCAGTGACATAGCGGCGTAGGGCATAAACAACCAGCGAGTTGAAGTTGCGATCTTCGGCTTGAGCGACCGCGAGCGCACGCTTACGCAAATCCGGAGGAAATCGGATGGTAACCGCCACGCCCTGTTCAGGTGGCTCGGGTATGTCCTTACTACGACGTGGCATGTTCTTGACTGGACTCATGGTAACGAGTCTATATCAAAAATTGATGCGCTGCTACCTTCATGGTTACACTTACCACCATCGTGGCGTATAGTGAGGCCTTATGCCCCCGTTCATCGAGGTCACGCGTCATGGGGAGGTGTTCTGGGTGAGCTCAGCGACGATCGCGACCATCGGTCCGCATGATCCTGCGGGGAGCGTGCTGCTCCTGCTGAATGATGTCCGGATCGTCATCGATCAGTCGCCGGCCGAAGTCCTGGCTCTGCTCGAGCACGGCTGGAAGGTGCACTAGGTACCTATTCGGTTGCACTACGCACCGTTCAGGTGCTATATTGTGAGGTATACAGCGAGACCGCCCGCGGATGTCAGCCACGAGCGGCCTCTAGAACGAACAACCTGACTGAGAGGTCATCCGTCCCAATGTCAAGCGTAGCCGCCACCGTCATCGACCCGCGCACCCAGCGGGCCTTAGAGATCGCCAGCGACGCTGGCCAATTCGTACGCTGTCGCAGCCGCCACGGCGAGGTGGTCTGGGGCGTGCCGAGCCAGAGCCGCGAGCTCGTCCGCTACCTGGTCACTGAGACGTCGTGCGACTGCGAGGACTTCCGCCGCAACGGCCTGCGCGCGCGCCGCATCGGCTTCCACGGCTCGCACTTCACCTGCAAGCACGTGCGCGCGCTCAGGATTCTGCTCAGCGCTTGGCAGGCCCAGCAGACGCCGCACGAGGCCGACTTGGTGCTCGAGCAACTGCCCAACGGCGAGTTCACGTGGCTCCGCTCGGAGGCATTCTGATGGCGCTACCAACCACCGTGTGCCGATCGTGCGCAGCCGAGATTCTGTGGCGCGATACCGATGACGGGCGGCGCCCGTTCGACCTGGATGGTCGGTCGCATTTCGAAACGTGCACCGAACGCCGCGGCACACGTCGCAATGGCGCGCCGACGACGACGAAGGATCGCACCATCACGCGGCTCGCCGTGCTCAAGGCCGCGGCCGACTTCATGGGCCAGCTCGGCACGGCGCGCGAGCAGATCAAGGCCGACCACGTGCTGGCAGTCGCGGATCGCTGGCTCGAATGGGTCGAGCGGGACGCATAGAATAGATGGCCGCCGCGCTGCGCAAACAGCCGGCGGCCCGACACCAAGGGAGGATTACCCCTCGATGCACGACCAGCCTACCAGCGAGTCGAAACAACCTGCGACGCTGGTCGCACTCCGTGTTTCACCAATAGGAGGCCGCTATGACGGTGTCTGGTGGGGCTAGGCCGGGCGGGCGTCAATTGCCGCTGCAGCAATCGGAACTGGACCGCCTCATCGAGCATATGCGAGCGGTGCAGCCTGACCCGCCCATGTTCGGCTCACCGGTCGGCTGCTCGAGGGCGACGGGCTCGAAGCACGCCGTGTACCTCGGGGTGGTGCATTGGTTCGCCAAGATGCACACCGTGTCGGTCAAGAAGGGCCGGCAGTTCTTCATGGGCGAGACGCACGCCGGGCCGGCGTGGTACCTGAACAGCACCACCGGCGAGGACACGGTGGGCACGCCGATCATCGACCTGGACGTGCTGGACAAGCTGCCCCTGTTCAGTGAGCAGGGCTACCGCTACCGCGCGGTGTTCTGCGAACGCGGTAAGCCGAAGGCGATCGTCAACCAGCTGCGGCATTCGATCGAGGCGAGCAGCTTTGGCCAGCACGGCGACGTGGCGGTGCTGGACGGCGAGTTCGAGAAGCGCCTGCCCGAGTACCTGGAGGGGCTGCCGCGCGGCACGCAGTTGTGCGGCGTGCTGTTCGTCGACGGCAACGGCTCGATCTCGCGCGATCTGATCGAGATGTTCCAGTACTACTCGCGCGAGCTGCACTACGTCGATGTGGCGATCTGGCACCAGGCGCACGTACGGCATCGGTTCGCGGGCTTGGGTCCCGCGGCGATCGCGCCTGGCGGAGCGTGGCATGGCCACGTCCAGAAGTACGATTACCGACCTTTGTGTGAGGTGCTGCCGGATTTCTGGAAGCGCCGCTGGCTGATCCGACGCCCGTTCAACGCGGGCAACGGTACGGCGTGGACGATGCTCGTTGGATCGAACTGGGACAAGCTGCCCGAATGGCGTGCAGGCGAGATGTACCTGCTGCACACGCTGGAAGGACAGAAGATCTTGAAGGAGTGCGACGAATGACTCAGATCGCGCTGCCGGCGCTGCAGGCCACGCGCTGGCCGATCAATCGCTTGACGCCGCATCCGAAGAACAAGGAGATCTACGGCGACACGGCTGACGAGGAGTTGCTGCGCAGCGTGCGCGTGCACGGAGTGCTGACGCCGATCACTGTGACGGCTAGTGGCGTCGTGGTATCAGGCCATCGACGTCTGGTGGCGGCGCGTGCAGCCGGGCTTACCGAGGTGCCGGTGACGCCGTTTGGGTCAGAGGACGAGCTCGACGTCGTGGAGGCGTTGATCGAGTCCAACCGTCAGCGCAGCAAGAGCAACGAGCAGATCGGTCGCGAGGCCGTGGAGTTGTTCAGCGTGATCGCCACACGAAACACTGCGATTCAGAAAGCGGGAAAACCTTCCCGCGATATCGCGGGAAGGTCGCGCAAGGAGCGTGAAACGGTCGTTCAGGTGGCGAAGAAGCTCGGTGTCGGCCAAAAGAAAGCCGAGGAAGCACGTCGGGTTGTCCAGGCCGTCGACCAGCTAGCGGCTGACGGCAAAACACAGGAATCAGAACGGCTACGACGCACACTCAACGGCCATTCGGTGCACCGTGCGTATACCGAAGCCGAACGCAACGGCTACATCGCGCCCCAGACGAAGCCTGAACAGGTGGCCGACCTGGTGGCGCCGCCGCTCATCCTGCTGGGCGAAGACCCGTCGATCCCGCGTCTCGTGACGCTCCCAGTATGGAAGAAGCTGACGGAGGACCAGCGGCAGCAAGTGCTGGCGCGACCACGGTCAAAGAGTGCGACGTTCAACTGGCAAGTGTCCGATGACATCGAGTGGGCGCGCTGGTCGTGGAACCCGGTCACCGGCTGCAAACATGACTGCAGCTACTGCTACGCACGCGAGATCGCTGAGCGGTCGGACGCCTACCCGCAGAAGTTCATCCCAACGTTCCTACCCGAGCGACTGGCAGCACCGGCAAACACGCGCTACCCGGCGGCCGAGGACATCCGCCGCGAACCCGCTCGACAAAACGTGTTCACGTGCTCGATGGCCGATCTGTTCGGCCGCTGGGTACCTGACGCGTGGATCGAGGCGGTCCTACAAACGGTCCGTTCGAACCCACAGTGGAACTACCTGTTCCTGACGAAGTTTCCCCAGCGCCTACCCGATATCGACTTCCCCGACAACGCGTGGGTCGGCACAACGATCGATGCCCAGGTGCGCGTGAACGTGGCCGAGCAAGCGTTCGAGCGCGTTAATGCACGGGTCAAGTGGCTGAGCTGTGAGCCACTCCTAGAGAACATCCACTTCGAACGGCTGGACCTGTTCGACTGGGTAGTCATTGGCGGCGCGAGTCCCAACGCCGAGAGCGGAACACCGGCGTTCCGCCCGCCACGACAGTGGGTCGTTGACCTGTGGGCCCAAGCACGTGAGGCCGGGTGTCTGATCTACGAGAAAACGAACCTGCTCGAGCGCGTGCGAGAAATGCCAGGAGCACGCGAGTTGCCAGCAGTCGATGTGCCAGGCGCCTTCAAGATGAAGTACCTGCAGCGCGATGTGCTGGCATCGAAATCCTACGCCCAGGAGATGGCCCGGTGATGACCACAGATGACCAGCCCCGCGAGCCCGACGGCCATGACACGGTCGAGGGCACGCTGCCCGATGAAGAGTGGCGCGCTCACGTGCACGCCGCGCTCGAGGATGACCAGCTCGCTCTGGAGGCCATGTACAGCGATGAGTTCCTGCGCCACTGGTACCGGTCGGCCAAGGATCACCTCGCCCACGCTGCGTTCCCACATCTGGTCGGGCTGAGCGAGCTCCGCGAAGTAATGCTCGCCAACGAAGGCCAATGCCGCGAAACCTTCCTGGTTCTGTGGCCCATTCCCAAAAACCCATGACCGAAGGAGAAGAGTTGCGAGCCGAACTACGTAAGTTCAGGGGCCAACTCCTGACGGCGATGGTGGTGATTGCCGGCGTTGCCCTCATCATCGCGAAGGTCTGGCTGTGAACCATGACGCTGCTCGATCCGGCTGAGGCCCGGCTACGCCACATCGAGGCCGATCTGACCCAGATCAAGGCCGACCTGGCGGCCATCAAGGCACGGGTCGACGCATTGCCGACGCGGTGGATGTTCTGGCTCTTCTTCGCCAGCGCCACCATTCCGATCTACGGCATCCTTGTCACGCTGCTATGGACCACGGTGCACCGTTAGTCAGATCGAATGGTGCTTATGACTGACAAGCTTTCATGAAACGCTGATGGGAGGGCCGTACTGGATGTATGACCACGCCACCCAGGCCGACTACGCCGAGCCACCGGAGCGCAACGCTGACATCCCGCCGCTTAGAGTCAGCGGCATACTGATTCAAGAAGATCGCTGGGCTGCTATGCAGCGCGAACGTCGCCAGCTACGGGATGCCCTAGAGAAACACCATTGGCCCGACCTAGTGCCAGGCGATGGTCCCTGCGAGACGTGCGGCTTAAGGCCCGAAGCTTGGTATGAGACGTAATGCGACCTAATTGTGGTTAGCGCTGACTAATTGTTAACGCGGCCGACGAGTCCTGTACCATCCCCGGTCTCAATAAAAAGGCTCCCGTAGCCGGGAGCCCGAACACCGAAAAGGAGATCAGGTCCTTGTCGATGCCCCCCGAGTCTACTGGTCAGCGCAAACTCGTTGCCTCCCACCGCCGGATTAATGTGCAAGTCAGCCAGGAGCACATCAATCTTGCTACGCGGGCCGATTCGTCTCACTGCATGATCGCCGACGCGCTCCGCGCCGCCTTGCCGGATGCAAAAAAGGTCTCGGTCGATCTGCAAACGATTCGGTTCACAGATCCGAAGAAGGGCCAGCGGTTTACGTATCTCACGCCCACGATTGCGCAGGACTATCTCGTGGCGTTTGATCAGGGCTTGCCGTTAACACCGTTCAACTTCAGCTTGCATGCGCCTGTGCAAGTCGGCCACGCTGGTTCACGTCAGCCCGGTGAATCAAGAGGCTTCGAGGGCATGAAGGCAACCAAAGGCACGAGCATCCCGGTAAAGGTAGGCGGCGAGCCTATGCCGATGGCCGCGCTCTACCACGGTCCAGGCAGGCTCCCGTCTGCTGTAGAGGAGCACCTGACCGCTCAGGCTGCGGAGACAGAGCCCATCATTTCCAACGACAAACCGACCAGCCAGCCGGAACCCGACTTCAACGACAAACCGACTCATGAGTCGGAACCCATTACAACGACGGAAACGCAGCATGAGCGGGTCCAAGAGATGGTCGGGAACGTCACGCTGACGACGACTGGCGGCAGAGTCCGTCGTTACGGCATGCACCAGCTCAGGCCACGCAACCTCCCGCGCGGTCCGATCGCGTAGTCCGTGTCATGAGCGATGATGCGGAGAGACGAAATGGCCGCCGGCTCTCCGCAGCGCCCGACGACACGCCCGGCAATCGTGCTACCGCTGTCCGCTACATCATCCGAAAGTCAACATCTGACATGGTCAAACGAAACTCGGCACTACGTCGCCCAGATGGTCGTTACGCGGTCGGACCGCGGAAACCTCGATCAGCTTTTACGGATGAGCAGCATGACTTCGACGGATCCGTTAGTCGTAAGCACGTTGCGGATATGCAACTCATGCGCGTGCTGACTGGCCCGAACGGTGTGCTACAGACCATCGCCGCAGGTCGTGCCTCTCCTCAGAAAAGGCACCTACCTGCCATCAGCGTTCCACTCGCTGCCGCCCTCGAACGGTGGGCCGAGGCGCATGCACCAAGCGGTCTCGATCGCATCGAAGCTGTTCCGCCAACACCGTGAACGCAGCCGTCGTCGCGGCTGTGCTCAGCATCCTGATCATGATCGCGGTGTTGATCGCGCTCACAATCGGAGCGTGGCGCTCTGAGCGCAGATCGAACCAACGCATCCGCGATATCGAAGCCGAGGGTCGTTGGCTGCGGACAAAGAATCGCGCTGCCACCAACAAAGACACTGGTGCCGGCTTCGCCGGTTACCACTCGCCGCGGAGAAGGCATCGATGATGAATGACTATGAGCGCGTGCGAAATCTGATTCGCGAGGAGACCGCGAATCAGAACATCAATTCAGTGCTGCTCAAGCTGGTTGACGACCTCGTGGCGCGCATCGACGCTGACCCCGATCTGCGCCAGGGGCTGATTCGCGAGACAGTGCGCTCTATGATCTTCTCCAGTTACTGGCTACCCCGTTCTTAGTCAGACATAAGTGCCGTTATGACTGAAAAGCCTGTCCGCGTTCGCTGCCCGCTCGGAGGCTATGCGCCTCCGAGTGATATGTCGGCCAAAAGCACAGTGGATCTCGTGGGGGTCATGCGGGAAATCGCGACGAGTGGCGATATCGAGGTGCCAGATCAAGTCGAGTTCAACGGAACCCTTTATGTCCGTGCCACCGAGGTCGCACGGTTGAACCAGGCACTGGATATGGTCGCGGAGGAACGCGAAGCATGGAAGGCTCGCGCCCAACGCGAACAGGCCGAGATCGACCGGCTGCGGGGCAGCGGCGCAGGCTGTTGATCGACAGCATCAACGACGAGAACGAGATCGACCCCGCTTATAACCCCACTATGACCCCAGACAAGATTCAGTGCGCGTTCAGACGCGGATTCGGGGCGTCATACTGGCGTTGTCCCAAGGGTGCAACGGCCTTTTTCTGGCACCTGACCGATATCGACGGCGTATGCGACTCGCACCGTGACGCCGCTTTTGACGGCCTCCTTGAAGTAATGGGCACGTACGTGCCATTTGCCTATGCCAGCGAACACGGCCGCCCTGTCAAATCGGTTAGTCAGACCTAAGAAATAAGAGGTCTGACAAACGAACACCCCGCCACTCTGACCCCAGGACGCTTTTGAATGAAAGCAAGAATGACGGGGCTGACCGTTACACAAGATGGCGTACTCAAGTCACCGCAGTGGCCTCACCCCCC
>Ga0207662_10000145_pt1 | contig 34299 bp, 28 predicted proteins | sample KBSS33LmetaG_FD_184338 | JGI IMG/M metagenome (GOLD analysis project Ga0207662, IMG submission 184338) | Switchgrass rhizosphere microbial communities from Kellogg Biological Station, Michigan, USA - KBS S3-3L metaG (SPAdes) (version 2) | ecosystem: Host-associated > Plants > Roots >... | reverse complement strand
ACGATCCTTCCGCCCGCGCGATAGGCCACGGTCGCGTCGCGTTTGGCGATGCTGCCCGCGACCTGGATCGCGTCCCAGCGCTCGGCGTGGCCGACGTAGTTGATCTGCACGTCGTAGTGCTGGCTCCAGAAGAACGGCACCGTCTTGAAGCGTTCGTTCCGGCCCAGCATGTTGCGGGCCGCGGTCTGGCCCTGCTGCTGCGCCACCACCCAGTGCTCGATGCGCTGGCTGCCGCCGGGGACGGGGTAGCGCGCGATGTCGCCCGCGGCGTAGACGTCGGGGGCACTCGTGCGCAGGAACTCGTCGACGACGACGCCCTTGTCGACCTCGAGCCCCGCGGCCTCGGCGAGCGAGGTGAGCGGCCGCACGCCCACGCCCATCACCACCAGCTCCGCAGCGAGCTTCGTGCCATCGTCGAGCGTGACGTCCTTCGCGGTGATCGAGGCCGGCTTGCGGCCGAGATGGAAGACGACGCCGTGCTCCTCGTGGAGCGCGCGCACGAAGTCCCCCAGCTCGGGGCCGAGGATGCGCTCGAGCGGCCGCGCGTCCGGCGCCACCACGTGCACGTCCATGCCGCGCGCGCGCAGCGAGGCGGCGGCTTCCAAGCCGATGAAGCTGGCGCCGATCACGACCGCCGGCTGGTCCTTCACCACGCGGGCGAGGATGCCGCGCGTTTCGGGGAGCGCGCGCAGCGTGAACACGTGGGGCAGCCTCGCACCGGGGATGTCGAGCCGGACGGGCGCGGCGCCGGTCGCGAGCAGCAGAGCGCCGTATTCGAGCGTGCGGCCGTCGGCGAGGTGCACGCGATGCGCCGCGGGCTCGAGCTTCGTCACCTCGACGCCGGGCATGAGCGTGAGATCGTTCTTCTCGTAGAAAGACTGGCTGCGGATCGGCAGCCATTCCTCGGGCGCGACACCGGAGAGGTAGTCTTTCGAAAGATTCGGCCGGTCCATCGGAATGAACTCGGCGTCACGCCCGATGAGCGTGATCGGCCCGTGATAGCCCTCACGCCGGAGCATCGCAGCCGCGGCATCGGCGGCGCCTCCCGCACCCACCATCACCACGGAGGCGGGACCGCCGCTCGACGTGCGCGTCGCGACCCCCGGGCGCTTGACGCCCACGCGGACGCGATCGCCTTCACGGAACACCTCCCAGGTGTGGATATCGCGCGGGGAGGGAGGTCCGACCGCTTCGCCGGTGCGGCAGTCGAACCACGCGTGGTGCACGGGGCAGCGGATCTGGCAATCGACGACGATGCCGTCCGCGAGCGGGAAGCCCCAGTGGCCGCATGCGGCGGCCACCGCCCACACCTCGTTCCCACGGCGCACGAGCAGCACCGGCTCGCCCGCCGCCTGGCCGATCAAGATGCCGCCGTCGGGAACGTCCGCGAACAGCACACCTTTGGTGAGCTCGGGTCCTGTGGGCGGGATCGGTTCGCTCATGGCTCGCTCGGGTCGAGTTCGGGATTTCGGGGCTCGCCTGACCGCGGGACCGCACCGGGACGTAGGCCGCGGGCGGTGGCGATGCGGGGGACACTGCCGCAGGCGCCCGGGCGCCACAAGGCGTGAGGCGTGCTCCGAAGATCGCAGATGGCGGGCCGGGGGTACGGCCGCGGGGATCTTCATTGACGCCGGGTCTCGCGCCCCGAGAGACTCCGGGCGCCAGGAAGGAGGCCCAGCCATGCGCACCGCACGCGCCCGCGCGATCCTCATCGTCGCGATGCTGCTCACCGGTTCACGCACGCATGCCCAGTCCGCCACCGCCGGCACGCCGGTCGCCGCCACGCATCTCGCCGCCGAGAGCAACGCGGGCGTGATCGCCGACGGCGCCGGGGGTGCGTACGTGGGCTTCAAGATCGCGTACCGCGGCCCTTCGCTCCCGGCCGAGATCGCCGTGGCGCATGTCCTCGCGTCGGCCGGGCGCGATCCGGACTGGGACGCGCTCCCGATGGTCCCGGCGGGCTCGCTGGCCCAGTCGAACCCGCCCGGCCCTTCCCGTGTGTTGCGTGCGCCGGCGGGCACGGTGCTCGCGTTCGCCGACTTCGCCTTGTCCACGCCCGCGGACATCGTCCGCCAGGTCGGCGCGCACGGTGCGAACCTCGCCTATCCCGGATACCAGCCGGGGCAGCCCTACATCACGTTCACCGTGCTGCCGCGGAGCGACGGCGGCGCGCTGATCCTCAGCAAGGCGCTCGGGAGCGTGAACTGCATGGCCACGGTGGTGACGCCGTCGGGCACCGGCAGCGAGGTGGTCACGCCGCTCGCGCTCGGGAACGGCACCTACGCGACGGTCGGAGGCGATCGCATGGCCGCGGCGCCGAGCGGCACGGACGGCGCCATCGCGGCGATCCTGCTGCCCCAGATCAACAACACGCTCACCGGGACCGACATCGTCGCGGTGCGCGTGGACGGCACCGGGCACCCGCTCTGGGTGCCCGCGCACCGCATGCTGTCCGGTGCGGTGCGCGACCAGATGGACCCCGTCGCGGTGAGCGATGGCGCCGACGGCGCGATCATCGCGTGGAAAGACCTGCGCACCACCGCGACGGACGCGGACATCTATGCGACCCGGCTGCTCGCGAGCGGTGACGTGGCCACGGGCTGGACCGCGGGCGGGAAGGCGATCGTCGCCGCGACCCGCGCGCAGTACGCGCCTGCCATGGCGAGCGATGACGCCGGCGGCGCGTGGATCGCGTGGGTGGACGAGCGCGACACGCTGAGCGGCCCCAACATCTTCTTCACGCACATGCTCGCCGGCGGCACGCCGGCGACGGGGTTCGCTACGGGCGGGCGCGCGATGTGCGCCGCGACCGGCATCCAGAGCGAGGTGCAGATCGTGCGCGACGGAAGCGGCGGCCTGTTCGCCGTGTGGCTGGACGCTCGCGATGGCGAGACGGACCTCTACGCCCAGCATCTCGATACGTCGGGGAACCCGACCGCGGGCTGGGCGGCGAACGGCGTCGCCGTGTGCACCCACCCGACCGCGCAGTCGGGTCCGGCACTCGGAGCGGTCTCGAACGGGCGCGCCATCGCGGCCTGGAGCGACCCGCGCACGGGCACGGCCGTGGTCTACGCGGCCGCGCTCGACGCGACGAAGGGCGTGCTCGGCGTGCCCGCGCCGGTCACGGCGAGACTCGCGCTGGCGCCGCGCACGAATCCCGGCCGCGGGGCGGTCGACGTGCGGATCGACGCCGCGGGCCCCGGCGAGGTGCGCGTGCAGGTGTTCGATGTCTCGGGCCGGCTGCGGGCGGAGCGGTCGTTATCCGGCCCCGCACGAGCATTCGGCGTGCGGTTCGCCGGGCTCGAGCCCGGTGTCTATCTCGTGAGCGCGCTCCAGGACGGAGCCCGCTCGCTCGTCCGGGTCGCCGTGCTCCGCTGAAGCGCGCGGCGCGTCAGAGCGAGCCGTTCTCGTCCACGCGGCGCCGCGCGTCCTCGAGCAACGCGAGCGCGTCGTCGAGATTGTGCACCGACTTGACGCCCGGGAACTCGCGCGCCAGCGCCTCGACCGGGCGGTAGAGCACCGGGTAGTCGCAGCTCTTCAAGAGCGACAGGTCGTTCAACGAATCGCCCACGGCCGCGACATTGTAGCCGGCGCTCTTGAAGCCCGAGACGATGCGTTCCTTCTGGCCACGGATCCGGAGCTTGAAACCGTTGATGTGGCCGGCCGGGTCCAGCTCGAACCGGTTCGCGAACAGCGACGCGTGGCCGAGCTTGGCGGCGAGCGGCTCCGAGAACTCGTGGAACGTGTCCGAGATGATGATCACGTTCCCCATCGTGCGCAGCCTGGCGAGGAACTCCCGCGCGCCCAGGTACGGCTCGACGGCGTGCGCGATGAGCTGGAGCTGGGCGAGCGTGAGCCCGACCCTCGCCGCGCCGGCGACGCGGCGGCGCATCAGGTCGTCGAAATCGGCCGTGTCGCGCGTGGTGAGCGAGAACTCGGGCACGCCGAAGTGGGCCCCGAGGACGGGCCAGATCTCGGGCGCCAGCACGCCCTCCAGGTCGAGCGCGAAGATCATGGCGGCGGACAGTAGCAGAGCGCAGAAAGGAAGACCTCGGGCAAACCGATGAGCACGATGAAACCCTTCGCTCTGCCGCGCTGTATGCTCGACGGCATGTCGACCACGCTCGACGCCGATTCCGCGCGCTGGCTGGAAGAGCTTCGATGCGATGCAGGTCCTCGACACCCGGGTGGCGGCATGAGGCGTCAATCGGGAAGTGGAGTTGGAATGCTCAAAGGCAGATTGGGGTTCGTTGCAGCGTTGATTCTCGAATGCGTGCTGGCTCCCCGCGCATCGCCAGCCAGCCTGGCGATCACTCACATCTCGGTAGCGGACGGCACGGGTGCGCCGTTGCAACGAGACATGACGGTCCTCGTGCGTGGCGCCCATATCACGGCCGTCGGACCGAGCGCGGCCACGCCTGTGCCCGCTGACGCCCGAGTCATCGATGGCTCGGGCCGATACCTGATCCCCGGGCTGTGGGACATGCACGTCCACTTCACCATTGCCGGTCGGATGTCAGTACCCCTTTTCCCCGTCAATGGGGTGACCGGGGTCCGCGACATGGGCGGCGACCTCGCCGTCATTGACGGCTACCGGGCCGAGATTGCGAAGGGAACGCTGCTCGGACCACGCATCTATCGCGCGGGCCCGTTTCTCGATGGGCCGAAGAAGAACGCGCTCTATCGCGTCACGCTGAAGTCCGCCGATGACGGCCGCAACGCCGTGGACTCACTCAAGCGGCTCGGCGTGGACTTCCTCAAGGTTCACAGTCGCGTGCCTCGCGAAGCCTATTTCGCCGTTCTTGCCGAGGCGAAGACACAGAATCTCCGGGTCGCCGGCCATCTTCCGCGAGGAATCAGCCCCAGCGAGGCAGCCTTGGCGGGCCAGGCCAGCATCGAGCACACGGAGAGTCTGCTCGAGGGCGTCCACTTCGCCGACAGCACCAGCCAACGACACACGTCGCGGGAAGACTTCGCCCTGCTGAGCGGTAGCGCTGCGGATAGCCTCTTCGCATTGTTCAAGCGCAGCGGTACGTCGATCGATCCCACGCTGGTCGAGTACAACGTCTTCGCGCACATCGGTGACGCACGCGTGACGAATGACGCGCGCCTCAAGTACGTCTCGCCCGAGTTGCGGGCGTACTGGAATCGCTTCTTCCCGGCCGACACCGCTGAAACCATTGCCGCAACGGGGGGCCGGCGCGAGTACCTGCGACGCTTCATGGGGCTCGTCTATGCGATGCACAATGCCGGCGTACCCATACTCACCGGGACCGATCTCGGAGCGTCGTACATCTACCCCGGATTCAGCTTGCATGACGAGCTCGCGCTCCTGGTCGAGGCAGGGATACCCCCGGCGGACGTGCTGAGGGCGGCAACGAGCGGCGCGGCGACCTTTCTCGGTGTGTCCGATTCGGTGGGGACGGTGCAGGCCGGCAAGCTTGCGGACCTGGTCATCATCGACGGCAATCCCCTCGTCGACATCCGGAGCACCCAATCGATCCGAACGGTCATCGTGAACGGGCGCGTGCTCGACGCCGCGGAGCGACGGACGATACTCGCCTCGACTGCTCGCGACGTCGCTGAAGCCAAGGCGGACTGAGAGCAGAAAACGCAGCCCTCCCGGCGCGTGGTCGTCAGGAGCGCCAGCCCAGCCCGACGCTCATGCTGGGCGTTGGGTTGGCGTCACGGACTGGATGCTAAGCCGTTGCGGCGCAGCTGGATGCGTGAGGTGTGGCGGGCAGCGGCGCCTTTCGCAGTACCTCGCCGTACGAAATCAGGCCAACAGCCAATTGACCAAGAAATACTTCAGTTGAATCGCCAATCGGCCGAAAGTATTCTTGAGTCATGGCCCGCACACTCTCCATCTCCCGCGAACTCGACGGCACCGACCGCCGGATCCTGGCGCTGGTGCAGAAGGACGCCTCGCTCGCCCAGGCGGAGATCGCGCGGCGCGTCGGGCTCTCGACCGCTGCGGTGCACGAGCGGTTGAAGAAGCTCGAGTCCGCGGGGGTCATCCGCCGATGGACGGCGGTGGTGGACCCGGCGGCCGTGGGTGCCCAGGTGTGCGCGTTCGTCGAAGTCTTCTTCGAGCACCCGCGGTTCGAGAAGGGCTTCATCGAGCGGGTGAAGAAGCTGGATGCGGTGCAGGAGTGCCATCACATCACCGGTGAGTTCTCGCTGCTGCTGAAAGTCCGCGTCGCCGACATGCCGGCGTTGCAGACGTTGCTGCTGGAGCAGCTCTCGGGGCACGAGGGCGTGCGCCAGACGCGCACGGTGATGGTGCTGTCCACGGTGAAGGAAGCGACGTTCGTCGATACCACGGGACCAGGGGCGGTCCGAGTCGGAGGTGAGGAAGCATGAAGTCGCCAAGGATCGCACCCGCCGCGGTGCACGCCGCGCTCGCCCGCCACATGCTGGCGGACGGCTACGACATGGTGCTCGACTTGGAGAAGAGCCGTGGCCGCCGCATGCACGACTCGCGCACCGGCCGCGACTACCTGGACCTGTTCTCGTTCTTCGCCACGCTCCCGATCGGGTTCAACCACCCGAAGCTCGAGGATCCCGACTTCCTCGACAGGCTCACGCGCGCCGCGCTCGTGAACCCCACGAACTCCGACATCTACACCACCGAGTTCGCCGAGTTCGTCGACGTGTTCGGCCGCGTCGCCATGCGGCCGTGGCTGCCGCACTCGTTCTTCATCGCCGGCGGCGCGCTGGGCGTCGAGAACGCCTTGAAGGCGGCGATGGACTGGAAGGTGCGCCAGAACTTCCGCAAGGGCGTGAAGACCGAAAAGGGCCACCAGATCCTCCACTTCCGCGAGGCGTTCCACGGCCGCTCGGGCTACACGGTGTCGATGACGAACACCGCGGACCCCCGGAAATACCAGTATTTTGCGAAATTCGACTGGCCGCGCGTGTCGAACCCGCACCTGCGCTTCCCGGTGGACGAGGCCGAGCTGGCCCGGGTGAGGAAGGCCGAGGCCGACGCTCTCGCCGAGATCCGCAAGGCGTTCGCCGAGCGGAGAGACGACATCGCGGCGATCTGCATCGAGCCCATCCAAGCCGAGGGCGGCGACCACCACTTCCGCACCGAGTTCCTCGAGGCGTTGAAGAGCGTCGCCCACGAGCACGATGCGCTGCTGATCTTCGACGAGGTGCAGACCGGGGTCGGCCTGACCGGACGGTTCTGGGCGCACGAGGGGCTCGGCGTCCAGCCCGATCTCGTCGCGTTCGGCAAGAAGATGCAGGTCTGTGGCTTCTTGGGCGGCGGTCGTATCGACGAGGAGCCGGACAACGTGTTCAAGGTGTCGAGCCGCATCAACTCCACGTGGGGTGGCAACCTGGTCGACATGGTGCGCTGCCAGCGCTACCTCGAGATCATCGAGGAGGAGCGGCTGGTGGAGAACGCCGCTGCCGTGGGCGCACACCTGCTCCGCGGTCTCGAGGCGCTTCAGTCCGACCGGCCGGACGTGGTCTCCAACGCACGCGGACGCGGCCTGATGTGCGCCGTGGACCTGCCCGACACCGAGACGCGCGACCGGCTGATGGACAAGGCCTACGAGATGGGCCTCATGATCCTCGGCTGCGGCAGGCGCTCGATCCGTTTCCGGCCCGTGCTCGACATCACCACGGCGGAGATCGACGAAGCGCTGGGCCTGGTGCGGAAGGCGCTCGAGAAGGCGTACAGAGCGTCGGCCTGAGACACCCGGGACGGCGCCTGGCGTCGACTCCGCGCCCGCTCCGTCAGTCGAGACGGACCAGCCGCTGGAAGAGCACGTGGCCCTCGACCGCGAGGCGCGCGAAATAGACGCCGGCGCCCGCGCGGGCGCCACGTGCGTCGCGGCCATCCCACGTCGCCGATCGCAGCCCTGCTGGAAGCGCTGCGCGCACCAGCGTTCGCACTTCGCGCCCGTCGACGCTGAACACGCGCAGGTCCACGGACGCCGCGCGCGGCAGGGCGAAGCCGAGACGCGTGGCGCGGGAAGACGGATTGGGCGCGGGTACCGCGAGCGCGATTTCGCCGGGAGCGGCAGGGTCATGCCCCGGCACCGAGACCACCCCGCGCTCGATCTCGCTTCGCACCCACACCGCGTTCTCGGGGGTGATGAGCACGTGTTCCTGGTTCGCGGCCGGCCAGTAGATGGCATCGAACGGCGTGAGCGCGAGCGGATCGGGGGCGGTCGCCACGTCGAAGAAGGGATCGGCCGTCGACAGCGAAAGCGAGCTCATCGTGGGGATGAAGCAGTGCGAAGGGTAGAGCGCGACGATGTCGCCGTACGGCACCGCCGTGGTGTCGAGCTGGGTCATGGACGCGCGTGAGCCGCCGGGCGCGCCATCCCACGGCCTCGTATCGTGCACCGTGACCGACTGGCTCGTGGTCGAGAACAGGATGCGGGTGCTGCCGTTGAAGACCCTGCCGCTCACCACGTCGGGGAGCGCCCAAACGTCACCCGTGATCGAGACGAACAGCGAGCTGTACTCGTAGCGGATGAGCTGCGCCGCCGGCGCGAAGCCCTGGCTCATGGCGCCGCCGCTGCCGTTGGCGATCGCCACCCGGCGCGTGAACGCGGGCCAGTTGCCGAGCGAGGCGAGGTCCGCGAGCAGCGTGTCGCGGGAGAGATCCGGCTGGCCCGAGGTCCCGGGCGGGTTCGTCAGGTGGGCGAGCAGCATCTGGCGCGCCGCGGGACGCTGGAGCTCGGAGAGGAACGTGGCCGCGTCGGCCGACTGGCCGGCGAAGAAGCCGATCCAGTACTGGAGGCCGAGCGGGATGTTGGCGCCCTGCTGCGGCGCATCGAACGAGATCCAGGTGCGCACGCGATGGGGGATGCCGTGCACCTCGAGCCAGGCGAGCGCGTAGCGCGAGCAGAGCCCACCCATGCTCGCCCCGACCAGGGCGATCGTCGCCTGGGGTGCGATGAGCGCCTGCACGTCCTCGATCAGCTGCGCGACCACGAAGGAGTTCTGCTGGATCGCGACCGTGGCATCGGTGAAGTTGAGCACCACGGCGTCGTAGCCATCCGCGCGCAAGGTCTCGATCAGGTTCTCCTGGTCGAGCAACGCGTAGAGCTCGTCCCAGTTCATGCTGTTGTCGAGGTCGAAGCCCTCGACCACGAGGATCGGGTTGGTGAGCGCGGCGTGTCCCGCGGCCAGGTAGACGTAGGCGTCGCCGGTGCCGAGCTGTCCCTGGTAGGGCGCGGTGGCGGTGACGTGGAGCGTGTCGTCGGGGCTGGGCGTCGAGAGCGCGACGACTTCGAATCGGAACCGCGCCGTGGCCCGTGAACCATCGCTGCGCGCGAGCGTCACGACCAGCGTGCGCGGCCCGGTGGCGCGGTAGTGCACGCGCACGCGCTCGCCGACGCGCACGGCGTGGGGCCCGGCGCCGTCGTCGAGATCCAGCGTGAGCGCGCCCGCCCCATCCGCGAAGCAGAGCTCCGGCGGGAGCACGAACTCGACGTCGCCGCCGCGGTACGTTCGCGGCGCGAGCGCCGCTGCGGCGAAGGCGCGCGACTCGATGAGCGGCGAGCCGCGGGTGGCGGACCAGCGCCCGCTCTCGAATCGCAGCGTGCCGTCGGTGAGCGCCCCGGGCCGCACGCGATCGAAGGCGCGATCGAGCAGCGCCAGTGGCACCACGCCGGTCCGCCGCCACGCGCGAGCCGAGGTCTCGATCCCGGCGAGATCGGGCCCGGCGGGCGCCAGCGCGGAGCGACGCAGCTCGTCGTAGGCCTGCCGCCAGGTCGCGCCGTCGATCACCGGGGAAGCAGTACCGCCGTCGAGCCGCTCCAGGTGCGCGAGCGGCACGACGCGGTCGTAGATCACGCCGGTCCGCGACAGCGCCTCGATGGCACGCAGGGCATCGTCGAGCGCCGCGGGCACGGAGCGGTCGACGGCCTGCGCCCGCGCACCCGGCGGCAGGAGCACCGCGACAAGCATGGCGAGCAGCGTTCGCGAGCGGCGTGGGCGGAAGGGAAGGGGCAAGGGTGCTCCGCTGCGAGTGCACCCGGGCGACGATCGCCCCGGGCGCACGATCCTATCATGCCGCACGCGCGTTGCTGCCTGCGACACCGGCGCGAAAACCGCTAGAATCCGTCGCTCATCCGGAGGAGCCTCCCCATGCAAGGCAAACGTGCGAAGACCGTCGCCGAATACATCGCCTCGCTGCCCGAGGACCGTCGCGGCGCCATCAAGACCGTGCGCGCGGTGGTGAAGAAGAACCTGCCGGCGGGCTACAAGGAGGGCATGGACTACGGCTTCATCGGCTGGACCGTGCCGCTCGCCGTCTACCCCGACACCTACAACGGCCAGCCCCTCTGCTACGCGGCGCTCGCGAACCAGAAGCACCACATGGCGCTCTACCTCATGGCCGCGTACGCGGAGGGCCCGATCAAGCAGCGGCTGGTGAAGGGCTTCAGGGCGGCGGGGAAGAAGCTCGACATGGGCAAGTCGTGCATCCGCTTCAAGTCGCTCGACGACCTGCCGCTGGACGTGATCGCCGAGGTCGCCGCCGCCCTGCCCATGAAGAAGTACGTCGAGATCGCCAAGGCCGCGCACCCGAAGCAGAAGTGACCCCGGCGAAGACGTTCCGCGATGCGGCATGCGTGGTGCTCGTGCGCGGGCACGGGCGTGAGCTGGAGACGTTCTGGGTGCGACGCGGCGACGCGGTGCCGTCGCAGCCGGGGTTCATGGCGTTCCCCGGCGGCAAGGTGGACGCGGCCGACGGCGAGTTCCCCGTGGCGGGTGTGAGCGACGAGTTCGAGCGCGCGGCGCGCGTGTGCGCCACGCGCGAAGCGCTCGAGGAGACCGGCGTGCTGGTGGGTGTGGATGGCGCGGTGGATGCATCCGAGCTCGCCGCGGCGCGGGCGGCGCTGCTCGACGGGCGTGGGACGCTGGCGAGCGTCGTGCGCGAGCACGGCTGGCAGCTTCATCCCGAGTCGCTCACGTTCGCGGGCCGGTGGCAGACGCCGGTATTCGCCGCGATGCGCTTCGACACGCTGTTCTTCGTGAGTCGCGTGCCCGATGGCCAGGCCCCGACCGTCATCCCCGGGGAGCTCGCGAGCGGCGAGTGGGTGAAGCCGCTCGAGGCGCTCGACCGCTGGCGGCACGGGGAGCTGACGTTCGTCGCACCCATCCTGTGGACGCTGATCGCGCTCGCCGAGGGGGAGGAGGACCTCGCCGCGCGCCTCGCCCAGGGCCCGGAACGCGCCGCGACGCCGGTGCGCCGGATCGAGATGCAATGGGGCGTCGTCCTCCACGCCATGCCGACGAAGCCGCTGCCGCCGGCGCTCTACACGAACGCCTACCTGATCGGCGAGAGCGAGATGGCGCTCGTGGACCCGGGGAGTGGGGAGCCCGATCACCTGCGCGAGCTGTTCGCGCTCACCGATCACCTCGCGAGCGAAGGCCGGCGCGTGACCATGATCGTGGTCACGCACCACCATCCCGACCACACCGGCGGCGTCGCCGCCTGTCGCGAGCGCTTCGGCGCGCGCGTCGTGGGCCATCGCCTGCTCGCCGAGCGCATGAAGCTCGACGTGGTGGTGAAGGATGGCGACGTGCTGCCCCTGGCGCCGGGCCTGAACGACTGGACGCTGCGCGTGCTCGAGACCCCGGGGCACACGCGCGACTCGATCTCGCTCTGGCAGCCGAGGCGCCGCGCGCTCTTCTGCGGTGACCTGTTGCCGGGTGGGCCCGGGACCGTGGTGATCGATCCACCGGACGGCGACATGCGCGCGTATCTCGCGTCGCTCGAGCGCTGCGCCGCGCTCGAGCCGGTGACGCTCTTCCCCGCGCACGGCTCGCCGTCGGGCGCCGCGGTGCGGCGCATCCGCGCGTTGATCGCGCACCGGCTGGAGCGCGAGAACAAAGTGCTCGCCGCGCTCGACGTGGGCCCGCGCCCGCTCGAGGACCTGGTGCCGCGCGTCTACGCCGACACGCCGCGCGAGCTGTGGGGCTGGGCGGAGCGCTCGCTGCTCGCGCACCTGGAGAAGCTCGAGCGCGAAGGCCGCGCCGAGCGGGCGGGAGAGGGCTGGCGCGCACCCGCGCGCTGAGCGAACAAGGCCGCCCGCGATGCCGTTCGTGCTCGCCTTGCTGTCCTCGATGGTCTACGGCGTCGCCGACTTCCTCGGCGGCATGAGCTCGCGCCGTGCGCCCGCGGTCACGGTGACGGCGTGGTTCCAGGTCACGGGGCTCGTGTTCCTCGTCATCTATGCCTGTTTCGCGCCGGGCGTCACCCGCGCGGTCGACCTGGCGTGGGCCGCGGCCGCCGGGGCCGCGGGCGGCATGGGCGTGTTGCTCCTCTACCGCGCGCTCGCGGGCGGCACCGTGAGCACCGCGGCGCCGCTCATCTCGATGATCGCGCTCGCGGTGCCCGTGGCGGTGGGTCTTCTGCTCGGTGAACGTCCCGGCGTGCCGCCGCTCCTGGGCATCGGGCTCGGCGTCATCGCGGTGGCGCTGATCAGCGCGCACGAGCTGCCGGACGACGGCGGCCCCGCCGAGGCGCGCCGCGCCACGCCGCTGGCGCTCGCGGTCGCGAGCGGCGTCCTGATCGGGCTCTTCCTCGTCTGCCTGGGGCGCGTAAAGCTCGGCGCGAGCGGCTGGCCGCTCGTCGCCGGCCGCGCCAGCGCGACCGTGTGCCTGTTCACGATGCTGCTCGCCCGTCGCGGGACGTTCGTGCTCCCACCGGCGGCGCGGCTGCTCGTCCTCGGCGCCGCGGTCACCGACGTGAGCGGGAACGTGCTCTACCTGCTCGCGGCGCAGCGCGCACCGCTGAGCGTGGTGGCGACGCTGGTCTCGCTCGCGCCCGCCATGACCGTGCTCCTCGCCCAGATCGTGCTGCGCGAGCGGCTCGCCCCGGCGCAGAAGCTCGGCGTGGTCGTGGCGCTGGCCGCGGTGGTATTGCTCGCGCAGGGTTAGCCTGCATCGGTTCATGAAGGATGCAGGTCGAGTGTCTTGGGGACGGGGGAGGCGCACATGGAAGCCCTGATCTGGCTCGCGGCCGGCACGCTCTCGGGCTGGGCCGCCGGCAAACTCATGAAGGGCCGTGACTACGGCGTGACCGGCAACATCATCCTCGGGATGCTCGGAAGCCTCGTCGGCGGCTGGGTATTCGACGCGCTGGGCTTCGCGGGCCCGCGGGACATCTGGCGGCACATCGCCGTGTCGCTGCTCGGCGCCATGCTCACGCTCGCGGTGGCGCGGCGGCTGCGGCCGGTCGCCCGGCAGACGCGCAAGGCGTTCGGCGAGGGCGGCACGATCGTGGACATCGAGGCCGCGATCCGCAGGCTCGGCAGCCTGGAGCGGAGCACGCTCGATCGCGTCTTGAAGCGCGCACCCGCCCGCGACCCGAACGTCGAGTTCGCCGAGCGCATGACGTTCGGCCAGCGCGTCGCCGACAAGGTCGCCCAGTTCGGCGGCAGCTGGACGTTCATCGGCACGTTCCTGCTGATGATGGTGCTGTGGATGATCCTGAACGGCCAGTTGAAGAAGCCGTTCGATCCCTACCCGTTCATCCTCTTGAACCTCTGCCTGTCGTGCGTCGCGGCGCTCCAGGCGCCGGTCATCATGATGAGCCAGAACCGCCAGGCGGCGAAGGACCGGTTGATGGCGACGAACGACTACGAGGTGAACCTGCGCTCCGAGCTGGCGCTCCAGACCCTGCACACGCGCTTCGACGAGCTGCGCGAGCGCGACTGGTCGGCGCTGGTCGAGATGCAGAAGCGCCAGATCGAGCTGCTGGAAGGCATCCTTCGCGACGTGACCGGGAAGGACGGCGGCAAGCAGTGAGTCGGCGCGAGCGCCGGCCCGGCGCCGAACGCGCGGGCGCCGCGCGTCCCGCCGCCCGGCCCGCGCCGCGCACGGGCGGCCCGGCCAGCCCCGCGCGCGCCGCAGCACCCGCACCCGCGCTCTGGCGCGATCCGTGGGCGCTCGCCACCGCGCTCGCCGTGGTCCCGTTGCTCGTGCGCTGCGCCGGCGCCCCGCTCGGCGAAGCCGTTGCCGAGGACTTCGACTTCCTGCGGCGCTCGCTCTTCACCGGCGTGGGCTCGCTCCTGGACGGCGGCGGCTCGACCGCGTTCTGGCGACCGCTCGCGCACCAGGTCTACTACGCGGCGCTGGGCCCGCTCATCGTGTCGCAGCCCCTCGTGGTCGCGCTCCTGCACGTGCTGCTGTTGCTCGCCGGGTCGCTCTTGGTCTACGGCGCGCTCCGCCCGCACCTCGGTGGCGCCGCAGCGTGCGTGGCGGCGAGCTTCCCGATGCTCTCCGAGTCGACGCGCACGCTGGTGAGCTGGCCGAGCCAGTTCGTGGACGTGGGGCTCTACTTCTTCAGCGCCGTCTCGTTACACGAGACGGCGCGGAGACGACTGCCGTCGGCGCTCGCGGCGACGTTGCTGGCGCTGTTCTGCAAGGAGCTGGCGGTGATCCCCGCGCTGCTGCTGCCGTGGTTCCCCGATGCGCGGCCGCGCGCGGCGCGCCGGCGCTGGGCGATCGCGTTCGGAGCCTTGATCGTGGCCTGGGCCGCCGCGTACCTGGGCGTGCGGCACGCCGCGGGGCTCCACCTGCCGCACGGGCTCGAGCAGCTCGCCACACCGCTCCCCCAGCGGATCGCCTGGGCGTTCGGCGGCACGCTGCGCGCATTCGCGAGCCTGCCGCTCGCGCACGTCCCCGAGGATACCATCGCCCTCGCGCTGGGGATCGGGCTGGTCGTGGCGTTCGCCGCACGCGTGGCCATGGCGCGAGCCGTGCGCGCGCGGCTGCGCGAGCAGCGGGCGTGGATCGCGTGGGGGAGCGCGTGGTTCGGCGCCGGTGCGCTGGCGCTCGCGTCCATCTTTCCGCTCTGGCAGCCGAACCGCGCGCAGTTCGCGAGCACCGGGGCGGGGATCGCGACCGCCGTGGCGCTCGAGGCCGCGCACCCGGCGCTCGGGGGCGCGCTCGTGCTCGGGCGCGGCGTGCTCCTGTTCCTCGCGCCCGCCGCAGCGTCGGTGATCACCGAGGAGCCACCCGATGCCGGCGCATTCATGGACTTCGCGCGGCTGTCGCGGCTCCAGCGATTCATGTCGCTCACGCGCCGCGCGCTCCACGCGAGCTACCCGCACGCCGAGCCCCACGCCCACGTCGTGGAGATGAACCTGCCGCGCGGGCTCATGTACGCCCTCGGTGGCGATCGCGCCGTGCAGGTGTGGTACCGCGACAGCACGCTCTCCATGGTGAACTTCAAGCGCCTGAACCGGGACTCGACGCTGTCGATGGTGGCGGGTGTCCAGTACCAGCCCGGGGAGCCCACGCCCATCGTGCTGCTGCCGCCCGAGGCCATGCGCGAGCAGGACCGTGCGTACCGGCGCATCGTCGCCGACCAGTGGGCCGCTGGCTTCGAACCGCTCATGATCGCGGACTCGCTGACGAGGGACCCGGCCTACGTCGTGTTCCACGGAGACAACGCGGGTTATCGCGCGTTCGCGCTGCTCCAGCTCCTCCGCTACGCGGAGGCGGAGACCGAGGCGCGGCGCGCTCTGGCGCTCAATCGCAGTTCGCGGAACGGCCTCATCGTGCTCGCCTCCGCGCTCGCGACACGCGGTCGCTTCGACGAAGCCCTGGAGCACGTCGACCACCTGCTGCGGCTCGAGCCCGGGGACGCTTCCGCGCTGGCGCTGCGGAAGAACATCCTCGCCAACCGCGACGCGGCGCGGCGGTGAACCAGGCCTGATGGCCAACGACCGTTCTGCGCAGCGTTGTTGTCGCGCGGTCGGACCGGGAGGGTTGCTCGTGGACGGTTTCCACGCGCCGCGCACGGTGCTAAAGTCGCAGTGATTCTCGTACGTCATCGTCACGGAGCGTTCGAGATGTGGCCGCGAGCCGCATCGCCTCGGAGGGACCTGATGCCCGGTCAGCTGGCGGACGACGAGCGGAGAACGCGGGGCGCGACCGTGGAGGGCGTGGGCGGCCGCACCGTCGCACCGCCGGCGAAGCGCGGTCTGGGAGCCCCGCCCGGCCAGGACCGCGGCCGAGGCCTCGGCGAGCCGTTCGGGAAGACCGAGCGCACCGACGCCTGGTGGCTCCAGCCGCTGGTCCAGGGCGCCGCACTCCTGCTGCTCGGCGCCTACGCCACCTGGGCGGCGTTCCAGGGCAAGCACTACGAGTTCGGCAACTACCTGTCGCCGTTCTACTCGCCGCTCTTGAAGCCCAAGTGGTGGCCGCTCTCACCGGCCTTGCTCGTGCTCGGCGCGCCGCTCGGCTTCCGCGGCACCTGTTACTACTACCGCAAGGCCTACTACCGCGCGTTCTTCGCCGACCCGGCCGCGTGCGCCGTGGGTGAGCCGCGCGGCAGCGGCTACGCGGGGGAAGCGAGCTTCCCGTTCGTGCTCCAGAACATCCACCGCTACCTGATCTACCTCGCCATCCCGATCCTGTTGTTCCTGTGGATCGACATCGTCCGCGGCTTCATCTTCGACGGCCACTTCGGCATCGGCCTGGGCTCGCTGATGCTGCTCGCGAGCAACACGCTGCTCACCATGTACACGTTCTCGTGCCATTCCATCCGCCACCTGGTCGGCGGCCGCGTGGACTGCTTCTCCTGCGTCGTCGCCGGCGGCCCGCGCCACAAGGTGTGGCAGGGGCAGAGCTGGCTGAACGAGCACCACATGGGCTGGGCGTGGTGGAGCCTGTTCTTCGTCTGCGCGGCGGACGCCTACGTGCGCGCCTGTTCCATGGGGCTCATCCAGGACATGAGGCTGATGTGAGCGAGCACTTCGAGACGCATGACCATGATGTGATCGTGATCGGCGCGGGCGGCGCGGGACTGCGCGCGGCCATCGAGGCCTCCGCGGCCGGTGTGTCGGTGGGGCTGGTGTGCAAGTCGCTGCTCGGGAAGGCGCACACGGTGATGGCCGAGGGCGGCGTCGCGGCGGCGCTGTCGCACGTCGACCCGCAGGACAACTGGCAGACGCACTTCATGGACACGATGAAGGGCGGCTCGTTCCTGAACCACTGGCGCATGGCGCAGCTCCACGCGCAGGAAGCGCCCGACCGCGTGCGCGAGCTGGAACAGTGGGGAGCGCTCTTCGACCGCACCCCCGACGGCCGCATCCTCCAGCGCGCGTTCGGCGGCCACACCTGGAAGCGGCTCGCGCACGTGGGCGACCGCACCGGGCTGGAGATGATCCGCACGCTCCAGGACCGCGGCGTGCATTCCGGGCTCGACGTCTACATGGAGTGCACGGTGACGCGGCTCCTGAAGGACGGCGACCGCATCGCGGGCGCTCTCGCCTACTGGCGCGAGTCGGGACGGTTCGTGGTGTTCCGCGCCAAGGCGGTGGTGATCGCCACCGGCGGCATCGGCAAGAGCTACCGCGTCACCAGCAACTCGTGGGAGTACACGGGCGACGGCCAGGCGCTCGCCTACGACGCCGGCGCGGAGCTGATCGACATGGAGTTCGTGCAGTTCCACCCCACCGGCATGGTGTGGCCGCCGGGCGTGATGGGCCTGCTCGTCACCGAGGGCGTGCGCGGCGAGGGTGGCATCCTTCGCAACAGCAAGGGCGAGCGCTTCATGTGGAAGTATCTCCCGGATGCGCGGCGCCACGAGTACGCGGAGAACGACGCCGAGGCGCGCCAGTGGGTGGAGGACGCGGTCGCCGGCCGGCAGGGCAAGTCGCGCCGCCCGCCCGAGCTCTCCACGCGCGACAACGTGGCGCGCGCCATCTACACCGAGGTGAAGGAGGGGCGCGGCTCCCCGCACGGCGGCGCGTTCCTCGACATCAGCTACCTGCCCGCCGACCGCGTGAAGCGCAAGCTCCCCTCGATGTACCACCAGTTCATGGAGCTGGCCGACGTGGACATCACGAAGACGCCCATGGAGGTGGGACCGACCACCCACTACATGATGGGCGGCCTGCGCGTGGATCCCGACACCGCCGCGGCCACCGTGCCCGGGCTGTTCGCGGCGGGCGAGGCGGCGGCCGGCATGCACGGCGCCAACCGCCTCGGCGGCAATTCGCTCTCGGACCTGCTCGTGTTCGGCCGGCGCGCCGGCACGGGCGCGGCGGCCTACGCGAAGAAGCAGAGCGCTGCCCCGCGGGTGAACGACGCCGAGGTCGAGGCCGAGACGCGCGCGCTGCTGGCGCCGTTCGACCGCACGGCCGGCGAGAGCCCGTACGAGGTGCACCGCGCGCTCCAGGACGTGATGGACCGCCTGGTCGGCATCTTCCGCGTGGCCGGCGATCTCGAAGCCGCGATCGAGCAGCTGCGGGAGCTCGAGGCCCGCGCCGCGGACGTTCGCGTGGAAGGCACGCGCATGTTCAATCCGGGCTGGCACCTGGCGCGCGACCTCAAGAACATGATCGTCGTGTCCGAGGCCATCGCGCGCTCGGCGCTGCTCCGCAAGGAGAGCCGTGGCGCCCACTCGCGTCTCGATTTCCCCGCGCCCGATCCGGCGCTCGGACAGGTCAACCATTGCGTCACGCGCGGCGCCTCGGGCATGCAGGTCGCCGCGACGCCGCTGCCCCAGATGCCGCCCGAGCTCAAGGCGATGTTCGAAGCGGCGAAGCCGGCCGCGAAGCAGGAGGTGGCGCGATGAGCGGCGAGTCCGGCGGTCGCGAGGCGGTGGTCCGCGTGTTCCGCGGCGACGCCAGCGGCGGGCAGGAGGTCGAGTACCGCGTCCCCATCGAGCCGGGCATGGTGGTCCTGGACGCCATCCATTGGATCCAGGCGCACCGCGCTCCCGATCTCGCGGTGCGGTGGAACTGCAAGGCCGCGAAGTGTGGCTCGTGCAGCGCCGAGGTGAACGGTAGACCATCGCTCATGTGCAAGACGCGCATGGACCATTTCGCCGCGGGCGAGGCCGTGAGCGTGCGGCCGATGAAGACGTTCCCGCTGATCCGCGACCTGGTCACCGACGTGTCGTGGAACTTCGAGGTCAACAAGCGCATCGCGCCGTTCAAGCCGCGCGAGGGTGCGGAGTGGAAGTGGCAGCAGTCCGACATCGACCGGGTGCAGGAGTTCCGCAAGTGCATCGAGTGCTTCCTGTGCCAGGACGTCTGCCACGTGCTGCGAGCGCACGAGCTCAAGCACCGCTTCGCCGGGCCGCGCTTCTTCGTGCGCGTCGCGGCGCTGGAGATGCACCCGATCGACGGCGAGGACCGCACCAAGTTCCTCAAGGAGACCGCCGGGCTCGGCCTCTGCAACATCACCAAGTGCTGCACCGAGGTCTGCCCCGAGGGCATCCACATCACCGACAACGCCATCATCCCGTTGAAAGAGCGCGTCGTGGACCGGCATTACGATTTCCTGAGGCTGATCTGGAACAAGCTCCGGGGGAAGCCGAGCGACGCGATCTGATCCCCCACGGGAGACGGGTCCGGAGCGCCGGCAGCTTTCAAGTCGGGTGTTCCACTGAAGAGGAGGCGCCATGTCCCAACCCACGGCATGCATCCGCTGCAAAGCCAACGACCTGGCGGACGCGACGTTCGCGGGCAGCGTGGGGCTGCGGCTGGTCGTGGACGAGACGCACTCGAGCCCGGTCGGCGCGCGCGTGTGCCTCGCCTGCGGTGCCGTGCTCCTCACCGCGTCAGAGCCGGGTGCACTCCGGGTGAAGCATCCGCCCGAGCGCCACGTGCAGGAGTCGGACTTCTGAAGGACCCGAGGTTCGACCTCTGAAAAATCCGTCGCACGACACGCTTCTTACCCGCGCGTAGAGGAATTGCCGTTGACGCCCGTCGAGGCGGAGTCTTACGTTGGGGTACGGAGAAGTTCGTCGGCCACGGAGGCCAGCGTGATAGCCCTGCGCGACTCCAATCGATCCACTGATATCGCCCGCCGCGATGTTTTCGCCGCGGGCGTTTTCGTTGGCGGCGGTTGGGGTGGAACGACAAGCGTTGTCGAGCGGGCAGGGAGCACGCGCCGGAACTGATCGGAGCCAGCGTACCGTGAGCACGCGACGGGTTCGCACGGATGGTGCGCCGCGACCCCTGAGCGCCACGGAGCAGCGCTGGCTGCGAGAGCAACTGCTCCGACGACGGACTTCAGCTGACGTCGCGGCCCGAGCCGCGACGGGTACGAGGGAGGCCTCGAGCATGATCGAGAGGCCGACGCCCGCAGGGGCTGCGGTCGCCCACGCGGGTGCCGAAGTTGGCGAGGCGGCGATCCCCGCCCCGGCGCCGCAGGTGAGCGCGGCGCCCGAGGCGGAGAGCGTCGCACACGTCCTGGCCGTGAGCGGTCCCGACCCCGCGCTGGCGCCACCGGCGCCACCGAAGTTTGCGGACCGCCCCGGTGCACGATACGAGCCCACGGCTCCACGACCCTCTGCGCGGCGAGCGCCGCGCGCATCGCCAGGGATGGAGAGCATGAAATACAGAGCGGTTTTCGCCTGCTGCATGGAGGCGACGGACACCCCGACGAAGTGATCGTCTGAGCGGTCGGGGTCAACACGGGAGGTTCGGTCCGGGTCGGGCAGGCACGCCCCGAGGCACTCACGACCAGGATCGGTCGTCCCCTAGGAAGGGAGGTGACTCTTACATGGCACGCTTCCGCATTCACGACCTGAACGCGATCGAGCGTACGCCCACCTCACCCGCGTCGCTGAAGAACAAGCTCAGCGACATGATCCTGAGCTCGGTCAACGCGCGAGCGAAGGTCGAGGTGATCAACCCCGAGACCGGGGAGTACCGCATCGTTCTTCAGGGCACACTCGACAAGGAGGAGACCAAGTTCGACGAGGGCTAGGCCTCCACTCTTAACTGGGAGGTGGCGTATGCCCAGAATGGACCCCAACGCCCTCAGCGCGATCGAGCGCGCCCAGATGTCTCCGAAGGCCCTGTCCACGGGCATTTGGGACGTCGTGAGCCACTCCATCTCGACCCGGGCCAAGGTGGAAGGATTCAACGTCGAAACCGGTGAATACCGGGTCGTCCTCCAGGGAACGCTGGACCTGGACGAGACGAGCAAGCAGATACCCTGATCAGTGAAGCCCTCGGCGGGAGGGGTTCGGGGCTCCCTTCCGCCGGTTGATTCACGACGCAACCCCATCCGCTGCTTGAGACCCGGCCGGGGAACCCACGCCCTGAGGCGTGGGTCCGGTGGAGCGCGCAGTGATCCACATCCGGTCCATGAGCTTCGGCACGTTCGCCGAGATCGAGCCCCTGAATCCCGCGTTCCACGCACGCCAGCAGAAGCTGCGCGTGACCGTGGACACCGAGCGCGTGCCGCGGCTGGCCGAGACCGCGGTCATGAGCGAGTTGGTGGGCGCGTTCCCCGGCCTCGCGAGGCACCAGTGCCGCGCCGGCGCGGACCAGGGCGCCATGCCTGCGAAGGGCACACGCATCCTGCTCATCCCCGGCGATTCCGCCGCCAACCAGGCGCACGTGTACGAGCACGTCACGCTGGAGCTGCTGGGCGCCATCGACGAGGCGTCGAGCCGGCTCTCGGGCGTGACCTGCGCCTACACCGACCCGCCGGAGCGGAACGACGTGTTCGTCGAGTGCCGGGACCAGGACGACGCCGCGCTGGCCGCGTGGATCGCGGCCGAGGTCATGAACGGCGTGCTCGCCGGCGAGCCGGCGAAGCCGCTCTATCCCGATGTCCTCCACTGCGCGCGACTCATGCACGATGAACCCACGCGCGCGTGGACGCCGCGGCGGCTGGCTGCGCGTCTCACCTTCCCGGTGAAGCGCGCCGCCGCGGCGCTGGCAGTGCTCTCGCACGCCAAGCTCATCCAGACCGAGGACTTCTCGATGAACTTCAGCGGCGAGCCGCACTACCGCTGCATCGCAGCCGGGGCGAGGCGCAAGGTACGGGAGATGTCGGGCGGCAAGGACTGAGACCAGGCGCGCCGTCATCGCACTGAGCCGCCCCGCAGGCGCCGCATTGTCCGGGCGACGGCGTGGCTCCTACACTACGCCGCTCATGCTCAAGACCACTCCGTTCCATCCGCGGACCGCACCGCTGGTGCGTGCGCAGACCTGGCGTCGATGGGCCGGGTACCAGATGGCGAGCGCCTACGATCCCCATCCGGACCGCGAGTATGCCGCGATCCGCAACGCCGCGGCGCTGATCGACGTCTCGCCGCTCTACAAATACCGGCTCACCGGGCGCGATGCCGCGCGCCTGCTCGATCGCATGATCACGCGCGACATGACCAAGTTGCAGGTCGGCCAGGTCTACTACACGCCGTGGTGCGACATTCACGGCAAGGTGATCGACGACGGCACGGTGAGTCGGCTCGACGAGGGCGCGTTCCGGCTCACGAGTGCGGATTCGTCACTGCGCTGGCTGCACTTGAACGCCGTCGGTCTCGAGGTGGCGATCGAGGACATCTCGGAGCGCGTGGCCACGCTCGCACTCCAGGGGCCGCTGTCTCGCGCCATCCTCGAAGCGGTGGCGCCGGCGGAGATCGCCACGCTCAAGTACTTCCGCCTCGCCGAGACGACGGTGGACCGGATCCCGGTCGCGATCTCGCGCACCGGGTACACCGGCGACCTGGGCTATGAGATCTGGGTCGAAGCCGACGACGCGCTGGCCGTGTGGGACGCGCTGATGGCCGCGGGCACACCTTACGGGCTCACGCCCGCCGGCGTCTGGGCACTCGATGTGGCGCGCATCGAGGCCGGGCTCATCATGCTCGACGTCGACTATCACTCCGCGCACCACGCGCTGATCGAGGAGCAGAAGTCGTCGCCTTTCGAGATCAACCTCGGATGGGCGGTGAGCCCGGCCAAGGGCCCGTTCAACGGACGGCGCGCGCTCGCCGCCGAGCGGGCGCGGGGCCCGCGATGGAGCTTCGTCGGGCTCGAGATCGACTGGGTGTCGTTCGAGCGCCTGTTCGCCGCGCACCGCCTGCCCCCCCACGTGCCGAACATCGCCTGGCGCACGAGCGCACCGGTCTATCGCGACGGGGCGCAAGTGGGGTACGCCTCGAGCGGCTGCTGGTCGCCGCTCCTCAAGAAGTCGCTCGCCCTCGCGCACTTGAAGACGCCGCACTTCGAGCCCGGCACCCCGGTCGAGATCGAGATCACGGTGGAGCACCAACGCCGCCGCGCCGATGCCGTGGTGCGCAAGCTTCCCTTCTACGATCCAGAGCGCAAGAAGTCATGACCCGCTACGACGCGATCGTGGTCGGCGGCGGGCACAACGGGCTGGTGGCGGCCGCCTACCTCGCGCGCGCCCGGCGGCGGACGCTGGTGCTCGAGCGCCGCCCGCTGATCGGCGGCGCGGCGGTCACCGAGGAAGTGTTCCCCGGCTTCAAGTTCTCGGTGTTCTCCTACGTGGTGAGCCTGCTGCGCCCCGAGATCATCCGCGACCTCGAGCTGCCGCGACACGGTCTGCAGATCCTGCCGCTCGAGAGCACGATCACACCGATGGAGAACGGGGACTACCTCGGCTCGTGGGCCGATCCCGACGAGTCGCGTCGCGAGCTGTGCCGGCACTCGCCGCGCGATGCCGACGCCATGGTGCTGTTCGGCCGGCTGATGCACCACATGGCGATGGCGGTGAAGCCGATCCTCGGCATGGTGCCGCCCGATCCGGCTTCGCTCTCGCCATCCGACCTCAAGGGGCTGCTCAGGCTCGGCGGGCATTTCCGCTCGCTCGGGGGCGAGCGCTTCCACGCGCTCCACAAGCTCATGACCATGAGCAGCGCCGACTACCTGGACGAGTGGTTCGAGTTCGACACCCTCAAGGCCACGAAGTCGGCGAGCGGCATCATCGGCACCTTCCTCGGGCCCCGATCGCCGGGCTCCGCGTACGTGCTGCTCCACCATTACATGGGGGAGATCGACGGCGCCTTCCGCGCCTGGGGATTCCAGAAGGGAGGCACGGGCGCCATCAGCGAGGCCATCGCCGGTGCGGCGCGCGCCTCCGGCGTCGAGATCCGGACCAACGCCGCGGTCGAGCGCGTACGGGTGGCGAACGGCCGCGCCACCGGGGTGGTGCTCGCGAGCGGCGAGGAGATCGCTGCCGACGTGGTGGTTTCCGGTCTCGACCCCCGGCTCACGTTCACCCGCCTGGTCTCCGCCTCGGAGTTGCCGTCGGACCTGGTCGAGGGGGTGCGCCGCTACAAGTTCCGTGGCTCGTCCGGCAAGGTGAACCTGGCGCTCGACGGACTGCCCGACTTCACCTGTCTGCCCGGCAGGGGCCCGCACCTGCGCGGCGCGGTCTCCATCAGCCCCACTCTCGACTACCTCGAACGTGCGTATGACGACGCCAAGTACGGTGAGTTCTCGCGCCATCCCTACATGGACATCGTCATTCCCTCGATGATCGATCCCGGCATGGCGCCGCCGGGCAAGCACGTGATGAGCATCTTCGTCCAGTACGCGCCCTACGCCCTGAACGGCGGATGGTCGGACGCCCGGCGCGAGGCGTTCGGCGACACGGTGGTGAAGACGCTCGCGCGCTACGCGCCCAACATCGAGTCGCTCATCCTCCACCGCCAGGTGCTGACCCCCGCGGACATCGAGCGCGTCACCGGCCTGTCGGAGGGCAACATCTTCCAGGGTGAGCTGGCGCTGCAGCAGCTGTTCTTCCTGCGCCCGGTGCCGGCGTGGGCCAAGTATCGCACCCCGATCCACGGCTACTGGCAGTGCGGCGCGGGCACGCATCCCGGCGGCGGCATCATGGGCGCCTCGGGCCGGCTCGCCGCGCTCGAGATCTTGGGAAACGGCGGGAGCGGCCGGTGAGCGCGCGCTTCGACGCGATCGTGATCGGCGCCGGCGCCAACGGCCTCGTCGCCGCCACCGTGCTGGCGAGATCCGGGCTCGAGGTGGCGCTGCTCGAACGCGCGGAGGTCCCGGGCGGCCAGGGCCGGGCGGTCGAGTTCGCGCCCGGATTCCGCGTAGCACCGCTGGGCCTCGATCCCGGCTGGCTGCCGCCGTCGGTGGCGCGCGTCGCAGGGCTCGAACGGCTCGAGCGCGCGAACAGCGACGGCGCCCTGAGCGTGGGGGTGGAGCCCGGACGCTTCCTCACACTGGCGCGCGATGCCGGCCGGGCGGCCGAGGCGATCCGCGCCCACTCCGCCGCCGATGCCGCGAAATGGCCCGCCTTCACCGCGCGTCTCGCCGCGATCGCGGGCTTCCTCGGCACTCTCTACCAGGTCCCCGCGCCCGACGTGGATGCGAGGGCGCCGGGCGAGCTGCTGGGGCTCCTCGACATTGGGCGCAAGTTCCGCGCCCTCGGCCGCACGCACATGGTCGAGCTCCTGCGCACGCTGCCGATGTCGGTGTGGGAGCTGCTCGACGACTGGTTCGAGAGCGGCCCGCTCAAGGCCGCGGTGGCGGCCGGCGGCATCCTGGATCACCAGCAGGGCCCGCGCTCGGGAGGCACCGGATTCGTGCTGCTGCACCACCTGGTGGGCGCCCCGACAGGCTCGGTTCGCGGCCGGCTGCCGTGGCGCGACGGGCCCGAGGCGTTCACCGAAGCCGCCGTGCGCGCCGCGCGAGCCGCGGGCGTCACGATCCGCACCGGCGCCGAGGTCGCGCGCATCCGTGTGGCCAACGACGCCGTCGCGGGCGTGACGCTCGCCAACGGCGAGGAGCTCGCATCGAGAGCGGTGGTATCCACCGCCGACCCCGCCCGCACGCTCCTCGACTGGGTCGACCCGGTGTGGCTCGATCCTGACTTCCTGCACGCGGTGCGAAACGTCCGTCATCGCGGCTGCACCGCGTTCGTGCTCTACGCGCTCGAGGGTCCGCCCGACCTCCGCGGACTCGGGCAGGAGGCACTCGGAGGGATCGTGTCGCTGACGGCGGACCTCGTCACGATGGAGCGCGCGGCCGATGCCGCCAAGTACGGCGAGGTCTCGGGCGCTCCCCACGTCGAGCTGAGCGTGCCGACCCTGTCCCAGCGCGGGCTCGCACCCGAGGGTCGCCACGTGGTCGTGGCGCGCGCCCAGTACGCGCCGTATCGTCTGCGCGCGAGCGACGGCTGGACCGCCGCTGGCCGCGAGGCCCTCGCGGACGCGGTGAGCGCGGCGATCGAGCGCTACGCGCCCGGGTTCGGGTCACGGGTGATGCACCGCGTCGTCTGGTCGCCGCCCGACCTCGAGCAGCGCTTCGGGCTTCACGAGGGGGCGGCCTCTCAGGGCGAGCTCGCGCTCGATCAGATCCTGTTCATGCGGCCGGTCGCCGGCTACGGCCGTCACGCCACGCCGATCGCTGGTCTCTACCTCGGAGGAGTCGGCACCCATCCCGGTCCGGGTATCCTCGGCGGCGCCGGTCATCTCGCCGCGCAACGTCTGGTCCGTGATCGCCGCACCGCCGGGTCGAGGACGCCATGAGCGAGTTCCAACCCACCTCCACGAGCTTCAGGCCTGGCTCGCGCACCCTGCCAGGCGACTACTACACCTCGGAGGCGATCCTCGCCGAAGAGCGCGTGAAGATCTTCATGCAGGCGTGGCACTGCGTCGGCCGCTCCGCCCGCGTGTCCGAGCCCGGGCAGTACTTCCTCGGCACGATCGCCGGCGAATCGATCATCGTGCTCCGCGATCGCAAGGGCGTGCTTCGCGCGTTCTTCAATGTCTGCCGTCATCGAGGCACGCGGATCTGCAGCGAGGAGGCCGGGCGTCTCGGCGAGACGCTCCAGTGTCCCTATCACGCCTGGACCTATCGCACCGACGGTCAGCTCATCGGCGCCCCCCACATGCAGGACGTTTCCGGATTCGACAAGAAGGACTTTCCGCTCCACGCCGCCGCGATCACCGAGTGGGAGGGGTTCCTGTTCGTGTCGGTCGCCCACGAACCGCAGCCGTTCGACACCGCGTGGCGCCCGATGATCGGCCGGCTGTCGCGCTACGGACTGCGTGACCTCGTGGTCGGACATCGCGTTGTCTACGACGTGATGGCCAACTGGAAGCTCGCCTTCCAGAACTATTCCGAGTGCCTTCACTGCCCCACGATCCACCCCAAACTCGCCAGCGTTCTGCCATATCAGAGCGGCGCGAATGACTTGACCGAAGGGCCCTTCCTCGGCGGCTACATGGAGATCACCCCGCCGAACCAGAGCGCGACGATGAGCGGCGCACCGGCCGGCGCGTTGGTCAGCCCCACGCTGCCCGAGGCCGACCGCCATCGCGCGTTCTACTACACGCTCATGCCGAACCTGTTCCTGAGCCTGCACCCCGACTACGTGAACTACTACCTCGTGCACCCGATCTCGCCTGGACGGACGCGGATCGAGTCCGAGTGGCTCTTCCATCCCGATACCGTGCGCGATGGCTCGACGAACATCCGCGACGCGATCGAGTTCTGGGACCTCACGAACCGCCAGGACTGGGACATCGTCGAGCGGAGCCAGCTCGGGATCTCGTCGAGCCGTTACGAGCCGGGACCGTACTCGGCGCGCGAGAGCATCCCGGCGGCGTGGGATCGCGAGTACCTGAGGTGGATGGGGGTCACGCTGCCCAGGTGAGGAGCAGCGAGAGCGCCGCCGCCGCGCCGATCACGGCGTGCACGCTCCAGCGGAGTCGCAGGAGCAGGAACGCGCTGACGAGTGACAGCGCCAGCAGGCGCGGGTCCACGCTCGCGATCTCCGGCACGAGCAGGTGCAGCGGACCCCATTGGAGCGTCTGCGAGCGCGCGAACAGCACGTGGACCGCGAACCAGAGCGCCAGGCTCAGGATCACGCCCAGCACCGCCGAGGTGATCGCCGCGAGCGCCCCCTGCAGCCGCGGCAGGCTGCGGATGCGCGCGATATGCGGCGCGCCGGCGAAGATCCACAGGAAGCAGGGCGCGAACGTGGCGTGCACCGCCACCGCCGCACCGAGCACGCCCCTGAGGAGCGAGAGCTGCGGCGGCGACTGCCACGCCGCGACGAAGCCCACGAACTCGGTGACGAGGATGAGCGGTCCCGGCGTGGTCTCGGCGAGCCCGAGGCCATCCAGCATCTGGCCCGCCGTGAGCCAGCCGTGTTTCGTGACCACGTCCTGGCTCATGTAGCCGAGCGCCGCGTACGCCCCTCCGAACGTGACGACGGCGAGCTTCGAGAAGAACAGGCTCAGTTGCGAGAGGATGTGCGCGGGGCCCACGACCACGGCGATGGCGGCGAGCGGCAGCACCCAGATCGCGAGCCAGACGGCGATGGTCCTGAGCGTCCCGAGCACGGACGTGTTCGCGTGCGCCGGCAGCGCTTCGGGAGCGGTCTTCCACGTCCAGCTCCAGCCCAACGCGCCCGCCGCGAACACGACCAGGGGGTAGGGCACCGAGAGCATGCCGAGCGAGACCAGAGAGGCTGCCGCCACCGCGACCTGTCGCCGCTCGGTAAGCGCGCGCCGGCCGATGCGAAGCATCGCCTCGATCACCAACACCAGCACCGTGGCCTTGATGCCCGCGAACGCCGCCACGATCCACGACACGTGACCGAAGACCGCATAGATGGCGGCGAGCGTGCCGACGACGAGGGCGCCCGGGAGCACGAACCACAGCCCCGCCAGGAGTCCGCCCGCGAGCCCGTGTTGCTTCCAGCCCGCGTACGTCGCGAGCTGCATCGCCTCGGGCCCCGGCAGCAGCATGCAGAAGCCGAGGGCGTCCAGGAACTCGCGTTCGCCGAGCCAGCGGCGCTCGTCCACGAGGACGCGGTGCATGAGCGCGATCTGCGCGGTGGGCCCGCCGAACGATCGCAGGCCCACGCTCGCCCAGACACGGTTCGCCTCGGCAAGCGTGACGATACTGGAACCCGCGGCCGCGACGTTGGAACCCGCGACCGCCCCTTCGGGAGCGGTCGCGGGAGTACTTGCTTCGTGGCTCACGCGCGGGACGGTTCGGGCGCCTTCGCCGGCTTCGCCTTGGTCGCCGGCCAGTTGTGCGTCTCCTCCACGGCGTCTCGGGCCCAGCGATAGAGCGCGTCGTAAAGCTCCATCGCGTGCTCGAGCTGCTCCAAGTCGTCCTTGTACATCCGCGAGTAGCCGAACGACGCCGCGAGCAGGCCCGCCGCCTCCGGCGCCAGATCCTGTCGCGCGGTGTCGGCGCCGCGCACGATCAGCGCCAGCCGGTCGAGCGCCGGCGAGACGAGACCCAGCTCGGCGATGAACGTGTCGAACGAGCAGCGCTCGGCGCGGTGGCTCCAGAACACGCCCTCGACGTCGTAGGGCGCCGCGTGGAACCGCTCGGCGACGCCCGCGACCTCGGTGGGATTGACGAACAGCAGCACCGCGTCTCGGTCGACGAAGCGGCGGATCAGCCACGGGCAGGCGATGCGGTCCACCTTGGGCCGCGAGCGCGTGACCCACGCCGTGCGCTGCCGCGCGTCACGCGGCAGGAGCTTGCGCGAGTCGACGAGCAGCCCTCGCTCGGTGGCCCAGGCATCGTGGCCGCCCTCCAGCGATTCGCTCTCGATGCCCTCGTTCCTGAGCCACGCGGCGACACCCTGGCTGAGCTTGCCGCCGTGCTGGCAGGTGACGACGACCTTCTGGCCGCGGTACTCCTGCGCCCACGCATCCACCTGGGCGGCATCCCGACGCAGTGCGCAGGGGATGAACCGCGGGTCGGCGTCGAAATGCTCGCTGCTGCGCACGTCGACGATGGCGGGCGCCTCGGGTGTACCCACGAGGCGGGCGAGCTGCGAAACGGTGATCTCGGTTGGAGACGGCATACGTCCTCCTGGAGAGTGAAAGGAAACTCAGAGGACGCGAAGTTTTGGCTGTCGCCTCACGAGGGACTCGCGTGGGAACCCCTTGCGGACAGTATCGCGACGCGCGAGGCGCGAGGTCAAGGGGGATACCTCGACGGGTCCCGGTCCGTCCAGCATACTTTCGCGGTCGACACGCTCACCCCCGGGAGCTCGCCACCATGCTCCGCATCCTCGCCCGCACCCTTGCGCTCGGCCTCGCACTGCCGACGCTCCTCTCGGTCGCTCCCGCGCGCGCGAACCTCACGCTGCCCACGGGATTCCGCGACTCGACCATCTATTCGGGGATCGGCCTGCCCGTCGCCATGGCCTTCCTTCCCGGGCCGCCCGAGAAGGGCTGGCGGCTGCTCATCACCGAGCAGAAGGGCCAGCGGGTCTCCGAACTGGTGAACGGAGTGCCCGGCCCGACGCCGCCGTTCCAACAGGTGAGCGAGGTGGACTGGGTCGCCGGCGAGCGCGGCTGCCTGAGCCTCGCCGTGGACCCGCGCTGGCCCGCGCAGCCGTACATCTATCTGCACTACACCTCGTTCGGCGCGATCCACCTCGTCCGCTATCGCATGACCGGCGACCTGACGTTCGCGGGCAACGGCCTCGTGAGCATGGACACCACGACCAAGATGTACGTGCTCACCGACATCCCCGACGTCAACGAGAACCACAACGGCGGCACGCTCCGCTTTGGTCCCGACGGCATGCTCTACATGACCACGGGCGACGACCAGAACGCCTGCAACTCGCAGGACACCACGTCGCTCGGCGGGAAGGTGCTGCGCATGGACATCACCACGCTGCCCGCGATCGGGCGGGGGCCGTTCCCGCACGCGCTCATCACCCCCGCCGACAACCCGCACGCGGCGAGCCCGGACGAGCACTACCGCCTGGTCTACGCGATGGGCCTGCGCAATCCGTTCCGCATGCACATCGACCCCGCGAACGGCGCGTTGTTCATCGCCGACGTCGGCCAGATCGGCATCGAGGAGATCAACCGCATCACGGGAGCCGCGAACATGGGCTGGCCCTGGTACGAGGGCTCGACGCCGGTCATCACCTGCGGCCCCACCGCGCCCACGGGCCTCACGCTCCCCATCGCCACGCTCCCGAACCCGCCCAACCAGTCGATCATGTCGATGGGCGTGTATCGCGCGCCCGCCGGGGCGACGAAACCGTTCCCCGCAGAGTACGAGGGCGACTACTTCTTCACCGATTACTTCACGGGCGTCGTGCGACGGATCGGATGGAACGGGAGCCTCTGGGCGCCGAAGCCCGCGCCCGGCCAGCCCACGGCCGACGATTGGGCGACCGGTGCGCCGGAGTTCGTGGACGCTGCGGTCGGCGCCGACGGCGCGCTCTGGTACCTGCTCCAGGGCGTGGATGGCCAGTACACGAACGGCGCGGTGCATCGCGTGGCGTGGGATCCGCCCACGGCCGGGGTCCCGCCCGATGTCGCGTCCGGCGTGAGGCTCGCGGTGCCGAGCCCGAACCCGATGCGCGGCGCGGCGGAGTTCGCGTGGTCGCTGCCCGCGCGCGGCACCGTGCGGTTGACGATCCACGACCTCGCCGGGCGCTTGGTCGCGACGCTCGAGTCCGGCGAGCGGTCCGCCGGTCCGCACCGCTCGCGCTGGGAGGGTCGCGATGCCTCGGGAACCCTGCTCGCGCCAGGCGTCTACGTCGCGAACCTGTCGGTCGGGACCGAGCGGCGCGCGGTGAGGTTCGTGCTGGCGCGGTGAATAGGCCACTTCGGAGCGAGTCCAACCCCAGGGCCATCGCTCCCGTCCAAGGTCAGTGAAGCGGCCGCGTCGCCTCACGGGAAGGCCGCTCCCTGCACCCCAAACCCTCGGGAGGGTTGCCGTGTCCACGCGCCCCATCCACTGGATCCTGGCGGTCACGCTCGCGTCGGTGGGCGTCACGCCCTCGCACGCCCGCAGCCTCAGCTTCACCATGAACTACACCGATGGGGACCAGCGCATCGAGTCCTGCTCGGACGTCGAGATGAGGTTCTCGAGGAACGGCTGGAGCGGGGACGACATCGTGACGGCGCACCGGTCGAAGACGCTCTCGCTCAGCACGAACGCTTCGAAGCCGCTCAGAATAGAAGGAAGCAACTCGGGGGGCGTGCGTATCCAGCCGTCGACGGACGGAAAGGTCTCCGCGCTCATCTGCATGGCGGCGGGCGCCACCTCGGACAAGTCCGCAGAGGCGATCCTCGACAACCTGAGCATCGTGAACGAGGGCGGCGTCCTGCGCGTCGATGGGCCGGAGGACGACGATTGGGCGGCGCTGGTCGTGCTCTCGGTGCCGAACGGTTTGACGCTGGCTGCGAGTGCCACGAACGGTCAGCTCCGGGTCGGCGACGTGAACGGGAGTTTCACGCTGCGCTCGACGAACGGCCCCATCAAGGTGGTGAACGTGGGCGGCGTGGTGGACGCCCAGGCCCAGAACGGCCCCATCAAGTTCCTGGGTCACTCGGGCGATGTGTCGCTGATCGCGCAGAACGGCCCTATCAGTGTGGAGCTCGATGCGAAGGAGTGGACCGGGAAGCGGCTCGAGGCGAGCACGCAGAACGGGCCGCTCAAGCTGAGCGTGCCCGACGACATGGAGAGCGGCGTCGAGGTGACGAGCCCGCGGTGGGCCCCATGGCACGGCTCGTGGCGCTCGGGCGACGGCTCCCGAACCTACCGGATCGGCCACGACCCGGTGCGGGTACGGCTCTCGACCGTGAATGGCCCGGTGAAGATCAGGGGGCCGGTGGCGACGGCGCCGAAGGCGCGCGGCGAGGAGATCTGACGAGCGCGGGGCTGCCTGGCGCGGCGAGGGCAGGCTCACCAACACCGAGGTGAGGACCAGAACGACGCCCGCCGCGGGGGCATACGGTCGCCGGCGTGGCTTGGAGACGACGCCGCAGGCGAGCTAGTTTGCCCGGATGCCCCCTCGTGCCGTGCTCGTCGTCGGCGCCGGCGCCGCTGGCCTGACCGCGGCGATCCGCGCGGGCCAGGCCGGCGCGCGCGTGACGCTCCTGAACGCGCACCCGCGCGTCGGGCTCAAGATTCTCATGAGCGGCGGCACTCGGTGCAACGTGACTCACCGCGAGGTCACCGAGCGCGACTACCACGGCGGCTCGCCGAACGTGGTGCGGCGAGTGCTGCGCGCATTCACGCCGGCGGAGACCGTCGACTGGTTCCAGAACCAGTTGGGCGTGCCGCTCAAGCTGGAGGAGACCGGCAAGTACTTCCCGGCCAGCGATGACGCAGAGACGGTTCTCGATGCGCTGCTCGAGGCCGCTCGCAAGGCCGGCGTCGAGCTGCGGACCGGAGCACGGCTGGTCCGGCTCGAACGAAGCGTTGGTGGCTGGCGCGCCGGGATCCAGCACGTCACCGGAAGTGCCGAGTTCGGTGAGGGCACGGCGCGCGCGGGGGAGACGTCGTTCACGCTTCCCGTTGCCGAGCCCGCCGAATGGCTCGAAGCCGACGCCGTCGTGCTCGCGTGCGGCGGTCTCTCGTTCCCTCGTACCGGCAGCGATGGCACCGGCTATGCGCTCGCGGAGTCGCTCGGCCACACGCTCGTGGCGACCGTGCCCGCGCTCACGCCGCTCGTCGCGGTCGATCCCATTTGCAGGTCGTGCCAGGGAGTGACGATCGACGCCGAGCTGGCGCTCTGGGTCGATGGCCGCATCGAGTCGCGCGTCGCGGGCTCGCTCCTGTTCGCGCACTTCGGCCTGACGGGGCCCGCTGCTCTGGACCTGTCGCGCCATTGGCACCGGGCAGAGGGCCATGCGCGGCGCGTGACGTTGTCGTTCGCGCCCGGACGCTCGTTCGAAGCGCTCGAGCACGAATGGGTCGGCTACGCGGCCGACCACGCGCGCCGCGGCGTCCGCGCCTGGCTCGGCGAGCGGCTGCCCGAGCGGCTCGCCGACGTGCTCACGACCGAGAGTGGCGTGGGCGGCGCAGCGATGTCGCAGATCCCGCGTGAGCGACGGACCGCACTGCTGCACGGCCTCACCGAGCGCGACGTCGGCGTCACGGGGACGCTCGGTTACGAGAAGGCCGAGGTGACGGCCGGCGGCGTGCCGTTGTCGGAGGTGGATGCGTCGACGCTCGAATCGCGGCTCGCGCCCGGCGTGTTCCTGTGCGGCGAGATGCTGGACGTGGAGGGGAGGCTGGGCGGGTTCAACTTCCAGTGGAGTTGGTCGAGCGGGACGGTGGCGGGAAGACACGCGGCGCTCGATACTGGATCGAGGCATGTCGCGAAACGCGCGCCATTCTTGAGTCCTAAGGAGCGCCTTTCATGAGCAAGCACGTCACCATTTCTCCTACGGAAGCCGCCGATCGCCTCGCCATCCGAGAACTCGTCGAGGCGTACACACACTGCGCGGACCGGCGCGATGCGAAGGGTCAGATGGCTCTGTTCACCGAAGACGCGCACTTTGTCGTGCACATGGACGCGAAGGATCCGAAGCCGACACAGGAGCTGCACGGCCGCGAATCGCTCGCTCCGGTGTTTGCCGATCTGAACAAGTACGCTGCGACGATGCACTTGCTGGGACAGAGCACGATCCTGACGCTGTCAAACGATCGCGCCACCGGCGAGGTCTACTGCATGCCCCACCATCTCACCATCGACGGCACGAAGCGAAGCCTGATGATCGCGGCCCTTCGCTACGCGGACAGATACGTAAAGCAGGACGGGGTGTGGCTGTATGCAGAG
>Ga0207662_10000132_pt1 | contig 35949 bp, 12 predicted proteins | sample KBSS33LmetaG_FD_184338 | JGI IMG/M metagenome (GOLD analysis project Ga0207662, IMG submission 184338) | Switchgrass rhizosphere microbial communities from Kellogg Biological Station, Michigan, USA - KBS S3-3L metaG (SPAdes) (version 2) | ecosystem: Host-associated > Plants > Roots >... | reverse complement strand
GATGTCGATCTGCTCGGAGCGCTGTTTCCAGCGCCCTCCGCCCAAGCCGAACTTGCATGCGGGGATGCCCATTTCGTTGTAGACATTCGTATCGGTCCAGATGCTCGCGTGCAGGCCAGTCGGCTTCGGCGTCTTTTTGGCCAAACCCTATACCGCCGATGAATTGCTGGCGGCGTTGGATCAGGTCTTGCGGAAGGAAACCTAAACATTTTCCATTTTCCATTTGTCATATCACATTTTTCATTTGAAACAGGGTGCGGCAGCCAGCCTTTAACAAATGGAAAATAGAAAATGATAAGAGGGATAAAATACTAACGAACTTGAAATAATTATTTATATGAAATTTTTTATTTTTATTAGAGAAATCTTGAATTATAGTAAAAGAATTATCAGTTAATAAAGTTTCACCTCAAGAAATGTAATCTCTATTTAAAGGAATATTAAAACTTTTAATTTTATTAGTTAAAGTATCAATATTTTTAAAAGGATACCTGACTTTTTTAATAGTTTTTTTATCAACCGGAATGTAATTACTTGATCTTTGTTTAATCCAATATTAAAAACCTACAGCAACTACTTCATCCTCAGCATAAAATTCAGATTTTAAATCTCAAGCTGCAAGGAAATGATTAAATAGTTCATCTTTATTAAGAATATTAGCATCATATGGAAACTGATGTTCAGAGTATTTAGTTTTTCTTAAATTATCCAATGTAAGATTATAAGAAAAAGAACGTTTTATACCTGTTTTAAAATCTTCTTCTGTATGTATAGCATGAATTCTAACAAGTAAATGAATATATTGATTATCATTCAATTTACTCATTACATCTTCTCAAAATTCGTTCACAATCATAAGAATTAATTCAATAGAAAGTAAAATTTTTAAATCACTTAAATTTTTTAAATATACTTGAGAACCTTTTCTATACTGAACAGGAATAATATCTGCTTTAGGTAATTCAAATAATTTACCTGATTTAGAATTTACAGATAATTCATTTTTATACCTTACAGCTCTAGATGAGGAAGTAGAAAATTTTCTAACTTGAAATGATTTATTTTTATTATTTTTATTAATTGCTAGGCTTCCAAGTGCAGCTGGTGCTGCATCTACATCTGAATTTTTAGTTTGGTTGAAATAAAATATATTTGAAGTTAACATTGATATATGATCCCAAGGTTTTTCAATTGGGGCACTAGTATCATCTCACCAATATTCGATAACGAATTCAACTGTTATAAATTGTTCTCGTAGGGCTTCGAATTTATCTTTATTCCACCCTTTATTTCTTTCTTCTAAGTACTTAGCTTCATCGACAGTATAAATCAGATCTCAACTATTTCTTAGTTCACGTAAGAAATTATTTTTATCATCATACTTGAATCTAGCTAGCTCAATTAAAGAAAAAAAACCTGGTTTAGAAATAAATGTATCCGGTTCTTCTGCATTAGGAATCATTGAAGTCCATTTTCCGTTTATAACTTCCAATCAAACGTTAGCATTTATATATTTATTATAAGACATTACATCTAATCAGAAATCCTCAGTAAGCATATTAATCATACTAAAATAGTTATTTTTATTTAACATAACAAGGTCGGGTTTTCTGAAAACGTTTTTAACGTAAACATTTTTATGGGCCTCTTTAATAAATTCTGCAGGAGGTAAATTAAAGTATTTTATTTCATTAAGGTCTTTATAGTAAAGCTTTTTAATAGATTTAGCATTAGAAGTAGAAAATTTTCTTTTTGAATTAATTATCGGAGTATGTAAAAATATTTTTTTACCTAAAATTTTACTGCAATTACAATTAGGCCACTTAAAACATTTAGGAAAGCATGTGTTAGCGTTATTAGTATTCTCCTGCTTTTGCGTCCTCTGGCTTGCATGCGCACTTGTAACCATAGAAGTAGAAGTAGAAGTAGAATTAGAAGTAGAAACGCGAGCGTTTAATAATAGAAATAATCTTTTTTTAAATTTTATAATAGCAAAAAAAAACTAAAACATTTATTATAATTCATAAAGTTTCTTCTTTATTGTTAGTAATAATTCCTTGAAGTTTTATTTCTTTTTTATCATCCGACTTACCTACGTACCTAACACTCGTAGTTGAAAAATATCTTTTATGCAATACTCCTGGAGTTTTATGGTCATAAATTCCTTTTTTTGCAAAACGAACTAATTTACCACAATGGCAATCTGATCATCTTATACATTTAGGATTACAAATATAAGCAGGCTTACTTCAATCTACTATTTTATACTCAATAAAAATATTTCATACTTGATCTAATCCTACTTTACCTTGATACTTAGATTTAAAAATTTTATTTACATAACGTAATAAATCCTTTTTTCTTCGGATTGATAAATCATCCATAAAATGATTATCATGATATTTAACTTTTATGTAATCTTTATTTTTTTTATCGTTTGCATCAGGTATAAGTTTTATATAAGGATATCTTACTTTTTCTACTCCTTTCCCAAAATAAGGACCTACAGCTTCAAATCTAATATTTAATATAGCATATTGATTAGTATAAAGTTTACTCATTACATCTTCCCAGAAATCTATAATAGCCATTTTAAATAAATCTTTATGCATAGTTATTCCATATTCCAATAAATATAAGTAATATAAGTTACTTGAATTATCCACACGCTCGGCACCATATCTGGTTGTCGTAAAATTTTAAAAGATATCTGTTTTTAGAAAAATTGAAAATTAAGGTAAAATTTTAGATTTAATGATTATTTAGATTTAATATAAAAATAATAAAAGTACTCCATACTATTTAAAATATCTTAAAATTTAGTTCAAACATTTTATTAAAAATTTTTTTAATCTTTAAAACTCATATTTTGTTATTTTAAATTTTAAGTAAAATTTACTATATTATATAAAAGTAGCAGTGATGATATAGAATTTAACACTATAAGTAATTAAAGAGGTTATTAAGGATTTTTAACAAATTTATAAAAAAGGATGATATAAATCAGAATGTTTTTAATAAAACAATCCTAAGGGAAACCTTTTATTTTAACTTCCCGAAGCAAAACATTGTAGTAAGGAAAGGAAAGGAAATCAACCGAGACTCCAAAAGTAATGGTGAGTGAAATTGGACTAGCCTAAAAAATATATTTAATAAATTAGTAAAATTTTGTAAAATTTTTTATAAATACCAAAGAAGGTATTAATTATTTTGAAGATAATTATAGTCCTGTATAATTTATTAAATTATAAATAATCAGTACGATGAGAGAAAACTTGTCGGAATATAAAAATAAAAAATTAATTATTTAAATTAATTATTATTTGAAGGGGAACCATCCTCTAAGGCTAAGTATATAAATTTAGTGATAGTGAAGAGTACCGTGAGGGAAAAAATTGAATTAGTAACTTTATAAGCAGTCGGAATTTATAATAGAATGACGGCGTACCTTTTGCATAATGGGTCAGCAACTTAATATGAGTAGCAAGGTTAAAACCTTAGCGAAAGCGACTGGATTAATAAAATAATAATAATTATTTATAGATTAATGATGGATAAGTTACTTATATTAGACCCGAAGCCAGGTGATCTTACCATGTCCAGATTTGTAGATAATTGTGCTAAATAAAATTAAAAAATAAAGGGCCTTTATCCAGGGATCGAACGGGTGAATGTTGCATAATTCTCCGATGAGGTGTGGTAAGGTGTGAAATGCTAATCGTACCTGGTGATAGCTGGTTTTTTGCGAAACTTCTTACAGGGGGGCGTCTATACAAAATTAATGGAGGTACAGCACTTTGAATTCTAGGCAGCATTAAGCGTAAGACCTTGCTTGAGGGGGTTTAGTCACCCTACCGTTAGGAGTTAAACTCGAAATTACATTAATTGATGATAGGCAGTCAGACTGCTATTCCTAAGTAGGGTAGTCGAAACGAAAACAGTCGAGAACACTATTTTAAGGTCCCAAATTGATTACTAAGTGAAATAAAGGAAGTCTCTAATCGTAATCGGCTGTAAAGTTAGCCTGGTAGTCGCTACTTTTAATGAACGTACAGTAACAACGCATCAGCTTTAAGAGTGAGGCGCCGAAAATTTACCGGGTCTTTGGTTTTTATAAAATATATTATTTTTAAAGCAAAGTAATCAACCGATATAGTGTTAATTATAAATAAGATTATATCTTATTTATAATTAGGTAGCAAAACATTCAGATATGATAGAAATACAGTGTTTCATTGTATGGACATAACTGAAGAGATAATGCTGGCATGAGTAACGTAAAGTAGTTAATATAACTACTCGCCGAATACGAAAGGTTTAGAAGCAATTTAAAAGTGTTTCAAAATACGGTCTCTAAGGTCCAGATCAAATGTTTTGGCTGATGAGGTAATGAATAGAAAGATCTAATATATTATCAGCATAATATGTTAATATTAATAATAAATATTATAAATAAAGTAGATTCATATTATTTATTATTAAAATATGCTTTCATGTGGAAAATTCTATTCCTTAAAATATTTAAATTTATAAAAATTTATATTGTTACAAATATAAATTTTTATATGAAAAAATTTAAATATATTAAAATTTTTTGGTATAATTTATATCAATTAAAAGATAATCATGTAAGTAGTGGTAATATATCTTAAATACAAGTGTGAAACAAATTGTATAGGTCCAAGAAATTAATATTCAAAAAAACACCGTACCAAGTCCGACACAGGTTCGTAGGTAGAGAATACTAAGGCGAAGAGTGAATACTTGTTAAGGAACTCGGCAAGTTGTCCTTGTAAGTTTAACCAGAAGAGGAGCCATATCGTTTAATTTCTTATAGGTTTCAGATAATCGGAGGCCCCGACTGTTTACTAAAAACACATCTCTATGCGAAGAATTATTTATTAGTATATGGAGTGAGTCTTGCCAAATGCCATTTAGTATAAGTAAGGTGATGAAAAAGATTTTACTGAACGAATGCCTGGTCAATGGCGGTCTTAACCATGAGGATCCAAAGGTAGCATAATAACTTGGCCTTTAAATGAGGTCTGGTATCAATAGAGAAACGATGGTCTCACTGTCTCAACAAGTAACTCAGTGAAATTGAATTAGCCGTGCAGATGCGGTTTGCCTTCAATAAGACGGGAAGACCCTATGCAACTTTACTGTATTTAGTTAATATGTCGGCTGTTAGACCGCATTAATAGAAAGTAGGTAATCAATAGATTAATTATCTAGATGACAAAATTTTTCTGTATTTTAATTATTATTTATTTTTTTTTTATTATTTTTAAACAATAACATTCGTTTTTGTCTAAAATAATTAAAATGTAATAATAATAACTGTATAATAATAATAAAATTTTTCTACATTAGTGCTTAATTTTATAATTTTTATGCAAGTGCTTTATCAATATAAAGCAAATATTTTAATTTATATTTAATATAATTTTTATAATATAATTATAATATTTTTAATATTATAATTATATACTATAGAATAAATTTTTATAGGCTGCATAAGCAAAAGAATTATTATTAAAATAAATTATAAAAGAAAAAATAATAGAGCTGGAAACCTCCCGATGTAAGTCAGGCCGATAGTTTACCGAATTTTAAAACGTAGTTGATAAAAATTTTTATTTAAAATATTTAGTTTATATTTTATATATTCTACCATTTAATTTATACAATAATTCATAAAAATAAATTAAAAATTTATAAATATAAACTCAAGTGTCATTCACCCTCATCTTCGGTGCTGGTGTGTGATATTCGAGAAAGAAATTTTTAAATTTATTTATGAAAAGTTTTATCCGCACGGGAAGCTTGACTATTTGACAGTTTCGCTGGGGCGGTTGTCTTTGATAGAGTAGCATTGTACCTCCAACTTTTTTATAAAGATTGTTTTTTTAAGCTAAGAAGATTAATATATTAAATTTAGTATTTCTTTTTCTTTATTTATCTTTGCAGTGCAACCGTAGTGTCTACGAGCCTGCATGCATTTAAAGAAAAAAGTTAATTCTACTAACACGATTTTTATAATTTATAATTTAAATGAAAAAAAAATAAAATATATCTGCATACTAATAATTTATATAATTCAACTTATATAAATTAGAAAGTTAAGTATTGAGAATCTTAATAATTAAATAAATTTGGATTTTTTGCTTTATTGCCTAAATCTAAAATTTTGCTTACTCATCCCCATGAGTAAAATATAAAGCAAATATTTTAATAAACGCCGGCATAAGAACCAAAAGTGATAGTGAAGGCGAAAAAAGAAAACTACAATATAGTTACAATTAAATTTGTTAATTTGAAGGTAATGTAACAGACAGTTTATTGTTGTTTTTTTTATATTTTTGTTTTTTTTTAATTGTTTTTTTTTTTTTTTTTATACTTTAATTAATCGTATGAAATATTAAATAGACTAATTTTTTTCCCTAGTATTTTTTTTTTTTTATAATTTTATTGTGTATGCGCGATTCCCGAGAAAAGTACATGCCTATTATAAAAAAATTAATACAATATAAAAATTAATAATTTATTATAAAACTCAATAGCCACAAAATGTACAGAGTAATGAACGTTTTCAGAATTTTAGTCCCCGATTATGCTTTTGTAAAAGTCATGCTTAGGTAAATTTATTGTAAATATTTTATTATTGGCACTCAATAGTTAAATATTTCTTTACGTTATTAAATATTTTGTTTAATAAACTATCAATTAGTGCTTTTTGCATATGCCTTAAGCGTTTGTAAATTAGCTGTAATATAAATACTTTTTATATTTTTAATTGTGATAATTAAAAATAAGCAAAAATGATAATAAGGAAATAAATTTTGAATAAGATTTTTATAAAATTTATATTATTATATTATAGTATTATAAATTTTTTTTTTTAATTAAAATTTTTCCCTTTTTCTGGCATAGATACGCGCACATCTTTATGTTGTGTCCCGCCATATTTTTTAAAAAAATAAGGCTGGTGGGAACAATAATGAATAATTATTGTTAATCATCTAAATAATTGTACTTTTACTTTCCTAAAATTAATTTAGGAAGGATTTAGGTGTAGTATACTATGTAAAAATTCAAGTTTAGGTTTATTTTATATTTAAAATTTTATGGTTTTCTTGTGTCTGTTTTACCAGAGAGATTGTACTTATGTTACTAAATATAAAAAAATTAAAAATAAATTAGAGTAGGATTTTTACTTAATTATTTTTAATATATTGAATGTGGTTGCGGTCGCACTCACACTTTCAATTTTTAAATATAAAAATTTAAAATTTATTAAGTTGCTAATAATTTTAAATACCCTAGAATATAAGGATTCTATTCTTGCTTGAATAAATGGTTTATTTTTATTTTTGTTTGGATGCGTGCGCATTTGCACACTTGGGCATTTGCGTTTTTAATTTTAGCATCAATAGCCTATTAAATATATTAGGCTGCCTGCCTAAAAATTGGAAAGATTATTATTTCTGCATTGCAAATAGAAATTAATATGAAACCCCGCAGGTAATAAAACAAAAATTTTTAATATATAAGGAGTTGTAAACCTTCCAGTAATAATATATATTAAATAATTATTTGGTAGTTTGTATTAATTACTATAATAAAGCTTCGTATTATATAATACAAACTCCGTATTACCTTTTTTTAATTCTTGTGTTGTGTCCTGCAACCGCACGCACTACACACGACGAACAGGTTTAATTTAACCTTAATTAAAAATTTATAATTTAAAATATTGGTTAATAATAAAAGTACATGCAAGCAATTGCTGTTTTAAACTTTTATTCAATATTTATTAAGGAATACGCCGTGTACTACATCAAATAATTAAATCAAAAATAAACACAGAAAATGTGAACAAATCGGATAATGATTAGTGAATAAACTGATTGATTACTTATATATTTATTATTTCTTTCGTGTACACGCTTAAAATAATAAAGATACTTTTTTGAAAAAGCTTTTCTGTAATTATACTAACCTTTTACTTATTTTTATAGTATAGTATTAGATTATTAGTATCACAAGCGTTATACTTATATATTAAGATCTAGCCAAAAATAACGTAATTTTTATTAAAAATTAATTTTTAATAAAGGTTTTTTTCAGAAATTTAAATTTCAAAGTATATAATAATTTTATTATATATTTATATTATCCTCTTTCGAAAACCTACTTAATTTAGGGTCGATTGTAGTGTATAAATAAAATCGGTTTATCGATTTTAACTTAAAGGTATGGCTAGTAATTTGAATAGAAGTCAAACAACCGGTGAAAGGTTGTAACAAGCATAATGGCAGAAAGCATACTTAACTGAAAGACCTATAAGTCGCACAGATACGTAAGTAGGGCATAGTGACCCCTCGCTATAGTATGGAATAGTCGGGGATCAAGAGCTAAAAGTTACGCTAGGGATAACAGGCTAATAGTCCGCGAGAGTACACATTGTCCGGACTGATTGGCACCTCGATGTCGACTCAACCTATCCTCCGGGGGCAGAAGCTTGGAAGGGTTCGGCTGTTCGCCGATTAAAAGGTTACGTGAGTTGGGTTTAATACGACGTAAGTCAGTATGGTCCCTATCTTTTGAAGGGAAAAATAGTAAAAGGGAATTCGGTTTCTAGTACGAAAGGATCAATAATCCATGTTTCAATAGTGTACCAATTGTTGACTTTGCGTGTTGGCATTGTTGGGTAGCCACAAACATAACAGAGAAAAGCTGAAAGTATTTTAAGCCAGAATCTCGTTCCTAGATACTATCCAAATTTATATTTAAATTTTTCCAATTTAAATATAAATTTTTAGATAAGAAATAGACTATTTCTTAATAGGATGCGTGAGAAAGTGTTGTGAATAACTTATTATAGCATTACTAATTTATCTTAAGACTTAGTGTTATTATATCAATTAAAATTTTACCGCGTATGCACTTGTATACGCACTTTAATTTTCGTATTTATATTATATGTGTTCTCCGAATTACTTACGCAGTACACACTCTTTGCCTAATACTTTTTTTATATATTTTAAAAAATAAACTTAAATTTAAAAATTAAAATGTAATTTATTTTTTTTTATAAAATACACCATTAAATATTTAGGTTTATATGGTTCGAATTAATCACGCTGTCATGCCGTGCTTACATATCTGCGCTGCTGGCGCAGCGCCGGCAACACATTGTGTTATCTTGCGTTGCGTGCGTTCTCACGATCGCACGAGGCGTAGCATCCGCGCCACACACTACATTAAATATAGAATTAATTATTTTTAAATCTTATTAATCAAAAGCGAAATACGTAAGATAAAAAGTAAAATTTTTGTTTTATAGTTAATATTATTTAAAAATAAATTTTTTAATGATTCTTTATAACGTGCGTACGCCGTATACGCCACGTACGCCAGTATATATAAAATGCGTACGTTTATCGAAGGAAGCCGGGGACACTATGTAAATAGATAAAGATATATTGAAAATTTTTTTGAATAATTAAAATCATATTTAATAACCCTGAGGACATGCTTTATATAAAACTAAAATGAATTTAGCTTTATTTTTATTTTTAATAGGTACATTAGGATTTATTTTGAATCGTAAAAATATTATTCTTATGATTATTAGTATTGAAATTATGTTGCTTGCTGTTACAATTTTAATATTAATAAGTTCTTTTACATTTGATGATAATATAGGACAAACGTTTAGTATATATATTATATCAATAGCGGGAGCTGAATCTGTAATTGGATTAAGTATTCTTGTAGCTTATTATAGATTAAGAGGAAATATTTCTTTAAGAACTTAAATGTATTTAACGATATTATTTTTACCTTTATTAGGTTCTATACTTTCCGGTTTATTTGGAAAAAAGATAGGTGTAACAGGATCTCATATTGTTACTATATTATGTTTATTAATATCTTCAATATTATCTTCTGTTGCTTTTTACGAAGTTGTTTTATCTGATTCTCCTGTATATGTTAACATAACAGGTTGAATTGATTCTGAAATTTTAAATATTTCTTGGGAATTTTTATTTGATAGTTTAAGTGTAACTATGTTAATTCCTGTATTATTTATAAGTACTTTAGTTCATATTTTTAGTATTGATTATATGGCTGGAGACCCTCACAATCAAAGGTTTTTTTCATATTTGTCCTTATTCACATTCTTTATGCTAATACTTGTGACTGGTGCTAATTATTTAGTTATGTTTGTAGGTTGAGAAGGAATCGGAGTTGTTTCTTTTTTACTTATTAGTTTCTGGTATACCAGAATTCAGGCTGTAAAATCAGCAATACAAGCTTTAATTATGAATAGAGTAGGTGATATGATGTTATCTGTGGGATTATTTACCATGTTTGCCACACATGGAAACTTGGATTATTTTACAGTATTTTCTACAAGTCCTTATGTAAGTGAAATAGCTATAACTATTATAACTCTTTTACTTTTCATAGGTGCTACAGCTAAAAGCGCTCAAGTACCTTTACATGTTTGGTTGCCAGGTTCAATGGAGGGTCCTACTCCTGTATCTGCTTTAATCCATGCAGCTACTCTTGTTACAGCGGGTATTTATTTACTATTGCGATCTTCCTGGCTGTTAGAATATAGTCCATTATCTTTAATTGTAATAGTATTAATAGGATCTATAACAGCATTTTTCGCTGCAACATCTGGATTAGTACAAAACGATATTAAACGTATAGTTGCTTTCAGTACTATATCACAATTAGGTTATATGGTGGCCGCAATTGGACTTAGTCAATACAATGTAGCCTTATTTCATTTAGTAAATCATGCTTTTTTCAAAGCATTATTATTCTTATCCGCGGGTCAAATTATTCACTCAATGATGGATGAGCAAGACGTTCGTAAATTAGGAGGTTTAATAAATTTTTTACCTTTTACATATTCAATAATGGTAATCGGTTCATTATCGTTATTAGCTACGCCTTTCTTAACAGGATTTTATAGTAAAGATTTAATAATTGAATTAGCTTATTCTAAATATTCATTCACAGGTACATTTTCATATTATTTATTAACAATAACTGCAGGATTAACTGCATTTTATTCTTTTAGACTAATAATGCTTACATTTTTAACTACACCTAATGGATCAAAAATAAAATATTTAAATGTACATGAATCTAATTTAGTTGTAATAATATCATTATTAACTTTATCTATATTCAGTATATTTTTCGGATATTTATTTTCAGATTTATTTATAGGAATAGGAACAAATGCTTTCAGTTCTTCTTTATTTGTACACCCTAACAATATAAATTTAGTAGAAGCAGAATTTAGTTTACCTTTATTAATAAAATTATCACCTGCGATATTATCCGCACTAGGAGCAACCATAGCTATAATAACATATCAAATAAAACCAGGATTATTTATAATTTTAACAGATAATACTTTAGGAAAAAATGTGTATACATTTTTAAACGGAAAATATTTTTTTGATATAATTTATAATTTTTATTTTATTAGAAAAAGTTTAAATTACGGTTATTTCATTACAAATGTTTTAGAAAAAGGAGTATTTGAAATTATGGGTCCTCATGGATTATCTAACGTATTATTTAAAACTGGAAATAATATTAGTAAATTAGATACTGGAATAGTTACTAGTTATGCTTTATACATAGTATTAGGTATTATTAGTTTAATCTTTTTAGTATTTTTTCCTGTAATTATAGATATTAGTAATTCCCCTTTATTAATATTAGAATTAAGATTATTTATTATTTATTTAGTATCTTTTATTTTATATTTAGTTGTATAAAATAAATTTTTTCTATTTTTATTAATATTTATAATTTTAATCCTTTCTTGCGTCTGGTGTACGTGTACACGCACACACTGCATCCCATGACGCTAAATAAGTAATGTAACAATAGGCTTGCGTACGCACTTAAATATTAAAAATCAGCCTAATTATTTTTGTTAATTAATTTAAAATGAGCCCTATTCTTTAAATATTATTAAATAATTATTTAATAATTATAAGTTGTGCTACGTGTACGATCCACTAAGGTTGATAAAACATAATAATTAATTTTATTGGTAGCATTTAGTTGCGTAGTGTTTGCATGCACCGCACAAAATTTTATAATTAGAGAATAATGATCCAAATGCGTACGGTTGCCGAGCTAGAAAAATAAGAAAAATAAGAAAAATTTTCTTTTCATGTTCATTGGCGCCTTACGCCGTGGCCACAACTCATGTACATACTTGTTATTTTGAAATCCTGCATTAAATTTTTTACCTTTTACTACGCAACCATAAGCGTAAAACTATATATTTAATTTTGCTAATTAAGCAATCAATTGAAATTTAATAATAACATTCACGTATAAAATATAGTTCATATTACAAAAACATTTTTATTATAAATTAATAGTTTATTTTGTTCTCCCACTTAACTTTTGCACTATATAATTTTACCCGCTTCGCAGCTTCACAGCTTCACATTCTTTGGGTTAAATTATAAATGTAGCGCTTTTACTGCTTAAGCTGACACAGTATGTGGTAATAGTCTTCGCAAAATTAGGTAAAGATCCAAAATCAATAAAAATGTTTTTTTATAATTAAATGAATAAGTAATAGAATATTTATATAATCTATATGCTTATAAATCATCAATATTCTTTAGGGTGCGGTGCATACGTAATACGCAATAAAAATAAAGAGATAAATAAAAATAATTATACTTATTTATCTGTAAATAATTGCAAACGTTTTAAAGTTTTAACTATTGTAGCTGCAATGAACCATTCTACTTTAGCACAATCACAGCATAATTTAAACATTACTATAAATAAAAATCCTTCTCAGCCTAATAATCGTCAAATGCAACTTTATAATATAATTAATAATTTTAAGTCGAAAAGTTATGAAAAAAATAAATCACTATCACCACAAGGTGTGATAACTAAATCGAATATGAAATGAAAAAAACCAATCAGTAAAATTAATAGCATAAAATCTAAAAATTTTAAAAATAATAAATTTAACGCTCGTGTACACGGGTATACGAATGCGGGAAAAATTTATAGAAAAGGTAGATTTTCACTTACTCAAGCACTTAAAAGAAAAAAAATTTATCGTTATACACGAATTGCTAAACATAAATTATTTAAGGAAAAAGTTTTAAGTAATAAAGCTTTATTAAATAATTTTGAAAATCAAAAATTAATGAATGATTATAATAGTATTTTAGCTCTAAATATATTGGGACTAAATTTATCAAATAGTTCAATTATTCTTTCAGAGTTGCACGTACGATCCGTTAAGGAAGATAAAAATCCATTTAATTTTAACTTGAATTCTAGTGCAGCTAACGCAACTAATAATTCTTTTAATACAGACTCTGATTCTTTTTCTTCGCATATTATTTTTTTTAAAAATAATACAGTAAAAAATTCTATTAATACAGAAGTAATTAATTTAAAATCTAAGTTACCTCTAAAAATAAACTTAAGTTTTAATAAAGATGAAAACAAGCAGGCCGCTCTACTTAATTCTCACGTAACAAGTGCAGTAAGTACAGGGTTGGTCGGCGCAGCTAACGCGGCGCAGTGGGATAATGAAGCCGAAGAAGTAAAATATCACGATTCTAATAAATTTAAAATATTAGGTTTAGACGAATATGTTTTTACTAAATTAAAATATAATAAGAGTTTATTTAAATCTCTTGAAACACCTGAAAATAAAAAATTATTTTCAAAAAATTTTAACCAATGAAAATCACGTATTATAAAAAAAGAAGAAAATAGAAGAAAAAAATTATTATTTAATTCTTATAATTATAAAAAATATATGATTAATTCTTTTTCTACTATGCCTTATATACAAAAAGTATTATGAGCAATAAAATTAGCTCGAAAACTTAATAAGGCAGGCGCAGTTGCGTGCGACCGCACCGCAGCACGTGCAATTAAAAATTTTTTAGGAATTGATATCAATGAACATAAAGTTTTACAAATGTCTATTAAAAACTTAAATTTATTTAATAAATTTAATTCTATTAATTTAGGTAATAAATTAAGCTTTAAAAATTTTAAAGGCGCTGGCGCAGCAGATGAAAAAAAAATAGTTAAAACTTCAGTTGGTAATGTGATCCCTACAGAAGAAAAATCACTTTTAGGATCGTTTTCAAATAAAAATTTAAATAATATTGAACTACAAGATTCTTATATTGTAAATAATTTATTATTACAAAAATTAATATTATCTAAATATCATTCTACTGATTTAAGATTTAAATTTTTAAATATTCGTTTATTTTTAAATTTAGTTGTGAAAAATAATATAGCCTCAAACACGCATGTAATTGCTTCGCCTTCGCAAGATAACAATGATGTAAATACTATAAAAAAAGAAAATATATTTAAATTTAAAAAAGCTATTATTAAATTATTGCGAAGCGCACGTAACACACAGGCGACTAGCGTTGCTGACGCTGCGTCCGCAGACGCACACCGCACTCATATTAATAATAAACCTAATTTAAGAAATTTAAGATTAATATTAAAACGGTTTTTCATAAATAGTGCGGAACCTACAGAAGCAAAAAAATTAAACTTTAATTATAAACAAATTAAAACTTCAAAAGAAATTTATCTATTGTCAAATTTAAGCAAATATAATCAAAGTTCTTTAACTTCTATTAACAATAAATTTAACGATCTGGTAAGTTCAAATAAAACACCTAATTTAAATTCTTTAGTTTCTTGCTTTGCGTACGCACGTAAAGCTAAAGAAATTAGAAAAATTAGAAAAATTTCTAAAAATTTAATATTTAATTTAGCCTATAGAATTAGAAGATATAAATCTAAAAAATTAGGTTATTTTTATTTTAAATCTAACTCTGCTAAAATATTATCTAAAGTTTTACCTACTGTTGAAAATGCTAATTCTTTTTATTATTATTTTAATCAAAATAAATTTTATTCTAATAAGCGTGTACGGTCGCTAAGCGAGAAAATAAACATAAATAAGGTGCTTAAACGAAAACATTTAAAAAAAAACGTTAAAAATATTTCGTTTGCTTTAGGGGCACACCGCACTTCATCAACTGCTGCTGCCGCAGCGGCAACAGCACCATATTTTAACAGAAAAAGTAGAACTATAATTAATATATCTTATAATACGCAAGCCGGAGGAGAACATAAAAACTCTAATTTTAAGCCTGCTAGCGCTTCAAAAAAATTAAGAATGTTTATGAGAAAAAATTTTATAAACTTTACGGTACAAAATTATATTTATAATTCTATACGACAATCTAAAAATGGTGTTTATTCTCATTCCGCGGCCTTGGTTGCTCACGGTCTTGTAAATAAAAATTTTGAAGAAATTAAAAAAAATTCTTATAATATTTCTCAAGTACATTCTATTAATAATATTATAAGGTCAAACACTTCTTATGCTAGAAATAAAATGGCTTTTTTAACTTTATCTAATCGATTGCCCGGATATAATAATTCAACTTCTTTATCTTTATATGGTAATATTTATAAAGTAATAGAAAGAAATACTAATAATTATAAATTTAAGCTTTATCCTTATATTAACTATAGATTTAATCCTTCGACATTAAATTTTGCAAAAATTGCAGCGCGAGCGGAGTGCGTACAGGATAAAAATTCTTATGCCTTTTCTTCTCGCTCCGTTTTACCTTCGTTTAATATTAAAAAATCTTCTCTTAACTTGCGAAATGAAACGTTAACACCATTCAATTCATCTGCATTCATAATGCCTATTAGCAACATCAGAGAAAATAAAAATTTAATAAATTCTACAGTAAATTATTGGTTATTAGAACAAGAAAAACAAAATAAACGTACTTTTATGTATCCTCACTTAGCGATGTCAACAAGAGAAATTAATAAAGATTTATCTTATCAATCTCGTGTTAATTTTTTAAAAATAAATCAATTATCTTTCTTATACTCTGAAGGGGATTTCAACATTAAATTAATTAATGAATTCTTAGTTAAAATTTTACATTTAGACAGGTTGAATTTCTTTAAATATCATAATACTTTTTATTTTATTAATCATTTCACTGATTTTATTAAATCTTATAAAAAAAAATATAAAAAAAGCCATATTAAAAAATTTTTAAGTAAAGACATTAAAAATTTAAACCATAGACGGTTTAAAAAATATTTATTTTACTCTTTTTTTAATTTTGGATTAAATTTTGATATTTATTTAAATTATATTTATAATTTGGAAATGCGTGATACACAGAATAGAACATTTAGAATAGAAATAAAAAAAGCTAGAAAGAAAAAAAATAAACTATTACGCTTATTAAATAAAAATTTAAATAAAAGAATGTTTTATTGAGGATATAAAAGACTAATTATAAATCTTCAAAAAATGGAAGTGCGGTCGCAACGCCATCCTGGTCAGCTAGCACCCCACATAAATTCTAAAATATATAGTGCGTACATTGCCAATAAAACAAAATTTAAAAAATCTTTATATTCTACATACAAATTTGGTCCTTATCTACTTCCTTATAGAAAGTTATTATTTTTAAAAAATAATATAAGAAAAATTATAAGTAAAAAAGATGCTCAAGCCGGAGGTCTCTATATTTATAGAGGAATAAACGCTGAAAAATTTAGTAAAATGATTAATAGAGTTCGTAGTTTATCAACATTAGACAAAAATGATAATATATTTTCTATGTATGCTTTCCCTATTTCTCGTATACAAGAAAAAGGAAAAATTACCTTCACTGGTAATAGAAAAATTGATTATTTTAATTTATTTGAAATTAAAAACAATTTCATCTTTAAGATACAACGAGTATTAAAGAAAAAGGTTAATTCCCTATTAAATAGAAATAAAGAATGATTCATATTAAATAAGAAATTTAAAAAAGCTGTGCACTCACATCGTGTGAATAAAAATGTAGCTTATTTTATAATACTTTATTTATTTTTAATAGATAAAAAATTAGCTATTATAAATTTAAAAGAACTATTTATGTTTGAAGATTACTTTACTGAACCTTATATGCTAAGTAAAATTAGTATATTAGAAAAAGTTTATGGAAAAAAAGCACGTAAGGCTTTACAAATTAAAGGTAAAGGAAAAAAAAAATATGAAAAATTACTTAGTTTACTGAAAAAAAAATTAGAATCTTATACACGTAAAATTATTTTTAAATTTTTTGTATTTTCTAAATGAAAACGAAATTTTTTAAACCAAAATAAATTATTCTATCAGTCTGATAATATTTTAAATAAATTGGAGGGATCTAGCTTTGATTCTTTCTCAGAAATACTTTTCGGAAAATCATGGATTAATTCTATGTTATTGAAAGAAAAGAAAAAGGCAATAAAGGAAAATAGGAAATTTAAACAAAAAAAAATTTACAGAGAATTAAAATTATACTGGAATCTAAATAAAGATAAAATAATTAGTGGTTTAAGTGTGCACGCTGCGACTGCGATCGCAAGTGCGCACGCAACAGCAACAGAAGTAGAAAAAAAAAATATAAATAATACTCCTGCTAAATTATTTAATTTATTATCTGGTAATATAAATTCTTTAAATGACAAAATTGCTTTAACTAGAATAGATTTTATTAATTTATATAAATTTATCTTGCGAAACAAGGGTACACTAGGCTTAACTACCGCACCTCTTGCCCATGTTTACACTAATACACAAGTGCATGCGAATGCTACGCAACAAATTACACTAAAATTAATAAAATCAAAAATCTATAATTTATATACACACGCGCCTAAAAATAATCACACACTAGCATCAAGCGCCTTACCTGTGATATCTGGTGATATAATGGTAAGTGCAGTTAAAAGCAAACAATTTAGCGCGTCTGCGTCAGCAGCAGCAAATGAAAGATTTTCTGGGGTTAAATTATTAGAAAGTTATTCTGATTATTTATTTAATATTTCATTGGCTTATCTAGGTAGATATCCTAATTTTGCTTTATTTAGCTATAATAATTCTTCAGAAAATTATTTAAAACATAATTCATTATTTCCTGTTTTATTAAATAAAAAAATTTCTAATAAGAATAATTTCCCTATGGTTTACGGTATAAGTAATCAGAATAATACTTTAAAAGAAAAAAAATATTTATTAGACATAATTACAAATCTTAAATTTAAAGCAGGGTCTTATCCTGTAAAATTAATAAAAAAATTTAATTATGAAATAAATAATATTAACAATAAAAAAGAAGTTAATTTTAAATTGGATAAACTATACAATACTACCGCAAATGCTGGCGCAGCACACGCAACTGAAAATACATTAAATTCAAAGTCGGAATTATCAAGATCTGGAAATTTACTTGAAAATAAAGGGAAAAATATAGATTTCTTGTTTAAAGGTTTAGAAAGTAATTTAAATCTAATTACAGATCAACATAATCTTCAAAGATCTAATAATGCTAAATTCGATAATTTATTTAATTATGATTCTAGATTTTCAGGAACCGAAGAAAATTTAGCGTTATCCGAATCTCTTTCTCCTTTTTTTGATTTCTTAATAGATAATAAAAATATAAATAAGTTAAATAAAATAGGTTTAAAAAAAATATTATCTGAATTTAAATTTTTTAGACATGTAAGATATTCTGGAGTACATACTGGACCTAAACAAATTATAACTTATAGTTTTACAAAAAATATTAATAGAACTAATACTTTAAATTCTTTTGATCATACAGGGTCTTTATTAAAAATGAGTATTTCCGTAATATTAAAATATTTCTTTAATTTAATGGGATTGGCTTTAATTAGTAAACCTATATTTATATTTAGCCATAATAAAGTTAATATTCAAATTTCTTATTTTATGTTTAGAAAATTTTATTTCAATAATAAAACAATAAAAAACTGGAATGAAACCGTTTCTACATTATCTACAGGAATGCAATTTTATTGACTTTTAACTAATAAACAATATAGAGACATACCTAAAAGAGAATTAGTTGAAAGTGGAAATATACCTAGTTTATGGACTATGGATTCATTCTATTCTAATAAAAAACCTTTTGATGAAAAAGTTAAACCTTTCTATCCAGGTAATATTCCTTATTTATCTCAATTCAGATATAAGTATTATGTATTTAGAAAATTAAGACAATTGAAAAAATTAGCAGGTGGTTATTGAGATAAAAAAGCTAAAAAATTTATAAAAAATAAAGCACATTCTGTTGATTTTAGTAGTATAGATTATACTGAACCTTATATAAGAAACACTCTATCTTTTTTCTATGATGAATTAAATTCTTTAACTTATATTTTAGAAAAATATTTTAATTGCTCTATTAAACTAGAATTAAATAGAATTAAAACTCCTTTTTCTGATCCTAATATTATGGCTCAACTTATTGGAATTAACGGAGAAGAAGATAAATTTGAAAGAATTAAAAAATCTTTCATTTATAAATTCTTTTATTGTAATCCTAATATGCCTGAAAATATGCTTAGATTTCATATGAAATCTAAACCTTTCTTTATTAGTAATATAAATTCTTACATTACACAAGTTTCAGGATATAAAATGAGAGTTGCCGGTAGATTCTATAAACATAGAATTATACCTAGAAAAACTGTATCTACCTATCAAAAAGGAACTATGGCTAGAGGTGTTGTAAATTTAGTTGAAAAAGCTAGATATGTTAATAAAAGTAAAAGAGGTTCTTTCAGTGTTACTGTATGAATTAGCCATATCTTTTAATACAATTATCATCTGCATCCAACATCTAACGTCAAACTTCCTACATTCGGTATTTTATCCTGTACTGTAGCACAGTGCGCACACATATGCTATACTAGCAGTGATTAGATTTATGTACATATGTAACGTGTTATTCCGTAATTTTAATAAGCAAGTACAAGGCATTCAGCTTTAGGCCCGAGATGTATGTCGGCGTAGCTTAGCGTCTAGTAACAAGCAACTAGTGACTAGTAATTAACGACTAGCGATTAGCAGCTAGCGACTAGCGTTGATAATAATTAACGCGAAGCATATACACAAGAAAAAAATTAGTTTGGTCTTAAATTTAAGATTCAATTCCTATTTTTTTATCGTCATAAATATAAAATAGTATATTTCAATTAGACTTTAATATACTAATATTTATAGTTTATGGTTTATCTTTATTATAAATAAATATTTATCTATAATAAATTATTAATAGCATTTAAATGTTAAAATTTATTTAAATATAACCCCCTTTTGCTAAGCATCATTACGCACTTGCGACTCGCGACCGCACGCACTACATGTATTTAATTTTATTTTTAGATTTTTTTTATAAAAGCGTACAGTGTGTGCGGATGTTACGCAACACATGTGTATTTATTTATAAGTACCCTTTCTCCTTATCTTCACCTTATTTTGACCGTAAAAATTTTTATTATATTAATTATTAAACTTAATAAAACTGTAGTGTGCGGTGTGTACGCAGCGTAGGCATACGTGTGCAGGCACAACAAAAATAAAAACAAGTAAAAATTTAGAGAAGTAATTTTTATTGCGTGCGCTGTATACGCATACACAAATAAACATATTTATACTATAAAAGAGAATATAATATTTTAAAATATATTCTTCATTTATAATTATAAATTATATATTTTTCGAATATTTATTCTGTGCAACTATAAACACTAGCCTAAGGAAAACGTATGCGTAGCATTACAGATATAATTTAAAATAAAATTTTTTATGATCCGACGGTTGTAAAAATAAAATTAGAGAATAGTTATAAGAAGAAAAATCATTACATATTGGTTTTTATATTTAAAGAGTTAAGTATACAGATGGTACTGTAGTCAAACTGCAAATTTGAAATTTAAGGTTCAATTCCTTCTTAGCTCTTATTAATAATGGAATATAATCGTTAAGTATTTATTGTACATTTATTGGTTGTCTTTATTTTTTTTTTATTGAAAATAATACTAAAAATATTTTATTAATAATAATTTTGCATACATGTGCAATGTAACATGAATTACGGTAATTTAAATTCATAGGAAATATTTAAGTTTTGTCTAAAATTAAATTATCCCTTTAGTTTAAAGGCAAAATATAAATTTCCTAAATTTAAGGTTTTGGTTCGATTCCAAAAGGGGATAAATATAATAATACACCTTGTATGCTGTGCGTGCGTCTTAAATCATTGATCTCTCTTACGTATTTCGCCTATGTAATAAATTTTAAAAAAAAAAAAAAATTATTGTGTATAAATAAACCCTAAATGGTAATTAAATAAAATTCTCTTAGTTTAATGGTAGAACGACATTCTTCTAAATTGTTAATTTTGGTTCGATTCCAAAAGGGAATATTTTAAATATAATATAGAGAACTATTATATATTTAAATTTATTTTTTAATTTTAATTACAAAATGTCCGTACTCGCACATAAAAAAAACAAAATTTTTTCGCCTTCGCATCAACATCAGCGTCAAAGAGTAGTTTTAATGGAAAACTATGAATTTAGGTTCGAATCCTTTACTCTTTAGATTTTATATTATAAACGTATAATACTTAAGCCCTATAAAGCTTAATGTAAAATTAATGTTAGTATAAAAGAATTCTTAACCCGTTTTATTTTATTATTATTTAATTCATATAGATCTGTACTTGCTTGCAAGCATAAAACATTGAAAAATTATTTATGTTTTAGATCTTAAATTTAAATAATATAATAATTTAATATATTTTCTATTTCTAACATATATTAATACTTATATATTAAGTAAATAATAATTTATTTTAAGTGTAATGCGTACACATGCACACACATGTGTAACGCAACAAGAAAAAAATATATATTAGGAGTTATAATTTTTAATTGTTTAGTGGCAAGGCTTTTTAATTAAAGGCTAAAAATTTATAATAAGTTTTCTGCGCGTTTCTGCCTGCATACACTGTAGTGCGGTCGCAACACGTACGTGCCTTGTAAGACTATGGAAAATTATATTATTTTATTTTATTTACTAAAAGAATTTTATTCTTTTTTAGTAAATAATGTTCCATAATTTATGGATTAAAACTTTTTATTCAATTTTATTATTGGCTTCGCTCACCTTTTTGACACCTGACGCACTTGGGTGTACTTAATCTTAGGTATCGGTGCGTAAAAGGTGTTGATGTGCAGTATAATTGTAGTGCTTGTGCGTACGCCAGAAAAATAAATTAGAATAAAAATATTATACCTTTAACAAAGGTTACACTAAACTTTAATTAATAAATGTTTAACTTAAGATTACAAAATTTACTTATTTTATATATTATTGCAAATATTTTCCTTGCTTTGGGTACACACTATGCTCAATTAATTTTTAATTTTTCTTCTGTAAATGATGCTCCTTATCCTTGGCAAATCGGTTTCCAAGACCCTGCTTCTCCTGGATTTACTGGAATAGTAGATTTACATAATAATGTATCTTTCTTTTTAATTTTAATTTTATTAGGTGTAGTTTGGATTTTAGGTGTTGTTATTGTATTATTTAAAAATAATTTAATTAGTGCCAAATACTTAAATCATGCTACTTTTGCTGAAGTTGTTTGAACTATCACACCTGCTTTTGTTTTAATGTTAATTGCTGTGCCTAGTTTTAGTTTACTTTACATACTTGATGAAGTAATTTCTCCAAGTATGACAATAAAAGCTGTAGGTTTCTTTTTATGTGGCCTAACATTGTATATATTAAATAAAATGAAAGATACCATTTTTAATGGTCAAAAAAATAATAAGTATTATCACAATATCATAAATAAAAACTATTCTATTACCTCATATGCTCCGTTTGCTAAGCACACGCGGATTTTACATAAAACTAATTTTTCATGTTTTTCTCTAAATCGACAAAGGTATTTTCACATAAATAGAATAAGGGCTATGAACAGGATAGGTCCACACAACGTAGATGTAATATCTGTTGTAGTAGGTTCCATATTAGGTGATAGCTATGCTAACAATAGATCTGGGGAAGGTGTTAGAATTTGCTATAGACAAAGTATAGTACACAAAGAGTATTTGTTTTGGTTGTATGATTTTTTCTATAGTAGAGGATACGCTAGTAATCTTAAACCTCGGCTATACACTAGAAACATAAAAAATAAAGAGAAATTATACTGTGGTTACGAGTTTAACACTTTTACTTTTAGGAGTTTTAGTTGAATACATAAAATGTTTTATACAAATGGTAAAAAAGTTATTCCCTTAAATATCTATGAATATTTGACGCCGTTGGCCTTAGCTGTGTGGGTTATGGATGACGGTGGTTGGGCTAATAATGGAGTTAGAATAGCTGTTAATAGTTTCACACTAAAGGAAGTTGAGCTATTAAGTGATGTTTTAAAATCTAAGTACAATTTAGAAAATACTATCCAGAATATATCGAAAGAAAACCAATATTCTTTATATATTAAAAAACAATCTGTTAATAATTTAAGAAGTATAATTGGACCTTATATTCATTCTAGTATGTTATATAAATTAGATTTAGATAATACTAATTCAAGTTCTTTCAACCCACACACATATATATAATAGTCGTGAGAGATAATTATTTATATTTTATCTTTCTAAGAATCCGACGGGAATCTTAAAGGCAATAGTCTTGCCTTTGGCGATGCGAGTGAAAACAGTTAAAATACTATTTATTTACAGTACCGAATATAGTACAAGACTGTCGGTAAGTGGTTTATTTTTTTCCTCTTATCGCAACAGACTGGGTCACTTGTGGGTGATATATAAAACTTATATATTGCTTAATGTACAGTCGAAAATTTACTATTTTTTAAAAATAGATATTTTGCACCAATGGTATTGATCATACGAATATAGTGATTATGAATCAGCTTCAGGAGATGCTATAGAATTCGATTCTTATATGGTTCCTGAGTCAGACTTAGAAGTAGGTCAATTACGGTTATTAGATGTAGATAATAGATTAAATGTTCCAGTAGATACACATGCTAGATTAGTAGTACAAAGTACAGATGTACTCCATGATTTCGCTTTACCTTCTGCAGGTATAAAAATTGATGCTGCTCCAGGTCGATTAAATCAAACTTCTTTATTATTAGAAAGAGAAGGAACTTTCTATGGTCAATGTTCAGAAATTTGTGGAGTTTATCATGGATTTATGCCTATTGCCGTAGATTCTTTATCTTTGGAAGAATATTTAACTTGGTTAAGTAGCATGACTATTTTTTTTTCCAAAAAAAACAAAGTGAGAAAAAGTAGTTAAAAAAAAGTATTTTATTTAAATTTGAACCTTTATACTTTTTAATTACCTTTATTTTATTGTTTTACCTTTCGCTATATATTTTATCAAAATATTCTGAATTAGTTTTTCTAGGATTGCAATCATTAAAAATTAATAGTTTTACTAATATAGATAAACTATTAATAAATTTATTATCTTTTTTAATATTTTTTAATTTTACATTTTTTTATTTAGAAGACTTTAAGCTTTCAACAAATAAATAAATAAGATTATCGCAAATTTTATCTCCTTTATTTTTGGTATTGTTGTTATTTTTAATTTATTTTGAATTTCTTCTAATTTAAATTCTATACTTTTTGTTGTTGTCGACGGTGGTAATTCTGTAACTACGAGCGCTACAACTCCAGGGGATTCAATCATAAATAGTGATATTGTAAAAAAATTTATAGAATCTGATAATTGTCCTTTAAAAGATTTGATATTAAGTATCGATATAATAAATCATGCATGTTTAACCTTAATTATTATTTTATTTATGATTATATTATTTAAATTTTTTTTGAAGGAAGAAAATATTAAATTAAATTTATCTAATTTAATAGGTGAGTTGCGTACGCACTTGAATAATAATTTAAATTATTATCTAATTAAAATTATTCAATTAAATAAAAAAAAAAACAAGTACAGTATATATCTTTATTATTTTTATAATATTATTAATAGGTTTATTTTATAATTGTTATTTTACTAATGTATTATATAATAACTTAGATAGTTGCGTACGCACTTGTTGAATTGCATTTAAATATTAGAAAATAAATTTAAAAATATAAATTAAATTTAAAAATATAAATTAATACTTATAATTTATTTTTTTTTGCGCGTAACGTATGCATCAGCCTACGCACTAGCGAGATAAAAATAAATTTTAAGTATAAAACTTCTCTGCCACCTCCCTTAAACTTATAAATAACTCTCAAATAATTGCTTTATTAATTTAAAAGTATGCGTACGCAGCATACACACTACATGACCTCTATTATTTTCAATAAAAACTGTCGAATATATAAATTAAAAATTTTTAAAGGCTATATTAATTTATATATTATTATTTAAAAAAAAATTTATATATAATAAATGCTATCATAAATTTTTGAATATTTTTATTTTTTCTATTAAAAATTATTAAAAGAGATTAATAAATTTTAAGTATAAAACTTATATGAATTAATTTTAGGCGAGTATAGTTAAATTGGTATAACCTCTACCTTCCAAGTAGATTTTATCAGTTCAAGTCTGATTACTCGTAACGTTAGTGCGTGCGGATGCATCGCAACACAAAATAAATATTAACGGTCTACCTTAATATCACCTTAAAACTAATATTAAAAATTTTTAACTAAATTGTTGTGTCCCGTAGCAACGTACGCACTCCTCCGGTTTACGACCGCACGCACTACGCCTACCAACATTACGCACTAATATTTAAAATAATATTAGTAGATTTTTATTTTCTTAATTACATTCTACTTTTTTACCTTAGTGTGCTTAGTGTACTTAGAGTATTTAGTGTACTTAGTGTGTTAAACAAACGCAACCTTGATACACAATTATTATATACAGTACCACACAAAAACTAAAAAAGCACTACACACTTGTAAAAAAAATAAAATAAGAACTAAGATGAATAAATAAATAAGGAAACAGAACTCGGTTGGTAGAGTGTCTCCCTTTTAAGGAGAAAGTTATCGGTTCAAACCCGATTGTTTTCAATTTAAAAATTTAATAATTTAATCTTTAATAGTGACGTAGTGATGCAAGTGCGACCGCGACGATCGCAAATCGAAGGGCCGGAAGAAAAAATTTAATTAAAAAAATTTATTTTATTGTTTACAAGTATGGTACTTTCGCTGCACCAGCAATACAAATAATTAATTAATTTAATTTTAAATAAAATATGTGTAACACACATATTGCACACGTTACACACGCAGTAGCATCCGTACAAGAAAGGCTATTTTATTATATTTTTAGTACGTATGACTCATAAAAATTAAAAACATAAAAAGGAATAGTCTACACTGGTAAGTTAAGACAATTGCTAATTGTTCGGGGCAACCTATAGGTGTTCGAATCACCTCTATTCCGAATACTAAATTTTCTAGCATTCACACAGCGTGCACATCACGTATATCTTATAAATTATTATTATTAATAATAATTTATTTATATTTAATTATTTTTTATAAGGCTAACTAGTTTTAGCACTTATGTAGTGCGGAGTGCGGTCGCAACGCAAGCACAAACATAAAACTATTAATTTTTTCTATTATGATAAATGCTTAACACCTTGATACTTTATATAATATTAAATTATAAGGCTAATGAGCGTGGCGTAGATAATACGCTATACAAAAGCTGCATAATTAAAAATTAAAAAAATTTATTCTACTATGTAGTATTTACACATATTATAAATATTTAAATTTAGAGTATTAATTATTTGTATTATCATTCCAAGAAAAAAAATTTATAAGAAATCATTAATTTAGTTCTTAAGTACAAAATAATATAGAAATTTCTATTAAAAAAAAGATAAATGAATAACATTTACTCAATTAATCTTTTAAATAATTCTCCATTAGAACAATTTGAAGTTACAAATATATTTAGCATTCAATTTCCTATATTTGGATACTTTACTTTAACTTTAACAAATTTAGCTTTATATTCAATAATAATTTTAACTTTAATTTTAGGATTACACTATTTAGGTAATAATGAAAACAAATTAATACCTTCTAAATGATCTTTAGTATTAGAAAGTTTATATGCAACAATATCAGGAATTGTAAGAGATCAAATAGGATCAAATAATGAACGATATTTACCTTTTATCTATTCAATATTTTGTTTAATATTAATTGCAAATCTTGTTGGAAATATTCCTTATAATTATACAATAACAACATCGATTATTGTATCAATCGGTGCTAGTGTTATAATTTTCATAGGTGTTACAATATTAGGATTAATAACTAAAAAAATATCTTTCTTTTCTCATTTTGTACCTGAAGGATGTCCTCTAGGTTTAGCACCTTTATTATCTTTAATTGAATTAATAAGTTATTCTGCTAGAGCCTTTAGTTTAGGTATTCGATTATTTGCTAACATGGTGGCCGGTCACAGTTTATTAAAAGTTTTAAGTACATTCTTAATAAAATTCTTTAAGAGTGAAAATTTATTTATTTCTATAATAGCCGTTGTACCTTTCTCAATATTCTGTGCTTTATCTTTATTAGAATTAGCTGTATCATTTATACAAGCTTATGTATTTACATTATTAACTAGTTCTTATATTAAAGAAGCTATAGAATCACACTAATTAAGGATTAAAATTTTTGTTGCTCACTTACACATCTTTAGCACCAAAGGTGAAAAAATGTATAAGCAAAATTAAGCACAACTAAACATTAATATTCAAACTTTTATCACGCGACCGGTGTCGGGTATACGGCATAAGCGCCTAATAATTATAAATATAACCCCCTTTATTTATATAAATATGAGAACCACCGCAACCGTCAACCGTCAACCGTCAACCGTCAACCGTCAACCGTCAACCGTCACACTACAGTTGTTCTTATAGGTCCTCCTAATTTAATTCTTACTAAACTATAACAATATTTTTTTTGCTTGGCCGGCAGCCCTTCACGCATGTTCGATTACAAGAGTGGTTAAATAAGGGTGGCATACGTAGTGCGTCCGCAGCACGTCCGCAGCGCAAGCAAAACACTATTAAATATATTAAAATTTTTAGTTATGAATACATTGTGATTTTAAGTAAACAAAATTTGGAATTTTTATTCCCTATTTTTATCTTTTTATTTAAATATTTAACAGATAAATTCCAAGATAAAAAAGGAATAAAAAATTTTGAAAAGTTCACGGTAAATAAAAAAATATTTAAGGTGTAATACGGACTTGTCTATTTTACAACGCTCATTGGTGATGTAGTGCGTACGCTGCATATGCATACTTTTTTTTATCATCTTTAGATGAAACGTTGTAAAATAATATTAATCAAATCAGACTCGTTACCGAAATATAAAAAAATTTTAATTATAAACAAAAAAACACAAGTGCGCACGCTGCTGGCGCAGCGCCAGCAACACAAAGTTTGCTAGTATATAAATAGGGCAAACAGCACTTTAATAATAATAATAAAATTTTTTTTATATTTTAAATACTATAAAACAAAAGGATTTGTGGTAAATTAACAGAAAAAATTTTTATTCCTTAATTTAATTTCTATAATTTTAAACTTTTAGTTTAATTTTATTTATATTAATATAACAATCAAGCTCTTGCATACATAGTATATGCACTAAAAATTTAAAAAATTTTTTCAGTTGCGGTGCAGTTGCGGTGCAGTTACGGTGCGTACGCTCGCACTGGCTCTTGATAATAAGATATTAAAGTTAAATTAAATAAAATTGAAATCAAATCATACCTATTTTTTACCTATTAATATTTAGGAAAAATTCAATAATATTTTAAATTTTTATAAAATACACAAAAAGGGTCTTGTTGTTTACTTGATTTACGCATCATAGGCTTGTGTTTGCGGATGTGCCAAACACTTAAAAAATTTATAAGCCTCTAATTTATTAACACAAGCGCGTGCTGGCGCAGCATACGCTACGCGAGATAAAATTTAAAATATTATACTATTAAAATCAATTTTTTAAGTCCAGAAACACTGGCTATCGATATTAAATGTCGATATGATAATACTTTTACTTTAATATTGAAGTAAACGTAGTGCGTACGTATATGCGCACACTTTTGTGCTCGCATACCGTATTTCATATAAGTACAAATTTTTAGAAAATCTATATATTTAATTAATAATGAAATTTTTAAATTTACATTTTTTTTTTCTTCTTAAATTAATTGGAGTTTATTGCTTAATAATTTTTTTATCTATTTTATCTTATTTTTTTTATAAATATCCTTTGAGCGATATATTTAATTTTGTGGGATTTATTTTTACCGCCGTGGGCGCTTCAGATTTTAATATAATATATAATAAAATATTATATTCTGATTTTTATCGTGAATTTTATACTTCTTTATTTTATTTTGATAATTATTTTGTTTCTTTATATAATTTAATGGCAAATTATTATAATTTATTAGGGTTGTCACAGTTATCACACACAAGCGTATACCTGGGGGGAGAAAATTATGTTAATGCTTTTGGTGCTTACCTATATTCTTTTGATTTAATTAAAAAAATATTTGATTTTTCATATAATATTATATATTATATTTCAGCACTGCATATAATTAATGTATTAATAATCTTATTACCTGTTTTACTTTCTGTAGCTTTCATGACAATTATTGAACGGAAACAATTAGCTGCAATGCAAAGACGTGTGGGGCCTAACACTGTAGGGTTTTATGGTGTATTACAACCTTTTGCTGATGCATTGAAACTTATTCTTAAAGAAAATGTTATTCCAGCTCAATCAAATAAATTAATTTTCTATTTAGCCCCTGTTTCTAGTTTATTTTTCAGTTTATTAGGTTGGGGTATCGTTCCTTTTGGACCAGGTTTAGCTATATCTGATTTCTCAATGGGAATATTATATACTTTAGCCTTATCTTCTCTAGGTGTATATGGTATTTTATTTGCAGGTTGGTCAGCTAATTCTAAATATGCTTTTCTAGGGTCTTTACGTTCTACTGCCGCAATGATTAGTTATGAATTAATATTAAGTTCTGCTATACTTATTATTATACTTGTCACCGGAACTTTAAATTTCACAGCTATAATCGAATTCCAAGAATCAGTTTGATTAATATTACCTTTATTACCTGTATTTTTATTTTTTTTCCTTTCTATACTAGCTGAAACTAGTCGAACGCCATTCGATTTACAAGAGGCCGAATCTGAATTAGTAGGTGGTTTCTTTACTGAACATTCATCCGTACCTTTTGTTTTTTTCTTTTTAAGTGAATATTCATCTATTGTTTTATTTAGTTGTTTAACATCTATACTATTTTTAGGAGGTTATAATTTACCTCATTTTGTTACACATTTATTATCTTTAAATGATTTATTTATTAATTTACCTTCTTTTGCTCTAGGTGTTAAAACTTGTTTATTTTGTTTCTTTTTTGTATGATTTAGGGCTACATTACCTCGTTTACGATATGATCAGCTAATGGAAGTTTGTTGATTATATGTTTTACCTATAGCCGTTGCCTTTATTTTATTAATTCCAAGCTTAATTTTAAGTTTTGGATTATTTATATAATTACTAAACTAAGATCCAAGGTTTTACCCATCCGGCTTTGGCTCTTTAATATGGTTACAGTACTACAATACTACCTTACTACCATACTACCATATTAGCGTGCTACCGCTACCATGCTACTTTTGATTCTATTTATAGGGCTAGCGTTAGTAGTCAATTATAAAATATTATTTGATAATAACATATTTATTTTTTTGAATTTGATTCGCATCAAGAGTTTTAGAAAAGTACAAAAAAATAGTTATTTCTTCTTTAAATTATATATTTAAAGGTACAAATGGTTTTTATTTATTTAAATATTTATCTTTATTTAGCTATTTGTTGCCGCTGCGGCCGCAACCGCAACAATTTTATTTTTTCTACTTAATTCTTTTACGTCTTATTTCATGAAAATTTAATGAATAAATACGTTTTTGTTTATTAAAACTCCGGTTGCGGTCGCGCGGTCGCAGACGCACGCATTCAATATATAAAATTTTTCGGAACATAAATACTTAGCTTAATAAAGCTAAATCAAGTATACAAATTTTAATTTGTTGAGATTTTCTGTGTTATTAAGATGTGATATACATGCGTAACATGTACATAAATGTCTTAATAAGCTACTTGCAATCGTAATCCAATCAATATTAAAATTTTATTCTTAATGTGGAGAAGAATAAACTATTATAAATAAATTTCGATTTATCTGCATAAAATAAATGCTAAGATTTATCAGTCAAAAGTTAAAAATTTTTTTAATTGCAAATAAATTGTCTTCAAATTTAAATCTTTTGTAAAATTTTATTATCTAAATAATATAAGACAATCAAAAAAACTAATTTTTTAGTAAATATTCATTTATATAGTTTATGTAAAGCCTGCAAATTTACCTTTTAAAAGTATATTATACTTAAAATATAATTTATTTGTAAGACTATTATCACACGTTGATTTAAATAATTAATTCATTCAATTGCTGGCTGGCGGCTGGCTGGCTGTCGCAGCGCAGTGTACGCATACCTTATTTATAATTTACCCTAATTAAAATTTACTTAGTGCGCCCGCTAATGCAAGCGCCGCGCCAGCAAGACAATGAATAAAAAACATAAAGTACCATTTTATGTGATTTTCTTGCGTAGCATCCGCACGCACCTTAACAATATTATCTATTTATTAAACTTTGTTTTTAATAATTTTAAGTATTTAAAAGAGAATATAATTTAATTATAAATTTACAGTCAGTATAGGCGTAACGTCATACTACCATTAAATATTAACATTATAACACATTAAAAACTATTCTTGCGTTGCGATCGCAGCGGATGCACTACGCACAAGGATATAAAAATAATTATATTTTTTAATTTTCTAATTAAAACTTATTTTTTAAAACAATTTATTTTTTTAAGAGTTTAGAATAATGGTAGTTTAGTGATCTTCAAAATCACCTGTAGGTGTTCGATTCACCTAACTCTTGCAATATTAGTAGTGAGTTGTGCGTTATGTGTTATCCCGGCTTGTGTTGCGCGCGCATTACGCACTCCGGCTACAGTACGCAAAAAAGCAAAGCACTGTAAATATACATACACTAAATTTATTGTTCAGTTTATATTGTTTTATTCAAATTAAAAGCTAACGCAATGCAAATAATTTGATTTATGCCGAAAGGTAATGCAAAAAATTAAATTTTATTAACTTTGTCGCGAATGCGTATGCAGGCACTAAAGTGAGTGCGTACACAAATGCGTAATTTCTTTTTATGTTCTAAAGAGAAAAATATTTTTAAGTAGAGGTGTTAAACTACTTTGTCGAGAATGCAGGACTACTATAAATAATTTTATTTATTTATAAGTACTACGTGTGCTACGCAAAAAAACATAAAAATAAAGCCTAACGGCAATAAACAAAAATATATTAAATAATTAATTTTTAATTAAATTTATATATTTTATAATAGAAAAAAAAATCTAATTAAATTTATGTGCTTTGCTGACGCAAAATAAGTGCGTGGTGTAGGCACAGCGCTGCAAAAAATATATTTTAGATTAAAACATTATTTTTATTTATATTATAAAAGGCTTGAATTATTTTTAGCGTCTCACTTATACAAATATTACGCTATCAAGTGCGGCGTGCGTCAGCAAGCCGGAGGACGCAAAAGAAGCAAAGAAATTTTAATTAAAAATTAATAAGGCTCTGCAAAAGCATCCTAAATTTTAAATGAGAATTTTAAAAAAACAAATTTTACTACGATTACTTAATTCTTACTTAGTTGATTCACCTCAACCTTCTAATTTATCTTATTTATGAAACTTTGGATCTTTACTTGCTTTATGTTTAGGTTTACAACTTTTAACAGGAATTTTTTTAGCTATGCACTACACACCTAATGTTGAAATGGCTTTTAATTCCGTTGAGCATATCATGAGAGATGTAAATTCTGGGTGGCTTATAAGATATACACATGCTAATGTTGCTTCATTTTTCTTTATATTCTTATATGCTCATATAGGAAGAAACTTATACTATGGAAGTTATCAATCACCACGAGTTTTACCTTATTCAATAGGGGTTATTATCTTGGTATTAATGATGGCTACAGGATTCTTGGGTTTTTTAAATTATAGCCCAAAATGGTATGAATATATAAGTTACTATAATGATAACTATTCAAGTCTGTCTTCCACCTTCGGTACTTGTGGAGCCTTATTTAATACTAGTTCCTATGTTGAAAAGTTTTTAAGAGAAAAAAATTTAAATCCTGTATTTATTTATGAAAACCTTAATGATCAACAAATTAAAAATAAAATTAAAGAAGACAGTATTAATATTAGCGGGGTTTATTTAATTTTAAATAAAATTACTGGGGATTATTACGTAGGATCAGGATCTACTAATAAAATATACAGTAGATTCTATAGACATTTAATTAATTTAACAGGTAGTAAGATAGTGAAGTTAGCCGTAAAGAAATACGATTTAGCTAATTTTTCTTTTATTGTATTGGAGTTATTTTCAGAAGAAGTTAATGTAGAAAATAATAAACAATTATTAGATTTAGAAGATTTTTATTTAAAAACATTATTGCCTAATTATAATATATTAACTGAGGCTGGTTCAAGTTTTGGCTATAAACATACTGAGATAACTCGTATACAAATGAAAACTAAATATAGCGAAGAACGTCGTATAGCTATAGGAAATTTAAATAGAGGAAAAATATTAAGTGCAGAAACTAAAGCTAAAATTAAAGAAAAAGCTTTAGCTAGAACAGAACCCCGCGTACTGTCTGAAGAATTTTTAACTGGAATGAAAAAAAATTCAAAAGGAATTATATTATATAATATAAGTAATAGAACAGTATACGGGAAATATGACAGTATATTAGAAGCTTCTAAAAATTTAAATTGTAACGAAAAAACTATCCGAAGGGCTCTTAAAACAGATAAAAAAATATTATTAAAACGTTGAATAGTGGAGTATAAGTAATTATATATCCGTATCATAGTCCCACGAGTTCAAAATTTTTATGCAACTTCTAGAAGAAAATAAAGATTAAAGTGGAATAATCTGACAGGGTTATTGAAGAAATATATTATTTCTTTGGCGACATCAGTGAAAACGATTAAAAGATTAGGACGTTACATGGAAAAGTTTTTTATAACCTACTAATAAGAGATCGTCGGTTACCTAGATAATCGCGACAGACTGGGTCACTAATGGGTGGCTGAAATGCTGCTTAATGCACAGTCGGAACTTTTAGTTTAATTCCTAAAACTAATAGAATATACGAAATTAAAGTTATTCTAGCTTATTAAATTTATTAATAAGTAAGTTTGTATGTTCTTCCTTACGGGCAAATGTCATTCTGAGGTGCAACTGTAATTACTAATTTATTGTCAGCTATTCCTGTATTTGGTCATGATTTAGTAGAGTTAATTTGAGGAGGTTTCTCGGTTTCAAATGCTACTTTAAATCGATTCTTTTCATTACATTACTTATTACCCTTTGTATTAGCTGCTTTGGCCGTAGTTCATCTTTTAACACTACATGAACATGGATCTTCAAATCCTTTAGGAGTAAGTGGAAATGATGATAGACTTCCTTTCCATCCTTATTTTATATTTAAAGATCTTGTAACAATATTCTTTTTCTTCTTGGTTCTTTCTATTATTGTTTGTTTCTATCCTAATTTATTAGGTCACTCAGATAATTATATACCTGCGAACCCTATGTCTACACCTGCTTCTATCGTTCCTGAATGATATTTATTACCATTTTATGCTATCTTGCGATCTATTCCTAATAAACTTTTAGGAGTAATTGGAATGTTTGCTTCATTATTAATCTTACTTGTTTTACCTTTAACAGATTTTTCAAGAACAAGAGGAAATGAATTTACACCTCTATCTAGAATAATCTTCTTTGGTTTAGTAGCTACTTTCTTTATTCTTCTAGCTATGGGTGCAAGACACGCTGAAGCTCCTTATATTTTAATAGGTCAAATAGCTACAGCTTTATATTTTGCCTACTTTATTTTATTTGTACCTGCTGTTAGTTTACTAGAAAATACTTTAGCTGATTTAAATGTTAGCTCATTAAATAACTCTAGTAGCCATTAAAACTTCTAATATATTAAAAAAAATAAAAAAATAAAATAAAGAATAAATATATATTCCTTTTTTTATGTACAACCTTATAAATACTATATGTTATTATAAACCTTTATTTAGGTATATGAAGTGCGTCTTCTACGCAAGCCGGAGGAGAAAAATATTATTTAAAATATTTCCGAGAAGGGATTACATTAATTTAATATGCGTACGCTGCACCGCGCTACGCTACGCTACGCTACGCTACGCTACGCTACGCCCGCCAGCCAGCCTGCCTGCAATACGCCTAAATATTGAAAATTTTAAATTTAACCCTCTTTTCAAAGATACTATTATAAAAACACTATTTAAATAATGTAAATTAATTTTTTTAATAATACATAAAAACTTTTCAGACTTTATCTGCTAAACCTTATAGTGTTAGTGGTGTATCAATTTGTGTAAATTTTTAAGACAGAATTTTATCACACTTTAAGTGTGTTGCTGGCGCAGCGCAGCGTACGCTTATGCTAAAATTTTATTAGAGACCTTTTTTTTCTTGAAAAATGGAGTAGCCCAATAATTTAACGAATATAAAAGAGAAGAAGAGAAGATAAAAAGTAAAGAATATAGAATTAGCCTAAAAATATAGGCAATAAAAAAACAAAGGTAAAAAAATAAGGCAATTAATGATACTTTTATTAGTTTTAAAAAAAATCGCGAAAAAAAAAAAAAAAAAAAAAAATAAAAATAAAAATAAAAATAAAAA